>Ga0136614_10000294_pt1 | contig 23189 bp, 16 predicted proteins | sample AntDrymUQ2792106_2_FD_106643 | JGI IMG/M metagenome (GOLD analysis project Ga0136614, IMG submission 106643) | Polar desert sand microbial communities from Dry Valleys, Antarctica - metaG UQ279 (21.06) | ecosystem: Environmental > Terrestrial > Soil > Desert | place: Antarctica: Dry Valley... | reverse complement strand
TACTCCCCCGCAAAATTCCACCATCGCGATTCGCGATTTTCCGTCACCGGCTTTTGGAGGATAAGGAATGAAACTCTCTCGACCCGCGTTATTACTCGGCGCGCCCGGCGTGCTCGCCGCGTTGTTGATGGTGGCCTGCGCGCCAGCCGACAACGCCAACTCGAACACGACGGCCACGACCAATGTCGCGGCACCCGGCGCGTCACCCGCGCCGGCGGCGCAGACACTCACCGAAACAGACCGCCCGCAGAAGATCAAGGATCAGATGACGCAACGCGGCGAGCAGGACACGGCCGCGCCCGTGCTGAAGATCGTCAGCCCAGGTGAGGGCGCGACAATTAACGGTTCGACCGTCAACGTCAAGCTCAACTTAAGCGGCGACCTCAAGGGCTATAAGCCGATGAAGGACCCGGCGACGGGGATGGGCAATCACATCCACGTCATCCTCGACAACGAGCCGTACGAGGCTTATTACAACATCGACGGCCCGCCGTTCGAACTCCGTAACGTCGCCGAAGGGAAGCACACGTTGCGCGTCTTTGCGTCGCGCCCGTGGCACGAGAGCTATAAGAACGACGGCACGTTCCAAATGGTGACGTTCACCGTGAAGGGCGGTGGCGACGCGACGAAGCCGACGACGACCGCGACCGGGCAGGTGATGTCGAATACCAATTCGGCGAACGCCAACACGACGAGCGCGAACGCGAACACCGCGGCGTCGCCAAGCGCATCGCCGGCGAATGAAGGCAAGGACATGAAGCCGAGTCAGGGCGGCGCAGTTGATAAGGCGAAGCCGCTTCTGACCTACAGCCGTCCGAAGGGCGAGTACAAAGGCGAGGACGCGAACGCAATTATGATCGACTTCTGGCTGTCGAACGCCAAGTTGCAGGGCGACGGCGGCGACTATCGCGTGCGCTACTCGGTCGACGGCAGCGCGCCGAAGTTTATCGACAAGTGGGCACCTATCTGGCTGTCGGGTTGGACTGCCGGGAATAAATCGGTCAGTCTCGAACTCGTCGGCAAGGAAGGCAACGTCGTGGAGAACGGCGGCTACAACGCGACGACGCACGCCATCACGGTCGTCAAGTAGTTGAGAAACTAACGACACTCGACTTCATCGCCTGGTGATAGTCAAAGCGTGTTGGCAAGTCCCGGAGGAATTGTTGAGACCCTCGTGGTTGCTCACTCCTTTCGGGACTTGTCGCTTTTGGGGATGAAATTAGGCTTTGTCCAACGATTCACTTTCCAAACAATTCTGTTGGGTAGGTTGAATAATTGTTGGGCGGAAGCTCAAGTATTCAAGCCATGAAAGGAAACGTAATGAAGCCCCTCTCTTTCTTGCTACTGACCTTGCTTTTGTTTGGTTGTACATCGCCGCCGAAAGAGAATAAAGCGTCTGCTGGCGACCCTTTTTCAATTCCATCAGCCAATGGCAACCGTGTTCCGGTCGTTAATTCACCAATAGCTGATTACTCTCACGCGCCCTCTCCCCCAGCAAGCGATTCACAAATTGAAAACCAACTGAGCGTTAAGGAACTCCGTGAAAGGTTGGAAAAGTTGAAGGCTATCGAGCGGGAATCTCGTCAAATAGTGGCCTTACGCAGTGACTGGACGAAGGTTGCACAGTGCATGAGACTCATGGAGCGGTTAAAGCCGCAAGCGAAAAAGATTGCGTTTGAATCCGACCGTATGATGAGTCCTGCGGGGTGGGAGATTGTTATTGCAGCTAGGTCTGTCTCGGTTTGTATTAATTGCGTTGAAAACGAAGACGATACTTATTGCCACCTCGCTCGCGAAGATATAGCCGATGCTGAAAGGGCGTTGAATAAAGCGACGCGCCGAAAATAGAAAGCAAAATATAGGAGAAGTTTTAAAGGTTGGGTGCCTGGGCAACCTCAAATTCTGTTAGGCAAATGGCAATCGTTGGGCAAAGTCATGAAATTAAGTTGCGTGAGGGACGGAAGTAGCGTGGATGAGTCGTCCGATGAAACTGCTGAAGCATAAACGCACTCTCTTCGCGGAGCTACTCACCGAAACCGCTGCCTGCCGCAAGTGTCCGGCGATGTGCGGGCGCACGCCGGTGTTGAGCGAGCGCAATGGAGCGCTCGACGCGCGCGTGATGTTCATCGGCGAGGCTCCGGGCAGGCAGGGCGGCGACCGCACGCGCGTGCCGTTTTCGGGCGACCAGTCGGGGCAAAACTTCACGCGTTACCTCGACTCGATCAACCTCAGCCGCGACCGTATCTTCATCACCAACTCAACGCTCTGTAACCCGCGAAGCGCGACGGGCGCGAACCGCAAACCGAGCGGCGCGGAGGTCGCCAACTGCTCCGATTTTTTGCGCCGGCAGCTTGAGACCATCGACCCGCCGGTGGTCGTCACGCTCGGCGCGGTCGCGCTTGCCGCGGTTTCGCGCATTGAGTATCATCGGTTTTCATTAAAAGAAGCAGCCGGACAAATTCATCACTGGCGGGGTCGCCTGCTGGTGCCGCTCTATCATCCAAGCCCGCAGGTGCTCGCCTCGCACCGGCGTGAAACGGCGCAGGTCGAGGACTATCAGGCGGTCGCCCGCGCGCTGCGACTCATCGAAATCGAAGACACAGCGAACGAACGGTGTGCTTCAAACAATTTAAGCCGTTTGTGAATCACGAGAGAGACGAATGCCCGAACAGACCATCCTGTACTGGCTGCCACACTGCACGACGTGTCAAAAGGCCGATCAGCATTTGACGGAGATCGGGCACGCGGTCGCTCTTTACCGCGACTTGAAAACCGAACCGTTGACGCGCGCGGAGGTCGAAGGTTTGGCCGAAATCGCGGGCGGCGCGGGCGAGCTTTTCTCGCGGCGGGCGCGCAAGTACCGCGCGATGAATCTGCACGAGCGTGAATTGTCAGACGACGACATGATCGAGTTAATGACCAACGAATACACGTTCATCAAGCGTCCCGTGCTGGTGCAGGGAGCGCGCGCCGTCGCCGGCTTGACAGCGAAATCTTACGAGCGATTCTTTGGCGAATCATGAGCGAAACAGTGGAACCCATAAGCATTCGTACATCGCCGCTTGAGGCGGTTCACCGCCGCCACGGCGCGACCTTTGAGGAGCGCGATGGGTGGTCGATGCCTCAAGGTTACGGCGACGTGGCGGCGGAGTACGCGGCGGTGCGCGGTGGTGGCAGCGGCGCAGCAGGACTGTTTGATCTATCGTCGCGTGGGCGAATCGAGGTGAGCGGCGGCGAGGCCGTGATGTTCCTCAACGGCCTCATCACCAACGACGTGAAGACGCTGGCGGACGGCGCGTGGATGGCCGCCGCGTTCCCTAACGTGCAAGGCCGCTTAATCGCCAACGCGCGCGTCATCCGTCGCGGCGAAACTTTTCTCTTCGACACCGAAGCCGCGACCCACGCGAGTGTGATGAAGACCCTCGGACGCTTCACGCTCGCCGGGGATTTTCACGTCGCGGACGTGACGCACTGGACAGTTCAGTTATCGGTGCAGGGCGCGTCGTCGGCGCGCGTCGTCGGCGCGTTGCTCGGTGAAGGAGCCGCACAGGTGATGCGACAGCGCGTCATCATCGTGGCGTGGCGCGAGGCATTGGTGACTGTGATTCGAGCGACGCACACCGCGGAAGATGGGTTCGATCTGTTCGTCGAAGCAGACCACGGCGCGGCGTTGTGGGAAGCGATGATTCAATGCGGCGTGCGTCCGGCGGGTTCGGCAGCGCTGGAAATCCTGCGCGTCGAGGCAGGCGTCGCGCGCTTCGGCGTGGATATGAACGAGACCAACGTCGTGCTCGAAGCGGCGCTCGACGACGCGGTCAGTTACACCAAAGGCTGTTATGTCGGGCAGGAGATCATCGCGCGCATCCACTGGCGCGGCCACGTTGCGAAGCGACTGAGCGGCCTCGTCTTCGATGACGAAGCGACGTGGCCCGCGCCGCCTGAATCAAAGATCCGAACCGTCGACGGCAAAGAGATCGGGCGCATCACGTCGTCCGTCTTCTCGCCGGCGCTGAATAAAACGGTTGCGCTCGGCTTCGTCAAATACGATTACCTCGCGGCGGGCACGGAAGTAAGAGTCGTGGTTGGTGAAGAGGAGCGTCCCGCGCGCGTCGCCGGGGTGCCGTTGGTGCGCGGGAGTTGGTTGACGGAGACGAGCGATACGGAAGGGGCAACCGCGTGAGCGAGCAACGGACACCAATCGAAGTTTCGAGTTCCGGCAACCTGGCTTATGAACAGGCGCGGCTCGCCTACACGATTATTCAGGCGCTGCTCGAACACACGCGCGTGACCAGCGACCTCGTCGCGCTGCTGGCGCAGGTGATTGACCCGGAGACGACGAAGGCTCTGACCGCGACGCCGTACTGGGCCGCCTATCTCGACAGCCGCCGCTCGATGGAGCGGACGCGCGTTGACATCGAAAAGTTCGCGGAAGTCTGGACGAAGCTCGCCGAAGATGAAGACACGTCGGTGGATGATGCTTCACGTGGCGAATAACATCTGACTGTGGGTAGCGGCCCGAAGGCCGTGAGATGAGCCGCGGATGAACGTGGATCAACGCAGCTTCCATCAAATGTTTTTCTGATCCGCGTCAATCTGCGGCCTTGTTTTGTCTCCCCCGACTGAGCTACTACCTGACTGTGAAGCCAAATGCTTCTCGCTACCCAAACCCGCTCCACCCGTTGTAACGTAAAGAGTCCGATTTCAGGATTGGAGATCGTACCCCAAATGCATAAAGAGTATATCGAGCACCGCGACGGCGGATACTGGATCGCCGGCAAACGCATCTCGCTCGATTCCGTCGTCTACGCCTTCCGCCGCGGCGCCGCGCCCGAGAGCATTCTGCGCTCCTACCCGCTGCTGACGCTGGAAGAGGTGTACGGAGCGATCACTTTCTACCTGGGCCGCCAAGCCGAGATCGACCAGTACCTGGCCGAGAACGAAGCGGAGTACGAGCGGCAGCGCCAACAGGAACGCGCGGCTGACCCGGAGTTCTACAAAAACTTCAGTGAGGCGCGGGAGAAGCTACGACAGGGGAGCGTGACCTGAGCCCGCCGATGAAGATCCGCTTAGAGGCCGACGCCGATCTGAATGAGGACATCATCACCGGTGTCATCCGCCGCGCTCCGGAGGTGGATTTTCGGACGGCGACGAATGCCGGGCTGGAGGGACTGCACGACGAGCGCGTGCTGACGCTCGCGGCGGGCGAAGGCCGTATCCTCGTCTCGCAAGATTGGAAGACGATGCACTACCACTTCGGCGAATTTATTACCGGCCACGATAGTCCCGGCGTTCTGATCATCCCGCAGCAAATGGGGGTGCGCGAAGCAATAGAGGAGCTGATATTGATCTGGGAGGCATCCGAAACAGAAGAATACACAAACGGTATCCGTAGGTTGCCTCTGTGATTTTCACCCTTGGCGGCCAGAGCAGCCGACACAGATCGCAAGTCTGTGCTACTTCACCTTGCCACTTCAGCCGAAAACTGAATGGCCCTGTGTGAAGCCCAATGGCTAATTCTCTGGCCGGGAGGCGTGTGGTACAGTTGCAGTTGGGTGAGCTGATGAAGTCGAGACTGAACAGAGATTTAGGGCGGAAAGGATACCTCGTGCGCGGGGTCGCCATTTTCTTTCTGCTTTTTACCTTCGCAGACATTACCTTTCCACAAGTTTTCTGCCGCGAGGGTATAGGTGCTTTCGTGACTGAACGCCCGGCTCCCGTTTCTGCCACCAGCGACACAGCAATCACAATTGTCGCTTCAATGCGCCGCTCCGATGATTCCCGACCGGACACTCCTTCCAACCAAGTGCCGCACGAGGAAGATTGCTTCTGTTGCTGCGGTCACGTCATGACGGTGACGGTCGTCGTCAATTGTCAGGCTTTGATAGTGAAGTCTGCGCCGTTTACGCGACACCCGGACCGGCTTCCAAACTCTCCGCTCCGAAGTCCCTTCCACCCCCCACGTCACGCTTAATCTTTTCTCGCGCCGCAAGCAGCCTTCCGGCTTAACAGCTACGGATTCGTGTGTCCGCTCGCGCTCACATAGAAGGCGTAAGCACACGCTTCCAAAACCAATCAAGCCTGAACTGCCCCTTCGCGCCGCTTGCTTATCCGCGTGCCACCTTTCGTCGCGTCCGCGTCCGGCATCGGCCCGAGATCAGGAAATGCTTTCGTAGAAAAGGTAACGGTGGTGATGACGATTAGTTTCCGCCTCTTTGAGAGTGCTGCATGTGTTCTCTTCAAAGCTCTTGCTTTGTCATTCATGACGCTAGCTATCAGCGTCGCAGTGCCGGCACAAGATGCTTCAAGCATCACGGCTCGCAACGCAGAGGGGGAGAGCGTGCCGCGTCCTCCGGTCACATCCGGCGATGCAGTGGTAGCCACAGTCGAGCGGACGATCAGCCCGGTCGTGGCTTTGTACTTCAATCCGACACAGGGCACTTCGTCCCCAGACCTTGTGCAGCGTGCGCTCGCAGCCAACGGTGAACTCGCCGCCGCGCGATTAGATGTGACACGCGCCCGCGCACGCCTTCGTCAAGCGGGACTCAGACCCAATCCGACGATTGATTTTGAACTGACGACCGGACGATTAACCGGCTCGCGCGGCGAGAGCGAAACGAGCATCGGCGTCGGCGTGCCTTTGGAATTAGGCGGCAGACGCAGACGACGCGTCGAACTCGCGCTGGGCCAACTCGAAGCCGTCGAAGCGGAGATTGCCGACCGCGAACGGCGACTGGCGGGCGATGTCCGCACGGCTTACGCCGAAGCGTTGGCGGCGTTGCGCGAGTTGGAAATCACCGAAAGCTTGAACGACCTTGGTCTGCAAACGACGAAGGTTGTGCAGATTCGTGTCAACGAAGGCGACACCGCTCCGCTTGAACTCAATTTGCTGCGCGTTGAACTTGACCGCTTGCGCTCGCGGCGCGCACTCGTCGAAGGACGCTTGCAAGCGGCGCTACTACGAATCAAATCTCTCGCCGGAATCCCGCCGAACGAGCCGCTCCGATTGCGCGAAGACCTCGCCCGCCCGGTGTTGCTTGCGCCGCCCACGACGCTTGAAGCGGCAATCGAAATCGCCTTACGGACGCGTCCCGATCTGCGGCTCGCTCGCTTGACCGAAGAAGTGGCGCAAGCGGATTTGCGCCTCGCCCGCGCGTAAAGTTCGCCGGAGGTGACAGCCTTCACACGCTACACGCAAGGGCGCTCATCTTTCGACAATACGCCCGTCGGCATACTCACCGACAGAGACCGGACGCTGACGTTCGGCGTCTCGGTCGGCATTCCGGTCTTTAACAAAAATCAGGGTGCAAGAGCTGAAGCGGCGACCGCGATCACGCAAGCACAGAGGCGGCGCGAGTTTCTCGAAACGGTCGTGCGCTCCGAAGTCACGAGCGCATACGCGCGCTATGAAGCAGCACGCCGGGCGCTCGTCGTCTTCGAGTCAGGAGTTATCTCACGCTCGAACGAGAACATCAGAATCATGCGTGCGGCATACGAAATAGGGGCGTATCGAATTACCGATCTCATCGCCGAACAGCGTCGGCTCGTTGATTCGCAACGGGAATTTACCGAAGCCTTAGCCGAGCAGTACCGTGCCATTGCTGACATTCAAGCGGCGGTTGGTCTGACTGAATCAACGGGCGCGCCCGCCGCTCCCCAATAATGAGGAATCTTTAACATGGCAGAAGAAACGATCAGCACTAATCAAACACCTGATACAGAGCGAGTCGAAACGACGCGCAAGACGAAAGTAGTTGAAGACGATAGCGGTGAAAGCTCGCTCGTCGAAACATCGAGCGAGCGACGCGCGCGCGTACCCTTCAGAGCTAATCGCACATGGTTAATCGTCGGAGCGGTTGCGCTCGTGGCGTTGCTCGCCATCGCATTTCTGTGGTCGCGCAGTAGCCGCAACGCGGCGACGAATGAACAGCCAGGTGCCGCCGCAGGTGGACACACAGGCGAACACGCGGGCGAAGAAGCGGGCAGCGAGGTTCGCCTTGAACCCGAAACGCTCGCTTCCGCCAATCTCGAATACGAAGGCGTCACGCAGCGTCCGGCAGTCGCGCTGCTTCGTGTCACCGGCACAATCGAGCCGAACCCGCGCGGAACGCAAGCTGTGACGCCGCTTGTCGGCGGGCGCCTCGAACAGGTCTATGTCGCGGTTGGTGATCGTGTCGGCGCAGGCAGCGTACTGGCGACCATCGCATCGCCCCAAATCGCGCAGATGCACGGCAAATTGCACGAAGCGCAAACGGCATACGAATTGGCTGAGCGTAATCTCGCTCGCGTGCAGCGGGCGGAGAATCGCGTTGCTGTCCTTTCCGCGAAAGCGCGACTCGACGAAGCGGAAGCGACATTGCGGCGCACCCGACGGCTCGTCGAACTCGGCGCAGGCGCGGGTCGTGACCTCATCGCCGCCGATACCGTGTACCAGACCGCGAAAGCGGATTACGACTTCCAAAGCAACATCTCACTCAACCGTGAACTGCAAGAAGCGCAAGCAGCGGTCGAGACGACGCGCGTTGATGTCGGACACATCCGCGATGAGATGCGTGCGTTCGGCGCACCCGTCCCGGAAGGCGAGCGCGACGACCATCGCCGCAACACATCGCTCGTCACCGTGCGCGCTCCCGCGTCCGGCATCATTACCGAGCGGACAGTGAATTCCGGCGCAGGCATCGAAGCCGGAAGATCGCTTTTTACCATCTCGAATCTCTCAAGCGTCTATGTCATCGCCAACGTGCCGGAAGCACAGATCGGAACATTACGGGTTGGCACGCCCGCCGAAATACGCTCTGCCGCGCTCGGAGACGCGTTGATGCGAGGAAGTGTTAGTTACATAGACCCGCAACTGGACGAAGCGACGCGCACGGCGCGGGCGCGGATGGAAGTCTCTAATCCCGGTGAACGTCTCAGAGCAGGCATGTTCGTCGAAGTCGGTTTCCAAACCACCACTGGCGCGAGTGTGGAGGAAGAATTAGTTGTGCCTACGTCAGCTATTCAGCGCATTCAGAACAAAGCAATCGTCTTCGTTCTAAAGGAAGACGAGCCGGGCGCGTTCGAGGTGAGAGAAATCGAAGTCGGCGGTGAATCGGACGGCTACGTGCGCGTGCTTGAAGGTTTGAAGATGGGCGAACGAGTCGTCACGCGCGGCAGTTTCACCTTGAAGACACAAATGCAAAAAGCGGAGGTGGGCGACGATGACCACTGACCATAAGCAGTCGCTTACAAGTTAGCTACGACGAAAGAAGATTTTTATGATTGACGCACTAATTCGCTTTGCCGTGAACCAACGCCTGCTCATACTGCTGATGGTTGCGATCATGATCGGCGCAGGTGTTTACAGTCTCAGGAACTTACCCGTTGATGCCGTTCCCGACGTGACGAACGTACAGGTGCAAGTCCTGACCGCCGCACCTTCGCTCGCGCCTTTGGAGATTGAACGGCAGATAACTTTTCCCGTCGAAATTGCTATGAGCGGATTGCCGGACATCGAAGAAATCCGCTCCGTCTCGAAGTTCGGGCTTTCAGCCGTGACCGTCGTTTTCGACGATTCGGTTGACACCTACTTCGCTCGTCAGCTTGTGCTTGAAAGGCTCTCGCAAGCGCGTGAACAAATTCCGTCGAATATCGGTTCGCCGGAAATGGGACCCATCTCAACCGGCTTAGGCGAGATTTATCAATACGAACTTCGTGCCGTGCCTGGAAGCAAGTACGACGCGACGGCGCTTCGCACGATTCAGGATTGGAGCGTGCGTCGTCAGCTCTTGGGCGTTCCCGGCGTCACGGAAGTCAACAGCTTTGGCGGGTTTGAGAAGCAGTATCAAATCAGGCTCGATCCGACGAAACTCCAATCCTACCGACTCTTGATACGCGACGTGCTCGAAGCTGTCACGCGCAACAACGCGAACGTCGGCGGCGCGTACCTTGAGAAGGGCGCGGAGCAGTATCTATTGCGCGGCATCGGACTGGTCGAAAACGCCGAAGACATCAGAAATATCGTCGTCAAGACAGGCAAAGAGGGCGTGCCCGTCTATGTTCGCGACGTCGCCGAAGTGACGACAGGCGCGACCGTCAGACAAGGCGCGGTGACAGCGGACGGTGAAGGTGAAATCGTCGCCGGAATCGCGATGATGCTGAAAGGCGAAAACTCGCGCACCGTTGTCGAGCGCGTTAAAGAGCGTATCACTGAGATCAAAAAGACCTTGCCGAAAGGCGTTGAACTCATCCCGTTCTACGACCGCGCGGAACTCGTCAACCGCACTATTGGCACGGTCGAGAAAAACTTAATCGAAGGCGCGCTGCTCGTCATCGTCGTGCTGATTTTGCTCTTAGGCAACTGGCGCGGTGCGCTGATCGTGGCAACCATCATCCCGCTCTCAATGCTCTTTGCGGCGATTCTGATGCGCGTCTTTAACGTCTCCGGAAACTTGATGAGTCTTGGTGCGCTCGACTTCGGGCTGATCGTTGACGGCGCGGTGGTGATGGTCGAAAACACCATCGGCGCAGAGCAGCCGCGCAGGAACACGGGTCACACGAACCGCCGGAGCGCACGATTCTCGATGCTTGTATTGAGGTCGGGCGACCTGTTGTGTTCGCCGTCGCCATCATCGCTATCGTCTATCTGCCGATACTTTCCCTGACCGGCATCGAAGGCAAGATGTTCAAGCCGATGGCACTCACCGTCGTCTTCGCGCTCCTCGGTTCGCTCATCCTTTCGCTCACTTACGTTCCGGCGATGATGACGATTCTCTTGCGCGGACATGTTTCGGAAAAAGAGAGCTTCATCATCCGCTTTGCCAAGCGGCACTACCGTCCTTCGCTCGCGTTCGTGAGCGTCTATCGCGCGCAAGCCTTAGCCGTTGCCACCATGCTCGTCATCATCAGCGGCATCATGTTCCCGTATCTGGGCTCGGAGTTCATTCCACGCCTTGACGAGGGCGCGCTGGCGATTGAAGCCCGGATGCTTCCGAGCATATCGCTCACGCAGTCCGTCCGCACTTTCACCGAAGCCGAAAAGGTGCTGCGACGATTCCCCGAAGTAACGAAGGTAGTCACCAAGATCGGGCGTGCCGAAGTCGCCACCGATCCGATGAGCATTGACGCCGGTGACGTGTACATTGAGCTCAAACTACATTCCGAGTGGACGACCGCACAAACCTCCGAAGAGTTGGTCGAGAAGATGTCAGCAGCATTAGAGAAGGAAGTGCCGGGCGGCGCATCCTTCGGCTTCTCGCAGCCGATTCAATTGCGAGTCGCGGAACTCATCTCCGGCGTGCGCTCAGATGTTGCCATCAAATTGTTTGGCGACGACCTCGACGTTCTAAAAGAAACGGCAGACAAGATCGCTGCCGCTGTGTCGAAGGTGCGCGGTGCGGAAGATGTAAAGACGGAAACGACTACCGGCTTGCCTCAACTGCAAGTCAAAGTTGACCGCGCGGCGGTCGCCCGTTATGGGTTGAACGTCGAAGATGTCAACGACTTGGTTGAATCAATCGTCGCAGGTAAAGATGCCGGGCAGGTCTTTGAAGGCGAACAGCGTTTCAACATAGTCGTGCGCCTCAACGAAAGTGCGAGTCGGGATATTGATTCAATCAAAAACCTTCTGGTGGCTGCGCCGAACGGCGCAAGGCTGCCGCTCGCGCAACTCGCCGACATCGCGCTCGTCGAAGGTCCGGCGCAAATCTCGCGCGAGGACACACGCCGGAGAATTGGCGTCGAACTCAACGTGCGCGGGCGCGACATCGGCAGCTTCGTCGAAGAAGCGAAAACTGTCATCGCTCGCGACGTGCAGATTCCGTCCGGCTACTACCTCACTTGGGGCGGGCAGTTCGAGAACCTTGAGCGTGCTTCGGCGCGGTTGTTAATCGTCGTGCCGCTCGCACTCTTTCTGATCTTCGTGCTGCTCTTTTCGACGTTTGGCTCCGTCAAGCAAGCACTCCTGATTTACACCGGCATTCCGTTCGCCATCGTCGGTGGCATCTTCGCCTTGTTCCTGCGCGGGATGCCGTTCTCAATCTCGGCGGGCGTCGGGTTCATCGCGCTCTTTGGTGTCGCCGTGCTGAACGGCGTCGTGATGGTCAGCTATATCAACCATCTGCGCGAGGAAGGAAAGTCGGTGACAGACGCCGTGAGGGAAGGTGCGCTGACGCGCCTCAGGCCGGTGCTGATGACCGCGCTCGTCGCCAGTCTCGGCTTCATCCCGATGGCGTTAGGGTCAGGTGCGGGCGCGGAAGTGCAACGCCCGCTCGCCACGGTCGTCACCGGTGGGCTTGTCACCTCGACTTTGCTGACGTTGTTCTTGCTGCCGACGCTCTACGGTTGGTTCGTGCGTGAACAGAGGCGAGGAGAATAAACGAGAAGGATGTGGTTAGAGGCTGTCTTAAAAGTCCATTGAAGCCCCGAAGGGGCGTCATTCAATAGCGAGAGCGCAGCGCGCTGGGTACAGGTTAGAACAGACCAACCAGCCCTGCAAGGGCGACATATTTAGTAACGTCGGTGACTATGTCGCCCTTGCAGGGCTGGAAAATCACATCGGCCTATTTCTTGGGGCGATGCCCCAAGCTATTGAATCTCGCCCCTGCGGGGCTTTCAAGACAGCCTCTTAAACTATGGCACGGCTCAAAGTTCAGGTAGCTGATTCAAACGCGCCCTCTCTCGTCTTGGTGTGATGACTGATTTTCATCACACCGAGACGCTCGCCGTTCAATTCAACTCACTAGAACAGCGACGGCTGATCTTCCAGTTCATCCGGCTCGATTGTCGACTGACCGAGCAGACGCTTCAGCTTGTTCGCGCTCGCCGGCGCGTGTCCTTCGTAGAAATTACTAAAGTAAGCATCCACGCGTGTCACGCGCTCGCCGAGACGCGCGATCACCTCGGCCCACGCGCGCAGGTTCGAGTCCTGTGGCCGCTGCACGATGTCGAAGCGCGTCAGGTCGCGCTCGCCCATCCAGCGCACGTAGGCGAAGTCCGCCGTCAGACTATCGACGAGCCGCCACACACGCTCACGCGCGACCCACGGCCCTTCGACCAGCGCGAGCGCGACGTTGTAGCGACCGAGCAACTCCATCACACTTTCATCAAACCATCGGCCGTCGCGGAACTCGACGCCGAAGCGTATATCGCGCGGCAGTAGCGGCAGAAACTCGGCGAGCGCGCGTGTGTTCTCCGGCCACGCTTCGAACTGCGGCGGCAACTGAATCAGTACCGAGGCCAACTTGTTCTCAAGTCGCCGCGCGCGATCACAGAAGTCCGCCAGGATTTCCGCCGCGCCGCTTCCGCGCAGGGCATGTTCATGTGTGATGTCGCGCGGCAGCTTTAACGAGAACGTGAATCCGTCGGGCGTGCGCATGTGCCACCCGTCGACGGTCGAAGCGGACGGCACGGCGTAGAACGTCGAGTCTACTTCGACCGACGTGTATGCGCGCGCGTACACGTCGAGCATCCCGGCGGCGCGTGTGCTGCGCGGATAAAATACCTGCACGCCACCCGCCGCCGTCACCCAGTCGTCGTAGTTCCAGCCCTGACAGCCGACCCGGACGTTCGCAACTTGTTTGGATAAGGACATACGATCATTCGGCGAGAATCTAAACGCGGCAGACAATTATTTGGATGATGCCGAAGGCGCGCGATTCGACGCTGACGGTGCGGAGTCCGGCGCGGCGTGCTTCGTCGGCGGTGCGGCGATTGAAGTGGTCGTCGAACAGCGCGACGGTGAAGACGTTCAGCAAATCGAAGACGTAACCGAGCAGTCCCGCGGGCCGCACATGCTCCAGCAACGCGACGGTGCCGCCGGGTCTGACGACGCGGCGCAACTCGGCGAAGGCCCGCGCCGGCGAGACAACCGAGCAGAAGACGAGCGTTGCCACCGCCGCGTCGAACGAGTCGTCGGCGAACGGCAACTCCTCGGCGCGGTTGCGGACCAGATGCACGCCCGGCGGTCGCTCTTTGGCGCGGGCGATATCTATCATCGCGCCGCTCAACTCGGTCGCCGCGCCCCTCGCACATGTCGGATAGTATCGGAAGTTCAGCCCCGTGCCCGCGCCGACTTCGAGCACGCGACCGTCGGGCGGTAGCGCCTTCAGCGTGTGCGCTCGCAGTCGCTCAAGGAACCACCGTTCAAGCGGCGCTAACGCCTGGTCATAATTCGCGGCCAGGCGGTCATACATCGGCGGCTTGTAATCTGACGGCGGTATCCTCATCACTTTATTGTTTCTGATGGCATTAATCATCAACGCGTTCGAAGGATTTTTGGCTCCTTCTTCCTTGAATCCCGCACACGACAACGTAAACCAACACTCGTGAAGCCGCCAAGCCGCTTTCCATAAATTTGAAGTCGGCGGCGTCAATCTTCAAAAAATTGAATTCCGTAAAGTTAATCAGGTAGCCATTCTTATGGATTCTGACTGATCGGGGCGGTCGCGCGGTCAAGGCACAGTGCTTGCTGCGCCCCGTAGTGCTTGCTGCGCCTTGTCAGGAACCTCTCGATAACTGATTCTGAACCAACCATCAAACTCACCTGCGTCGGTTCAGATTGTTTTGCTCACGCAGCCTCGCGGTTTAGCGTCGGTTGGGGTCTTTGCTTTTAACATTAAAGTGCTGAACGGCGACGCGACACGCGCACGGTTACCTCGATCACACAACGATTTGGCGACGGCGGTCAGGGTTGGTTTGCCGTCTCGCCAACGTTAGCCCTACATAAGGAGATTTGAACATGGCAGCGAAAGCTCGATTCGTAATTATGCTGGCTGCGGTGCTATTCGTCACCGCGCACTATGCGGCGGCGCAGTCGACGACGGGGACGATCTCCGGCTTCGTCGAGGATGAACAGCGCGCAGCAATCCCTAACGCCACCGTCACGGCGCGCACCGTCGACACGAACGTCTCGCGAACGGCGCAGACCGACAGCGAGGGGCGCTATCGCTTCGAGAATCTGCCGGTCGGCGCGTACGAAGTGACGGTCGAAGCGTCAAGCTTTTCGAAGTACGTGCAGACAGGAATCACGCTCGCGGTCGGCCAGCCGGCTATCGTTGAGGTAACGATGAAAGCCGGCGGCGTGCAGGAAGTTGTTAACGTCACAGAGAACGCTTCGCTGTTGGACACCAGCACGGCGGAAGTCGGCACCCGCTTCGACGAAAGGCGTCTCGCGGAGTTGCCGATTGCGACAAATCGTAACGTCTATAACATCGCGCTCTCGGCTCCCGGTGTCAGCCAACTTCAGTCGAATCAATTCGTGTTCACCGGCGGTGTCAATTACTCTGCTAACGGCGGGCGCCTCCGCTCGAATAACTTTCTGCTCGACGGTCAAGACAACAACGACTTCGGCGTCGGCGGCGCGGCGGTGCAGCTTAACAACCCCGATCTGATTCAGGAAGTGCGCCTCGTCACCAACCAGTTCACCGCCGAGTTCGGTCGCAACAGTAGCTCGGTCTTCAACGCGATTACGAAGAGCGGCACGAACGACTATCACGGGAGCGGGTTCTGGTTCCACAACGACAACAACCTCAACGCTTGTAGCAACCTCAACAAGAACGGTGGCTTCTGCAACCCCAACGCGACCGACCCTTCGCGCCGCAAGGCCCCGTTCCGCATCGAGAACCAAACCGGATTGACGGTGGGCGGTCCGCTCCATCTGCCGCGCTTCGGCGAGGGCGGCCCGGCCTACATCAGCGGCAAGGATCGGACTTTCTTCTTCTTCTCCCTCCAGCGCTGGTGGGATCGTCAACTCGGACAGGGCGTAACGGTGCAGGGCGTCCCGACTGATGCCGGGCGCGCGGTGCTGCAAGCTCAGGCCGGGAATCGCCCGCAGGTGCAGTCTCTACTCAATTTCCTTCCGCCCGCGCAACGACCGTTGCCGAACGCCGCCCCGGCGACGTTCACCATCGGCGACCAGACTTACAATGTGCCGGTGGGCGAACTGACGGGTTCAAGTTCATTCATCTTCAACGACTGGCAAACGTCTATTCGGCTCGACCACCGCTTCAACGAAGATCACCAACTTAACGGGCGCTACATTTATCAAGATCGCGATACTGTCGGCGCCGGTCAATCCACGCCGTCGGGCTACGAATCGGCGAACGTGTCGCGCAATCAGGGTGTGAACCTAGCCCTGACCAGCGTCCTCAGTTCCCGCACGGTCAACGAAGCGCGCGCCGCCTTCTTGCGGGCGGCGAGCGCGACGGTCGCCGCCGACTTGCGGGCGGAAGCAATTCCATCCATTCAAATCACCTCGCTCGGGTTGACCGGGCTTAACGCCGACGCCAGCCGCACGGCCATCGGGCTGGCCGCCAACCTTCCGCAGTTCTCTTTCAGGAACACGTACCAAGTTCAGGACAACTTGTCTTACACGATGGGAAATCACGCCCTGAAGTTCGGCGTAGACGTCCGTCGCAACCAACTCGCGCAACTCTTCAAGCCGACGACGCGCGGCCACTTGGTCTACGCCAACCTGAACGCCTTCGTGAATGACACCGCCGGCGTGCAGATTAATCGTGACCTGGCCGGCACGGCGCGCGTGCTCCACCTCGACTGGCACGACTTCTTCGCCTACGGACAGGACGAGTGGCGCATCAGGCCGAACTTCACGCTGACCTACGGCCTGCGCTACGAGAACCCCGGTCAGCCCATCGCAGATTTGGTCGATTTCAATAACCCGATCTTCGCCGCGTCGGGTAACGACCCGCGCTACCGCGTGTCGCCGATTCCGTCGCGCGACAAGAACAACTTCCAACCCCGCCTCGGCTTCAACTGGAACCCGCGCACCGAGGGCGGCGGCATCCTCGGCTTCATCACGGGCGGCGATAAGCTGGTGCTGCGCGGCGGCTACACGCGCACACACGACTACGCTTACACGAACATCGCTTTGAACATCTGGAGTTCGTTCCCCTTCGTGGCGGCCTTCAACCTGCCCAGTGTGACGAACGCTTTCGCCACCTACCGCAATCTGCCGATCAACCCGGCGACGTTCACCCGCACCGTCGTCACCCCCGACTTCGATTCGCCCGTCTACGACTCGTTCAGCTTCGAGATGCAGCGCGAGTTGTCTAGCGACCTCGTGATGCGCGTCGGCTACGTCGGCTCGAAGGGGGCGGGATTGTTCGAGAGCATTGACGGCAACCCGGTCGTCTTCAGGACGACGGCTCCGACGGCCACCGATCCGGCGGTGAGGACCGACCCGACGACTGGGCCGGTTCGCCTGCGCGCCAACTCTGGCTCGTCCATTTACCATTCGATGCAGACCAGCCTTGAGAAACGTTTGAGCCGCGGCTTCAGCGCCGGCGTTCACTTCACGTGGAGTTCGTTCATTGACACGATGTCCGAGATTTTCAATAACTCGGCCTCCGAAGTGGCGCTCGCGCAAGACCCCTACAACCGCAGTCTCGACCGCGGACGCTCTTCCTACGACCGCCCGCTGCGACTCTCCGGGAACGTGGTTTACGAATTGCCCTACTTCCGCGAACAGAACGGAGTTGTCGGGCACTTGCTCGGTGGCTGGCAGCTCAACTCGTTCTTCACGTTCCAGAGCGGCGCTCCATTCTCGCCGCTTAACGGCACTGATCCGACGGGGACTCTCGGCGGCCTCGCCACCGCCATCGGCATTGCGACGCGCCCGAACCTCGTCACCACGCTCGACGTCTCGCGAATGTCGTTAGAGGAGTTGTTCGCACTACGCGGCACGGTCGGGCCGAACGGAAATGCGCTCTTCAGGACGTTAGGTCCGGGCGAACGCGTCGGCACTGCCGGTCGTAATATCCTGCGCGCCGACGGCATCAACAACCTCGACTTCGGCATTTTGAAGAACACTCGCATCAGCGAAAGCCAGCGGCTTCAACTCCGCGCCGACTTCTTCAACTTCACCAATACGCGAGACTTCGGCACGCCGAACTCGAATGTGACCAACGCGGGCTTTCTTAATCAATGGGGCACGAACGGCGGCAATCGGCGTGTAATCGTCGGCATCCGCTACGTCTTCTAAACTCTTTTCGCGGTCGCCCGTCAAGTGCGGGGGAGGCGCTGGCAATCGCATGATTGCACCCTGGCGGGGCTGAAGAAGATTTCTTCGGCCCCGCTTTTTGTTTGAGTTAGAATCGGTCGGTCAAGCAATCCCGAAGGAGGTGAAGGCGATGAAAGCGTGCGGCGTACTGCTGCGATTGATTCTCACCTTGGGGGCGCTGGCAGCGGGCGCGCTGGCGCAAGACCCGACGGACGCCCCTGCCGCGCCCGATCTGACGATCCTTAAATTCAGTTGGAGCAAAGAGCGCATCGGATGGGAACGCGACCCGTTCGGCGGCGCGGTCGAAAGCCCCGACGAGATGCGCATCCGCACACGGAACGAACGGCGCATCGACGATGCGAAACGGGGCGGCAATAATACGGAAGTAGACCGCCTGCGGCGTGACGCGCGGGCCGACGCCGCGATCATCGAAAGCCAGCGCCGCAAAGCTCCGCCGCGTTACGTTTTCCTGTACAAAGCTTCGGTCAAGAACACCAGCGAGAAAATCATCAAAGCAATCGATTGGGACTACGTGTTCTACGAAGCCGGCACGGAGCGTGAGATCAATCGCCATCAATTCAGCAGTGAAGAGAAGATCGGCGCGGGCAAGAGCAAGGAGTTAAGCGCACTCATCTCCGCGCCGCCGACGCGGACAGTTAGCGTGTACAAGATCGACAAGAACGAGCGCCAGAGTCTTGACGAGCGCGTTGAGATCGTCCGCATCGAATATTCCGATGGCTCGGCGTGGCAACGACCTGAGTGAGGTGATTGCGAGCGCCTTCGATGGCTATCAATGTCCATCCTTCCTCATTGAAGTGCAGACCAATAATCGCTTTCAAATTTCGTTGCCTCCTTAAAGAATACATCGGTCAAACTCATCCACCATTGGCAGCTTTCTGCTCTGCGTATGCGCGGTTAAATAATCAAAATTTCAAACGGGATTCAGTTTTTTGGATTTTCCATCCTGAATTTATCAATTTACGCCTGGGTCGGCCTCGCTATTTTCAAGGGCGTTGTTGCATAAATATAATTTGTTCGGTCGAAGACCTTATTTTTGAACAATTGTTCGGTCACATCTGACTGAACTATATTCGGTTTAATTGAGCAATTTCGAATTTTAACAATTTATGCAACAACGCCATTTTCAAGGTACAAACTAATCTTCGCCAATACTTCGGGGCGTTCGGAATATCAGTTGCTTCACTAAAGTTACTACTCGATGTTCGCTTGGGCTTTCCAGTAACACAACTTTCAACATTCCTTTCAGGAGGTCGTAGTTTATGACTTTTTACCACAAAGTTTTCTTTCGCAGCCTCGCAGCACTTTCCGCGCTGTGCGTCCTACTGATCGCCCCGGTGCTGGCACAGGTGACAACCGCTGACATCACTGGCCGGGTGGTAGATCAACTCGGCGCGACGGTGCCCAATACCACTGTAACTGTGCGCAGTATCGGCACCAATCAGACCCGCACCACGACAACCGACGAAGAGGGTGAATACACCATCACGCAGTTGTCCCCCGGAGTCTACGAGGTTTCGGTTGAGGCGCAGGGCTTTAGTAAGGCGCTCCTCAAAGACATTGAATTGAACATTGGATCAAAGCAGACGCTTAACTTTGATCTCAAGCCGGGCGCGATTACTGAAATTGTCGAGGTGTCGTCTGACTCAGTGCTTGTTGAGACCACGAGGTCAGACCTCGGCGGCGTGGTGACGTCCGTCGAGGTTGAGAACCTACCGCTCTTAAATCGCACGTTCGCCGCCCTGTCAGTAATCATGCCGGAAGCGCGTCCTGTCGGTAATTTCGATCCGACCAAGACTCGCGTCGGAAACGTGGCCTTTAACGGAGGCGACGGGCGGCAGGTTGATGTGAATGTGGACGGCGGAGACAACAAAGATAATGTCGTCGGAAGCTTACTCCAAAACTTCTCTTACGAATCGATTCAAGAATTCCAGGTTCTCCAGCACCGATGGACGGCGGAATCGGGGCGCGCCGTTGGCGGCGTGGTCAACGTCATTACCAAATCGGGGACGAACAATCTGCACGGCTCGTTCTTCGCCAATTTTCGTGATGAAGCTCTGCGTAAGCTAGAATTCTTTGAAAAGCAGCGGCTGACAGCCGATCCTAATTTCCAGAAGCCCCCGTTCAGTCGTCAGGAGATCGGAGGATCAATCGGCGGCCCGATTGTTAATGACAAGCTCTTCTACTTTTTTGCGCTGGAACGTTTCCGCGAACGACAAAGCCTCTCTGTTCGTCAGGACGCAATACGGGAAATTCCTCTTATCCCAGGTGCCCAGCCGGTTTCCGAGATTCCCTCACCGTATGATGATACGCTGCTCACGGCTAAGGTTGATCATCGTCTCACTGGTAATCAATCAATGTTCTACCGTTTTGCGTACCAGAAAAACAATTCTCCTAACGATCAAGTCGCCAATCCTGCCACGACTGATCTATCCGGCGGGAATACGACGAATAACAAGTTGAACAGCTTTGTCGTCAACCACACTTACACGCTCAGCCCGACGAAGTTGAACCAGTTCACGTTCCACTTCCAGGACTTCAAAAATTCGATCCTCGGTGTGACCGAAACCCCCCGCATCACTTTTGCTAATGCAACCGTAGAGATCGGTGCCAACGTGAATGTGCCGCAGGCGACCGAAGAGCGCAAGTACCAGTTCCGTGATGACTTTTCACTACAGCTTGATAAGCACAGCTTGAAATTCGGCACGAACTACATCTATACGCAACTTGGTGGGTTCTTCTTCTTCGGTTCCAGAGGATACACGGTAAGCTTCTTCGATCTTCCATCGGAGATTACAAGTAACAAGGCCAGGTACCCGCAAGGATTCGCCACGCCGGGCGCGGTGCAAAACATCCAGTTCGCCGCCGGTGAAGCAAGCCACGACCAGAACATACATCAGCTAGCCTTCTACGTGCAGGACGACTATAAAGTCACCCCGCGACTAACTCTCAACCTCGGCCTGCGTTGGGATGCCAACATCGGGAACCTCCCCGATCAAACGAATAACCGCACGTTCAGAATTTTCCAACAACTCAATGACCCGCTGGCTCAAGCGCTCGCTTCAGACCCGAAAAAGCTGAGCCGCTCGACCCCAAGCTGGACAGAGTTTCAACCGCGCATCGGATTCGCTTGGGACCCGACAGGCGCGGGCCGGACGGTTATTCGTGGCGGATACGGAATTTTCTACGATCAACTCTTCCAGAACCTCACACTCTTCGGCAAGGCGCTGAGCGATCCCGAGATTTACCAGACAGTTCTGAATCTCACAAATAGTGCCGTGGGCGTCGGACAACTGGCAACATTTCGCTTCGGTGCTGATCCGCTCCCCAGTCCGCCGCCCGGATTTTCGGTTAACGAACTGGCGGTCGGCGGCTTCGGACGAATCACCGATCCGGACGTGTCCGAGCCATACGTTCAGAAGTTTACCATCGGCTTCGAGACGAAGCTCGGCGATGATTACACCATCTCCAGTGATTACGTGCACACGCTCGGCGTCCAAGAGCCGCGCGTGCAGGTCATCAATCCACGCATCGAAAATATTTGCAATTCGCTCTATCCCGGCTCAACACCCACCTCGCCCTTATGCGTGCGTGGAGTTAACAGCCGACGCTTTGATCGGGCATTTGTGGATGCGGGGCTTCCGGCCAACCGCATCGAGCAGATCAACATGATCGGTACGACCAACCGCTCGCTCTTTGATAGCTGGACCACAACAATTCGAGCACGCAAACGCAACATGCTCTTTTCAGCCAGCTACGTCTTAGCAAACTCCAGATCGTGGGGCGGGCAGCCCGTAGCCTCTTACACAGGCAACGGCATTGCGGTCGCTCCTGAAAACCAGTTCAGGCCCGGAGAGTTCGGACCTACGCGATTTGACGAACGCCACCGTCTCGTCGTTAGCGGCGTCTTCGATCTGCCGTGGGGCTTCCAGCTTGCGCCGATCATGCAACTATCTAGCTCGAGGCCGTACTCGCCGACCACCGGGGGTGATATTGACGGCGATGGCCTTGCGACAAATGACCGCCTCTGCGCGGGCGTGAACCCTCTGGATGTGCTTCAGTCAGTGATTAGGACCGGCGCAGGATTGCCCTCAGTCTCAGACAGGGTGAGGGTACTCAATCCAAGAGGCTGCACACAAGCTCAGGTGAATAGCCAGCGTAGCGGATTTATTGTGAGAAGCGATGGGACTATCGAAGAACGCAGCGGGCGCTTTTTCAACTTGGATTTGCGCGCGGGTAAGAACTTCAGCTTCGGCGAGAGGGTCAGGCTCAGCGGCTATGCAGACATCTACAATCTATTCAATGTAGAGAACCTGGCTTTGGCTAATCGCTTCGGCCTCAACCCTGCCACGAATCCGAGCGGCTTTTTGCAGCCGCTCTCGCTCTACGGTCCGGGCTTCGGCCCGCCGGTGGGTCGCCCGCTGACCCTTCAGCTTGGCTTTCGCTTAACTTTCTGAGAGGGTCGGTTGCGATGGCTACTCTCTTTTCGTAGAGCGTCGGGCTTTAAGTCCGGCGCTCTGTCTTTTTCCTTCAGAACCGGCGTGCCTTGACCCCGGTACTAACTTTGTCGCTGTTAGCGCAAACCGTGCGTGCAAACTTGACGTTACCAATAACCGATGGTAGGTTGTGCGACCTAAACGCTCGCTACGCGAATGCAGATCGGCTGCGCTCATAAATTAAGCGACGGTTCGCTGCGGTAACGAAACAAAAGCGTTTGCTCTTTGGAAATTTGAAAATTTGTATCGCTATTTCAATCCGCGCGTGTTCTTCACAGGACAGAGCGGATTGACCGTCGCAGGTAGCCCTCGGCTTTTTTCGAGAGGGCAACAAGGGAAATCGGGTGTGAAAGCCCGTACGGTTCCCGCCACTGTGAACCGGCGATTGTGTCGCTTGCCAACAACCAATAGGGTCACTCGTTTTCCGAGAAAGCGGGGAAGGCCGTGCCAGCGACGCGCTTGAGCCGGGAGTCAGGAAACCTTGCCTGCTCTGTCAGTTTTCAGTTTTGAGTTTTCAGATTAGAAGGAAACTGAAAACTGAAAACTGAAAACTGTTTTGACGGAAGCGACCGCTGATGCTCCGGGAAAGAGCGAGTGGCATTGTTGATGGTGGGCACCTTTGCTGCCCCGTAAAGACGCGCACGCGAGTCCTCTGAAGTGTTGAGACACGCGCGCGCCCCATT
>Ga0136614_10000293_pt1 | contig 23192 bp, 27 predicted proteins | sample AntDrymUQ2792106_2_FD_106643 | JGI IMG/M metagenome (GOLD analysis project Ga0136614, IMG submission 106643) | Polar desert sand microbial communities from Dry Valleys, Antarctica - metaG UQ279 (21.06) | ecosystem: Environmental > Terrestrial > Soil > Desert | place: Antarctica: Dry Valley... | reverse complement strand
GGCTTGGGGCGGGCCACGTCGTCGGCGGTCACGACGTGGCGAAACGGCCCGTCGAGCAGGCCCGCCCCCTCCAGCACGCGCTCCACGAACTTCCGGGCGGAATTGGAGGCCACCGCCAACGGCATGCCTTCCGAGTCGAGCGCGGACAGCAGCTCCATCGCCCCCGGCCGCGGGTCGACGCCCTTCAGCGCCTCCTCCATCACCAGGTCGTAGACCTCGTCCACCAGGCGCTCCCCGCCGCCGGGCTGGTCGAGCATCGACTCCATCATGGCCGCGGCCGCGGTCCGGGACGAGCCGATCAGCGCGCGCTTGTGCTCGGGGGTGAACGACTGTCCGTGGCGGCGCCACAGCCGTTCCTGCGCGCGGGTCCACGTGACCTCGGTGTCGAGCAGGAGACCGTCGTTGTCGAACACCACGGCTTGAAAGGGGCGTGCCACGGCGGGCGATGATGACGACGCCGGCGGCGCGGGCGCTCAGTCGATCAGCCGCTCCTCCATGCGGTGGACGGCCACCCGCCACAGCACGAGCGCGAACACGATCAGCCCGAGGACGCGAAGCAGGTCGGTGGCCTCGAACCCGAAAGAGGCGTGGCGCACCAGCTCGACGAGGTGGTGCAGCGGGTTGGCGTTGGCCGCCACCTGCACCCCCTGTGGCAACCCGTCGATCGGGAAGAACGTCCCCGCCACGAGGAACAGCGGCGTGATCACGAGCGTGGTCACGTAGTTGAACTGGTCGATCTTGGCCACGCTGGCCGCGACGGCGATGCCGAACGCCGCGAAGCCGAGCGCCGTGAAGAAGCAGAAGAAGGGGACCAGGAGCATGCCCGGCGACGGGTCCAGCCCGAAGATCATCGACACGAGCAGCGGGAAGCATCCGAAGAACCCCGAGCGCAGCCCGATGAACAGCATCTCCGCCGTCACGAGCTCCTCCACGTCCACCGGCGCGGCCAGGATGGCGTCGTAGGTGTTCTGGAAGCGGTGCTTTACGAACGTGCCGAACATCGCGGGCAGCGCGCTGGAGAAGATCACCGCCGTGGCCACCATGCCGGTGCCCACGAACTCCACGTACTCGAGGCCGTCCACGCGGTCGACCACCGTGGCGCCTAGTCCGAGCCCGAAGGCCAGCAGGTAGACCACGGGCTCCAGCACGCTCGAGAACGTCGTGGCCTTCCAGAAGGTCCGGAAGTTGGCCACTTCTCGGCTCATCACGCCGCCGATCGCGGCCGGTTCCAGGCGTCTCATCGCGGTGACCTCGTATGACTCATTCGGCTTCCTCGCCGGTGAGCATCACGAACACGTCCTCCAGCGACGCCGCGCGCCGGACCGCGTCCTCGGGCACAGCGCCGTCGGTGGCCCGCTCCGACCCGACGATGGCGATGGCCGGCCCCGCGGGCCGCACGTTCATGCCCTGGGCGGCGGCCGCCGCGCGCACCTCGGCCAGGCGGTCGGGCGGCCCGTAGACCTCGGCCGTCTCGGTACCGGCGTGCTGTTCGATCAGCTTCTTCGGTGTGCCTCGGGCGATGATCTTCCCGTGGGTCATGACGGCCACCTCGTCGGCCAGACGCTGGGCCTCCTCGATGTAGTGCGTGGACATCAAGATCGTGGCCCCCTCCGCGCGCAGCCCGTCGATCAGCGACCAGAGCTCGGTGCGGATCTGGGGGTCCAGGCCCACCGTGGGCTCGTCCAGCAGTATCAGCCGCGGGCTGTGGACCAGTCCGCGGGCCAGCAGCAGGCGCCGGCGCATGCCGCCCGAGAGCTCGTCCACCGCGTCCGCGCGGCGTCCCGTCAGGCGGGCGATGCCTAGCGCCCGGTCCACCGCCGCACGAACGTCCGGGACCCGGTAGAGGCGGGCGAACACCGCCAGGTTGTCCTCCACCGTCACGTCCACGTCGAGGTTGTCGAGCTGGGGCACCACGCCCATCTCGGCCCGCGCCTCCTTAGCGCGGGCGGGCAGCTCCTTGTCCAGCACGCGGATGGTGCCCGAGTCCGCGATCGCCTGGCCCGTCAGCAGCCTCATCGTCGTGGACTTGCCCGCCCCGTTGGGCCCCAGCAGGCCTAGGCAGATCCCCTGCGGCACGTCCAGGTCCAGGCCATCTACCGCGGTGATGTCGCCGAAGCGCTTGACCACTCCCCTGAGCTGGATCGCGACCCCCCCCGAGCTCACCGGGTTGGCTCCGTCAGCGGCCGGAAGCCCGAGCAGACCACCCGCATCCAGCCGATCTTGCCGTCGCGCTCGCCCAGGTAGGCCTGCTGCTCGACGACGAAGCGGCCGTCGTCGTTGTCGATCATGAGCCGGTAGCCCACCCGCTCGCGGTCGGCCACCATCTCGGTCTCCACGCTGAGAAGCTGCTCAATGCGGTCGGACTCCTCGATCCACTGCGTCAGGATCTCGGAGACCACCGCGTCCGGACCGCGGGCCTCCCACGAGCGGTTCGGGGTCAGCCCGCGGAAGTCGATCTCCGCATGCATCAGCTCCCGTATGCGGTCGTAGTCCTTGGCGGCCAGCGCCTCGGCGAAGGATGTGCCCAGCTCGGCCACGCCGCGAAGGATCGCAGCAACCCTCCGCGGGCCTTTCCTCTCAGAGCTGGGAGGTGTCGGTCGGCAACTCGAGCAGCAGCCGTCCGGTGAGCTCCCAGGTGGCGGGGGCCACGAGCATGTGCTGAGTCGCCACGTGCACGTCGCGGAAGCGGCGCTGGAGGGGGCTGTCAGCGTAGACCGACGAGCCGCCGCCCATCTCGTAGGCGGCATCGACCACGTCCTTGGCCGAGCGGACGGCATGGGTGGCGGCCAGGCGCAGCGACATCCTGACCTCCGTGACGATCTCCCCGCCTGTCTCGGCGGCGGCGAAGGCACGGTCGAGCTCGTTCGTCAGCAGGGCGCGGGACGCGCGCAGCGACGCCTCGGCGCGCGCCATACCGGCCTGAGTCGCCGGGCGCTCGGCCAAGCGCCGGCTGCTGCCCTCGGGCTTCTTGACACCGGCCAGGTCCCCCAGGTCTTCCAGTGCGGCCCGCGCGGCGCCGAGGGCGACGGCCGCGATGGCCACCGCCAGAAGCCCGAACATGGGGAACGCATAGAGGGGCGCCTGAACCCTCGGCCCCGCCCCGATGACCGTCGCCGAGCGCGCCGCGGGCACGCTCAGGGCGCTCACTTCGATGTCGTGACTGCCCGTGGCCCGAAGCCCGGAGACCGTCCAGGTGTCATGCAGGCGCACGTCGGCCCGGGGGAACAGGACGAGCCGCAGCTCAGGCGCCCCGCGGTCGATCTCCGTAACGCAGCCACCCAACAGCCAGTCGCAGAACGTGCTGCCGCTGGCGAAGGACCACCGGCCCGTGACCTCCAGGGTCCCGTCGGCCCCCACGGCGCGCCCGCGCGGCGCGAACACCCCGCCCACCGCGACCCCCGGCGGGCCGAAGACATGCGCCGCCGCGCTCTCCTCCAGGTAGGCGGCCAGCAGGCCGCTGGTGGCCGTGACGGCCAGGATCCACGCGGCGCTGGCGTCCTGCCGGGCGATCGCCTCAACTGCTTCGAACAGGTCTCTTGGCGGGGCCTCCGCTCCCCCCAGCCCTTGCGGCACGCATAGCCGGAACAGGTCGGCGTCCCGCATGGCCTGTACCACCTCGGGTTCGAGGCAGCGCGCCTGCTCGGAGCGCTCGGCCGCGGCTCCGGCCACGTCGGCCACCTCCGTGGCGGCGGCCACGACGTTCACGTGGCCAGCTCGCCCGCGGCGGCCAGGTCCGCGGGTGTGGTCGGTACCGCCGGGTGCTCGTCTCGCGTGGTCGCTCCGTTCAGGCACGCCTTCACAAGCATTGGCACAGCCTCTCAAAGACGCGCCGCGATACTCCAGGGCCGATGAACGCACCGCTCGTGATGGGGATCGTCAACGCCACGCCGGACTCGTTCTCCGACGGTGGGCTCTACCTCGACCCACGCGCGGCGGTGGCACACGGATTGCGGCTGGCCCGGGAGGGCGCCGGCGTGCTCGACGTCGGCGGGGCCTCCACGCGCCCGGGCGCCGAGCCGGTGCCCGCGCCGGAGGAGCTGCGGCGAACCGAGCCGGTCGTGGCCGGGCTCGTGGCCGCGGGACATCGCGTGTCCATCGACACCACCAAGGTCGCCGTGGCTCGCGCCGCCCTGGCCGCCGGCGCCGACGTGGTCAACGACGTGTCGGCCTTCCGCTTCGAGCCCGAGCTGGCCGGTCACGTGGCCGCGGCGGGAGCAACGTGCTGTCTCTCGCACATGAAGGGCGAGCCGCGAACGATGCAGTCGCAGGCGGCCTACGACGACGTGGTGTCCGAGGTGCGGTCCTTCCTGGAGGAGCGCCTGGGCTTTGCCGTGTCCGAAGGGATCCCGGAGGAGCAGGTCTGGCTCGACCCGGGCATCGGGTTCGGCAAGCGGCTGGAGCACAACCTGGAGCTGCTGCGCCGGCTGGACGAGATCGTGGCCATCGGCCGCCCGGTGGTGGTGGGCACCTCGCGCAAGAGCTTCCTCGGCCGGCTCATGGGAGGGGCCGCGGAGGGTGAGCGCCTGCCGGGGACCATCGCGACCAACGTCCTCGCGCTGGAGCGCGGGGCCGCGGTCTTCCGCGTGCACGACGTCGCCCCGCTCGTGGGTGCGCTCGCGGTGGCCGCTGCTACGGTCGGCCGATGAGCAGGAAACCCGATCCCATGGAGCCTGATGACGAGGACTTCGAGGAGATCGAAGACCTGGATGACGACGACCGCGTGCGCGGCGCCCCCGCAGTCACGGTCGAGATCAGCGGGCTGTCGCTCTACACCCGCCACGGGGTCAGCGAGGCCGAGCGCGAGCTGGACCAGCGGCTGGTGTTCGACATCGTCTTCGAGCTGGACGACTGCGACGCCACGGTCACCGACCGGGTGGAGGACACAGTCGACTACGCGGAGGTCTGCGAGCAGGTGGCGCTGGCCGCGCAGGAGCGCTCCTACCGGACGCTAGAGCGGCTCTGCTCGGCGGTGGCCGACCGGATGATCGACCGGTTCGGCGCCGAGTCGGTGCGCGTCAAGGCGGCCAAGCCCGAGCCCCCCATCCCACTGCCGGTGGACGAGGTCTCGGTGGAGGTCTGGAAGGAGGTTTGACCGGCTACCTCGGCCTCGGCTCGAACGAGGGGGATCGCCTGGCCAACCTGCGCCGTGCGCGCGATCTCCTCGCGGGCCACGGGGTCGAGGTCACCGCCTCATCCTCGGTCTACCAGACCGCCCCCCAGGGAGAGGTGCTCGACCAGCCGGACTTCCTCAACGCATGCGTGCGCATCTCCACCTCGCTGGAGCCGGCCGACCTGCTGCGCGCCTGCAAGGAGGTGGAGCGCGATCTGGGCCGCACGCCCGGCGGCCCGCGGCACTCCCCGCGCCCGGTCGACGTGGACGTGCTCCTGCTCGGCGGGCTCGAGTTCTCCTCGGACCAGCTGCGGGTGCCGCACCCGGACCTGGCCGTCCGCCGTTTCGTGCTGGAGCCGCTGCTGGAGCTGGATCCCGGCGTGGCGCTGCCCGACGGCAGCCCGCTGGCCCCGCGGCTGGCCATGCTCGCGGAGCAGGGGGTGGAGCGCGTGGGCCCGTGGTGACCCCCCACCCGGGGGGTCTTTGCCTCCGCCGGGTATCCCCTGGTGGGCCCGTCCGCCACCCTGTGAGTCATGGAAGAGATGCTGGAACTGGCCAGTTTCCGCGGAAACGACGACCTTTGCCTGGTGGAGGCGGCGCTTGCGTGCCGCGCCTGCCTGTCGGGGGACGTGGAGTGGTCTTTGATGGTGGACGACTTCGACGGCCAGGTGGAGTGCCGGTGCCGGGACTGCGGGTACCGCAGAATCGTGTCACTGACCTCCGAGCAGACGCTGCGTCTCTCCCTTCAAGCCGCGTAACCCCGTCGCGGCCGGAGCGGTAGAAGGGGCGCCATGACCCCGGCGCCCCCTCCGCCCCGGACCGACGCACTCGACGTGATAGTCGAGCTGCTCGCGGAGGCCGACGAGGAGACCGACGCCTCGGGCACCGGCTTCTACGACCGCCTGTGCGAGGCGCTGTGCCGGCTCGCCTCGATGCGCCGCGCCGGGCTGATGCTGCACGACGAGGCACGCCGCCTGGTGGTGCCGGTGGGCAGCCACGGGCTGGACGCCGAGCTGTTGTCGCAGGTCTACGGCAGCCTGGAGGAAACGCCCATCGCCCGGCTCGCGCTGACCGAGAACCGCGTGGTCGCGGTGTCGGGAGACCTCGAGCGGTGGGTGCCGGCGCGCTACGCCCACTTCGCCCAGTTGTCCACGCTCACCTGTACACCGGTGGCGGCCGGCGGGCGCTGGCTCGGGGTGATCTTCGCCGATCGCGGGGGAGGCGCCTTCGATCTCACCGACGACGAGCGCCACGCCATGTGGACGCTCGGCAAGACGGCTGCCCTGGCGGCCAGTGTGCGCATCGCGACGAGCCAGCAGGGACGCGCGCGGCTGCTGGAGGCGCGAATCGAGATCGCTCGCGAGATCCACGAGCGCGTGGTGCAGCGCCTGTTCGGGATCTCGCTCGTCCTGGGCTCCGAAGGGGGGCTCGACGACGCGACGCGGCAGCGCTGCGCCACCGAGATGGGCGCGGCCCTGAGCGACCTGCGCGAGGCCCTGTCGCGCCCGCTCGCCCCGGCGGCCCGCCACAGCGACGCCACACTCCGGGGGGAGCTGAGCCGTCTCGGGCGCCACTACAAGGACCTGCCGCTGAAGCTCGACTGGCCCGAGGGCCTGGAGGTGCCGTACGAGCTGGAGCCGCTGGCCCAATCGGTCCTGGCCGAGGCGCTGCGCAACGCACACAAGCACGCGGCGCCCACTGGCGTGGCGGTGCGGGTGGGCATGTCCGGCGGGGCGTTCGTCCTCGAGGTGCGCAACGACGGCGCGCGCCCCGGGTCGCGCGGGACGGGCATGGGGCTGCGCCTGGCCGCGGTGGAGGCGCTGCAGTGCGGCGGCGTGGTGGAGTTCGGCCCCGAGGACGGGCGCGGATGGCGCGTGCGCCTGGTGGTCCCGGTACGCGAGGACGAGGCACCGTGAGCCCGGAGCGCAACCTCCGTGTGCTGGTCGTGGACGACCACGACGTCGTGCACTGGGGCTTCCGCCTCCTGCTCACCGAGCAGCCCTGGGTGGAGCGTTGCCTCAGCGCCGCTGGAGGGAAGGAGGCGCTGGAGCTGTCCCGCCGCTACGAGCCGCATGTGGCGCTGGTGGACCTGTTCCTCGGCGAGGAGTCGGGCGCGGAGCTGTGCGAGACGATCCGCCGCGAATCGCCCTCAACGCGCGTCCTGCTGATCTCGGGCGCGGGCTGGATCTCCCCGCAGGCGGCCCGCGCGGCCGGCGCGTCGGGCTTCGTGTCCAAGGACTCGCCGGCGGCCGCGGTGGCGGCGGCGGTGCGGACCGTCGGACGCGGTGGCACGGTGTTCACGCCCCGCAGCGAGCAGCCCGCGACGCCGCTGTCCGAGCGCGAGCGTGAGGTGCTGGCCCTGGTGGCCGCGGGTGCCACCAACCGCGAGATCGCCGCCCGCCTACACCTGTCGCCCCACACCGTCAAGGAGCACACCAGCGCGCTCTATCGCAAGCTGCGCGTGCGCAACCGCGCCGAGGCCGTGCGCCGCGCGGAGCGGCTGGGGCTGAGCGGCTGAGAGAATCTCGCCATGACCGTCACCGCTCCACCCACCGACCTATCGAACGGCGAGCTCGTCCGCTGGGCGTTCGAGGCCATCAACCGCCATGACGTCTCGGCCCTGAAGCAGTTCTGGACCGCCGAAACGCTTGAGCGCTTTCCCGACAGGACGTGTCGTGGCGCCGAGGAGATCGCCGCCTACTTCGAGGAGGCGTTTGCCGCGATCGCCGATTGGCGGATGGAGATCGTCACGGTCGCCGAACAGGGCGACGACGTCTTCGTGCGGTGGCATCTGACCGGCACCCACGCCGGGCCGCTGCTGGGCATTGAGCCTACCGGCAAGCCGCTCGCCGTGGACGGCACCGACCACTTCGTCATTCGCGACGGCAGGGTCGTCTCGAACTTCGTGACCTTCGACCAGATGCAGTACGCGCGCCAGATCGGGATGATGCCGCCGGATGGGTCCGCCGCCGACAAGGCGGTCAAGCGGGCGTTCAACGCGCGGACCAAGCTGGCCCAGCGGTTCAGGCGGTAGCGACGCGGAAGCGCCCGGCTCTGCCGGGTGCGCACCGATGCTTTCCGCTAGACCCGCGGGTGCGCGTCCACCCGCTCGATCCACGCGGCCAGCCGCGGCCGGCCGGCCAGGCTCTGGTATTCGGCCAGCAACCGGTGGAAGAGCTCGTCGTCGGCGGGGTCGCGCAGCAGCGGGAACTTGAGGAACGGGAAGGCAGCGCAGTCGGCGGCGGAGAAGTCGCCGAACAGGTAGGGGCGTCCGTCGAGCATGGCGTCGAAGAGGTCCAGCCAGGCGTCCAGGCGACGGGCGTGCACCGCGACGGCCGCTAGGCCCGGGTCGTCCGTCTCCAGGGCTTCTTCGATCGCGTTCGGGGGCCCCTTCCACACCTCGTTGAACCATTCGAGGAACACGTCCATCTCCGCCCGACGGGCGGCATCGCGGGGAAAGAGCGGCGGGTCGGGGCGGGTGGCCTCGAGGTGTCGAAGGATCCGTGTCGAGTCGCTGACGATCACGCCGTCGTCGTCCAGCACCGGCACGAGACCCTGGCCGGAGACGGCCTCGACGGCGCTGCGGTCCTCGTAGGAGATCGTGACCGACTCGACCTCCACGCCCTTGTGGGCGAGCGCGAGGGCCACGCGCTCCACGTTGGTCGACCAGGGGGCGCGAAAGAGGCGGACCATGCCGCGAGGCTCCCAGGCCGCGGCGTTCGGCGCAAAGCCGATTGGTGATACTCCTCATCAGCGCGGCTGGCGGCTCCGGCGGTGCACACACGATGTCCCGAGCACAACATCAGGCCGGCGGAGCGGCCCTCGTGACCGGCGCCTCCCGCGGCATCGGCGCCGCCGTGGCCTCGATGCTGGCCTCCGAGGGCTGGAGCGTGGCCGTCAATTACCGCTCCGACCCGCGGGCGGCGGGCGGCGTGGTCAGCCGGATCGAGGATGGTGGAGGCACCGCCATCGCGATCGGTGCGGACGTGACTGACCCGGGCGCGACCGATGCGATGTTCGAGCGCGTGGAGGCCGAGCTGGGCCCGGTCTACGTGCTCGTGAACAACGCCGGCGTGCGGGCCGACAACCTCTCCCCGGCGATGGAGGAAGAGGAGTGGCAGCGCGTGCTGGACACGAACCTCTCCGCCGGGTTTCGCACCACCCGCCGCGCGCTGCGGGGGATGATCCGCGCGCGTTACGGGCGAGTGATCAACATCGCGTCGGTGGTGGGGCAGCGGTCGAGTCCGGGACAGGCCAACTACGCGGCCTCCAAGGCGGGGCTCGTGGCGTTCACGAAGACCGTGGCCGCCGAGGTGGCGCGCCGCTCCGTCACCGTCAACGCGGTGGCCCCAGGGCTCGTGAGCACGGACATGACCGCCGACGTGGACAAGCGTTTGCTAGAGCTGGTACCCGCACGACGGATGGGAACCCCCGAGGAGGTGGCGGCGTGCGTGCGCTTCCTCGCCTCGGACGAGGCCGCCTACGTGACCGGGATCATGCTGACCGTGGACGGCGGACTGACCGCCTGAACCAAAGGAGAGTGCAATGTCGACGACCGTGACGAGAGAGCAGCTCGAGCAGCGCGTGTTCGACGCGCTCGAGGAGTTCGGCGCCGAGAGCGACAGGATCGGGCCCGACGCCGAGTTCGAGAGCCTCGACGTGGATTCGCTCGATCTCGTCGAGCTCGCCCAGATCGTGGAGGACGAGTACGGCGTCAAGATGGGCGCCGAGGACCTGGAGAAGATCAAGACCGTGCGCCAGGCGGTGGACCTTGTGATGTCGCGCCTGTCGTGAGCCGCACGGCGGTGATCACCGGCGTCGGTGCGGTCACCCCCCTCGGCGTCGGGGCGCGGACGCTCTACGAGCGCTGGAGCGCCGGGCGCTCGGGCATAGCGGACGGCGTCGGCCGCTGCGACGAGTTCGAGCCCCGCGATCACCTGTCGGTCAAGGAGGTCCGCCGCTCCGCGCGTTTCACCCAGCTCGCTCTCGCGGCGGCCGGCGAGGCCCTGGCCGACGCGGGCTGGGAGGACGGGCCCCCCGGGGACCCGGATCGGTCGGGCTGCGTGATCGGCACCGGGATCGGGGGCATCGGTCTGATCGAGGAGCAGCACACGATCATGGAGGAGCGCGGCGCGGATCGCGTGTCGCCGCTCGCCATCCCGATGCTGATGGCCAACGCGGCCAGCGGCGTGCTGGCCATGAAGCACGATCTGCGCGGGCAGAGCTTCGGGACCGTGTCCGCGTGCGCGGCCGGCGCGCACGCGATCGGCATGGCCACCCGCCTGATCGAGCATGGCGACGCCGACCGCGTCGTCACGGGCGGCGCCGAGTCCACGCTCACCCCGCTGTCCCTGGCCGGCTTCAACAAGATGGAGGCGCTGTCGAAGGAGGGCGTCTCGCGGCCCTTCGACCGCCGCCGCGACGGCTTCGTCATGGGGGAGGGTGCGGGCGTGCTCGTGCTGGAGGAGGAGGGGGCGGCCCGCGAGCGGGGCGCGCGGGTGCTCGGCCGTGTGGCGGGCTACGCGTCCACCTCGGACGCCTTTCACCTGACCGCGCCCGAGCCCAGCGGCCGCGGCGCCGCGCGGGCCATGCAGCTCGCGCTGGAGGATGCGGGGAGGGGGCCAGGAGACCTGGCCTACGTGAACGCCCACGGCACGTCCACTCCGCTCAACGACCGCGCCGAGACCGAGGCCATCAAGGCGGCCCTGGGCGATGAGAGGGCACACGCGATCCCCATCAGCTCGACCAAGTCGGCGATCGGGCACCTGCTCGGCGCCGCCGGTGCGGTGGAGGCCATCGCCACGCTGCTGGCGCTGCGTGAGCGGCGGGCCCCGCCGACGCTCAACTACGAGGAGCCGGACGAGGGCCTGGACCTGGACTACGTGCCCGGCGAGGCCCGGCCGCTCGGCGGGGGCGCCGGGCCGCTGGTGGGCCTCTCCAACGCCTTCGGGTTCGGGGGTCACAACGTCGTCCTCTGCATCGAAGCGGCGTGACCGAGCTGCTGGCGGGCAAGCGCCTGCTGATCAGCGGGGTGCTCACCCGGCGCTCGATCGCGTTCTCCGTGGCCGAGCGGGCGCAGGAGCTCGGCGCCGAGCTGCTGCTCACGAGCTTCGGGCGGGCGCGGCGCCTGACCGAGCGGGCCGCGGGACGGCTGCCCTCGCCGCCCGACGTGCTGGAGCTCGACGTGAACAGCGCCGAGGACCTGGCCGCATTGGCGACCGAGCTCGACACGCGCTGGGGCGAGCTGCACGGCGCCCTGCACGCCGTGGCCTTCGCGCCAGGCGATGCGCTGGGCGGCGGCTTCCTGACCACGCCGGCGGAGTCGGCCGTGGAGGCGTTCCGCACGAGCGCGTTCTCGTTCAAAGTGATGGCCGAGGGCCTCGCCCCGCTGATGCCGCGCGGGGGTAGCCTGGTGGGGCTGACCTTCGACGGCTCGGTGGCGTGGCCGGTCTACGACTGGATGGGCGTGTCCAAGGCCGCCCTCGAGGCGGTTTCCCGATACCTGGCGCGGGACCTCGGGCCGCGCGGGGTGCGGGTGAACCTCGTGGCCGCCGGGCCCCTGTCCACGCCGGCCGCCGGGGGCATCCCCGGATTCGAGCGCCTGGCCGGCAGCTGGGGTGGGCAGGCGCCGCTGGGCTGGGACCCGGAGGACCCGGCGCCCGTGGCCGATGCCGTCTGCTTCCTCTTCTCCGACCTCTCGCGCGCGGTCAGCGGCGAGGTGCTCCACGCCGACGGGGGCTTCCACGCGATGGGGGCGCCGGCCGAGTCGCTTCCCCCGGGCGCCTGACGGGCGCGATAATCCGCCCGTGCTCCTCGCGGTCGACGTAGGCAACACCCAGACCCACCTGGGCATGTTCGAAGGCGAGCGGCTCGTCGAGCACTGGCGCTTCGCCACCGTGCGCTTCGCCACCGCCGACGAGCTGGCCGCCGGCGTGTCGAGCCTGCTGGGGCTGCGCGACCTGCGCCTCCGCGACGTGGAGGCGGCGATCGTCTCCTCGGTGGTGCCTCTGCTGGCCCACGAGTACGGACAGCTGATCGAGCGCTACCTGGATGGCCGCGGCGCGCTGGTGGGGCCGTGGCTGCGTACCGGGATGCCGATCCGGATCGACAATCCGCAGGAGCTCGGCGCGGATCGCCTGGTCAACGCGGTGGCCGCCTACGACCGGGTGGGGGCCGCGTGCATCGCCGTCGACTTCGGAACGGCGATCAACTACGACGTCGTCTCGGGCGCTGGGGAGTACTTGGGCGGCGTGATCTCGCCGGGGATCGAGGTGTCGCTGGAGGCCCTGTCGGCCCGGGCCGCGCAGTTGCCCCGAGTGGACATCGCCGCGCCGCGCGCGGCGATTGGGAAAGGCACCCGCGAGGCGATCCAGTCGGGAGTGGTCTACGGCTACGCCGGGCAGGTGGACGCGATCGTGGGCCGTCTCCGCGAGGAGCTGGGCGAGGAGGCCACGACGATCGCCACGGGCGGGTTCGCCAAGGCGATCGTGCCGTTCTGCGAGCAGGTGGACGAGGTGGACGACCTCCTGACCCTGACCGGCCTGAAGCTCGTGTGGGAGCGCAACGGGGCGGAGTGAGGCCAGGCGCCGCGCCGCCGCTACGGTTTCCCCGTGGCTCCCTCCCTCACCGAGCCCTGGACCCTGGGCGGTCACCTCCTGCCGAACCGGCTCGTGCTGGCGCCGCTGGCCGGGATCGGCAACTGGTTCGTCCGCCTCCAGGCCAAGCGCTTCGGCGCGGGGCTCGTGACCTCCGAGATGGTGTCGAGCTTCGGTCTCGCCTACGGCAACGAGCGCACCGTGCGCGAGTTCCTGCGCATCCACCCCGACGAGCACCCCGTCTCCATGCAGCTCTTCGGCCAGGAGCCCGAGATCATGCGCCGCGCCGCGGCGATGACCGCCGAGGCGGGCGCCGACTTGCTCGACCTCAACATGGGCTGTCCCGTGCGCAAGGTCTGCAAGACCGGTGCGGGCGCCGCCCTGCTGGACGACCCCGACCGCGCCGTGGCCGTGGCCCGCGCGGCCGCCGAGGGGTCGGGGCTGCCTGTGACCGTCAAGCTCCGCCCGGGCCAGCGGCCCGGCGATCGCGGCGGCGTGGTTCTGGCGCGCCGCCTGGTGGACGAGGCCGGCGTGGCCGGCATCGCGTTCCACCCGCGCCACGCGTCCCAGCAGCACGCCGGGCGACCCGACTACGCGCTCGCGCGCGAGCTGGTCGAGGAACTGCCCGTGCCGGTGATCGTGTCCGGGGGCCTGTCCTCGGACGATAAGGCCGTCCGTGCTTTCGAGGAGAGCGGGGCCGCTGCGGTGATGCTCGCGCGAGGGTCGCTGGGGAACCCGTGGCGCTTCGCGCGCCTGGTCGGCGGCTATGACGGCGAGCCGCCCGCCCACGAGGTCGTCGCCGAGCTGGAGTGGGTGATCGAGCGGGCCGAGGAGCACCTGGGAGCCGAGCGGGCCGGCCGCTACCTGCGCAAGTTCTACCCGTGGTACGCGGACACCTTGGGTCTGACCAGGCGCGAGCGCGAGCCGCTCGTCACCGCGCCGACCACCGCGGACGCCCGCACGGCGCTGGCCGCGCTGGCCGTCCCGGCGGCGGTCTAGCGCTCATACGACGTGACCCAGCTGCTGTTTCGAGGCCGGCACCCGGTCGCGGAGGCCCCCCAGACCGGTTGCTAGACTGCTGCCTCCCTCCGGCTCGGAGAGCTTGCGCACGGTGCGCAACCAGGAGGGTTTTTCTATGGCGGTACGCGAGACAGTCCTCACTCCAGCAGGCCTCGAGGAGCTCAAGGCCAAGATCGAGCACCTGCGCACCGAGCGCAGGCGCGAGGTGGCTGAGCGCATCAAGGAGGCCCGCGAGTTCGGCGACATCTCGGAGAACTCCGAGTACGACGACGCCAAGAACGAGCAGGCCATGCTCGAGAAGCAGATCTCCGACCTCGAGGACAAGCTGCGCGGCGCACGCGTGATCCACAAGAAGGACGTGGACACCGCGGTGGTCAGCGTCGGCGTGACCGTGCACATCAAGGATCAGAAGACCGACAAGTCGTCCAAGTTCACGATCGTCGGCTCCGCCGAGGCCGATCCCGCCGAGTTCAAGCTCTCCAACGAGTCCCCCGTGGGCAAGGCGCTCATCGGCCACAAGCGCGGCGAGACCATCACGGTGCAGGTCCCCCGCGGGCCGGCCCGCAAGCTCAAGATCACCAAGATCGAACGCGCGTAGAGTTCCCGCGCGTGGACGACCGCCGAGCGAAGCTCGAGCGCCTGCGTGCCGGGGGCATCGACCCCTTCCCCCACGAGTTCGACGGCGTGACGCCAGTCTCCCGGGTGCACGAGGAGCACTCCGGCCTGGCCGACGGCGAGGAGACTGACGCGGCCTACCGGGTGGCCGGACGCCTGGCCGCCCGCCGCGGTCACGGAGGCGCCGCCTTCCTCGACCTCGTGGACCGCTCGGGACGCATCCAGGTGCACGCGCGCAAGGACGTGCTGGGGGACGAGCCCTTCGAGGTGCTCACCTCGCTGGACCTGGGCGATCTGGTCGGCGTGGACGGCACGGCGTTCCGCTCACGCCGCGGCGAGCTCACCCTGCGCGCCACCTCGTGGACGCTGCTGGCCAAGTCGCTGCTCGCCCCGCCGGAGAAGTTCCACGGCCTCGAGGACACCGAGACTCGCTATCGCCGTCGCGAGCTCGACCTGATCGCCAACGCGGAGTCGCGCGAGCTGTTCATGCTGCGCTCGAGAGTGGTCAGCGCCATCCGGCGCCGGCTGGACGACCGCGGCTTCCTCGAGGTCGAGACGCCCGTCCTGCAGCCCCTCTATGGCGGCGCGCTGGCCGAGCCGTTCGTCACCCACTTCAACTCCCTCGACCGCGACTTCTACCTGCGGATCGCGACCGAGCTGTACCTCAAGCGGCTGATCGTCGGGGGCCTCGAGCGGGTGTACGAGATCGGCAAGGACTTCCGCAACGAGGGGCTGTCCCACAAGCACAACCCCGAGTTCACGATGCTCGAGTGGTACGAGGCGTACGCCGACTACGAGGACATCGCCACCCGTCTGGAGGAGCTCGTTTCCTACGTCGCCGCCGAGGTGGAGTACGAGGGCGAGGTGGACTTCTCGACTCCGTGGCGGCGGCTCACCCTGCGCGACGCGATCCTCGACCGCGCCGGGGTGGACGTGCTGGCGCACCGTGACGTGGGCGGGCTGGTGGCAGCCGCGCAAGACAACGACATCACGCTCGATCCCACGTCCACGTGGGCCAAGCTGGTGGACGAGCTGCTGTCCAAGCACGTGGAGCCCGCGCTGGTGGACCCGACCTTCATCCTCGACTACCCGAAGGAGATGTCGCCGTTCGCCAAGGACCATCGATCCGAGCCGGGGATGGTGGAGCGCTTCGAGTGCTTCGCCGGCGGCATGGAGTTCGCCAACGCGTTCAGCGAGCTCAACGACCCGGACGAGCAGCGCGCCCGTTTCGAGCAGCAGCGGGCGGACCTGGCGGCCGGCGACGCGGAGACGCAGCCCTACGACGAGGACTACGTCCGCGCGCTCGAGCACGGGATGCCTCCCGCCGGGGGCATCGGCGTGGGCATCGACAGGCTGGTGATGATCCTCTCCGGGCGGCGTTCCATCCGGGAGGTCGTGCTGTTTCCCGCCATGCGGGATTGAGCGCCGGGGCGCGGCCGGAAACCTCGCTCCCAGCCGGATTTAGGGCCGAGTTAAGCCGAAAACCTCGCCGGGGGCCGTTGGTAGACTCGGCTTCAGGTAGTCCGGAGCCTGGTCCATTCTCATCCGCGAGGCGTAACTGCCGATGTAGAGGGGAAGGGGAGCGGTAACCGCCCGCCTCGTAGCACCCGACAGAAGAGAGCATCCGTGTTTGAGCGCTTTACCGAACGGGCCCGGCAGGTGGTCGTCCTCGCCCAAGAGGAGGCCCGCATCCTCAAGCACAACTACATCGGAACCGAGCACATCCTGCTCGGCCTGCTCCGCGAGGAGGAGGGCCTGGCGGCCCGCGTCCTCGAGTCGCTCGACATCACCGTCGAGCGGGTCCGCGCTCAGGTGGTGCGGATCGTCGGCTCCGGTGAAGAGGTCACGTCAGGCCAGATCCCCTTCACGCCACGGGCAAAGAAGGTCCTGGAGCTGGCCCTGCGTGAGGCGCTCTCCCTCGGTCACAACTACATCGGCACCGAGCACATCCTGCTCGGCCTCGTGCGCGAGAACGAGGGCGTCGCGGCCCGCATCCTGCTCGACTTCGACGCCGACTCGGAGAAGATTCGCAACGAGGTCATCCGCATGCTCTCGGGCCCCGGCGGCCGTCAGGGCCGCGCCGGCCAGGCCGGCCAGCAGGGCGAGGGCAAGAAGTCGTCCAAGCTGCTGGACCAGTTCGGCCGCAACCTCACCAAGCTCGCCGCCGAGGGCAAGCTCGATCCCGTGGTGGGTCGCGAGACCGAGGTGGAGCGGATCATGCAGATCCTCTCGCGCCGCCAGAAGAACAACCCCGTCCTGATCGGCGAGCCCGGGGTGGGCAAGACCGCCGTGGTCGAGGGACTGGCCCAGCGCATCAACGCGGGCGAGGTCCCCGAGACGCTCAAGAACAAGCAGATCTACACGCTCGACCTGGCCGCCCTGGTGGCCGGCTCGAAGTACCGCGGTGAGTTCGAGGAGCGCCTGAAGAAGGTGATGAAGGAGATCACCCAGCGCGGCGACATCATCCTGTTCATCGACGAGCTGCACAACCTCGTCGGCGCCGGCGCTGCGGAGGGCGCGATCGACGCGGCCTCGATCCTCAAGCCGGCCCTCGCGCGCGGGGAGCTGCAGACGATCGGCGCCACCACGCTCGACGAGTACCGCAAGTACCTCGAGCGCGACTCGGCGCTCGAGCGGCGCTTCCAGCAGATCCGCGTGGAGCAGCCCTCGACCGAGGAGACGGTGCAGATTCTCAAGGGGCTGCGCGACCGCTACGAGCAGCACCACCGCGTCGGCATCACCGACGAGGCGCTGGGCGCGGCGGCCGAGCTGGCCGACCGCTACATCTCGGACCGCTTCCTGCCGGACAAGGCGATCGACCTGATCGACGAGGCCGCGTCCCGCGCCCGCATCAAGTCCATGACCGCCCCGCCGGTGTACCGCGACCTAGAGGAGGACATCGAGACCACTCGGCGCGACAAGGAGGCGGCCATCGAGGCGCAGGAGTTCGAGAAGGCTGCGAACCTGCGCGACAAAGAGCGTCAGCTCACGAACAAGAAGCGTGAGCTAGAGGAGCAGTGGCGTTCGGGCGAGTCCGGCGAGCGCCCCGAGATCGGCGAGGAGGAGATCGCCGACATCGTGTCCATGTGGACCGGCATCCCGGTCTTCAAGCTCACCGAGGCCGAGACCCAGAAGCTGATGCGCATGGAGGACGAGCTCCACAAGCGCGTGATCGGCCAGCACGCCGCCATTGAGGCCGTGTCCAAGGCCATCCGTCGGTCGCGCGCGGGGCTCAAGGATCCCAAGCGCCCCACCGGCTCGTTCATCTTCCTCGGCCCCTCCGGGGTCGGCAAGACCGAGCTGGCGCGCACGCTCGCCGAGTTCCTCTTCGGCGACGAGGAGGCCATGGTCCGCATCGACATGTCCGAGTACATGGAGAAGCACTCCGTGTCGCGGCTCGTGGGCTCGCCCCCCGGATACATCGGCTACGACGAGGGCGGCCAGCTCACCGAGGCGGTGCGCCGCAAGCCCTACTGCGTCCTCCTGCTCGACGAGATCGAGAAGGCGCACCCGGACGTGTTCAACATCCTCCTTCAGATCCTCGAGGACGGACGGCTGACCGACGCCCAGGGGCGCACGGTCGACTTCCGCAACTCGATCGTGATCATGACCTCCAACATCGGGGCGTCGGAGATCGCGAAGAACACGGGCATCGGGTTCACCGTGGGCGACGAGACGGGGCTCAGCTACGACGACATGAAGCTCCGCATCATGGGCGAGCTGAAGAAGGTGTTCCGCCCCGAGTTCATCAACCGCATCGACGAGGTCATCGTCTTCCACAAGCTCACCCGGGACGAGATCGCCCACATCGTCGATCTCCTGCTGCGGCGGATCCGCGAGTCGCTGGCCGAGCGCGAGCTTTCGCTCAACCTCACCGACGGCGCGGCCGATCTGCTGGTGGAGAAGGGCTGGGATCCCGCCATGGGCGCCCGTCCGCTCCGCCGAGCCATCCAGCGCTACATCGAGGACCCGCTGGCCGACGAGGTGCTCTCGCAGTCGATGCCCCCGGGCTCGACGGTCGAGGTGGACCGCGCCCCGGAGGGCGACGAGCGCGGGGTGACGATCGAGATCCGCAAGGCCGAGGCCCGCGAGCCGGTTGGGGTCGGAGCCAAGGGGGGCGAGGCCGAGGAGGGCACGGGCGAGCCGGGAGCCGAGCCGGCGGCGGGCACCGACCTGCCGGACGAGCCGGACGTGCTGCCCGACGTGCCTGATGCGCCGCCGGCACCTGAGGGTGAGGACGAGCCGGACCGCTGAGTTGCTGCGGGGGTCGGCGTCCCGCCGACCCCTCCACACTTAGTGGTGAGCGACCTGTAGAGCTATCGCCTTGGGCGGCTCAGGCAGGTGGTGGCCAGCCAGCGGCCGGGGACGTCGGTGCGTTCCAGTGGGAAGGCGAGGTCGGCGGCCACTGCCCATAGGCCGATCGCGCGGTCGCTCAGTGCCCACGCGGGTGGCCAGCCGCTCACGTCGGAGTGCTCGAGCGCCTCGATCAGCGCGTCTGCCACCGCCTCCGCGCCCCGCTCGCGCACCGGTCGGCGCTGACGGAAGCGCAGCACGCAGTGGTGCGAGGCCACGACCTCGCGCACCTCGGGATGGTCGAGCCGGGCCACGCGCTGCATTGGCGCGAGGCTAGCGCCGTAGTCTCTCCCGGCATGAGCGAGGTGGAGATCAAGGTTCGTCACGACGGGCCGTACAAGGTGACCGGGCCCGTGACCCTGATTGACGCGGACGGCAACCGCTACGAGCTGGGGGAGGAGGGCGAGCCGATCGCGCTGTGCCGCTGCGGCGGCTCGACCACCAAGCCGTTCTGCGACGGCACCCACTCCAAGATCGGGTTCGACGCGGCGGAGCGCGCTGTGGCCGACTCCTGAGGCTGTGGGTCGATGATCCTCGCCATCGATCAGGGCACGACGGGAACCACCTGCTTCGTCTTCGACGAGCACGGCAAGCCTTTGGGCCGAGCCTACTCGGAGTTCGAGCAGCACTTTCCCAAGCCGGGATGGGTGGAGCACGACGCCGCCGAGATCTGGGACGTGACGCAGCGCGTGGCCAAGCAGGCGATCGAGGACGCCGGCGTTAAGGGCGAGGACCTCGAGGGGATCGGCATCACCAACCAGCGCGAGACAGCGGTGGCCTGGGATCGTGACAGCGGAGAGCCGCTGCACAAGGCGATCGTGTGGCAGGACCGGCGCACCGCGGGCATGTGCGACAAGCTGCGCGCGGAAGGCCACGAGGCCGTCTTTCGGGAGCGCACCGGCCTCGTGCTCGACGCCTACTTCTCGGGTACGAAGTATCGCTGGCTGCTGGAAGAGGGCGGGGTGGACGAGCGGGCGCTGCTCGGGACGATCGACTCCTGGCTCGTCTACAAGCTGTGCGGCGAGCACGTGACCGACTACTCCAACGCCTCGCGGACGCTCTTGTTCAACATCCGCGAGAGCAGGTGGGACGACGAGCTGTGCGAGATGCTCGGCGTTCCCGTCGGCTCGCTGCCCGAGCCGGTGGGCAACGCCCAGGAGTACGGGCGTACCAGCGTGTTCGGCGGCAACGTGCCCGTGTGCGGAATGGCGGGGGACCAGCAGGCGGCGCTGTTCGGCCAGGCCTGCCACGAGCCTGGGCTGGGCAAGAACACCTACGGCACCGGCAACTTCCTGCTCCAGAACGCGGGCCAGGGTTCGCCGCTGCTCGAGCAGGGCCTGATCACCACGATCGCCTGGAAGATCGGCGACCGTGTGGACTACGCGCTCGAGTCGAGCATGTTCGTGACGGGTGCCGGGGTCCAGTGGCTGCGCGACGGGCTCGGCGTGATCGAGGCCGCCGAGGACACCGAGGAGATGGCCGCGTCGCTCGACTCGAACGAAGGCGTGTACTTCGTGCCTGCGCTCACCGGGCTGGGCTCGCCGCACTGGGATCCTTACGCGCGCGGGACGATCGTCGGGCTCACCCGAGGCTCCAAGCGCGAGCACCTCGCCCGCGCCACCCTCGAGGCGATCGCCTACCAGACCGTCGACGCGGTGCGTGCCCAGAACACCGCGCTCGGCACCCCGCTGGAGGAGCTGAGGGTCGACGGCGGCGCCACCGCCAATGGCTGGCTGATGCAGTTCCAGGCCGACATGCTTGGCGTGCCCGTGGTGATTCCCGAGATCACGGAGACCACCGCGCTGGGCGCCGCGTTCCTGGCCGGGATTGCCGCCGGCACCTGGACCGAGGAGGACGTTCGCGGCATGTGGAGGGAGGACCGCCGCTTCGAGCCCTACATGTCCGACGACGAGCGCGAGGCGCTGCTATCCGACTGGCGCCGCGCCCTGGAGCGCTCTCGCCGCTGGGTCATAAACGAATAGCGGTGGCGCGCCATGCGCCCCGAGCGAGTGGCCCGGATCTACTTGAGCGTCAGGGTGATCTTGCCGCCCTTGCCGTCGCAGGCCGCGGGCAGGTAGAGCCTGGCCCTGGCCTTCTGGCCCGAGACGAACTTGCCCTGCAGCCGCCACACGAGCAGCGAGCCGGTGGTCTTCTTGGCGGTGAACTTGCCTTTGGTGATCGCGAACTTGGAGCTCAGGCCGATGCGCGTGCCGCTGCACTCCAGGCGCACCCTTCCGGTGGTGCCTGAGCTCGAGACCTTAAGCACCACCCGCTTGCCCAGCCGGCTGGCGGTTTCGGACAGTTCGCCGGTGTAGCTGGCGCCCTTCTTCGGCGCGGCGGCCGCCACCAGGGATGGAAGCGCGAAGGCCCCCAGAGCCAGGATCGCCAGGACAGTCACCAGTGACCTGTGTCGTCGCATGTCTTCGTCTCCTCGTTCCGGTCCGCCGGGTCGACCCTACGCCACCCGTGCTCCCCACGTCAAAGGGGAAGCGGGATGCCGGTCAGGCCCTCGCAGCGGCCACGAACTCGCGCAGCCGGGGCCCGTCTGGGGCCGGGTCCAAGGACAGGTCGACCGGCTCCTGGTCGGCCACCCACCCCCATACGATCCGCAGCTCGTCCACCTCGGCCGGAGGCACCGGCGCGGGACCTCCGCCGCGGCTGCGGCCTACCGCGGCTGCAGTGCGTTCCTCCAGCTCGGTGTGCCCGGGCAGCGGCCCCCAGTCCACCAGCCGTCCGTGCACGACCCAGAACGCGTCGTAGCGGTCCTTGACAGGATGGCGCGCCAGGAACAGCCGCGGCCGCGAATGGGTGGCGCGCAGGACCCCGTCCAGGCGTTCGAGCACCCAGGCGATCCGCCCCCGCCGGCGCAGCAGCCCGGCGGCCCGCTCGTAGCGCTGGTCGCGCGACGCCTCCTCTATGCGACGGTCGATCTCGGCCAGCAGCGCGCGTCCCGGCTCCGGGCCGTCGAACGCGGCCAGCGCCGCGTCCAGCTGGCGCCGGTAGGCGTTGGGGTCCAGGTCGCCGAGGCAGGGGGACGAGCAGCGCCCCATCTGGCCGTAGGCCGAGGCGTGCTCGCGCACCTTGAGCTTGCGCCCGCAGTGACGAAGCCGGTAGAGCGAGGTGAGCTGGTCGGCCAGCTCCCCGGCCAGGGCCCGGCTGCCGAGCGGGCCCACGTTGACCGCTCGGCCGCCGGCCGGCTCGGCCGCGACCTCGAGCACCGGATACGGGATGTCCAGGCGGCAGCGCAGGAACACGTGGTGGTCGCTGCGCTTGAGCTTGAAGTTGCCCGGAGGCTTCCACGACTTGATCAGCCGGTTCTCCAGCACCAGCGCGCCCAGCTCCGAGTTGGTCGGGCGGTAGTCCACGATCTCCGCTCGCTCGGTCCATCCCGCGGGAGCGCAGAAGTGAGCGCGGGCGCGCGAGCGCAGGGACACCGACTTGCCCACGTAGAGCGGACGCCCGCGCGTGTCGCGGAACACGTAAACCCCCGGATCGTCCGGCAGCGTGGACAGGTCCGGACGTTCCGACCGCGGGATGGGCGCCGGCTCGGCCTTGCGCGACCGGCGGCGTGAGCGCATCAGCTCCATCGCCTCGCCGACGCTCCCCGCGATCGCACAGAGCTTCGGGAACAGCGCGCAGAACACGCGCCCGCACGTGAGCGCGTCGGGCAGCGCACGGTGGACCTCGTCCACCTCGATGCCGAGCGCGTCGGCCAGCGACGCCAGGCCGCGCCGTCGCACGAGCGGCGCGAACTGGCGCGCCATCGTGACCGTGCAGAGCACCGGCGGGTCCGGCCAGTCCATGCCGGCCCGCTCGAAGGCCTGACGCAGCACCCCCCGGTCGAAGCGCGCGTTATGCGCCACGAGAACGCGTGAAGACAGCAGGTCAGCCACGTCGGGCAGAACCTCCCCCGCGGGTGGGGCGGAGTCCACCATGGCCTGCGTGATGCCGGTGAAACGCTGGATTCCCCGGGCCAGGGGGCGCTCGGTCCGCACGAGCGAGTCGTAGGTGTCGTGCAACTCGCCACCCCCGACCAGCACGGCACCCACTTCGGTCATCTCGCACAGGTCTCCGGCCATGCCGTTGGTTTCGGTGTCGAGGGCCACGAACTCGGTCTCGGCCAGGGGCCGGTCCAGCTGTTGCATGCCGACGATGCAACCTCCATGCCCGGACGGATGGCAGGCGGTGTTGCGGACAGCGTCGGTGCGCACCCGGCCAAGCCGGGCGCTTCCGCGGACAGCGTCGGTGCGCACCCGGCCAAGCCGGGCGCTTCCGCGGACAGCGGCGGTGCGCACCCGGCCAAGCCGGGCGCTTCCGCGGACAGCGGCGGGGGAGGAAGTCGTCCACCTGCCCGCTTAGCCTCGCTGGATGGCTCGTTCCAAGACCCTCTTCGCATGCTCCGCGTGCGGCCATGACAGCCCCAAGTGGCACGGGCGCTGCCCCGGCTGCGGCGAGTGGAACACCCTCGTCGAGGAGCTCCGCCCGTCCGCGCCGGCGCG
>Ga0136614_10000291_pt1 | contig 23206 bp, 23 predicted proteins | sample AntDrymUQ2792106_2_FD_106643 | JGI IMG/M metagenome (GOLD analysis project Ga0136614, IMG submission 106643) | Polar desert sand microbial communities from Dry Valleys, Antarctica - metaG UQ279 (21.06) | ecosystem: Environmental > Terrestrial > Soil > Desert | place: Antarctica: Dry Valley... | reverse complement strand
GCACTGAACTCCACGCCGCTGGCGCTCGCGTACTGGTGCAGGACGATGAGCGATGTGCCGCGAGCGGCGTCCCAGACGCGGATCGCCCCGTCCTCGCCGGCGCTCGCGATCCGGTCACCGCGGCGGTTGAACACCGCGCTGTTGACGGCCCCACGGTGGCCGCTGAGCACGGTCGCGGCGCCGCCTGCGACTGGCCAGATCCGGATCGTGCCGTCGACGCCCGCGGTGACCACGCGCTCTCCGTCGGGGCTGTAGGCGACTGACGTGACTGTGTCCGCGTGACCCCGCAGCGTCCGCTCGAGCCCCCTCTTCTCGAGGTTGTAGATCCGCGCTGTTCCGTCCAGCGACGCGCTCGCCAGATGCTTTGCGTCCGGGCTGAACACGAGCCCGTACACGTCGCCTGTGTGGCCACGCAGCACGATCCGTGATCTGCCGTCGTCCGCTTGGACATGGATCAGCGGCCCCTTGCCCGCGATGGCGATGCGCCGCCCGGTGCGATCGATCGCCACGGCATAGGGCTCTGGCAGCTCAATCGGCACAGACCGCGACCGACCGCTCTTGACGTCGTACATGCGCACGGCACCGTCCGGTGCCGCGCTGACGATGCGCGAACCGTCTGCCGACTCCCGCACCACAGTCGGAGCAAGCGCGGCGCGATCCGGAAGCCTGCGGTCGCGGCCCGTGGCGACCTCCGAGCGATGCACGTACCCCTGCTCGTCTCCCCACAGGACGTGCCGGCGGTCGACGCTGAAGCTGGGAAAGGTCGCGTCACCCTGCAACACGGTTGTCTCCGCCGGCGCCCAGATCCGAAGCGCTCCCTCCTCGCCGGCGCTGATGATCACGCCGCTGGCCGCGAAGGCGGTGTCGTTCACGATGCCGAGACTGCCCTTCAACTCCGTTCTCAGGAGCGCGGGGCGGGCGCCGTAGACACGCACCACGCCGTCGGCGGCTCCCGTCACGAGCTGCCGTCCGTCTCGGTTGTAGCGCACCGACACGAGATCCTGGGCGGCAACCTTCACGCGCTCGGTCTGACGGCCGCTGCCCGCGTTCCAGATCCGCAGGACCCCATCCGCGCTGGCCGTCGCGACACGCGTACCGTCGGGGCTGAAGCTCGCGTCGTACACGCTCGTGTCCCCGTGCACGAGCGGCAGCGACGCGCCACTCGCGACGTCCCAGATTCGCGCCAGACCGTCGTAGCCGGCGCTGACGACCTTCGTGGCCGCGGCGTTGAAGCGCGCCCTCCGAACGGGGGCCTGGTGGCGACCGAGAACGCGCGACGTGCGACGTGCGACGTCGATGAGCCGCACGCTGCCATCTTCCGCTCCGACGACGAGGCTGTCCGCGTCTGCGCTGAAACTCGACGCTGTTCGGATGCGTGTCGCGGCTGGCCATACCGCGTGCAGGTCGCAGCAGGACGTTTCGGTTCTTGCCGTCGCGTTGCGCGATTGCGACAACTCCGTCCTCTCCGGCGGTGGCGATCTTCGTGCTATCGGGACTGAAGCTCGCTGCCCGCGCAGCCCCTCGATGCCCCTTGACGGTCGAGGCGAGCCGGCGCCGTCGCACATCCCAGACCCGCACCACGCCCTCCTTGCCTGCGGTGGCGGCCAGGCGCCCATCCCTGCTGGGTGTCGCCGCGTAGACCTCGGCGGCGTCAGCCGGCAGGATCGCGGTTGCGTGATCGGCGTGGGCGGCCTGACGCACGGCGCTCTCGGCTTCCTCGGTGGGGCGGCGCTTGTACGCGCTCAGCGCGATCAACCGGCTCAGCCCCGGATCGGAATCCAGCTCGCTCGTTGCCCGCGCTGCCAGTTCGCGTGACGCGGCGATGTCGCGCTGGCGCTTGGCCTCCCGGCTCTGTGAGATCGCGACGAGGGCCACGATGCTGATCGCAATCAGCGCCACCGTCAGCGAGCCGAACGCAAGCGCGATGCGCCTGCGCCGTTGCGTGCGCTCGAGCTGTCGGCGAGCATCGCCGGCGGCGAGGAATGCGCGTTCGATCTCATTGAGCCGCGGCTGCTTTGCCTGATGCCATTCAAACGCTTCCGACAGCCGTGCTCCCCGGTACAACGCGCCGTCGTCGCGTCCGAGCTCTTCCCATTCGCGTGCGGCGGCGCCGAGGTTGCGGTGGATCCGCAGCCCTTGACGGTCAGCATCGATCCAGTCGTGTAGTCGCGGCCACTCGCGCATGAGCGCCTCGTGCGCCAGCTCGATCGTGCCCTTGCTAGCGGTCAGCAGGCGACGGTCGGTCAGCAGCGCGACAACGCGCGCGATGTCCTCGTCGTCGTCCGTCTCGAGTTCCGCCAGTGCGACGCGCCGTCGCTCGATGCCGCCCGCGGCCCCTTGGCCGGCCAGCCGCATGAGCACGCCGCGGGCGACGATCTGCTGCTCGCCGTCCAGCTGGCTGAAGGCGTCCTCCGCCAGCCGCGCGACCGCGCCGCGCACACCGCCGCTCTGCTTGTAGACCGTGTAGCGAAGGCGCCGCCCGTCGCGGTGCTGCCACAGCTCCAGCAGCGCCGTGGACAGCAGCGGCAGCGCGCCCGGCTCGTCCTTGACGTCGGCGACGAGCGCGTCGACGAGCTCGGCATCGACACGCAGGCCGACACGACGGGCGGGCAGCTCGATTGATCGGCGCAGCTCGTCGCGCTGCATCGAGCCAACGAGGACGTGGTTGGCGGCCTGGAGCGCCGCGAGCTCTGGGTAGGCGGCACAACGTCCGTAGAAGTCGGCCCGCAGCGCGATGACGACGGCGCAGCGCCCGCCGCGGTCGGTTGCCAGGCCCGTCAACTCGGCGATGAACGCAACGCGCTCGGCTTCGTCCTGGCACGTCGTGAACGTCTCCTCGAACTGATCGACGCCGATCACGAGGCGGGCGTCGTCGTCGGTGGCTCTGGCGTCGGACAGCTCGCGCAGCGGATGCTCACCAGGACGGATGAGCACCTGCTTCCACGTCTCGCTGCCGGGCAGCACGCCACCGGCCAGCGCGGGAAGCAGACCGGCGCGCATGACGGACGACTTGCCGCTGCCCGACGGACCGACGATCCCGAGCAGCTGCGCGCCCACAAGCCGCGCGACGAGCTCGGCGACCAGCGTTTCACGGCCGAAGAAGTACGGCGCATCGGCGACGTCAAAGGACGCCAGGCCCTTGAAGGGGCACACGACGGGCGCCTCCCGTTGCGGCACGATGTGCTCACGCACCTCCTGGAGGTCCTGCACACCGCCGGTCAGCTCGTCCTCGAGGGCCCGCAGCTCCTCACGCCCCGCGGCAGCCCGCCCGGCGACGGCGCCGACGCGCCGCGCCGCCTCGCGCCGCGCCCATTGACTGGCCACCTGGTGGGCGATGCGCGGCACGCCGCCGCTGGCCTCCAGCAGCCACTCCTCTGGTACATCCTCGACGGCCGTGCCGCGTACATACTGGCGAGCGATCGTCCCCACCGCTACCGCGTCGAGCGGTTCGAGCATCAGCACCCCGTCCGAGCGCAGATCCGCGAGCACATCGACGTTCTCGCCGCAGGCGACCACGAGCACCGAGCGACCCTCCAATGCCCCCGACAGCGCCTCAAGCTCAGCAAACTCAACGGCACCCGCGCAGTCCGCTGCATGGATGATGAGCAGCGTCGGTCGGGTCGCCTCGCGCGTGCGGCCCAGAGCGCCGCGGAACGCGTCCGCTGGGCCGCTGCCGCTCGCGTACAGCACCACGTCTCCGCCGTCGTGGACCGCCGACGCGAGTTCGGCCGCCAGCCGCAGCTTGCCCGATCCTGAGACACCGGCAAGGGTCACCAGCCCGCCGGCGCCCTCGCGCGCGCGCTCCCAGCGCAGCCGCAGCCAGGCGAGTTCGTCGCGGCGTCCGACGAGCGGTGGCGCCGTGGTCGCGTCAAGCTCGGGCGGCAGCTCCCCGATCGCGGCCTGCGCATCGAGCGCGGCATCCTGACGCAGGATCGCCTCCTGGAGGCCGCGCAGCTCCGGGCCGGGCTCAACTCCGACCTCGGCGACAAGCGCGCGACGCGCGTCGCGGTAGACATCCAGTGCCTCCGTCTGCCGCCCGCAGCGATACAGCGCGAGCATGAGCTGGCCCACCAACCGCTCCCGCCGGGGATGCTCGCCGACGAGTTGCTGCAGCTCCCCGACCAGCTCGGCGTGCCCGCCGACGGCAAGGTCGGCCTCGATCCGTGCCTCGAGCGCGGTCAGCCGCTGCTCCTCCAGGCGTGCGATCTCGGCCTGCGCAAAGGACTCAAACCCGAACTCCGCCAGCGGCGGCCCGCGCCACAGCGCCAGCGCCTCGCGCAGCACCGCGGCCGCGCGCTCGGCCTGGCCGCCGGCGAGCGCGTTGCGACCTTCGTCTACCAGACGCTCGAAGCGCTCGGCGTCAAGCTCGCCGGCACGCACGCCCAGGCAATAGCCGGCCGCGGTGGTCCTGATGGCGTCAGCATCGCCGAGCGCTCCACGCAGCCGCGAGACATGCACCCGCACCGTCTTGACCGCGTTATGCGGGGCATCCTCACCCCACAGCGCGAGCGCGATGCGCTCGGCGCTCACCGGCTCGTTGCGGTGCAACAACAATACCGCCAACACCGCGCGCGGCTTGATGCCACCCAGTGCGACCACGCCGCGTGCATTGCGGACTTCAAGCGGGCCGAGGATCCGAAACTCCATCTTCGCGGGAGGAAGCTACTCCCTCTCGCGTCCGCCTGAAAGCTGCCTGTAACACCTGAAATCTGGCTGAAAGCCGGCATTCAGACACTCGCTGTCGCGATGAGCACCATTCACGACAGCAGGCCAGCAACATCCGACGCGATCGCGGCGCATCGATATGCGCTTCCGATCGTGCGGGAGATGTCTCCCGCCGCGGCAGCGCTGTGGAGGAACGCGACGGCGGCAGCGCCGGCAGCACGACCTGGCATGTGGCGCGCAATGCCGTGCCCTCTCCACGTCGACGCCGCTCAACGCCGAGCCAACCGCTCGCGAGCACCTCGCCGGCACATTCGGCCGCCCGCGGAGGGCGATGGCCGAACGTGCGGACCAGCCTCGACCCGGCTCTGGGAGCAGCCATGACCGGATATCTCAACCACTACCTCGCGCAGCAGCTGATCGACGATCGGCTGCGGGTCGCTCGCGAGCGCCAGGCATCGCATCGGGCCACCGAGAACCACAAGCGCCATCGGGTGCATGGGCTGGCGCCTCTCCTGCAGTTGCGGCGACAGAACCACCTGACGCAGCGTCGGGCGCGGTGACGTGATGACGCATCTGGGCACATGCCAAACCCCGCCACAGGAGTCACTGATGGCACACGAACACGAACACAAGACAACCGATCGCAGCTGGCCCGCGAGCGACCGCGTCGCGCGGCTGCTCGCGCAGGCGGCAGAGGGCGATCAGGCTGCCTGGAACGCGCTCATCGACGCCTTCGGCGGCATGGTGTGGGCAACGACACGCGCCTACCGGCTCAGCGGCGCGGACGCTGCCGACGTCTACCAGACCACGTGGATGCGCCTCGTCGAGAACCTCGATCGCATTCAGAACCCGGCGTGTCTGGGCGGCTGGCTGGCAACGACGGCACGGCGCGAGAGCCTGAACGTCATCCGGCGCGGCGCGCGGCTGATCCCGCGTTCAGACGACCTGCCCGATCTGCCCAGCGACACGCCGGACCCCGACGACCGGCTGATGCGCGAACACGACGCCATCGCCCTGCGGACGGCGCTCGAGCGGCTCGGGCCGCGCGACCGCGCGCTGCTGCAGATGCTCGCCGCGGAGCCGGCGCCAAGCTACGCGGAGATCAGCGCAGCCCTCGGCATGGCCATCGGCAGCATCGGTCCGACGCGGGCGCGCGCGCTTGCGCGTCTGCGCCGTGAAGCCGCACGCGTCGGTCTGATCGCGCATACCGCGAGCTGGTAGCGGCTGAGACCGTCAGCCTGACCCAGACGTCGCCACGAGAACTCGCCGGTCGTCCTGATGTTGCGGGTGGCCCTTCCGATCGGGAGGGCCACCCGCGCGTCTTACGTGGGGCAATCGCCGGCGCGGTTCTTGAGGAGCGTTGTTCATCCGCCCCTGCAGCGATCGCGGCGGTTTCGGTTCCATGCCGGACCGCGTCGTTCAAGGCGCGGCATCAGCAATGCGATGCAACGATGTCGCGCACTGGCCGAGCGTCGGAACGCGGCGTGCGCTGGCATGACCCGTCGCAGGCCGTCCTTCTCATTTGTGTCCATCGGGGCTTGCGGTCTACGTCAGAATGGAACGACCGTCTACTGCACGCCGGAAGCGCGCTTACGCGAGGAGTGACAGTCATGAACGCCGGATCCGTCGAGCCTGCCCGCCGTATCGTCGTCGAGCCCATCCGCCAGCCGGCCGTCGCGCCCGCCGAGCCGGCACCGGCACCACCGCCTCAACGGACGCCCGAGAAGACGCCGGCATGACCGACGACGTCCCGCTGCTCCCCGGCGAGGTGCTGGGCTACCGGGTCTGGCGGATGGGCGACGGCGGGCTGATGTCGTACGTGTCCGTCCATCCGGACGCGCGGACCGTGTGGGCGCCGGGCGTGGTCGTGGCAGGCTGCGGTCACGGCCATGAGGCGCCACACGTCGGCTGCTTCTGCGGTCTTCACGCGTCGTACGGTCCCCCGAACCCGTGTCGGGACGGGTTCGGAAAGCACAACACGGCCGTCTACGGCGCCATCGTCGCGTGGGGGGCGATCGACACGACCTCGACCGACTTCCGGGCGCAGTACGCGCGGGTGGTCTGCCTGTCCTTCTGGCGCATGCAGACGTGGCAGCACACCGAGCGGATCCGCGCGCTGGCGCGTGACCACCGCGTGGACTGCGTCGAGCTCGACGAGCTCGCCGCCGTCGCACACGAATACGCGAGCGAGATCCCGCCGCAGCTGCGCGGGCTCTCGCCGGCCCACGACCCGTCCTATTAACCAGAGCGGGGCGGGGCCGTCCTGCCCCCGCCCCGCTTGGCCGATCAGCCGCCGATCGGCGTGAGCACGTTGTCGTAGATGTGCTCCGCCAGCGCGGTGCCCGAGAGGAACCCGTGGTCGCCGTCCCACTGGAAGTGCACGCCCAGGTAGATGCGACTGCGGGCGTTCTCGAGCGCCGCCGACGTGAAGCTGTTGAACGTTCGCGTGACACCCACGGCGTTCGGATCGTCGGTACCCGCCGTGAACGTGACGTTGTCGGTGCCGAAGAACCGGCGCATGATGGCCGCGTGGGCAGCGCCGAACGTGGCGTGGCCCGACACGTATGCCGGAAACGGCGGCGTGAACATCGTCGTGTCTGGCGGGCGCATCCGTGACAGCGGCTCCCAGGCCGTGTCTTCCGCCGTCGCCAGGTTTCCGTCGCTCCCGGCCAGCTGAATCGCGGTCTCGGGCCGCCACAGGTCCAGGCTCGTCTCGTACTTCGCGTCCCAGGCAACGATCGCGGCGTCCGCCATCGCCAGCGCCACGAGGGCGAACAGGCGTGCATTGTCGACGATGCCCAGGCCCTTCTGCTCAGAGACGATCTTCGTGATGTCAAACAGCTGGCCCGGCGGTTTGTACGTCTTGTCGAGGTCGTTGGCCCAGAAGAACGCGATCTCCTCCTGCTCGGGCGTCCTGTCCCCGGTCGCCGTCGCGTCGAACCTGCCGAGCGTCTTGACCTCGTTGAACTGCGACGCGTACTCGATGCTCTGGAGCATCTCGGGCTTCGACGCGTACCCGCCGGGCCGCGGCGGACGGAACGCGTTGCCGGCCGGAATGCCGAACGGCTTCAGGTCCGACCAATACGGCGTCACGGGTGCCCCCGTCTGGCCAGGGGTTGTCGGCCGCCAGTCGCCCGGCTGGTTACCGGGGGTATACGGCGACTTGTCGTCGGCGCCGTCACCGGTGCGAGCCTCGATCATCGCCGCGGCCGTCGCCTTGCCGACGACCTCGCCGCGCCCGACGTTGGGCGACGCGGGCAGCGCCGCGATCGCGGCGTCGCGCTCCCCCGCGATGAACACAGCCTGCGACGGGAACGCCACCACGAGCGTGTCGTGCGCCGCGTGCGCGATCGCGGCCCTGACGGACGTGCCCGGCGACGCCGGCACCGAGACGAGGTAGGGGCGGTGCGTCGAGGGCCTGATCGAGTTGACCGCGTCGTGGATCGCGCCGTGCATCATCGCGCCGCCTCGGGCGACCGGTCCAGGGGCGGCGCCCTCCAGCCGCCGGATCACCTTGAGCAGCACGTCGTTCCAATGGGTGACTGCATCAGCCATCGATGTATTCCTTCCCGCTAGGTTCGAGGACACCCGGAAGCGGCCCCGCTGCCTCAGTAGACGACTGGATGCCTCAGCTGATACATGCGAATGGTGATCGCGTGACATCACGCCTCCATTAACACCGGACGCAAACTTCCGGCGAACAAAATTGAATGGCACGCGGATGTATCAGGCCGCCCCTCCCCGACGTCTGGTTCCAGGCGCCGCAAATCACTGCGCTGCGCATCCACGTCCAGAGGGATCGTCATGACTCATCTGACGGAAGACCGCTTTGTCAGTACCGATGAACACGCCGCGCAGTCGCGCAGCGTTTCCGACACGTCCAACCTCGCGACGCAGTCACCGTCCCCGGGACGGCGCGGCGGGGACGGCCTTGGGCGGCGACTCGAGCTACTCGAGTCCGCGCTGCATCGTTGGCTCGTGGCCCACAGCATCACGTTTCTGCGCGTCAGCCTCGGCTTGGTGTTTCTGTCCTTCGGCTTCTTGAAGTTCTTTCCGATGGTCAGCCCGGCGGAGCAGCTGGTGATGGACACGACCTCGATGCTGACCTTGCACCTGGTCCCCGGCTCCGTCGCGATCATCGCGATCGCGGTGCTGGAATGCGTCATCGGTCTGTGGCTGCTCAGCGGCCGGGCACTTCGCGGCGCGATCTACCTGCTTGCCATCGAGCTTGTCGGGATCCTGGCGCCGGTCGTCCTGCTCGGCGGCGAGCTGTTCAGCGGACCACACCACGCGCCGACACTGCAAGGCCAGTACGTCCTCAAGGACATCATCCTCGTGGCCGCCGTCCTCGTCCTCGCCGCAACGGTGCGCGGAGGCAGGCTGACCGATGTCAGGCACGACCGGCACGCGACCAGCCCGCCCGCTCCTGAGCATGCTGAGAGCAATGGCTGAGTCGGCTCGCAAACGCGCAGGCAACGAGTGCGAACGGCCGCGGGCGGCGCGGCCGTTTGTGCCAGTCGGTGCTGCTTGGGGTCGTGTGACGATTGTCTGAACAAGACCCCCTCGATCTGGTGGTGGGAAGCCCCATCCGGGATCGTGCGACGTGATGAAGCGCGTTGCGCAGATCGCCCTGCCGGGCCCGTTCCGGCGCGAGAACTGGAGCAGCCCGTTGCGCGGGCCGTGGCTGACGTCGGTGCTCGGTGCGGTCCTGCTGGCCGGCATCCCGGTCGTCGCCGTGACCGGCCTGTTGTCCTACGCCGCCTATGAGCCCTCGCTCGGGCGAAATAACCTCATCGGCGATCCGGGCCTGTTGGACTTCTATGTCTTCTCGTGGCCGACGAGCCCGAGCTGGCTGTACGCGCTGACGCAGGGCCTGCACGTCACGATCGGCATCGCGCTCGTGCCGATCGTGCTCGTGAAGCTGTGGTCGGCGATGCCCAAGCTCTTCGAGTGGCCGCCGCTGCGCTCCCCCGCACACGCGCTCGAGCGCGCGAGCCTCGCGCTGCTCGTCAGCTCGACGCTGTTTCAGTTCGCGACCGGGATCTTCAACGCCCAGCTCTACTACCCGTGGAAGTTCTCCTTCCTGTCAGCGCACTTCTACGGCGCCTTGGTCTTCATCGCCGCGTTCGTGCTGCACGCCGCGCTGAAGCTGCCGACGATGCGTCGCTCGCTGCGCGAGCGCCGGCTGCTGGACGAGCTGCGCCGCGGCCTGGACGACACGAAGCCGGAGACCGGCGTGTCCGCGCTCATCCCGGCCGCGCCGAGTGCGCCGACGATCTCGCGCCGCGGCGTCCTCGGCCTGACCGGCGGCGCGTCGCTGGGGCTGCTCGTGCTGTCCGCCGGTCAATCCGTCGGCGGCCCGCTGCGCGAGATCGCGCTGCTCGCCCCACACGGCCGCGACCTCGGCAACGGACCGAACGACTTTCAGGTCAACAAGACCGCCCGATCGCTCGGCATCACCCCCGCGCAGACGGGCGACAGGTGGCGGCTGCGCGTCACCGACGGCGCCACGCGCCCGCTGGAGCTCTCGCGCGCGCAGCTGCTGGCCCTGCCGCAGCACACCTACGAGCTGCCGATCGCCTGCGTCGAGGGCTGGTCGACGACGCAGACCTGGAGCGGCGTGCGGCTGCGCGACCTCGCGGCACTCGCGGGCGCCGAGTCATTCGACGAGCTGCTGGTCGAGTCCCTGCAGGAGGCCGGCAGCTTCCGCCGCGCGACGCTCAGCCCAGGCCAGGTTCGCGACCGCCGCTCGCTGCTCGCGCTGCGCGTCAACGGCGCCGACCTGTCACCCGACCACGGCTTCCCGGCACGGATCGTGGTGCCGGCGCTGCCCGGCGTGCACTGTACGAAATGGGTCAGCCGGCTCGAGTTCAAGGCGACGCGGGCATGAGGCTGAGGCGGGCCTACGGTGACGGCCCGCTGCACCTGCTGAGCCACGTCACGGCGCTCGCGCTGGCGGCGTACGCATTCACGCGGATCTTCGCCGGTGGACAGCCGTGGAACGTCGTGCTGTGGTTCGTCGGCGCGGTCATCCTGCACGACCTGGTCGCGTTTCCGCTCTACACGGGCCTCAACCGCCTGGCGCTGGGACGCCGGATGCGGTCCGTCAACCATGTGCGCGTTCCGGCGCTGCTCAGCGCGTTGTCGTTTCTCGTCTTCTTTCCGCTGATCCTCGGCCTCGGCGACGGGCGCTACGAACGCGCGACGACGCTCTCGCAGGACGTCTACCTGGGGCGCTGGCTGCTGCTCAGCGGCGCGCTCTTCGCGGCGTCGGCGCTCCTGTACGCGGTTCGGGCGCGGCGCCGGTAGCCATCAGCACGCCGCGACGAGGCGCGCGAACCAACGCCGCTCGTCCTGCCAGTGCTCGGCGACGGCGAAGCCCGCCGCCCGCGCGACCGCGTCGATCGCATCAGCCCCGACGTGGGCCCAGGCGAACGAGCGGCTGTGGCGTCCGTCGACCTCGAGGCGGATCTGCTCGCGCGTCTCGCCGACGCCCGCGGGCGCGAGCTCGACGAGCACCTCGCCAGCAGGGCGCAGCAGCTGGCGCAGCCGCGCCAGCAACGCGTCGGGCGCGCCGCCGATGCCGATGTTGCCGTCGAGCAGCAGCGCGCTGCCCCACGTGCCGGTGCCCGGGATGCGCGCGAACACCGAGGCCTCGATCACTCGGGCGCCGCGCCGCCGGGCGAGGCGGACGGCCGCGGGCGCGATGTCGACACCGAGCGCCAGATGCCCCCGGCGAGCGAGCGCGAGCACATGGCGGCCCGGGCCGCAGCCGACGTCCAGCACCGGCGCCCGCGCGCGGTCGAGGACAGCTCCGTCGGCGGCCGTCAGCGGTCCCAGCCAGCGCTCGAGCGCGAGCGGGATCGCCGTGCCGTCCGGCCGGCGCGCGCGCAACGTCGCGCGGGTGTCCTGCAGCGCGAGGCCGTAGAGATCGGTGGCCGACGGCGTCATACGACCGCCACGTCGTGCACCCGTAGCGCCGCGAGGCAGCGCGCGAAGCGCGTCTGCGCCGCAAGCGCGGCGACGGCGCGGGCGTCGGCGATCTCGTCGACGTCGCGCAGGGCGGGCAGCTCGTGCGTCGTCAGGCCGAGCGCGTGCAGGCGCTCGCGCTGCACGGCGCACGTGGCCCGATCGCTCATCGGGACGCCGGCGAAGACGGCGGCGTCGGCTCGGCGCAGCCCGATCGCCCAATAGCCGCCGTCGTCCGCGGGGCCGAGGACGGCGTCGCTGCGCGCGAGCCGGTCGAGCGCGTGTTCCAACAGCCGCGGCGTGACCTGCGGCGTGTCCATCCCGATGACCAGCGCCGGTTCGTCCAGATCGGCGAATGCCGCGGCGAGCCGCTCGCCGAGACCGTCCCCACGCTGGGGCACGACCTCGAAGCCGGGCGCGAGCCACCGCCCGGGCGCCCCGTCGAGCACGACGACGCGGCGGGCAGCGGTCGTCGCAGCGACCGCGGCGAGCGTGTCGGCGAGCGCCGCGGCGGCGAGCGCAGCTGCCTGCTCAGGCGTGCACGGCGGGCACAGGCGCGTCTTGCTGCGTCCTGGCACCGGAGCCTTGGCGATGACGGCGATCGTCGTCATCGCCGCGCTCCGTTGCTCGCCGACCGGTGCATGACTGCGCGCATCACTCGTCTCGCCTATGCCAGCACGGCGGCCATGTCGCGGATCGCGCGCACCGTCCCGCGCACGGTGCCGGTCACCTTCGAGCGCCCGCTGCGCACGTGATACGGCACGTCGACCTCAGCGATCCGCCAGCCCTGCGCCGCGGCGCGCAGGACCATCTCCAGCGGCCAGCCGAAGCGGCGGTCCACGATCCCGAGCTCAAGCAGCGCATCGCGCCGCGCCGCGCGCATCGGGCCGAGGTCGCGCAGCACGAGCCCGCTGCGGCGGCGCAGCTCGATCGTCAGGACGCGGTTGGCCAGCCTGGCGTGCGGCGCCATCGCGCCCCGCTCGGCGCAGCGTGCCCCGAGTACCAGGTCGGCCCGCCCCGCGGCGACAGGCTCGGCGACGCGCGGGAGGTCGCGGGGGTCAAGCGACGCGTCGCAGTCCATGAAGCACACGATGTCGCCGCACGCGGCGAGCAGGCCGGCGTGGCAGGCGGCGCCGAAGCCGCGCCGGGGCTCGTGCACGACGCGCGCACCGAGCGCCTCCGCGATCTGCGCCGAGCCGTCGCTCGAGCCGTTGTCGACGACGAGCGGGGTGTAGCCCTCCGGCATGCGCGACAGGACCCACGGCAGCGCCTGCGCCTCGTCGAGCACCGGGAGGACGACCGTTGGCGACATGGCAGCGACACTACGAAGCGCAGCCCGCCGGCTCGATTACGAAGCGCGAAACAACGGCCGCCCGGGGTTCGCTTGTCGTGCCTGCGTCCGTAGCGTCCCTGGCGTGGAACTCGTCCTCAAGCGCGCCGGCCGCCGGGCCGCCACCGTCGGCGCGCGCCGCGCGCTCGCCGGGCCCGCCGCGGTCGCGGGCTGGGGCCTGGTCGTCATCGCCGGGCACGTGCTCGGCGAGGCGCTGTACGCCCGCGACCCGCTCGTGCACATCGGCGCGCCGCCGCTCGTCGGCAGCTTCGACCTGCGCCTGTCGACGCGCGTACTGCCGGCGCTGGCGCTCGCCGCGGCCGCGGTCGCGTGGGCGCCGGCGCTGGCGGCGCGCTTGCGCTGGCGCGGCCTGCTCGCGGCGAGCTGGGCGGCGGCGGCGGGATGGGCGGTCGCGGTCGCGGCGACAGACGGGTGGCAGGCACTCGCCGCGCCGCTGCGAAGCCGCTTCGAGCTGCTCACCGCCGTCCCCTTCGTGGGCCCACCCGACCGCTTCCTGCAGACGTTCACCGACACGCTGCCCAGCTACGCGACACACGTCCAGGGCCACCCGCCGGGCGGCGTGCTGCTGCTGTGGGCGCTCGACGGCGCCGGCCTCGGCGGCGCCGCGGCGGCCGCCGCGCTGGCGGTCGCCTGCGGCGCGATCACGGCGCCGGCGGCGCTCGTCGCCGTTCGTGCGCTGGCCGGTGAGGCGCAGGCGCGCGCGGTCGCGCCGTTTCTCGCGTTCACGCCCGCCGCCGTCTGGATGGCGACATCGTTTGACGCGCTCTACGCCGGCGTCAGCGCCGTCGGGATCGCGCTCGTCGCGCTCGCCTGCACCGAGCAGCGCCGCCGGCACGCGGCTCTGCTCGCCCTCACCGCTGGCCTCGTGCTCGGCGTCGCACTGCAGCTCAGCTACGGCGTCGCGACGCTCGGCGCCGTCGTCATCGCGGTCGCGCTGGGCCGCCGCAGGCCCGCCGTCGTCGCGCTGACGGGGGCCGCGGTCGCGCTCGTTCTCGGCGCGTTTCTCGCGGCGCGCTTCAACTGGCTTGAGGGGCTGCAGGTGACGCGCGAGCAGTACCTCGCCGGCGTCTCGCGGCGACGGCCGTACGCGGAGTTCCTCGTCATCTCGCTCGCCGCGTTCGCGCTCGCCGTCGGCCCCGCCGCCGCCGCGGGGCTCGCGCGGCTGCGCGATCGCGGCATCTGGCTGCTCGCCGGCGGGACGCTCGCCGCGCTCCTCGCGGCCGATCTGTCGGGCATGTCCAAGGGCGAGACGGAGCGCATCTGGCTGCCCTTCGTGCCGTGGCTGCTCGTCGCGACGGCGGCGCTTGCCCGGTCGCGCTCGTGGCTCGCCGCCCAGGTCGGCCTCGCCCTCGCGCTGCAGCTGGGGCTGCGCTCGCCATGGTGAGGGACGGAGCGCGATGACGCGCGTGCTCGTCACCGGCGGCGCCGGCTTCATCGGGTCACACGTCGTCGACGCCCTGCTCACGCGCGGCCACGGCGTGCGGATCCTCGACGTGCTGCATCCCGCGGCACACGCCGGGCCGCCGGACTACATCGATCGCGCTGCCGAGTTCCGGCAGGGCGACGTCCGCGACGCCGCCACCGTCGCCGCGGCACTGCAGGGCGTCGATCACGTCTGCCACCAGGCGGCGATGGTCGGCCTTGGTAGCGACATCGGCGACATCGCCGACTACGTCGCGCACAACGACCTCGGCACGGCGGTCCTGCTGCGCGAGCTCGCCCGCGGGCGGTTTCGCGGCCGGCTCGTGCTGGCGTCCAGCATGGTCGTCTACGGCGAGGGTCGCTACGCCTGCGACGAACACGGGATCGTGCGACCCGGACCCCGCCGCGACCAGGACCTTGCGGCGGGCCGCTTCGAGCCGCCCTGCCCCGTGTGCGGCGCGGCGCTCGGGTCGCACAGCATCCCCGAGGACGCGCCCACCGATCCGCGCAACGTCTACGCCGCGACGAAGCTGCACCAGGAGCACCTCGCGACCGCGTTCAGCCGCGAGACCCGCATCCCGGTCACGGCCTTGCGCTACCACAACGTCTACGGGCCACGGATGCCCCGCGACACGCCCTACGCCGGCGTCGCGTCGATCTTCGCCAGCGCGCTGGCGGCCGGACGCGCACCACGCGTATTCGAGGATGGCGGCCAGCTGCGCGACTTCATCCACGTGCGCGACGTCGCGCGCGCCAACGTCCTCGCGCTCACCGTGCCCGAGGCAGTCCCCGGGACGTTCAACGTCGCCAGCGGCACGGCACGCACGATCGGCGCGATGGCCGCCGCCCTGCACGCCGCGACCCCAGCCGGCGCTCCCGCGCCCTTGACCACCGGTGAGTACCGGCTCGGCGATGTCCGGCACGTGTTCGCCAGCGCCCGGCTGGCGGCCGAGCGACTCGACTTCCGTGCACGCGAGACATTCGATGCGGGCATGGTCGAATTTGCCGCCGCGACCCTGCGCGCACCGCCATGAACCGCATCCAAGATCACATCACGACGCAGGCCGCTGCGACACTGAGCCAGCCTATGGCGACGGTCGAGCACGTGCGCGGCAACATCCTCGTCGTCGACGACGAGCCGACGATCACGGAGATCCTGTGCCGCTATCTGCAGCGCGCCGGCTACCGGACGAGGATCGCCGACGACGGCCACGCGGCGATGGCGGCCGTCCAAGAGCAGACGCCGGACCTCATCGTCCTGGACCTCATGCTGCCCGGCATCGACGGCCTGGAGGTCATGCGCCGCGTGCGCGAACGCGACCGCGATCACACCGCGATCATCCTGCTGACGGCCCGCGGCGAGGAGTCAGACCGCGTCATCGGGCTGCGCCTCGGCGCCGACGACTACATCGTCAAGCCGTTCTCGCCCGCCGAGCTCGTCGCGCGCGTCGACGCCGTGCTGCGCCGGCTCGACACCGCGCCCGACACGCAGGCGCCACTCGTCTTCGGCGATCTCGTGATCGACCCGACCGCACGACGCGTGACCGTCGGCAGCGAAGAGGCGTCGCTCACGCAGCGCGAGTTCGAACTGCTGCTCTTCCTCGCCCGCCATCCGGGGCAGGCGTTCACCCGCAACCAGCTCATGGATCTCGTGTGGCGCTACTCCTTCTACACCGACACGTCGACCGTGACCGTCCACATCCGCCGCCTGCGCGCGAAGATCGAGCCCGACCCGGCTCGGCCGCGCTACATCGACACCGTCTGGGGTGTCGGCTACAGGTTCTCGCCGTGACGAGGAGCCTGGCGTTCGCCGGCGTGGCCGCCGCGGTCGCCGCCGGGCTCGCCAGCGCCACGTACGGCGTTGCGGCGGGCCGCAGCACCCTGCTGATCCTCGTCCCGCTCGGGCTCGCGACGGTCCTTGCCGCGCACGCGATCGTCTCGGCGCGAGCACGCATCGGCGGGCTGCGGCGCCAGTTCGGGCTGCTCGCCGCCGTCGCCGCGACGCAACTCGCGATCGCCGTCGGCGTGTTCGTCGAGCTCATGTTCGTCTCCGGCCACGACGCGTTCTTCACCGTGCTCGTCGCCGCGTACACCGGCGCACTCGGCCTCTGGGCGGGCAGGCTGGTCGGCCGCCGCGCCCTCGCCGACGTCGACGCCGTCCGCACGACGCTCGAAGCCGTCGGCCGGGGCCGGCGCGACGTGCGCGCGAACCTCGCCGGGCGAGACGAGCTCGCGCGGCTCGGCGCCGACGTCGACGCGATGATCGCCACGCTCACAACCGAAGAGCAGGCTCGGCGCGGGCTGATCGCCGCCGTCTCGCACGACCTGCGCACGCCGCTGACCTCGCTGCGGCTCCTCGTCGACGCGATCGATGACGACATCGTCACGGACCCGACGACGCGCCGCGAGTATCTCCAGCGGATCTCGACCAACGTGCACGCTCTCAGCGCGCTGATCGACGACCTCTTCGAACTGTCTCGGCTGGAGTCCGGCGACATCCACTGGACGATGGAGCGCGTCATGCTCGACGAGCTCGTCCAGGAGACGATCGACGCGATACGCCCACACGCCGAGGCCGGCGCGGTCGCTGTCCACGCTGAGCTCACTCCACGGCTCGCCACGGCCCAGGCCAATCCCGAGCGGATCCAACGCGTGCTGTTCAACCTGATCCAGAACGCGATACGCCACACCCCCGCCGACGGCAGCGTCGTCGTTCGCGCCGGCCCGGCGACGGACGACGCGATCGAGATCGAGGTCGCCGATTCAGGACCGGGCATAGCCCCCGACGACCGCGAGCGCGTCTTCGAGCCGTTCTTCCAAGGCGGCGACCGCAGCGCCCGCTCCGACGGCGGCGCCGGCCTGGGTCTGGCGATCTCGCGCGCCATCATCGAAGCCCACGGCGGACGCATCTGGCTCGGCGACGCCACCTCGGGAACATGCGTCCGCATCCGCCTGCCGCGCGACGCCTCGCGCTGACCGCCCGCTCAGCCGGACAGCGCACGTACGCCGTGAACCGGGCGCCTGAGGTGAGCGATGTATCTGGCAGCGCACCCAGCCCTCCTAGTCATCGAAAGTGCCGTCCGCGGCCAAGAACCGCGGCAGCCAGAGGAGGAGCCGTCATGCATGCCACCGCAAACGCGGACACCGTGCCGCGGAACGATCCGACTTCCGCCGACAGCGTCGACCCGGGCGTGGCCTCCTGGCAGGAGTCCCCCGTGGCCACGCAGACGCACGCCGCGTTTCTGTGGTTGCGACGCAACGCGGCGCTGAACTTCGTCGTGCGGTTCGGTCTGTACCTCTGCTGCCTGGCGTCGGTCGGCGTCGCCCTCTGGTGGGTGACCCGGCGCGGGGACGACATGGTGGGCGCGCTGCTCGATCTCGAGCAGTCCAACTTCCACGAGGACCGCCTGCTCGCGCTCACGATCCCGCTGATCCTGCTGGTGGTCCTCGCCGGGGTGTCGCTCGTCGCCGCCCTGCTCGTCCAGTCGCGCGGCGACGAGGACTTCGAGGCGGGCCTGGCCGGCATCTCGCGCCTGCGACGGGAGGCGGCCGCCGGAGTGTCGCGAACACGCGATACGACGCACGTGCTCGAGGAGTTCGTGGCGAACGCCAAGCGCGCATTCCGACTGCAGCTGTGGTTCGCCCGCACGTTGTTCCTCGTCAGCCTGACCCTGTTTGGCCTCGCCGTCGTCGACTCGATCCTGCACGAAGTGGACCTCGGCACGATCGGTCTGGCGGCGGGCTCGCTGACCGGGCTGCTGATCGGCGTCGCCGGGGGCGCCGGCAGCAGCGTGGGCATGCACCTCGGCGATGCCACCCAGATGCAGCTGGTCGTGGCGAACGCCACGCGCCAGGTCAACGTCATAGAGGAGCATCTGCTCAAGGTCATCGAGGTCCGCTGTCACACCCCCGAAGCCGCCGCCGACGCGATCAAGGACGGCCTGGCGCAGATCGCCATGGTCACCGATCGCGCGGTCGAGTTGATCCAGCTGTATGCCGAGCCGCCGAACGATCCGAACGCACAGAACGACCAGATCACGGCGCGGGCCCGGTCGCTCGTCGTCCGTCGGCGAGACCGCGCCGCCGCCCGCGCCACCCCTCGCAGCGCACGTACGCCGTGAACCGCCGCCCCACCTCCGCCCGCGCGAAGCCCTCGGGCGGGACCTGGATGCGCGGCGAGTCCTTGCCCTGGTCAAACGGGCCGTACCCGGGGTGCTTGAGAAACCGCGTATCCCAACACCCCCAGACGAGCAGCGTCGCCGGCACGACGATCCTCGCGCGCGCCATCCGCCACGCCAGCACGATCCCGCCGAGCGCGAGCAGCAGCACCGGTGCCTTCACGAGATCGGCCAGGTAGCGCAGCGTCACCTCCGGCAGCTCGCCCAGCCCCTGGCGGCGCCCCGAGCAGCGCCGCCAAGTCGGTCGTGTAGTTCAGCGAGTACAACCGGTCGCCGGTGACGATCAGGTCGCTGATCGCCCAGATGACGGGGCGACGGCGACGATCGCACCGCTGCGCACCCACGTCCGCAGCGGGAATCCCCACGCGATCCACAGCGCGTAGAGCCCGCCGAGCACCCATGCCTCAGGGCGCATCAGCCCCGCGAGCGTCAGCAGCACCCAGACGGCGCGACCGCGCCGCCGCCGCACGACCTCGAGCGCCGCGGCCCACACGATCAGCGCCATGTACGGCACGTCGATGTAGCCGCGCGCGAGAAACGGGAAGTCCAGCCGGCTGGCGAGCAGCAGCGCGGCGACGACGCCGACGACCGCCCCGAAAACGGCTTGCCGAGCGCGTACATTCCGGCGACGAGGCCGACGAACGACAGCACGCAGATCGCCAGGAGCACGCGGTCGCCGCCTTCGCCGAGCGCCGCCGGCGGAACGCACAGCGCCACCCACAGCGGGTGCTGCGTCGGCGCACGTAGGCGTCGAAGGAGGGCAGCACGCCGTCGAGGATCTCCCGCCCCACAGCATCGAGTACAGCGAGTCGTAGTTCGGATAGTCGGGAACGCGAGGAACCCTGTCAGCGCGGCGACGGGCGGCAGCGCGAGCGCAAGCGCCTCGGCCCGGCTCATCGACATCGCGGCGTGCCGCAGCGCGCCGTTGACATGACCGACCACACGACGACCGGCTCGTCCTTGCCGCGCACCGGCATCTCGTCGACGCGCACCATGTCGCTGCACTCGGCCGTGAGCATCCTGCGCACGGAGTCCGCGAGGAAGATCGTGTGCCCCGTTCCCTTCGTCATCGACTCCAGGCGCGACGCGCTGTTCGTCGTATCGCGATCGTCGTGTACTCCATGCGCCGCTCGCGGCCGACGTTGCCGGCCATGACGGGCCCGGCGTTGAGGCCGATCCCGATCTTGAAGTCCTCGCCGCCACGCGCGCGGATCCAGGTGTTGACCTCCTCGAGCGTGCTGGCGTCGATGCCGACGCCGACGACGTCAGGTGCGGCATGCTCGCCGCGCACCGGGAACCGCGCGTCGACGGTCTCCAGGTCGGCCGAGCGCAGCACGTCGCCCGCCCACAGCACGAGCACGACCGCGGTCGTCGCCAGCGCGACCGACACGCACAGCGTGACCACGAGCCGGCGGGGTCTGCGCATCGGTGGGCAGTGTGGCGGTTCAGCGATGCGCCGCGCAGCGACGATGGCCGGCCCACGGCCGACCATGAGTCTGCGCAGATGCGAGACGCCCGATGACGTTTGGTCGACACGCAGATGTCACAACCATTCGTCGCCGCGGCAGCGCGGCTACGGGGGATGTGCCGTAGCTCGTTGAACCTGAGGTGGTGATTGTGTCCCATCTGCCGCAGGCACGGTCTACGTTGGGCGGGGTGATCGCGCCGGCGAAGCGGCGTCGTGTGCGCAGCAGGCGGTGCGGCTGTCGTGGCCGGATGTGACGGGTTACGTTCTGACATCGATGGCGGCGGGTCTGCGGCCGCTACGGTTCAGCCGTCGAGGTCTTCGTCGAGCGCCAGCCGGCCGCGCTCGCGACGTACGACGACATCTCCTGGCGCTCGCCGTCGGAGTCGAGGTAGATAGACGTCGTTTTGACCGAGCCGTGGCCGAGTAGGCGCCGGACGTCGGCGAGCGTCTGCACTGAGCGCAGCAGCTCGGTTGCGCACGTGTGGGGCGCAGCGCGTGCGGATGGCGTAGCGCTACCGGCGTCTTGGCGATCGCGCCGAGGCGTTTCATCACCGCGGCGAGAACCGGCTGGCCGCAGCGGCCGCCGACCTCGTAGCGGCCGTCCGGGCGCCGACGACCGAGTGTGATCGTCCTCTGCTGGCGCGCCCAGCACCCGGGCTCGCTCACGCTCCCAGGAAGGTCGGCGGCAGTCGCCGCCGATGCAATGACGCCGATCCTGTTCGTGGGCGAAGACGAGGCGACCTCGCGGCCGTCTCGCGTACGCAGGAGCGCCTCGAGCGCGGCCTGGCGGAGGTCGATGCTACCTGCCAGCCGGACGCCCGGCGTTGCCGCGCCTGAGCACCGCCACGTCCCACCGCGCGCGCGTGAGGTCAGACTGCGCGTCACAGTCGACAACGCGAGCTTCCGGCATACCCAGCCGAGGCCCCGTCTCGAGGCGCCGGCTCGCTGACGGAGCCTTCACGCCGCTTCCCAGGCGGCGACGATCTCCGCGACGTGACGGTGGTCGGTGCCGCAACACCCGCCGAGCAACCGGACCGACGGCAGCTTGTCGTGGAGCCTCGCGTTGTCGCGACCGAGCTCCACAGGATCACCCTCGTCGAGATGCTCCGCGGCATCGAGTTCCTCGTGGCTGAGCTTCGACGCGTTGACCCGCAGGCCGCCGATGCGCTCAAGGCCCGCTGCGTGACCCAGCCCCGCCGCGATGTGCGTCGGATGCGCGCAGTTGATCATCAAGAACTCCGCCGCCCCACCAGTCGCCTCGTCGACCTGGTCGATGGCCCGCGCCAGCGGCGTCCCGTCCGGAAGGCGTCCGTCGGTCTCCACCGTGAACGACGCGACAGCCGGCACCCCAGCGGACGTCGCGGCCCGGATGACTCCGACGGCCTCCTCCGAATAGGTCATCGTCACCGCCGTCACCCGATCGACGCCGGCCTCGGCGAACACGCCGACCTGCCAGGCGTGATAATCGGCCGCCTCGTCGGCGGTCATGCGCTCGCCAACGACGTAGCCGTCTCCGCGCGGGCCAATCACGCCGTTGATGCTCACGTTCGGCCGCTCCTTGGCGAGCTCGCAGGCGAACTCGACGGCCGCACGGTTGGCGTCGCCGAGGCGGTCGCGGTCATAGCCGAGCTGCGCAGCCCAGTCGGGCGTGGCGCGCCAGGTCGCCGTGTCCAGGACGAACGGCAGGCCACGTTGCTCCGCGACGGCGAGGAACGGCTCGAAGTAGCGCCGCATGGCGTCGCGACCGCGGTCGCTCTCGAGCAGCGGGAAGGCAGCGAAGCACGGAAGGTCGAACCCCGCGTGGAAGACCAGCCACGTCTCAAGCCCGCCGTCTGCCAACGCCATGTTCGTCGTCGTCACGCGCCGCAGCCTCCCGCCGTGCGGTGCGGAAGTCAACTCGACTCGATCGGCGTGCTCGGCAACCAGCGCAGCGCTCACGCCACTGGCTCTCAGGGCTGACCGAACCTAATACCCAAGGACCCCGGGAGTCGCGATGCTGCCTACCACGTCGGGCGGTGGCAAACCGGTGTTCGGACAGATCTATGTCTATGCGCCGGGCGCGACCTGCTGTCGCACACCGGCTCGGGCACCGTCCGCTTCATTCTTCCGACGACCGCCGGCACGACGCACATGGTCGGAGCGCTGACCGTGCGCCGGGCCGCGCGCTCGTGCTCACCGCCACGGCGCAGTTCCCGGCCGCGCGCCTCAACGGCATCGGCGTTGTGGCACCGGCATCCGGCAGCTGCCTGCTCACGCCCTTGCGGCGAGTCCTGGTCTCGGTCGCTGGTTCGCTCACGGGGGCGTAGCAAGGCGGCCATCCGATGGTCCAGCCGGCACCGAACTGCTGCGCGGGGCAGCCGTGATCGGCGGCGCACCGATGTCGAATCCAGCTCACGCCGATCCAGCTCACGCATGATGGTCCCGACGAGCCGGCCCAGTCGTCGCTTTGCCGGGTGCGCGCTCACGCGCCACGCCAGCGCTGCCGCGCCGCCATTGCAGCGGCGTGACCGCGTGCGCGCGCTGAAGCTCTTGATGAAGTAGCTGGGATCACGGAAGCCGACGTCGGCGCCGACGGCCTCCACCGTGGGCGCGGTCTCGACGAGGAGGCGACGCCCCTCGGCCATGCGCCGTTCGCTGATCCATTGCTGCACCGTGCGCCCTGTCTTGCGGCCCACGAGCGTCGTCCGGTGACCGGGTGGCTTGAGATCCGACGTTGCGTGGACGAGGAGGCGGGCGCGATCGTGCTCGATAACCGTCCTCCTGTCTATGTCGAGCACCAACACCAGCGGCTTGGCGGCTGACAGGCGCTCGAGCAGGTCGCGCACCGCGCGGTGCGCGCGGTAACGCTCATCCTGAAGCAGCGAAACCCGGCTTGCCGTCAATCCCGACAGCGCCGGAAACACCTGCGCGAGCTCTGCCACCAGCTCCGCGCCAAGACGCCCGACCTTATGCGGGTCCAGCGCGCGTAGATACTCATCACTAGGGCTCACCGGGCGCGGGCGCCATCGGCCCGCGCTCGGTCACGTCCCCCTCACCTGGTAGGAAAATAGGTTGGCCCTACGCGGCGGTGGCTCCTTGCAGCGTGACGGTATGTCCGAGGCGTTCGAGCTGGGCGAGCAGGCGCTTGGTGGTCCGTTCATGCTGCCGGCGCAG
>Ga0136614_10000290_pt1 | contig 23211 bp, 15 predicted proteins | sample AntDrymUQ2792106_2_FD_106643 | JGI IMG/M metagenome (GOLD analysis project Ga0136614, IMG submission 106643) | Polar desert sand microbial communities from Dry Valleys, Antarctica - metaG UQ279 (21.06) | ecosystem: Environmental > Terrestrial > Soil > Desert | place: Antarctica: Dry Valley... | reverse complement strand
CGCGACTCCGTTGACCGCACTGATGGCACAAGTAGCGCTGGCGGCCATCGGGAGCCAGACCGTTGCGCATCAGGCGTGTGCTTTGGCAATATTGACATCGAAGAATAATCGTCACCATGATTGAACTGTACCATGCCACCTCCATGTGAGCCGCTACCCAAGATTGAAGTGTTGGCTGATTGACGGTTGGAGACCGCCGCCACTATCCAACGGTCGTTGTACGGATCGTACTGCACCCGCGGGTCGAATGCGCCGGTCGCGCTACATCGGTGGATACGCCCATTTTTGATAGCACATTTGTGCCAGTCAGATTTGAGCGCAGAGAGCACATTTGTGTTATTGGCGACTGCGGAGCAGCATTTTCGCTCTTTTGACTGTGGGGACTTGGGGGGGGAAGTGCCATTATGGAGTATTATGGGCTTGTATAGGTTTACTTCAACGATGTGCGCTGCGGTATCGGCTCAGGACCTAACGGTCTTGCGGCTGATATTGTATTGGCACATGCCAGTCTTTCCGTGCTTATTCTCGAAGCCAATGAAGTTCTCGGCGGCGGAGCGCGCTCATCTGAATTAACGTTGCCTGGCGTCGTGCAAGACTTTTGTTCGGCAGTGCATCCGAATCGTACGAGGAGGGAGAAATGCGAAAATCAATTTTGCTCGGTGTTGTTTTAATCGCTTATCCGTTGACATTGGTTTATGCGGATAACTGGCCGCAATGGCGCGGGCCTGAGATGAACGGCGTTAGTCGCGAAAAGAATCCTCCGGCGCGCTGGAGCTCGACGGAAAACATCGCCTGGCGAATCGCGTTACCGAGCTGGAGCGGTTCGACGCCGATCATCTGGGGCGACCGCGTTTTTCTGCACGTCGCCGATGGTGATGACCTCTTTCTGTGGTGCGTGGAACGCAAGCAGGGCGCAACGCTATGGAAAAAGCGGCTCGGCGGCGGCAACGTCAAGATGCGCAAGCAAAATATGTCTTCGCCCTCGCCGGTGACTGATGGCAAAGGCGTTTATGTCATGACCGGCACGGGGAATTTGAAGGGCTTCGACTTCGGCGGGCGTGAACTCTGGTCGCGTGAGATACAAAAAGATTACGGCCAGTTTGGTCTCAACTGGGGCTATGCCTCATCGCCTTTGCTTTACGGAGATTCGCTTTACATTCAAGTTCTCCACGGAATGAACACGGACGATCCTTCTTACGTGCTACGCATTGACAAGGCGACGGGCAAGACCGCTTGGCGCGTTGAGCGCCCAACCAGCGCGATTCGCGAGTCGCCGGACTCATACACAACGCCGGCGCTCCTGAGCTACGGCAAAACAACCGAGATCGTGATCACGGGCGGCGACCGTGTAACCGGCCACGACCCCGCGACAGGCAAGGAACTTTGGCGCGCCGACACACTCAACCCGGACAATGATCCTTTCTACCGCATCGTTGCTTCGCCGGTGATTGCCGACGGCGTCATCTATGCCCCTTCGCGCGTGCGTCCTTTGTTGGCATTGCGCTCAGGAGGCCGCGGCGATGTGGCAAAGTCCCACTTGCTCTGGTCTACGCCAAACGGGCCGGATGTGCCGACGCCCGTCACCGACGGCAAGTATTTCTACATCGTCAATGATCGCGGGATCGTGTGGTGCCTGGATGCCAAGACCGGAAAAGAACTCTACGGCCAACAACGCATCGCGTCCGGAACCTACAGTGCTTCCCCCGTCCTGGCCGACGGCAAAATATACATCACAAATGAGGACGGCTTGACTACTGTCATCAAAGCCGGCCCCAAGTTTGAGGTATTGGCTGAAAACAATCTTGATGATTACTGTCTTAGTTCACCGGCCATCTCGGATGGCCAAATCTTCATTCGCACCGGCAAATATCTTTATTGCATTGGAAAACGCTTGCAGGCGTAAGACGCTTTGCTGAATCACGTGGACCAAGAAGCTATCATGCGTACATACAATGCAAAAATGATATTTGAGGCTTTTGGACCACAAAGCACATGTCAACGAACATTCTCGTTCGCACGAAGTGCTCTGGAAGGAACTTAGCAGCTATGAATAAATCCAGCGTGAAACGAATAATGAGCGGCGCGGTTATGATCCTCTGCTTACTTGCTGAAGCGGCGGGACAGTTAACAAGCGATTGGCCGCAGTGGCGCGGCCCCAATCGCGACGGCATTTCAAAAGAGACGGGGCTTCTTAAGCAGTGGCCCACGGAAGGTCCGCCGCTCGCTTGGAAGGTCGCGGGTGCGGGTCGCGGTTTCTCTTCGCTTTCCGTCGCAAATAATCGCCTGTTCACGATGGGGCTGCGCGGAGACAAGGAGTACGTCATGGCCTTCGAACAGTCGACGGGTAAAGAGGCGTGGGCGACTCCGCTCGGCAGTGGGTTTCGCAACGACCGCGGTGACGGCCCGCGCGGAACGCCCACGGTTGATGGCGAGAAACTCTATGCACTTGGTGGTAACGGCGATCTCTCGTGCTTAGAGACGCGGACGGGACGCAGCGTCTGGAACATCAACGTGCTACAGAAGTTCGGGGGATCAAACATCAATTGGGGCATTAGCGAGTCGCCCCTCGTCGTCGGCGATAAAGTTTTGGTTAACGCGGGTGGCCCGGGCGCGTCGATTGTGGCCCTTAATAAAAAGGACGGCGCCCTGTTATGGAAAAGCCAGAGTGACCGCGCCGGTTATTCATCCGCCATTCCGATCACAGTGGACGGCACCACTCAGATCGTATTTTTCACCGCGACTCGCGCTCTGGGGCTTGATCTTCAAGATGGGCGGCTGTTGTGGGAGTATGCGCGCGCCTCGAACAGAGTGGCTAATATCGCGACGCCCGTCGCGCGCGCCAACCGCGTCTTCGTTTCTTCGGATTACGGAACGGGCGGCGGGCTCGTCGAAATCATAGCGCGCGGCAGAGAAGTGACGGCGCAGGAAATCTACTTCACCAAGGAGATGCGGAACCACCACAGCAGTTCTATCTTAATCGGTGATCATCTCTACGGTTTCTCAAGCGGAATTCTCACGGCGATGCGTTTTGACACCGGTCAAGTCGCTTGGCGCGACCGCAGCGTGGGCAAAGGCTCGCTCGCTTATGCGGATGGGCATCTCTACTGTTTGAGTGAAAACGGCGTCGTCGGGCTGGTGGAAGCGTCGCCTGAGGGTTATCGCGAAAAGGGGCGATTCAGCATTCCCCAAGATTCTCTCTCGACCTGGGCGCATCCGGTCATCGCCGGCGGCCGCCTCTACCTGCGCGACCAAGGTACCATCTATGCTTTCGACATCAGGCAAAAGAGGTCGTGAGCCAGGCAGTGTTGCGGGAAACTATTTAACAATTGCAATTCGCCGCGCGCAGTCAAGCGAATCAATTTGGCCTTCAGCTGTTATCTCAGATGAAATATGATTAATGAAGAAGAGACACAAGAAAAGCGAGCCGAAAGTTCAATCGAGAACTTAGACGCATGGGTGCGTGAGATTATTCAGTGGCACTTCAACCCGGCGACTGGGTGCCCTTTCTGGCTCGATTACGCGGAGCGTCTGGGGTGGGATCCGCGTCGCGAAATTCAGGGCTATGGCGACCTCGGACGTTTCGGCTTTTTTCAAGACGAATGGTTGCGCGGCGGACCAGTGCGACGGTGGGTGCCGCGTGGCTTCGCGGACCGACCCGTCTATGTTTTCGAGACGGGCGGCAGCACCGGCGTTCCGAAATCGCGAATCAGCGTCGAGGATTTTCGCGTCGATTACGAACTGTTTAGCCGAACGCTTCCAAGTGAGTTCTTTCCACCCGGTTCGGATTGGCTGAGCTTAGGCCCGACGGGTCCGCGTCGCCTAAGACTTGCCATCGAACATCTGGCGCAGTTCAGGAGCGGCATCTGCTTTATGGTCGATCTGGACCCTCGCTGGGTCATCAAGCTGATCAAAATGGGTCAGCCTAAAATGGCCGAAGTCTATAAACAGCACGTCATCGAGCAGGCCCTGACGATTTTGCGCGCGCATGAAAACGTGCGTTGCCTTTTCACGACGCCGAAATTACTTGAGGCACTGTGCGAGAAAATCTCGCTCAAGAAAGCAGGCGTCACCGGCGTCTTCTGTGGAGGAACGGAGATGACTCCGCAATTCCACCGCTTCGCCGTCGAAGAACTGCTGGAAGGCGCGTATTTCGCTCCCACCTACGGCAACACGTTAATGGGTTTGGCCGTACACAAACCGCGTCGGCCGGGCGACGATTACGCGATCATTTATTACCCTCCGGGTCCGCGGGCGTTAATCGAGGTCGTTGATCCGGACGATCCAGAGCGCGTCGTCGGATACGGCGAAACCGGGCGGGTGCGATTGACTACGCTGACGCGCGAGTTTTTTATGCCGCGCTTTCTCGAGCGAGACGAAGCGGAGCGCGAGCCTCCGTGCGAGCATTTCCCGTGGGACGGCGTGCGCAACGTCCGCCCCTTTTCGCGCTTGCAAGCGAACGTGGTCGAAGGTGTTTACTAAGCGTTTGACGTTTTGAGGCGCGCTTATGGGAGAAGCAGCGTTTGCCCTCTCGGAATTTAAAATTCATTTATTCGTATCGCCAACCAGGAATTTAATATCTCATGCTGCATATTCCTTTACTGCGCCAAGGCCAGCCGTATCGGAGCCTCGAAGTGGCGCGCCTGCCCCACTACTGTACGGGCGAAACTGTCGTCGAAGTGAGTCAGGCCAACGCCGGACTCATTCGGCGCGACCTGCTTGACCAAGAAGCAGGGCGGAGGGCGCTCGCGGCATTCTCCGTCGCCGATTTATTGCAGATGTGCGCGCATGCCGCGGAGCACTTCATGAGCGACGCGCTGCCTGTCGGCGAAGAAGCGCAGACGCCCGACGATTATGTCCGGCAACTGTCGGCGACGACCGGATTGCCGCATGTCTTAGTGCGCAAGAACATGGAAAAGATTCGCGGCGTACTGGCGGAGATGGGTAATGTGTTGGATGGTCTGACGAGAAGTCTGGATCTGAAAATCCTCGACGCCGGCTTCGGCGAAGCGAACGGTCACGCCCTCAGTTTTTACCCGCGTGCGGAGTCGCTCGGAGTAGTGCTTCCGAGCAATTCGCCCGGCGTGCATTCACTCTGGATTCCCGCTTTCGCCCTGAAGACCGCCCTAAATCTAAAACCCGGAAGCGCTGAACCCTGGACCCCGTATCGCATCATTCAAGCCCTCATCCGCGCCGGAGCGCCGCGCGAAGCCTTCGGCTTTTACCCGACCGATCACACGGGCTCCGGCGAGATTTTAAGGCATTGCGGGCGCGGCATGATTTTCGGTGACACAGCTTCAACCGCCATTTGGAAAGATTACCCGGGAGTGGAAGTTCACGGACCCGGTTACAGCAAAATCATCATCGGGCTGGACCGTGTAGATGAATGGGAAAAACATCTCGATGTTTTGGTCGCCTCGATTGCGGAGAACGGGGGCCGCTCGTGCATCAATGCGTCGAGCGTGTGGGTGCCCGCGCGCGGTGCCGAAATTGCGGAGGCTTTGGCGGATAGATTGTCGCGCATTGTGCCGCGCGCAGCCGATGATGATCAAGCACTGCTCGCGCCCTTCGCGAACCCGAAGGCGGCAGTCAGTATCAACGCGTCAATCGATCAGGCCCTTGAGCAGTCCGGTGCGCGCGATGTCACGGCTGCGCACCGCGCGGGGGATCGCCTGGTTACCTGGCAAGGTAGCTCTTACCTGCTGCCAACCGTCGTCCTGTGTGAGACGCCCGAACACCCGTTGGCCAACAGGGAATTCTTATTTCCGTTCGCGAGCGTCGTTGAGGTGAACCAGGAAGCGATGCTCGACGTGATGGGGCCGAGTCTGGTGGTGACGGCCATCACTTCCGATCAACAATTGATTCGCCGTCTGGTCGCATCGCCACACGTCGACCGCTTAAACTTGGGCAGCGTGCCGACGTGTAAAGTCAGTTGGGATCAGCCGCACGAAGGAAATCTGTTCGAACATCTTTACGGGCGGAGAGCTTTTCAGCACACCGCCGCCGCTTGAAATGAGGATTCTCTATATCACCGCCGGGGCCGCGCAGATGTATTGCGGCAGTTGCTTTCGCGACAACGCCCTGGCCACAGAAATGATCGCGCGTGGGCACGACGTTGCGCTCCTGCCTTTCTATACGCCCACCCTCACCGACGAGCGTAATGTCAGCGGCGAGCGCGTCTTCTTCGGTGGCATCAGCGTTTACCTGCAGCAGCACTCCGCGCTTTTTCGTAAGACGCCAGGCATCCTCGACCGCCTGTGGGATTCGACTTCGGTGCTGAAGTTGGCGGCGCGGCGCTCCATCGCGACGAGTCCAAAGCTGCTCGGGGAGATGACGGTCTCGATGCTCAAGGGTGAGGAAGGGAAACAGCGTAAGGAATTGGTGAAGCTGCTCGACTGGTTGAAGAGCGAGCCGCGCTTTGACGTCATCAGTTTACCGTACGCGCTGTTGATCGGCCTCGCCAAGCCGCTCAGGGAAGCGCTCGGGCGGCCATTCGTTTGCACCCTTCAGGGAGAGGATCTGTTTCTCGAAGGACTGCCCGAGCCATACCGCCGCGAATCGTTAGACCTGATTCGTTCCAACGTCAAACACGTAGACGCCTTTATCGCGGTCAGCGACTACTACGCCGCGTTTATGTCGCGGTACTTACACATCCCCGAAAATAAGATCAACATCGTTCCGCTGGGCATTAATCTCGAAGGCTACGGGATGCGCCACCGTCAAGCGGCGCGACCTTTCACCGTCGGTTATTTCGCGCGCATTGCGCCAGAGAAGGGGCTTCATGTTTTGGCCGAAGCTTACAAGCGCCTGCGCGAGCACGGCGACTGCCCGGATGCCCGCCTGGAAGCGGCCGGTTATCTGGGCGCTGAGCATCACGGATACCTGCGCGGCATCGAACAACAAATCACGCGCTGGGGGCTTGGCGGCGAGGTCAAGTATCACGGCGTGCTCGACCGGCAACAAAAGATCGAGTTTCTGCAGGGACTCGACGTGCTTTCAGTGCCGGCGACTTACGATGAACCGAAGGGCATCTTTCTGCTTGAGGCGATGGCCTGCGGCGTCCCCGTCGTGCAACCTCGCCGCGGAACTTTCACGGAGGTGGTGACGAAAACTGAAGGCGGTTTGCTGGTCGAACCCGACGATCCCGTCAGTCTCGCCGACGCGCTGCTCCGCCTGTCTCGCGAACCCGCGCTCGTCGACAAACTGGGCGATAACGGCTTCCACGCCGTGCGCGAACACTACACAATCGCGCAGTCAACTGATCGCGCGCTCGAAGTTTACGGCGCTCTTTTGAGTGGTCAGGAGGCGGTAACGACAAGCGTCGCGCAAATGATTTGAGCACACAAATGATGATGCGCTTGAACGTCGGTTTGATCATGAGACCTTTTGCAACAATCAATTGCCATAGCGGCGGGCTACGCCCGCCGACGCATGGTTAAATGTCACGGGCAACGGCGGGCGTAGCCCGCCGCTAAACAAACGGAATTTTTACTTTTGCAAGAGGTCTATTGTGCGTCGCTTATTCGGAGGTACTGAGGGTGCTGGAAGTTAATCATCTAAGTAAGGATTACCTCACTCCGCAGGGACCTCTGCGCATCCTCTCCGACATTTCACTCGCGCTTTCCCGCGGACAGGCCGCCGCCGTGATGGGTCCGTCAGGAAGCGGAAAAAGCACGCTGCTTCATATTCTCGGAGCGCTTGATTTTCCGACCGCCGGCACCGTGACGCTCGACGGCAGAAATCCGTTTCAGTTGCGAGAGCGTGAACTGGCGGCCTTCCGCAACAAAGATGTCGGATTCGTTTTTCAGGACCACTGTCTGCTACCTCAGTGCTCAGTGATCGAAAATGTGTTAACGCCGACGCTCGTCGCGAAGCGTAACGGCGACGCGGCGGCGCGCGCGCGTTCACTGCTCGAACAAGTCGGATTGGCCGAGCGGCTTCATCACCGACCGGCCGAACTCTCGGGCGGCGAAAAACAACGCGTCGCGCTGGCGCGCGCGATGGTCATGAAGCCGCTGCTACTTCTGTGTGACGAGCCGACCGGAAATCTAGACCGCGATTCAGCGGAAGTTGTGGCATCCCTGCTGCTCGAACTGCATCGTAAGCAGGAAACGATACTCATCGTGGTCACTCACAGCGCGGAGCTGGCCGCGCGATTCCCCGTGCGCTTCAACTTGGTCGGGCGAAGACTCGAGTGACATTGATGCGAAGCGCCGCCCTTCTCAAACGCAGCCTGATTTACTACTGGTGCACGAACCTCGCCGTCATCATCGGCGTCGGGACGGCCGTGTCTGTGCTCGCCGGCGCTTTGCTCGTCGGCGATTCAGTCCGCGTCAGTCTGCGCGATCTGTTTTTACGCAGAGTGGGGAACACGGAATTTATCGTCGCGGCCGAAAACTTCTTCCGCGAACAACTCGCCGAGGAAATTCAATCGGATCCGAGTTTCGCAGCGAGCGGGTTCGCTGTAACCTGCCCCTTAATTACTCTCGAAGGCACGGTAACTCATGAGGCGAGCGGGCGCCGTGGTTCAAGCGTGCAGGTCTACGGCGTGGACGAGCGTTTCTGGATGTTTCATGGCGGCGAAAAAGAAGCCGCCGCCGCGCAGGCGCCTCGCGCGAGCGAAACACTTCTCAGCCCGAGCCTGGCCGACGAGTTAAAGGCCGAGGCGGGAGACGTCGTGCTGCTGAGGGCGGAGAAGCCCTCGGCGATTCCCGTCGAGTCGCTTCACGGAAGGAAGGATGACGTGGGGCGCACGCTGCGCTTAACGGCACGCGGGTCTCTGCCCGCATCGGCGTTCGGCGAGTTCTCGGTGCGACCTCAACAGACGGCCGTGCGTGCCGTCTTCGTTCCGCTTAAATTGTTGCAAAAGGTGCTGGAGCAGGACGGCCAATCAAACACCATCCTGATTTCAATTGACAGATCGCGCGCGGCAAAAGGTTCGCCGACGACCCAGAGACTTCAGGAGCTTTTGAAAAAGCATTTCAGGCTCGAAGACATGGGGCTGAAACTGCGCGCCCTGACGGGTCAAAAGGGCATCGCTGTCGAAAGCGAAAGTGCGCTCGTAGGTGATGCGGTAGCCGAGGCGGCGGGTGCGGCGGCTGAAAAATTAAACATGCGTCGCGTGCCGATTCTTTCGTACCTCGCGAACAGCATTCGATCAGGCGGGCGTGAGATTCCTTACTCATTAGTCACCTCGCTGGATGATGAAAGCTTTAAGGATTTGCAGGCGGCAAGCTCCATTGATGAGGACAGGAACTTAATTGACGATGCTGCACCCAACGGGAAGCGCACCGTTGTGGCGGCGAATCAACCATCTCCCAATGCCGAGTCGTCGCCACCGCTTTCTCACATCATCCTGAATCGTTGGGCAGTTGGTGAGTTAGGGGCGAAAATCGGCGATACGGTGGCGCTTGACTATTACCTGTGGGCGGAAGACGGACGACTGCTTACGCGCACTGAACAGTTTCAATTGGCGGGCACGGTGGACATAAAAGGCGTGGCCGCAGATCGTGATTTGGTGCCTGAGTACCCCGGCCTCACTGAAGCCGCGAGTCTTTCAGACTGGGATCCGCCATTCCCCGTTGATCTTTCGCGCATCAGAGCGCGCGACGAAGAGTACTGGGATAAATATCGAACCACTCCGAAGGCGTTCATCCCGCTCGTCAAAGGACAGGAGCTTTGGCGCTCCCGCTTCGGCAAACTCACCTCTTTGCGCGTCACCGGTTCGGAAGTCTCGCCGCGGACGGACGCGCTTGAGGCGTATCGTTCGGCGCTGCGAAGTTCGCTTGACCCTGAACGCAGCGGGATGATGATTCTTCCGGTTCGCGCTGAGGGTCTTGAAGCATCGCGGGGCGCGACGGATTTCGGCGAGTACTTTTTATATTTCAGTTTTTTTCTGGTGGTCTCGGCGCTGCTTTTGACCGCGCTCTTTTTTCGGCTCGGAATTGAGCAGCGACTGCCTGAGATCGGCGTGCTGCAATCCTTGGGGTTTTCCGCCGCTCGCCTGCGACTGATGTTTCTCGGCGAAGCGGCCGTGTTGACCGTTGCGGGAAGTTTGTTGGGCATGTTGGGAGCGTATGCCTACGGCAAACTGATGATGCTCGGCCTCAGCACCTGGTGGGCCGGAGCCGTCGGGACGACAACGCTTAGTTTACACGCCGCGCCATCATCCTTTCTTTTCGGCGCGGTAGGAGGAATTCTGGCCGCGCTGGTCTGCATCGTGTGGACATTAAGAAGTGTTAGTCGTCGCTCGGCGCGCAGCCTGTTGTCGGGAAGCACAAACGGCGATCAGTCTTCACTCATTCAATCGCCGCGAAGCCGGCAAATCAAACTTCTCGCGCGAATCATAACTTTCCTCACGGCGGGACGCGCTTCAATTATTTTCGGCTTGCTCGGGTTAATGCTGTTGCTGGCGGCCTTTTTGAATCGCGTCGGGCAGGTGGCTGGTTTTTTTGGCGGCGGGGCGTTGCTATTGATCGCGCTGCTCTGCGCGCAATCCTGGTGGCTGCGGCGCCGACGCGGGAGGAGTTCAATTGGCTCTGGCGGTTGGCCCTCTGTTTTCCATCTCGGAATTCGTAACGCGACGCATCGACCCGGCAGAAGTGTTTTATGCGTCACACTGATTGCGACCGCTTCGTTTATGATCGTCGCGGTCGACGCCTTCAGGCGGGGCGACCAAGAGTCCTTGCGCGCCCGAGAATCAGGTAGCGGAGGGTATTCACTGCTGGCCGAATCACAGCTTCCCGTTGTTTACGATCCGAGCACGCCCGAGGGTAAAGACGCTTTGAGCCTGGTCAATATGGGGCAAGGCTCTGACACTTTGGACGGTGTTTCATTCGCACGATTTCGCGTCAAGCCCGGGGACGATACGAGTTGCCTTAATCTGTACCGACCGCGCAACCCGAGAATGATCGCGCCGACGGACGACTTTCTACGGAGCGGCCGCTTCACTTTTCAAGATTCCCTGGCAAAGACCGCTGATGAAAAAGAGCATCCGTGGATGATTCTGCGAAGAGAATTAGCCGACGGCGCGATACCAGTGATTGCCGACGCCAACTCCGCGGCTTATGTGCTGCACTTGAAAGTAGGCGAAGACTTTCTGCTTGAACGAGAGCGAGGAGAGAACGCGCTGCGCTTACGCCTCGTGGGCACGCTGGCCGACAGCGTGTTCCAGGGAGAGTTACTCATGTCGGAAAACAATTTCCGGCAACTCTTCCCGGAGCAGGCGGGCTACCGCTTCTTTCTCCTCGATGTTCCGACTGCGGAGCGGGAGCGTGGGGTCGCGGGCGTGTTGGAAGAGCGCCTGGCGGATTTCGGGTTCGATGTCACGCCCACCGCCGAGAGATTGGCGAGCTTCCACCGGGTTGAAAATACTTACCTTTCGACCTTTCAGATGCTGGGCGGTTTGGGGTTGGTTCTGGGCACCATCGGTCTCGCCGTAGTGCTATTGCACAACGTACTTGAGAGGCGCCGAGAATTAGCGCTGTTAAGAGCCGTTGGTTATCACAAATTCCATTTCGCCCTGATGGTGATTGCGGAAAACGCGCTGCTGCTTTTCTGCGGACTTGTTACCGGCACTGTCTGTGCACTGCTGGCAATTGCGCCCGTTTTGCTTGAGCGCGGCGGGCGAGCGCCGCTTCTTTCGCTCGGCGCGTTGCTCGCGGCGGTCATCGCCTCCGGATTGGTGGCGTCACTGCTGGCAACCGCTGCTGCTCTCCGATCACCGCTCATTCCGGAATTGCGCGCGGAATGAAAAGACGGGCGGAACCGCCTGGTTTGTGCGGTTTTATAGATAAGGTCTTTTGATACTCACGACTGGGGCTTGAAGTACAAAACCATTCCGGCGCCCAGCGCGGCCAGCACAAAGCCGGCATAAAGCAACGGGTTGGGAGCTACCTTCGGCGGGTGGAGCCACATTGAAAAAAGCACGTTGACGAGCGGGGCCCCCCCAAAAACAAGCGGCATTACATAGGTCGGCAATCCGCCTGACTTGAACGCGAAGATGATGCACACCGCGCCGATTGCGCCGAGGGCGCCGGCCAGCGTCGCTCCCGTCGCGCCTTTCATGGTGAAGCCTTGCAACTCTCCCTGCTGCCAAAGGCCAAGGACGGGAACCAGCACGCCGATCAAAAAGTACGCCACGCCGACGCACAAAAGCGCGCGCAACGGATTGCCGAGTTGCACCTGTCCACGGTGAAGCGCCGGTCCATAAAGTCCCCACGAAAGCGCCGCACCCAAAGCGAAAATGATCCAGAGCATTTTTTCGAGTCCTGAGTCTGGAGTCTAGAGTCTGGAGTCAGAGACAAATGCTTTTCGCTTTTGACTCTAGACTTCAGACTCCAGACTTGTTAGAAAGTGATTCGCAATCCCAATTGAATCTGCCTCGATGAAGTGACCGTCGAGCGAATGCGCCCGAACGTTGAAAGCGGCGTTTCGTTGTCAGCGGCCCCGACGAAGGCGACCAGAGCGGGCGGTGCGAAGTTCGCGCGGTTGAAAAGATTGAAGGCCTCGACGCGCAACTGAACGTTGGTGTTCTCACCGAGGCGTGACCAGCGCGTGTTCTTAACGGCCGACAAATCGAAGGTGCGCAGGTTCTGGCCGATGAATGTGCCGCGCCCCACGCTGCCGAGCGTTCCGGCGGGCTGCAACACAAAGGCCGCCCGGTCGAAATAATTATCAGGGTCGCCCGTCACCGCCGTTTCGTGCGTGAAGCCCGGTGCGAGGCTGGGACGGTCGAGACCGATGCCGGGGCCGATGGACGGCCCCCACTGCGAGCGCGAGCGGTTGTTCTGCACGAAGACGGTCAAAGGGTTTCCGCTCCGCGCCTGACCGATGCCGGAAAGTTGCCAGCCGTCGAGCAGTTTTCCCGCCACCCCATTCATGCCTTCCGCGAAGGGCACGACCCAAGTGAAGTTGACAACCCAGTTATGCTTGGCGTGGAAGTCGGAGAGTCCCTTGTTGTAGGCGAGGCCGGTAAATTCTGGCATCGCCGAGGTCGTCCCGTTCGTCGCGTCGGAGAAGAAGGTTGAAGCCTGCGTCGTGTCAATGTTGCGTGAGAAGGTGTAGGACGACTGCGCGCTCAAGCCGCGCGTGAAGCGCTTGCGCACCTCGAAGACGAGCGCGTTGTACCACGAGTTGCCGTCGCTGCTTTTAAGTTCGATGGTCGTAAAAGCGGTGTTGGGTCGCGGCTGTCCGGCGGGGAAGAAGGGTGTGCCGTCGGCGCGGATGACGGGGACGGTGGTATTTACGTCGCTGCTCCGCAGAAGGTGGACGCCGCGCGACCCGGCGTAGCCAACGGTCATCACCGTGTCGAACGGAAGCTCTCGCTGGACGTTCAAATTCCAGACTTGCAGATAAGGATTGTCGAGATTGTACTGCACGGGTCGAATCGAGATCGAGCCGCGAAAGTTCGGGACGGGAAAGGTTGGGTTGGCGACAACGGGTCGCGGCGTCGCGGGCGGGTTCGTCACGGTGACGATGAGATTCTGCTGGTTGTTGGTGTTGAAGTAAATCCCATAGCCGCCGCGCACCGAGGTCTTGCCGTCGCCCGCCACGTCCCACGCGAAACCGACGCGCGGCGAGAAATTCTTGTGCGTCGGATTCTGATAAAGCTGACCCGTAGTCGGCACGCGGTCAGTCAGGTTCGGAAGCGCCGAGTCACGCCCGTAGATGTCTATTGGCATCGTCGTGAACTCGTAGCGCAGCCCCGCGTTCAGACTCAGGCGCGAGTTGACGCGCATCGTGTCCTGAACGTAGAAGCCGAGGAGCGTGAAGCGCCAGTAGCGGTCGAGCGCGCCTTCGGGCGTGAGGCCGATGAATCGCTGCGGCGTGGCCGTAACGAACTGGCGGATGCCAGGGAAGACAAAGACTCCATTCCCGAAGGTCGGGTTGACCATATTGTCCTGATAGCGTTCGGCGAGCGCGCCAGACTTGATGAGATGACGACCACGGCTATGCACGAGTCCGTACTCGAAGCTGAAGACATTCTGCGTGAGACGAAGGTTGCCGGAAGTCTGCGGGCCGAAGCGCGGGAAGCCGCCGATGTCTATATTGCCGATTAGTTCCCGACCGGGAACGAAGGGCTGCAATTCCTGCGTCGTGTTCGCCGCGACGTTCTGGCCGATGCGCGTGCGACCGAAGCCGAAGCGGAAAGTGTTGAGCGTTGAAGGCGAGAACGTCTGCCGGTACTCGGCGGTCAGGAACTGATTGCGCGATAGGAACGAGCGCGGGAACTGTGGATAGTCGGTCGGGAGTTCCTGCTCGGCGTCGTCGAAAGTGTAGCGCGCGAAGAACTGATCGCGGTCGCTGCGGTTGTAATCAACGCGGCCCTGAAAGAAGTTCTGGTCAACGCGCTGGTTGAAGTTGAAGACGTGCGTGGCGAGGTTGCCGACGACGCGCGACTGCCCCGTGTTCGGCAGTGGGAATTCGTCGAGGTACGGCCTGACCGCAGGATTCACGGTGACGGTCTCGCGGATGATGCTCGCTTCGGGGCACGTCCCACCGGTGGCGGGCGTGACGGCGCAGCGTGTCAGAATCCCCTGCCGCGCGTTGAGGTCAGGGACGAATGTTGTGATCGAGCGTCCGAGGTTTTCCCTGAGCGCCTCGTAACCCGCGAAGAAGAAGAGACGGTCGCGCTCGATGGGGCCGCCGAAGCTCGCGCCGAATTGGTTACGCTTGAATTCGGGTTTCTCGGCGGGGTCGAAGAAGTTACGCGCATCGAAGTTATCGTTACGGTGAAATTCGTAGACTGAGCCGTGAAACTGGTTTGTCCCCGACTTGCTGATGGCGTTGATCTGTCCGCCGGAGTTGCGCCCGAACTCGGCACTGTAGGCGTTGGTCTCGACGCGGAATTCCCGAATCGTCTCAACTCCCAACGCGGTGCCGGCGGCGCTTCCGGCGGGGCCGTTGGTGAAGTCGTTCTGCGGCGTGCCGTCCAAGAGGTAGACGTTAGAGCGCGGGTCTTGGCCGTTGATGCTTATCCCTGTGCCATGCGCGACCACAGAGCCTGTGTCGCGGTGCGGGTAGGCGACGACGCCGGGCTGCAAGAGCGCGAGGTCGGTGTAGTTACGACCGTTTAAGGGAAGCTCTCTAATCGCCCGTTCGCCGACGAGGTAACTCAGTTCGGGCGTTTGCGTGTTGACCAACGATGTATCATCGGTAACGGTGATCTCTTCACTGATCCCGCCCACCTGCATCACGATATCGAGGGTGGCCGTCTCATTCACCGTCAGGCTGATGCTTTGGCGGGTCTGATCCTTAAAGCCTTCTTTGGTGGCGCGAATCTCATAGGCGCCGACGGCCATGGCCGGGAAGACGTATCGTCCTTCCCCGTCGCTCGTGGCCGTGCGCGTGAGCCCGGTCTCAAGGTGCTGGGCCTGAACTTGGGCGCCGACAATAACTGCGCCGTTGTTGTCTCTCACATCACCCGTCAACGTGCTCGTCGTCTGGGCGACAACGGGCGCGACGAGAGTGAGCACTAAACAAGCGAATAATACCGTTTTGTTGATGCATTGATTACGAAACATCTGAAGATGCATGCCTGTTGTGATTAGCTCCCGAAGTTTAAGCTTTTCGCGTCGTCGCCTTAGAATTCCAACAATCTGTGCCGGACCCGGATAAAAATTTATCACGCATTTACAATGATTGCCTGTGTCCGCGTTTCTTTTTACAGTATCTTTATAACATCGCCGGCGATTTCAGTCATAATTCACAGCGCAGGACAAATTGAGGTTGAAGACCTATTCTCTTTTCGATTACCGAAATTCGTTCGAGGGAAATTTACTGTGAAGCTATCGTTCTCCATTGCACTGCTACTTTCGCTATTCTTGGTTTCTTCAAGCATGGCGCAAACGCACCGCGCCTCGATTCGTGGCACCATCTCTGACGCGACCGAGAAGCCTGTGTCAGGCGTCACGATCAACTTAACCAGACAAGGAACAAATGCCATCCGAGCGGTTCAAAGCGATTCCGATGGACGCTACGTGATCGCACAACTGCCACCGGGCTCGTACCGTTTGCAAGTCGAATCCGCGGGGTATAAAAGACACACCCAAAGCGTTGAGCTGCTCGTCAATCAGGAGCAACGCATTGACGTTGCGCTGGCAGTCGGAGAATTATCCGAAGAGGTGGTCGTCGTGGATGAAGCGCGCGGCGCCGGGTTGCTCAAAAAGGATTCGGCTTCGCTCGGCACGGTGATTGAGAACCGTCAAGTCGAAGGACTGCCGCTCGACGGGCGTAATTTCTTTGAGCTTAGTTTACTGGTGCCGGGCGCGGTGCCCGCCGCGCAAGGGTCTGCCGGGTCGGTGCGCGGCGATTTCGCGTTCAGCGTTAATGGGGCGCGCGAAGACAGTAATAACTTTTTGCTCGACGGTGTTTACAACGTTGACCCGAAGCTCAACACGTTCGGCGTGAGGCCTCCTGTCGACGCCATCCGCGAGTTTGAGACGCTCACCAGCACCTACGACGCCGCGTTCGGCCGTAGCGCCGGCGCGCAGATTAACGTGGTGCTTAAGTCGGGCACGAACGCGTTTAGCGGCTCGCTCTATGAATTTCACCGCAACGGAGCGCTCGACGCGCGCAACTATTTCGCGCCCGCCGACCAGCCCGCGCCGAAGTACATTCGCAATCAGTTCGGCTTCACCGTCGGCGGCCCCATCGTCCGCAACCGCACGTTCTTCTTTGCCGATTACGAAGGCACCCGCTCGCGCGAAGGCATCACGCGTGTGACGAACGTGCCGACGCTCGGCGAGCGCGCGGGCGATTTTTCGCAAAGCTTGTTCGGCGTGCCGCTTGACCCTTTCACGCGGCAGCCTTTCCCCGACGGAGTGATACCGCCTGAGCGCTTGAGCACGGTCGGGCGTGCGATTGCCGCACTCTATCCGACTCCGAGCCGCTCGACACCGTTCCAAAACTTCGTCTCCTCACCGACGCAGCGCGACCGCAACGATCACTTCGACGTGCGCGTCGATCATTCCCTGGGCGATGCCTCCACGCTTGTCTTCCGCTACAGCTTCGGCGACCGCCAGCTCCGCGAGCCATTCACGGGGCCGACTTTCGCCGTCGTACCCGGCTACGGCGACGACATCACGCGCCGCAGCCAGAATGCTATGATCGGCGAAACGCATGTCTTTTCCCCGGCGTTCGTCAACGATCTTCGCTTCGCCTTCGGCCGCGTCGCCTTTGGGGTTCGGCAGGAAAATCAAGGAACAAGTGTCAACCGACAAGTCGGACTGCCGGAGATTTCATCCAATTCCCGCGATTTCGGTTTGAGCTTTATCACGGTGACAGGATTTTCGCCGCTTGGCCACGAGGGCAACAATCCGCAGAACTCCGTCGCGAATACTTTTCAATTCCTTGACACGGCGACCTATGCACGGGGTAGCCACCTCTTGAAGTTCGGCGCCGACATACGCGCCGTGCAGCAGAATGCTTTTCGCGACGTTGAATCCAGGGGCCGTCTCCAATTCTCGCCTTTCGCACAAATCTCCGGTAACGCGCTCGCCGATTTATTGCTCGGCTTCCCGTTAGTCACCGGCGGCGCGCGCGTCGACAACCCACAACACCTGCGCACCGAGAGCTACAACTTCTTCCTCAACGACAGCATTCGTTTGACGCCGCGCTTTACTCTTTCGGCGGGCTTACGCTACGAATACAACTCGCCGGCAGTAGACGCCGCAGACCGCGCCAACGTCTACGATCCCGCGACACGCACGCTGGTGCCGGTGGGCACGCTCGGCATTCCCCGCAGCGGGTATGGTGCCGACAAAAATAATTTTGCTCCGCGCGTTGGAATGGCGTGGACGCTCGGGGCCGAAGGCGAGACCGTGCTGCGCGCGGGCTACGGCGTCTACTACGATCAGTCGCCGCTCGCGCCGGGCGAAGCGCTTTACTTTAACGCTCCGTATTTCGATTTCAATTTGTTCTTCTCGATACCGGGCTTGCCGCTCACGCTCGATAATCCCTTTCCGAGTTTCTTTCCCTTCCGCCTGCCGGATTCGGCGCTCGCCATTCAACGCGATTTGCGCACGCCGTATATGCAGCACTGGAACGCGAACGTGCAGCAGCAACTCGGGCGCAACCGTGTGCTCGAAGTCGCTTACGTCGGCTCGAAGGGAACGAAGCTTTTATCGGCTCGTGACATCAACCAGCCGCCGCCAAGCGTGCTGCCGCCGGGTCTGCCTTTTGTTCCGCGCCCAGTGCCGCAGTTTGACGACATCAATATATTAGAGTCACGCGCGAGTTCGAGCTACCACAGTTTGCAGGCGAGGTTTGAGCAGCGGCTCGACTTCGGGCTTGGATTGCTTGGGTCATACACGTGGGCGAAGTCGATTGATGATGCGTCAAGCTTTTTCACGAGCGCCGGCGACCCGAACTTTCCGCAGAACAGTTACGACTTGAGAGCCGAGCGCGCCCGATCTAACTTCGATGTGCGGCATCGCTTGTCGGTCAGCTTTGCCTACGACCTGCCGTTTGGCGAGGGGCGCGCGTATCTCTCTGATCGCGGCTGGCTTTCCACAGTTTTGAGCGGCTGGCAAAGCTTCGGCATCGTCACGCTTCAGACGGGGCGTCCCTTTACGGTGGCGCTGCTCTCCGAAATTGATAACAGCGGCACGGGGCGCTCGTCACTTGGATTTGGTGCGAACGACCGACCTAACGCGGTGGCGGACCCGCGTGTATCATCACGCACTCCGGAGCAATGGTTCAACACATCGGCCTTCGCTTTCGCGCCGCCGGGCACTTTCGGCAACGCCGGTCGAAACACCTTCGATGGGCCGGGTTATCAAAACATCAACGCGTCGCTTGTAAAGAACACAATTCTTTCGGAGCGCTTCAATTTGCAACTGCGGGCGGAAGTTTTCAATCTATTTAACCATCCGAACTTCAACATGCCCGACAATTTCCTGGGTTCGCCGACGTTCGGGCGCATCACTTCGGCGCGCGATCCGCGACACATTCAATTCGGCGCGAAGTTGCTGTTCTGATAGGGAGTTGCGCGAGGAAGCGTCGCTTGAAGGATATTGTTCTTGCGCTTGAACCGCGAGAAGTATAGCATCAAATATAATTCAAATTTTGTGCGGTTGGAGGAATTTATGCTTAACATAGACCGCGACATTCATTCGCTTTCGGACTTCAAGCGGAAGACGCCTGAGTTCATCGAGCAGCTACAGAAGACCGGCGAGCCGGTGGTACTCACGATCAACGGGCGGGCAAAACTCGTGGTGCAGGACGCGAAGAGCTATCAGCGAATGCTTGAATTGCTCAACCGAGCCGAGACCATCGAGGCGATTCGGGAAGGGCTGGAATCTGTCAGGCAGGGGAAAACGATGTCGCTCGATCAATTCGATCAGGAGATGCGGAAGAAGATTCGCTCCCCGAAAAGGCGATGAAGACCTATCGCGTCGAGCCGACCGACAAAGCCTTAGTTGACGCTGGCGAAGCCTACTTCTGGATTAACGAGCAGTCAGAAGGGGCGGCGCTCGGCTGGTACGATGGGTTGATGAAAGCCTTCCGGTCGTTGGAAAAGAACCCACACCGATGTCCGCTTGCGCCTGAGGGCGCATTTTTCGAGGAAGCAATACACCAACTCATCTACGGCAAGTACCGCATCCTCTATACCGTTAAAGGCGAAACAGTGTTTGTGCTCAGGGTGAGACACGGGGCGCAAGAGTATCTCAAGCCGGAAGACGATGAGAACGAAACCGAAGAATGAACGCCATACTGCTGGGTCTTCTTATCAAGGGAGGTTTGCAGTCCCGGCGCTCGCTCGCCGGGCTATCGAATGTCACCCTTCGGGGCTTTGCAAACAACCTCTCAAATGGCTCAGACGATGAGGAAGATTGATGTGAAAACCAAATTGATTTTAAGCATCGCGCTGATGATCAGCATTGCGGGATGCTCAACGCGTGCGACCAACCAACTAACAGATAACTCGACCGCTAGGCTGCAATCGTCACCGAATACAGCCACTCTTTCGCCTGCCGTCCTGACCGCGACGCCTGCGAACATAACCACAACAAGTGCCGCGACCGTGCCTTCGCCCGCACCTGCTCCACAGACGACTCCGGCGGCGTCAGTTGAGAAGACCGGAAATTGGCCGCAGTGGCGCGGGCCGAATCGCGATGGATACATTGGCGAATACTCCGTTCCGCGAGTCTGGCCGAAGTCTCTGAAAGAAGTATGGAAGGTGACGGTCGGCGTCGGCCATTCGTCGCCCCTCTTCGCGGACGGCAAGGTTTACGTGTTCGCGAGACAAGGTGAAGAGGAAGTTTTGCTGAGTCTTGATGCAGCAACGGGTAAGGAGTTGTGGCGGAATGCGTCGCCGCCGGTGGCCTACGAGATGAACCCGGCGGCGCGCGCTCACGGCAAAGGACCGAAGTCTACGCCAATCGCCGTCGGCGGAAAAGTGTTCACGCTTGGGATCACCGGCATTCTATCGGGCCACGATGCGCGCGACGGCAAGCTCATCTGGCGCAAAGATTTTTCCAAACAATACTCGAGCACGTCGCCGCTCTACGGCACAGCGATGTCTCCGGTCATCGAGAAGAATCTTTTGATCGCGCACGTCGGAAGCCCCGACAAGGGCGCACTGATGGCCTTCAACGAGGAAACGGGCGCGGTGAAGTGGTCTTATGAGGCGGACGGCCCGGCCTACTCTTCGCCCATCGTCGTCACGCTCGCGGGCGAACGACAAGTGGTCACTTTCACGCAAAAGGAATTCGTCGGCGTTTCGGCGGCGACGGGAAAACTGCTTTGGAAGATGCCGGCGAAGACCGGCTATGACACCAACTCCGTCACCGCCGTGGCGTACAAAGATATGCTCATCCTCTCGCTTGAAGATCAGGGAATGATGGCTGTCAGACCAGTGAAACAGGGGACGGGCTTCACGGCGCAGGAAGTCTGGCGCAATGCCGAGAACGAGCTGTATATGAATTCGCCAGTGATGCAGGGCAATCTGCTGTTCGGATTGTCGTCGCGCAAGAAGGGGCAGTTTTTCTGCATTGACGCCGACACCGGAAAAACGTTATGGCAAAGTCCGGGACGCATGGGCGAGAACGTGGCGGTCTTAAACTTCGCGGGGACGCTGCTTCTGCTGACGAACGACGCCAACCTCATCGTCTTACCCGCGAGCGCCAAAGGGTACGCGCCGGTGGCGCAGTACACGGTCGCGAGCACTCCAACGTGGGCGCACCCGGTCGTCGTCGGCAAACGCATCTTCGTCAAAGACGAGACGACGCTCACCTCGCTATTGATTCCTGAGAGTTAAGGCGAACATGTGGGGATACGTTTTCTCCCTCTCGCCACTAGCTAACGCAAGCAATAAATTTTAAGAAAATCATTCAGCCACGACTGTGACGAATCGCACGAATCAATTCATTGGCAGCAATCACGCTGAGCACTGAAAGCGATGAAGCTGTGACATGCCTTCCCGGTCAGATATTTCGTCCGTGTCATTTGTGTCATTCGTGGCTCACTCTTTTTCTTGGAGTCGAGACTATAAGCGGCTCAGTCGGTGAGCTTGTAGCAGGCCATCTGCGTGGCGTTGCGGACAAGGAGTCGACCGTCGGCGATGGCCGGATTGTTCCACGTCCTGCCCTGTAAGGCTGAGAAGCGGGAGACCTCTTCGTGTTGCGCGGGCGCGGCTTTGACGAACACGATCTCGCCTTCCTCCGTCGTGATAATCAGCGTCCCGCCCGCGAGCAGCACCTGCCCGTAGCCGTAACGCCCGCCCTTCCATTTACGCTCGCCCGTCGTCACATCAACGCAAGTGAGAATGCCTTCGTCCAAACCGTAGATGTGTCCCTCGTGCAGCACCGAACTATTGAACTTGTTTTTGATCGAGTTGTTCTCCCAAACGGCGCGGGCCGCGAAAGTTTTACCGGCGCCGCTGATTTCCACGAGCGACGCGCCCTTGCCGTAGCCCGCCGAAATAAAGAATTGGTTGGCATTCACGATGATCGGTTGCGAGATGTTGATGCTCGCGGAATTTGACCACGGGTGCTCCCACAAAACAGAACCGTCTTCGGGAGACAGACCGGCTATTCGGCGCGCCGTGACGACGAGCAATTGTCGTTTCCCGGCGAGCGTCACGAGCATCGGGGAAGTGTACGACGCTTGATCGTTCATCGCCTTCCAAAGGGGCGCTCCCGTGGTTTTGTTGTAAGCGACGACGGACTTGCCGGAGCCGCCGCCCGGCTGGACGATCACATTATCGCCGACGATTAAAGGCGACGCGGCCATGCCCCATTGAAGGTTGGTGGCACCGTTGTCGCTCAGAATGTTCTTCGACCAGATGAGCTTGCCTGTCTTGGCATCCAGACAGCGAAGTTCGCCCGCCGCTCCGAGCGCGTAGATGCGGCCCGCGTCCCATGTGGGCGTGGCGCGCGGGCCATCGCCGCCCATCGACTCGCGGAACTCACCCGTCCAACTATGCGTCCACAATTCGCGCCCGGTCTCGACGTGGTAAGCGGCGACGACTTCCTGTGCGCGCCTCTGCTCGATGGTAAAGGCGGCGCCATCGGCAACGACGAACGACGCATAACCACCGCCGATTGGTTGACGCCACAGGAGAGGAAGCCCTTCCGCTCCGAAATTCGTTTTCACCGTCGCGTCGTTGTATCGCCCGTCGCGATTGGGGCCGCGAAAGTTCGTCCAGTAGTTGCGCCGCGGGCGTGTTGAAGCAGGCGGCTCGGCGATTTGCGGGGAAGCTTGGTTGGTTACTGTGGCGCTGGCAACTGCGGCGTTCTGAGACGGAGTCGGCGAAGCATTGGCGGGCGGAGCGGCTTGTTGTTCGGTCGGGTTAGGCGGCGGCGACGCCAACGGCTCGCTTGTCATCTGAGGCTCAGTTGCTTGCGGCGGAGGCGCGCTCTGCTGTTGCTGCGCGCGGTGTTGTTCAAGCGTCGTGTAGTGCGCATCAATGTTCGGGTCTGTTTTTGGACGAAAGAGTATGTAAAGACCCGCCGCCGCGAGCAGCAAAACTACCAATGACCCGAGCAGCGCGGGCCGCGAACGATACCACGGCGTTGACGTTGGGGCTTGATTAAACATTTCATGTCGCTCCAGTTGAAAACAAAGGAAGTGTCGTAGACTAAATCACAGTCCTGTCCCATATGAAAGCTACTCTCAAGCAACAAGTTGGAGCTGCCGTTGGTGACCAGTCAGTAATTTCAAGATCGCTTCCAATGCTTGGCGTCAAGCACTGTTTGCCGGAAGTTGACT
>Ga0136614_10000289_pt1 | contig 23235 bp, 16 predicted proteins | sample AntDrymUQ2792106_2_FD_106643 | JGI IMG/M metagenome (GOLD analysis project Ga0136614, IMG submission 106643) | Polar desert sand microbial communities from Dry Valleys, Antarctica - metaG UQ279 (21.06) | ecosystem: Environmental > Terrestrial > Soil > Desert | place: Antarctica: Dry Valley... | reverse complement strand
TGATAGCCAGATGCAGGCCATCGCCCGCGAGTTCAACTATTCCGAAACAACTTTCGTCTTGCCTTCGCGTCAAGCGAAAGCGGCTTGGCGGCTGCGTAGTTTCTCCCCTTCGGCGGAGGTCTTCGGTGCTGGTCATAATGCCCTCGGCGCGTGGTGGGTTTTAGCCGCTCAGGGTGCTGTTGATTTGAGCGACCCTTGCACGACGCTGTGGCAGGAACTTGGTGAGAGACTGCTGCCAGTCGAAATTTACACTGAAGCTGGTAAACCTCTTCGGGTTGCGATGACCCAAGGCAAACCGCACTTCGGAGACAAGCTAACTGACCGAACTGCATTGGCTCATACACTCGGACTTGATCGTTCAGACCTTGAGGTTGATGGATTGGAGGCGCAGGCTGTCTCCACCGGAGCCGCGCATCTGCTGGTTCCGGTGCAAAGTCTGTCCGCGTTGGAGCGCGTTCGCGTTGATGCCGAAAGTCTGATTACGCTTGCCCGACCACTGGGCTGTCAGGGTTGTTATCTTTTCTGTTTGGAGACGCACGAACAGGGGACAGCTGCCCGCGCCCGCGCTTTTTTCCCGGCCATCGGAATATCAGAAGACCCAGCTACCGGAAGCGCGGCTGGGCCATTAGGAGCATACCTCGCTTCACGAAACTTGATCGCTGAAGGCATCTGGGCGGTGGTTGAACAAGGTGTTGAAATGGAACGTCCGAGCCGGATAGAGGTGCGCGTGCAGGGCGAGCATGTCGAAGTCGCCGGACGATCAGTTGTCGTGGCTGAAGGCACTTTACATTTGTCAGTCTCTCGATGACTTGCCGCGGGAGCTATCTCCCACCCAAAGGAGGTGTATATGTCCTTACCTCTTATCTTGCAGCCCGGAGAAGGCAGGTCGGTTCAGCTCGGAACGCGAACCACCTGCACCTTCAAAGTAACGGGGAAAGACACTCACAGCCACTTCGGTCTCTTCGAGTTCAACATGGATCCGGGTGCTGAGGGTGCGAGCGCGCACTACCACAAGAAGCTGGTGGAGATGTTCTATGTCGCGGAGGGTGAAGTAGAACTGCTCTTGGAGCAGCGCAAGGTAATCGCACCACCGGGAACGTTTATGCTGGTGCCCGAAAACACGTCTCACGGGTTCTCCAACCCGAGCCGGAAGCAAGCGAAACTGCTCATCATGTTCTGCCCGGCGGACTCGCGTGAGAAATACTTCGAGGGTCTGGCGGAGTTGACCACAGGTGGTCGCTCGCCAAGCCAGAAGGAACTCCTCGAATTGATGTTGAGGTTTGACCAATATATGGTGACTGACCAGACCACGCCGTGAACAATGGGACCAAGATAATTTCTACGGAGGCTCAGCGATGGCTAAATGGACTTTTGAACCGGGACATACCGCAGCCGAGTTTCGCGCGCGGCATATGATGGTGACCTGGGTTCGCGGGCATTTCAAAAATGTGCACGGCACGCTTGAGTTTGATCCGGACAACTCGCGCAATTCTTCTGTCGAAGTGAGGATTGATGCCAAAGGAATCTGGACGGGAGTGCAGGAACGCGACGACCACCTACGAAGCGCGGACTTTCTTGATGTGGAGCATCACCCGGAGATCACCTTCACGGGCAAGCAGGTTGAGGTTGTAGGCGAGCACGACTACGCACTGACTGGCGCTTTAACGATTCGAGGAGTTACTCGTCAAGCCACGTTGAATGTCAGCTATCTGGGACAGTGGGAAACGCCGTGGTGGGAAGATGGCGTTGATCAAGGACCCAGAGAGCGCGCCGGTTTTCTGGCAACAACCAAGATCAATCGCCATGATTTTGGGGTCAGTTGGCAAGATCGTCTGGATCGAGGAGGAATCGTTGTCAGCAACGAAGTGGGCATCACTATCGATGTTGAAGCGATACGGGAAAGTACGTAGCCGGCGCAGGAGAAGGCCGCCGCATTACACGCGACCGGGAAGCGCATCCTTGACCTACCAATTACATAGGACAAGTTGTGATGAAAATTGAAGGATTGGGCGGCTTCGTTCTGTGGGACATGAGAATTTCTTGCTTGTGAACGGTAAGCTATACATCATGGCTGAATAAAAAGAGTGAATTAGGATGCCTACAGACCGAGACTTGTTCATGAGCACGTACAACGCGTTCAATGCTTGCGACATTGACGCTGTCTTAAGCTGGCAACAGCAGCGGCCGCACGGGTCCGCAAGCATGAAGATTGATCCGGTGCTTATACGGATAAAAGGGACTGGTGGATAAAACAGGCGTCACGCAACGGGAACAGAGTAGCGCCTCACACGTCAAACATTGCATCGAGATGCACTCGCCGGCATCATCGCCACAATGCGGGCAATTATCTTTCGGAGCCTCCTGTCGCTGAGTCGCCTTACTCATAAATTAATTCTAGCAAAGTATCAAGACCGCAAGCCATCTTTGGAACCAGTATTCACAACTCCGCCGAGAATAAATACCCGATAGTCGGCGGCCATCCGCGCCAGGAACTCTTCCGTCTGATGTGACGCGCTATCGGTGATCGCGGCGACGCTCATGCTGAATCCCGTCGCGAACATCTCCGGGAAGATTATCAGCGAACCTTCAGGCGGCGCGGCCTGTCGGAGCAGCGCCGTGACCTAGGCATGATTGGCAAGTTTATCTTCCCAAACGATATTGAGTTGGCAACAAAAAACTTTCATTTTCCATTATCCTCTCAGGATGGTCTTCAGACCGACAACGAGCCGTGTCATTCCCTCGATGGCGGTCTCCTGTCGCAGTGCCCCGTAAGCGACACGAAGGTAACATCCGTCCACCAAACCGAACGCCGTCCCCGGCATCACGGCAACACGGTGCTCACGGATCAACTGTTCGACCAGCGCCAACGGCTCCCCGCCAGCGTCAATCTTGAGCAGGAAAAAGAAAGCGCCGTCCGCCGGCGGCACGGTGCAGAAAGACTTGATCCCGTTCAGTCCGTGGAGGATGATTTCGCGTACTTCCGTCAGAGGTCGAAGCTTGTCTCGGCAGTACTGAGCGCCGGCTTCGAGCGCGCCGAGAGCGGCAAATTGTGAAACGACGGGAGGACAAATCAGAATCGTGTCCTGGATTTTACAAACGGATGTAAAGAGATGATCGGGAATAACCATATAACCGATTCGCCAACTCGCGAAGCCATAGGATTTTGAAAGTGAGTAGAGTGAAATCGTGTGCAGGTTGCTTCCCGGTATCGACGCCGGAGAGAAGTGGCGCGCCGCGCCGTAAGTGAAATACTCATAGGCTTCGTCGCTGATGTGGTAGATGCCGTGTGTGCGGCAAATCTCGTTGAGCTCGCGCAGCGATTCTTCCCCGTAGACTGCCCCAGTCGGGTTGTTGGGCGAGATGGTGACGACCGCGCGTGTTTTCTCGGTAATCGCGCGCCGCACAGCCGCAGGGCGAAGTTGGAAGTCCTGATCGGTTGGCACTAGCACAGCTCGGCAACTCGCCATCGTGACGGCCATCTCCTGATTGAAGTAGTAAGGCAACTGAAGAATGATTTCGTCTTCGGGATCGGTGATCGCGAGGACGGCGTTCATGAATGCCATGTTCCCCCCGGCAGTGATAACAATTCGACTACCGGCATCGACCTCGATGTTGTTCTCGCCGCGCAGTTTCGTTTTTACCGTCTCGACAAGTGAGGGCATGCCGTCGACAGGGCCGTATTTATGGTTATTCGGGTCGCACAGGAAAGAACTTATCCGAGATATTGCTTCCGGCGGCGGGCCGTAGTATGCGACGCCCTGTCCGAGCGAGATAGTACCCGGATGCATCCTGACCATTTCACCAACCACGGGTATCACCGGTGACTGCACCGCCCGCATCCTGAAGGCATTTCTCATCAACGAATTTCTCATCAACGTCACTACGAACAGTTAGTTCGCAAGGAACAATTGGCACGCTTACCGACGCCTCACACCAGCGTCATAGCGATCCTATGCGAAGCGAAGCAGCAACGTCGACTTGCTGCTTCCACGAGCTGATCTTAACCGAACCAACGCGAAAGCGATTATAGCTGACGAGAATGCCCTTTCTTGTAACTCGGCTGACGCCCCCAACCGATTCCATTTCTGGTACGAAGTAATCCCAGAAGTGGAATCGGCTGGGGTATCAGTGTGCTTTATGACAAACGAAACCCGCGATAAAGGTGAGCATTTAATATTCAGACCGAGTGGCATATCGCTCGCTAAATAAAAACGATCAGAGAGTGATCGACCGCCTGCGACTGAAAGTAAATAGTGATGAGTAACGAGTGACGAGACAGAAACGGTCTCGCAAGTCTCTTAACCTTACTCATCTCTATTTTGAGGAGGTAAAGATGATCGCGACCACCTACGATTCGCAGATCACGCCGAAGGGCGGGCCGCTTCTGTGTCTCGATGCCATTCGCAAAGTCTTCTACACCGATGAGGTCGAGACGCATGCGCTCTCCGGCATCCACATGGACATCAAGCGTGGCGAGTTCGTTTCTATCGCCGGGCCGTCGGGTTGCGGCAAATCCACCCTGCTGTCGATTATCGGCCTGCTCGATTCGCCTTCCGACGGTGAGTACATTCTGAACGGCAAGCCGGTCGCGAAGCTCTCTTTGACCGACCGTGCGCGCATTCGTAATCGAGAGATCGGCTTTATTTTCCAAGCCTTCAACCTGATCGGCGACCTTTCAGTTTATGAAAACGTCGAACTGCCGCTGACTTACCGTGACATGACGGCATCGGAGCGCAACACGAACGTCGAAAAGGCCCTTCAGCGCGTCGGGATGGCGCACCGCATGAAGCACTACCCGCCCCAACTCTCCGGTGGTCAGCAGCAGCGGGTCGCGGTCGCGCGCGCGGTCGCGGGCAATCCCAGTGTGCTGCTCGCCGACGAGCCGACCGGCAACCTCGATTCGACCAACGGCGAAGCCGTGATGAGTCTGCTACGTGAGTTGCATCAAGCAGGCGCGACGATTTGCATGGTGACGCACGACCCGCGTTACGCGGCTTACGCCGACCGCACGTTCCACATCTTTGACGGTCAGATTCGCGTCGAACAAAACCGTAGCGCGAAAGCCAGCCATGAATTCGAAGAGCATGCGTTCTTGAAGGGATGAGGGATGAGGGATGAGGGATGAAGTAAAGCCGGGGACGGGGGGCGGGTGTCGGGTGAGCACCAGAGCGAACCGAACGTCTTGTTGGTCGGCACGTAGCACTTGAGCGTTGAAGTCGGGCTGAAAGATATGCCCTAACCGACCCCTGGCCCCGGCACCCGTCCCCTATCTTCCGTCCCCGGCTTGAGTTTGCAGCCACGCGTCGAAGGCGAGGATGGTTTGAAACTCGCCTTCTTCGCGCAGGCGCGTCAGAAGCTCGGTGAGGACATGACTGGTGAGGATGGGCAATGCCTGGCTTTGCATTACTGATACATATTCATCTCGCTCAAGCAGATGAATCCTTAGTTGCCCGCCGTCGTAGTGCCAGATTTCAGGGACGCCGAGCGCAGCGTAGATTGGGAATTTGGAGATTGAACCGTGATGGATATCAATCTCGACGGCGATGTCGGGCGGCGGGTCAGTGGTGAAGTCGAGTTGCATCCGGTTGCCGATTACCGAAGCCGTCTGGATATAGAAACACGCATCAGGCTCAGTTCCTTTAGACCGCGAACGCTTTTTCATCGTTGATGAGCCAAAGGACAAAATGTTCAAACGCAGTCTGAGCCGGATCGCTGTCATTAGGGTCTCAAAGAATCGCGCATACTTCTCGTGTTCAGGGGAGAGTGTCATGACCTGCAATGTCCCTTCATCGTAGCTGATATGCAAACCGCTTCGGTCTTCGCCGAGCTGGACGAGCAGTTCTTCGTACTCTTCCCACGGGATGTGGCGCAGCGTGATGAGACTGTCAGCCGGAAGTTCTTTCACGACTTCGAGCCAACTGATAGTAATCGTGCTCATAAGTTTTCGACCTCTTTCGGGAATAATCGCCGGGCTTGGATTCTAGTAGCGGTTGGTGAGGACTGCAAATAGTGAGACGAGGAGAATATGCAAACACTCTGGCAAGACCTGCGGTACGGCGCGCGGATGCTGTGGCAAAAACCCGGCTTCACGGCGATTGCGATTCTCTCGCTCGCGCTCGGCGTCGGCGCGAATGCCGCGATCTTCAGTCTCGTCAACACCGTTCTCCTGCGCCCCCTGCCAGTGAGCGAGCCGGAGCGGCTGGTCTCGATCTTCCCCACCGATCAGGACGGCGAGGCGCAGGCTTTTTCCTATCCGAATTATGTGGATTTTCGCGACCGCAATGATGTGCTTGCAGGGCTGTTCGTCACGCGCTTCGCTCCCGTGAGCCTGAGCCGCGAGAACTCGAACGAGCGCGTCTGGGGTTTTCTTGTGTCGGGCAACTACTTTGATGTGCTTGGCGTCTCTGCCGCGCGCGGGCGTACCTTCACAGCGGAGGAAGACCGCACGCCTCTCTCGCACCCGATTGCCGTCGTCAGCCACGCCTGTTGGCAGCGGCGTTTCGGCGGCGACCCGGAGTTGGTCGGCAAAGACATCACGCTCAACAACCACCGCTTCCGCGTCGTCGGCATAATGCCCGAAGGCTTCGCGGGAACGGAAATCGCGTACTCGCCCGAACTCTGGGTGCCGATGATGATGCAGGAGTGGATCGAGCCGGGGAACCCGTGGCTCGACCGGCGGAACACCCAAAACATCTTCGCGACGGGTCGCCTCTTACCCGGCATCAGCCCCGCGCAAGCTGAAGCCTCGCTCAATGTCCTCGCGGGACACCTGGCAAAGCTGTACCCGGAGACGAACGAGGGGCAGAGCATCATGCTTACCCCGCCAGGTTTGATTCACCCGATGCTGCGCTCGCAGGTAATAAGCTTCGCGTGGGCGTTGATGGCGGTGGTCGCGCTCGTGCTGCTCATCGCTTGCACGAATCTCGCCAACCTGCTCCTGGCGCGAGCGACCGAGCGGCGCAGAGAAATCGCGATTCGTCTTGCGCTCGGGGCTTCGCGTGCGCGGCTCGTGCGACAGTTATTGACAGAAAGCATGCTGCTCGCGGTTTCGGGCGGCGCGGTCGGCTTGTTGCTCGCCGTCTGGATGACGGAGGCGGTCATTCGTCTCAAACCGCCGATAGATTTCCCGCTCACGCTCGATCTCGGGGCTGACTGGCGAGTGTTCGGGTTCGCGCTCCTCGTCTCGCTGCTGACAGGCATCCTCTTCGGTATCGCTCCGGCGTGGCAGTCTACCAAGCCGCAACTCGTGCCTGCGCTGAAGGACGCAACCGCACAGGCAGGCTCGACCGGCTCGCCGCTGCGTGGCGGCCTGGTCGTCGCGCAACTCGCTTTGTCACTCGTGCTGCTCGTCGCCGCCGGGCTGGTCGTGCGCGCTTTGCAGAGTTTGCAGACGATGAGTCCCGGCTTCGATCCGGAGAACAGATTGATGATGTCTGTGGACGTCGGGCTCCAAGGCTACGACGAAACTCGCGGGCGCGAGTTCTATCAGCGACTCGTCGAGCGGGTTAGATTGCTGCCCGGCGTGCGCTCCGTGTCATTGACTGATTCGATGCCGCTCAGCCTCAACTATAACTCTGTCGATGTTCACGTGGAGGGACACGCGCCGGCGCGCGGGGCGAACGTGCTGACTGCGATGAACGCGACGGTGGGCTTGAATTACTTCACGACGATGGGGATTCCTATTGCCGGCGGGCGCGACTTCGGCGAATCGGATCGTCCGGACAGTCCTCGCTCAATCATCGTCAACGAAACTTTCGCCCGAAGATTCTTTCCTGGCGCAGACCCGGAGCAGAACGCGCTCGGCAAACGAGTCAGCCTCGGCAGCGCGGATCGTCCGTCGTGGCAGATCGTCGGAGTCGCCCGCGACGGAAAATACTTCAGCATCGGAGAAGCGCCGCGCCTCTTCGTCTATCTCCCGCTTGGACAGGATTACATTTCGCAATCGACGCTGCTCGTCCACGCCTCCTCAGACCCACAAGCGATGATTGCCCCGATTCGCGAAGAGATGCGCCGACTCGACGCCAACCTGCCCGTATACGAGGTCAAGACGCTGACCGAACATATGGGTTTGTCGCTCTTCCCGGCGCGCGTCGCCGCAACGCTTTTGGGCGGCTTCGGCTTGCTCGCACTCGCGCTCGCAGGCGTTGGCATCTACGGCGTGATGGCGCGCGGCGTCGCACAGCGGACTCGCGAGATCGGCATCCGCGTCGCGCTCGGCGCTCGTCCGAGCGATGTACTGCGTTTGGTGATACGGCGCGGCGTGGTGGTGACCGCCATCGGTGTGCTGATCGGACTTGCCGCCTCGCTCGCGCTGACCCGCGTGATGTCAAGTTTGCTCTACGACGTCAGCGCAACTGACCCCGTGACGTTCGTCGTCGTCGCCGCGTTGCTCGCGGTCGTGGCGCTCGTCGCGTGTCTGATCCCAGCGTGGCGAGCGACGAAGGTTGATCCGATGATCGCGCTCAGACATGAGTGAACAGTCTGGAGTCTAAAGTCTGGAGTCTGGAGTCAAAGCGAAAGCGTCCTGCTTTTGACTCCAGACTCCAGACTCAGGACTCACGACTCTTTGGTGGAGATGACATGATGAGAATTCTCTTGCAAGACTTACGATACGGCGCGCGGATGCTGTCAAAGAATCCGGGTTTCACTTTCGTCGCGGTGCTCGCATTGGCGCTCGGCATCGGCGCGAACACGGCGACCGGAGTTCAAAGAACCCGCACAGGTCGAAGTCTGGACGCCGCTCGCGGAGGATTCGAGCGAGATGCAACTGCGTGGCAATCGCTACTATTCGGTAGTCGGGCGGCTCAAATCCGATGTCGGCGTCGAGCAAGCGCAAGCTGAGATGAACACGATTGCCGCGCAACTCTCCGAGCAGTATCCGAAGTCCAACGCAGGTTGGAACGTGACGTTAACGCCGCTGCAGGAAGCGGTCGTCGGTGAGTTCCGCCCGCCTCTTTTAATCCTTCTCGGCGCGGTCGTGTTCGTACTGGCGATAGCGTGTGCCAATGTCGCCAATTTGCTTTTGGCGCGGGCTTCTACCAGACATAAAGAGATTGCGATTCGCACGGCGCTGGGAGCGACCCGTTGGCGCGTGATGCGGCAACTGCTCGTTGAGAGCGTGTTGCTCGCATGCCTGGGAGGCGCGCTCGGCGTGGTGCTTGCCGTGTGGGGCGTGGACGCGATCAAGGCGCTGATCCCAGAAGCGATGCGCTTCCCACGCCTCGACGAAGTGCGAATTGACGCGGCGGTGCTCAGCTTAACCGGCGGAGTATCGCGGTTAACCGGCGTGCTGTTTGGACTGCTCCCCGGTTTGCAGGCATCGAAGCCGGATTTGAATGAGTCTCTGAAGGAGACGGGAAGAAGTTCAACGGCAAGCTCGTGTCTGCAACGGACGCGCGGGTTGATAGTTGTCATCGAAGTCGCACTCTCGCTTGTGCTCCTGGTCGTCGCGGGGCTGTTGATTAAGAGCCTCTCACAGCTCGGTTGCGCAGTCGCGTCTCTACACGCTAATACTTGGCGTCTTCTCTTTTGTCGCGCTGGTGCTCGCTGGCGTCGGTATCTATGGCGTGATTTCTTATTCAGTCGCGCAGCGCACGCATGAGATCGGCGTGCGTCTGGCGCTCGGCGCGCAGCATCAAGACATCCTGTGGCTCATCGTCGGACGAGGGCAGGCATTGACACTCGCGGGCATCCTACTGGGCTTGGCCGTCTCGATAGCGATGACCCGCATCCTCTCAAGTCTGTTGTACGAAGTGAGTGCGACTGACCCGACTGTCTTTGCGGCTATCGCGCTACTTCTCGTCGCTGTGGCACTGGTCGCCTGCTTCATCCCGGCGAGGCGGGCACTGCGCGTTGACCCGATGCTCGCCCTGCGTTACGAGTGACTTTAGTTTGCTGCTGAAAGTTGCGCCGTTAGAAGATGTGCGCCGGCCAACATTTCGGAGTTTTTGACTTGTACCATCAAGCTGTCGGCGTGAAGCCGAGCACGATGTCGAACCGCGCCGCCAGTTCGCCGATGCGCGATTCTTTGATTGGCGCGAAGTCGACGATGACGGAATTGCGGGCTTGAGGATTATCAATTCTTCTCAGGACACCGTCGCGTTCGTTTCCGGCTTCTCCCTTAACGTAACACTGCGTGGTGAACTTCTCATGCCCCTTCAGCTTAACGGCGAAGTGGATGTGCGGTGTGCGCCGGGGTATGGCACCGGCTTGAGGGTGCGGAAGAAGTATTCGCCGTTTGATCCTGTGAGGAAGCGCCCGAAACCTTGAAAGTTCGCATCCCGATTGTTGTGGTTGTTGCTGCCGATGTGCAGGTAGACACCGTTGTTGTCGACCTGCCAAATTTCCACCATCGCGTTTCGGGCCGGGTTACCCCGCGCGTCAAGGATGCGCCCGCTCAGATACGTGACCGGGCCCACGGCCGGGGTGATTTTGTCGTTGACAATCAGCAAGTCGTTGTCGGTGTCGAGCGGCATCTTGTCGGGGTAGAACGGCCCCTCGGTCTGCCGCGGCGTTTGGATCAACTGCTCGGCGAAGAACCCCGGCGTGTAAATTGCCTCGGCCCCGATGACGCCGAAGGCCGCGCAGGTAAAGTTGCTCAGGAAATGCCGGCGTGTGTAAATGAAATCATTTTTATTCACGAGTCAGATTCTCCTTTTTGAGTTGTTCATTGCAAGCCAGTTTCGTTGTGAACACTCTTGGAACTCAAAGAGCATCAACGGGCTTTACAGTTTGATAAAGCCGAACGTCGCGCTTCCCGACGACGAGCCGGTGAAAATATAAGGAGTGTAGTTCATCGCTTCGTGATACTTCTCGGCAACCTGCTTGATGCTTGCGTCAGCGCCTTGACGACCGAGCACGGCGACCGTCCCGCCGCTGCCGCCGCCGGTAATCTTCGCGCCGTAAAGTCCGTTTCCTGCTCCGAACCTGCGCACGAGTGCGACGAGCAGATCCGTTCCTTTTGAACCCAGACCGCACGCCGAATAGCTTGCGTGCGATTGATACATCAACTCGCCCAACAATTCGTCGCGTCGTTCGCTCACTTTGACTTGCAAAAGTTCAGCGAACGCGCGAACGCGGAAGTGTTCGTGGATGGCGTGTGCCGTCGGTTTTCTCACCGCATAAGTCCGGTCCGTCGCGACGCGCGTCACCGTGTCGGTCGTGCCTATGTATCGAGCAAGAAACTCCGCGCCGATCATATATTCGGGTAACTGCTCGACGTAATTTTCAAACTCAGACGGGGTGACGTTGGACAGAAACCCGCGCCAGCGCGAATCATTAATGCAGATCGTTTGCCCATCGTTGTCCACCGCGACTTTCAGCCCCGCTAACTCCGCGAGGATGCGATAACCCATAAAAGCACCGGTGCGCACAGATCCGTAATCACCCGCGCCGACCGAATGGCGAACGCCCGAATCCAGGCCCCACACGGCGAGGTCTTCGGGCAGCAGAATTGTCCCTTGCAACTCAGCCGGCTGGCAGAGCAACGCGAGCAACTTGCCCGCTTTACCACACACCGAGGTCATTTGATCCATCACGCCACACGGCGCGCCGACGATCAGGTTCTCGACTTTCTGGCACAGCAGCGCGAGATCGCGGGGCACCAGTTCAACACCGAAAGCCGCGCACACTGCCGACATGCTCGCCACTTCAATCGCTGCCGACGAACTGACGCCTTTGCCTTCCGGCACGCGCGACGAAATCAGCATGCTCACACTTTCATCGAAACGCACGCCGCGTTCACGCATCAACACGAGAAAGACGCCCGCCACATACGCCGCCCAGTGTCGCGATTTATCACGCTCGAAAAACTCGTGCGCTCTCTGGTAGCTGATCGGCTCTCCGTCTTGCTCGAAGTCATCGAGCCGCATCTCGAACGCGGCTTCGCGCGTCGCGTCCGGTGATAGGCTGACAATCTTCACTGTGCGCGTCGTGTGGTGCTGACCGTTACGCTGGAGTGCGACGTGCGTTGCTTCGGCAATCGGCATCTGCAACACAAGCGAGCCGGAATAATCCGCGATGCCGCCCATCACGTCGAGGCGACCGGGCGCGCGTGCGACGATTATTTCCCTTCCTTCGTCGAACAATTCACGAACTCCCGGCGTCGAGATGCCACCGAGGGAGCCAAGCATCTCAATAAACTCAGACGTGTCGGGCAGAACATTCATCGTGTGGCGTGCCGTGTGATTCTGAAGTTGGTGTTCGCGGGTCTGCATCGCATCAGTGATCTAATTAAAATCTGGTTACTTCAATGTCAAGCGTGTTTGTAGTGGATATGACTGATAGCACGCAACTCCGCCGCTTTCTCTTCGGGCGCGGTGTCTGAGAGAAAGTTGCCGCCGCCGATCTCCGGTCCCGCTAAGTACTTTAACAAGTTCGGACGGCGCAGCGGCGGGTGGAACTCGACGTGAAAGTGGAAGCCTCGGTGAGCGCCCTCATCGGTCGGCGCTTGGTGCAACACCATCACGTAAGGAAACGGCATCCGCCACAAGTTGTCGAAACGAACAAGCGTTTCTTTTAAGACGCGAGCGAAATCTTTTAGCTCAGGTTCGGAGCAGGCGGCGAGACTGGCGTGTGTGGCTTTGGGCGCGACGTAAACTTCGTATGCGTAGCGCGCAAAGTAAGGCATCAAAGCAATCGCCGTTTCGTTCTCGACGATGATGCGTCGCCCGTCGGCGCGTTCGGCTTCGAGGATGTCCTGGAAGAGGATGCGCCCGGTCTCGGCAAGGTGCTGTCGCGAGACGCGGGCCTCGGTCTCAATCGTTTTGAAGACAAAGTTGGTCGCGTAAATTTGGCAATGCGGGTGCGGATTCGAGACGCCCACAGCTTCGCCTTTGTTCTCAAAAATCAACACATGATTAATCTCCGGACGGCTGCCAAGTTCCGTGTATTGTTCTTGCCAGACTCGCAAGAGAATCTCGATTTCGCACGGCTCTAATTCGGCGAGCGTGAGACTGTGGTTCGGACTGTAACAGACAACACGGGCGATGCCCGTGGCGGGTCGACTCCGGTAAATTCCGGTTGGCTTGTTCAATTCGAGCGGCGCGTCCGGACCGACGCACGGATGGTCGTTGTCGAAAACGAAAGTTGAAGAATAAGCGTCGTTTCGCCGACCGCTCACACGCTCGTTGCCGGGGCAGAGATAGCAATCGGGCAAGTAAGCTGGCGGAGACGCTTCCGCGCGTTCGATTATCTCGCCGCTCCAGGGGCGATTCTGCCGGTGCGCCGCGATGATGATCCATTCCTCGCGAAGCGGATGCCAACGTTCTTCCCAAGTCATAGAAATAAGGGATGAAGGACTTCTAAGGGACGAGGGATGAAGGATGAGGGATGAAGGGAAGAATAAAGCGTGACGCTGATCATCATCACCTTTATGCATTCATCCTTCATGCATTTATCTTTCAACTTTTTATCCAAGTGTGATTTGCAGCCGCGTGACGGATGCGGGCGCGAAACGATGCACGAGGCGACCGTTTGTGACGGCCACTTGCGCGTCCTTCGGTGCCACGAGGCGCGGGTTGTCGAATGTGTTGTGTGCGTGTACGTCCTGTTCCGCGAGTTCGCGCGTGTTCGCCGAGTTGATGCGCGCGCCGCTGACGTTGATTTCGGCCTCGCGCGGTTGGTTGATGTCAGCGTTGATAACCGTGAGCGTCAGTTGTTTGCCCTTCAAGGAAGCTGAACCGGCGAGGCCCCAGAAGTCTGCGGGTTTGTCGTTGCGCGTATATGTTGCACGCGGCGCGATGAACTCGGCGCGCACTGCCTGTGCAGCTTGATGCGCGGCGTACATCTCGAAGACGTGATAGGTCGGCGTCACAGTGAACTTGTCTTCGTGCGCGAGAAAGAGGGCCTGCAGACAGTTGATCAGTTGCGCTACGTTAGACATCACGACTTTGTCGGCGTGACGATGAAAAGTATCGAGCGTGAGTCCGGCGAGCACCGCGTCTCGCATCGTGGACTGCTGACCGAATTGATGAGTTGGAACAATCTCCGTGCCCGGTTTGTACCACGCGCCCCACTCATCCACGACGAGCTTCGTGCGATGCTGCCGGTCGTACTCGCCCATCACCGTCCAGTGTCGGTTGATGAGCGACTCCATCCGGTCGCCCTCACGCAGCAGTTCGTAATACTCCGCCGCGTCGAACTGTAATGCGTCACGCTTGCCCGCGAGCCAGTCGGTTGTTTTGCCTTGCGACAAATTCCAGGCGTAATGATGCAGGCCCCATCCGTAGATGTTGTTGAAGATGCCTTCGCCCTTCTCCCGCGTCCTGGCGAAGAAGCCGCGCGTCCAGTTGAGGTCTTCGCCGTTCGAGCCTGACGCGATGTATTTAAGCGGAACACCGTAACGTGGTACGGCGGCGGTGAAGCGACGAAATTCCGCCGCGTACTCTTCCGGTGTGAGGTTGCCACCGCAGCCCCACGTCTCGTTTCCGACGCCCCAGTATTGAACCTTAAACGGCTCGCGGCTCGGCACCTCGCCGCTGGCGCGCATGTCCGCGCCCGTCGTCGTTCCGGCAGGCGAGTTACAGTATTCGACCCACTCGTAAAAATCCTGTGCGCCCAGGCCCCGCAGGTTCGCCGCAAGGTAAGCCTGTCCGTTCGTGAGCTGACAGAAGCGCATGAACTCGTTGGTGCCAAAGTGATTCGGCTCGTAGTTCTGCGGAACGTTCTGACCGCGGACCGCTGACTCCGGCGCATCAACCCAGAAGTTGGTGCGACGCGGACGCTTTGAACGTTCGCCGATGCCGTCTCGCCAGTTATAACTATCAGCGAAGCAGCCTCCCGGATAACGAATCACCGACGGCTTAATGCGCCGCATAGCATCGACGAGCGCGGTGCGGATGCCGTTCGTGTTCGGTATCTTCGAATTCTCGCCGACCCAGATGCCGTCGTAGACGACGCCGCCCAGGTGCTCGACAAAATGTCCGTAGATGTCCGGGTTGATGGTCGCGATGGGTTCGCCCACGAGTACGTCGATACGCGACTCGAGTGCGCGTGATGACTGCGTTAAGTTCTTAGTGATACTGCCGGGCAACGTCACTACAGGCTTCGCCAATACGGCCGCGCCGACCGCCATCGCGCCGCCGATAAAAGCTCGCCGTTTGAGTGTGGTCATCTCTGCTCAATCCTCACTGGTAGAAATTAATATTAAGTCCGGCCGAGCCGCGTCCGATAGTGAGTATTTCAACGATTCGTGGATACGTCCAAGGATAATTAATGATCTACGATAAATGAATTGTCCCGGCCACCCACTTCAACGGTATTGACAATTGTTTGCGACGGAAATATTGTGCCGGCGCGACGTGACTCGCTTGCCCCTAATCTGATTCACATCTGATTCACATTGTCACGTAGGTTGCAGACTGAGGAAAGCTATGGCGCAGACTGTCCTCACATTCATCACCAAAATAGACCCCGGCAAAGTCACCCAACTGACAACGCTGCTGGAGCGGATTGAAAGCAACCAGTCGAGCAATCCGTTTGTACCATTCGCTTCCCTGACGCGACTCCACTTTGCGAGTTTCGTGATTTTCGATGATGGAGATTGTGGTCCCGACCTTGTCTTTGAGAACAACTTCGACGGCGCTCTTGATGCCTATCTCGAAGACTTGCTGCGGCATGCCGGCCATGGTCTACATGGAATATACAGTTGCTGTTTGGGTTACACCGCTACCGGATCATATGACCGACAAAAGATGACAGCTTACTTACGCGCTCATGTCGTTTGGCCAAACGCATACCACATCGGTAACGTCGGTCGCGGCGCAGAACGTATCCATCAGGAAACCACCCTGCGTGACCGAATTGAAGTCTTTCTCGATGATCTGGTCACAGATGGGAAGATTGATGAACCGCTCGGTTCGCTGCGTCAACGCATTCAGCAGTTCGTCAGCGATGACCCATCTTTGACGTGGGCTATCAACGTCCGACCACGTCAAACAATCATAGAACAGTTTACGCCGAGGGCGAAGATCGCACTTGTTGCGATGTGTGCGCTCTTGTTTTTGCCGGTGCTGATTCCCTTGGCTATTGTGTCGGTGATAGTTTTGCGGCGGCATGAAAAACTCGACCCCGATCAATTCCGTCCGGTTAGCTCTGCGCATGTTCAGCATCTTGCGAAACGTGAAGATCGCATCGTCCAAAATCACTATGCGGGCATCTTCCGTGTTAAGCCGGGTTGGTTCAGGCGAGTAACTCTCAGATCAGTGCTATGGGTTGCCAATCTCATTGCCCGCACTTCCACCAGAGGCAAACTGATGGGCATCCCCAGCATCCACTTCGCCCACTGGTCGCTGATCGACGAAGGCAGGCGACTTCTCTTTCTTAGCAACTACGGCGGTAGCTGGGGAAACTACCTTGATGACTTTATCGACAAAGCGAGCACAGGGCTAACCGGCATCTGGAGTAACACGACCGGCTTTCCTCCGACAAGGTTCCTGGTGCTCGACGGGTCACGTAACGGTCCACGCTTCAAGTCCTTCGCACGTGATAAGCAAACCGCCACGCGCGTGTGGTACAGCGCTTATCCAGATTTGACCGTCCAAAACATCGATAACAACAGCGCGATTCGAGAAGACCTTTTCACCTCGCTCGACGAAACAGCAGTGCGGAGTTGGCTGCGCCGCTTCTAAATACTCAACAGTGACAAGTGACAGGTGACAGGTGACAGGTAACAAGAAAGCGTTAAGGCACGCGAGTTTTTCCGAGCGGAGCCAAAGTTTTTTAGGTCAAGATTCTGGCGCATATGACTCGTCCTGGTGCGGTACTGAATTCAAACTGTCCTGTCACCTGTCACCATTTACCTGTCACTTTTGAGTGATTCAGTTGAGAGAAGAAACCGATGGCACAGTTGGAACATCACGACATTCAAGGCTTCTTGCTGAGTTCATATGGTCATTTGCCGTGTGCGACTTACTTGCTGCTTCGCATCTCCGACGTGGCATCCAGCCGACAATGGCTCGCGCGACTAACCGGTGAGGTTCGTACCGCGGTCGCGGTCAGTAAGGCAGAGCGTGAACAAGAAGTGTTCTCCGTCAATCTCGCTCTCACCCACACCGGACTCAGCAAGCTCGGTCTGGACCCGGCAGCGCTCGCTACCTTCTCACTCGCCTTTCAAGAAGGCATGGCGGCTGAGCATCGCGCGCGTATCCTTGGCGATACGAAGGATAGCGCTCCGCAGGAATGGCATTGGGGCAACGCCGACAATCCTGTCGACATACTCCTGCTTGTTTTCGCCCGGGACGAGGATGCACTTGAGGCGCAACTCAGACAACGGCGGAACGATATAGTAGCTGCCAGAGGGATTCAAGAGGTGTCGGCGCTTTCAGCAGGACGGCAGGAGGACACCAAAGAACACTTCGGCTTTGCTGATGGCATTGGTCAGCCTGTGATCGAAGGAAGCGGGCGTCTGTCACGGCAATTGGACCGAACCGGTCACGCTACTGTGCTGAAGGCGGGAGAGTTTATTCTCGGCTACATCAATGATTACGGTGTTGTTGCCGATACTCCAGCGGCAACCGGAATGCCTGACTTCGGTCGCAATGCCACCTATCTTGTCTTCCGCCAGATGGCGCAGCACGTCGCCGAATTCTGGCGCTTCCTTGATGACGCGACTCGACGTTCAGACGGTACGAGCGACCAAGCCGCGCGCGAACGTCTCGCGGCCAAGTTCGTCGGACGCTGGACGAGCGGCGCGCCGCTCGTAAAATACCCGTCAGGTGACCCGCACGCCGGCACTTCAACGCTGAACAGCGAAAATGATTTTGAGTTCTACGAAAATGACGGACACGGGTTTGCCTGCCCCATCGGAGCACATATCCGCCGCGCCAATCCGCGCAACGCTCTCGGCCCAGACCCACAGACAGCGTTGCAGTCAGCGAAACGGCACCGCATCTTGCGTCGCGGTCGCTCCTATGGTCACAGACTCGCTAACCCTTTCGTCGAGGATGGGACTGAACGCGGTTTGCATTTCATCTGCCTCAACAGCGATATCGAACGCCAATTCGAGCTAATCCAGCAGACCTGGATCAATAACACAACGTTTTCCGGTCTTCAACGTGAGACCGACCCGCTCATCGGCAATCACGACAAAACTGACAGACTTTTTACTGTGCAGGATGACCCCTTGCGCATGCGCGTCAGTAATCTTCGTAACTTCGTGACGGTTAAAGGGGGAGCTTATTTCTTTCTGCCCGGACTGAGGGCGTTACGGTATCTCGGAAGCCTTTAAGATTTAATGTTTAATTATCAGACGGAATGGAGAGATGAATGATTGCACTGGGTAGAGTTGTCTGCCCGCTTCCGAGATGTCGAGCACCTCGCTCCACGCTACATCAATCGGCGCGACTCAGCGGCAACGGTAAGCATGTCTTGGCAACTGCATCGACTGGGGCAAGTTCGCGGAGTGTCAGTCGCGAGTTGCCGTTCAATAGTCCTCTTTAATCGTATTCACAGAAGCAGTCGAAATCAAAGTCTCTTGACTTTCTCTCAGAGTAGAATAGAGTCTTGCCAAATTGGGGTGCGCAGATCCACTGCGTTATAGTTATGCCGATTGCTCCAGGGACACGTTTGGGTCGCTTTGAAATTCGCTCGCTGCTTGGCGCAGGCGGAATGGGTGAGGTCTATCTTGCGCACGACACGCGATTGAAACGCGCGGTTGCTCTCAAGCTGTTGCTATCTGAATTGACTCGCAACGAAGACCGCGTGCGGCGTTTCGAGCAAGAAGCGAATGCTGTTTCAGCTCTCAATCATCCGAACATTCTTACCATCTATGAGGTTGGGCAGACGGATTTCGCAAACTTCATTGCAAGCGAGTACATCGACGGGCTCACGCTACGCGAGCAGATGGACAACACCGGGATGAGGTTGAGCGACGTGCTCAATGTCGCTACGCAGGTAGCATCGGCGCTCGCGGCAGCACATGCGGTCGGCATTGTGCATCGTGATATCAAGCCGGAGAACATCATGGTGCGCAAGGATGGATACATCAAGGTGCTCGACTTCGGGCTGGCCAAGCTCATCGAGGGACAATCAACTGCGGTTGATAGTGACGCACCAACGACGCCTCTGTTCAAGACAGAGCCTGGTACGGTGATGGGCACGCCAAGGTACATGTCACCGGAGCAAGCACGAGAGGTGGCGGTGGATGCCCGCACAGACATTTGGAGTATGGGTGTCGTGCTCTATGAGATGGTGGCAGGCCATGCCCCATTCGAGGGACCAACGGTGGGTGATTATATCGCCTCGATATTGCACAAAGAACCGCCGCCGCTGGTGCGATATAGAGAGGATGTACCACCCAAATTCCAGCGGATTATCAATAAAGCGCTACACAAGGACAGAGAAGAGCGTTACCAAACAATCAATCATCTGCTGGTTGATTTGCAGAGCTTGAAGCAAGACCTGGAATTTGCAGCCAACAAGGAACGCTCCGCGCAGCCTAATTCAGGCCATAGCGCAACGGTGACCGGGATCAGCACGCACATACGGTTGGAAACGGAAAGCGCTCATGTGGCGTCGCCGACCGGCGCGGTTGAAGCGGCACACACCGGAACCTCAAGCGCTGAATACCTCGTCAGCGAGATCAAACGCCACAAGCTGGGCGCGCTCCTCGCTTTCGCGACATTCGTCGTGGCCATCGTCGGCATTGCTTTCGGGCTCTCTCAGTTCATTGATCAGGATGAAGCTAAGACACCGGGGCAACCGATGAAGGTCATTCCATTCACCAGTTTTCCCGGTCGCGAGCGTCACCCTGCTTTTTCTTTCGACGGCAACTTTGTGGCTTTCGTGTGGGGTGGCGAAAAGGGTGATAACGAAGACATCTATGTGAAGCTCATTGATGGCGGCACACCGTTGCGACTAACGACTAATCCAAGCAACGAGTGGTACCCAGCATGGTCGCCTGATGGTCGCCGCATCGCTTTCATCCGTGAATCGGAAAACGCAATTTTCACCGTTCCAGCTCTGGGTGGCCCGGAACGCAAGTTATTCTCGGCGACGGCATCTGATCCCTTTCGTATTGGCAGCGGGCTGTCATGGTCTCCAGATGGAAAACTCTTGGCATTTTCAGGTAAAGAGACACCACAGGAGCCGAACAGCATCTATTTGCTCACCATCGAGACCGGTCAAAAGCGCAGATTGACATCACCGCCCGCCCAGTACGTTGGCGATACGAGAGCTGCTTTCTCGCCTGATGGTCAAACCCTAGCCTTTACTCGGTGGGTCGAGACAGGCATCACTGATGTCCATCTTGTACCAACTGGCGGCGGTGAACCTCGGCGTCTCACTTCTGACAACCAGGCGATGAATGGCGTGGCTTGGAGCGACGACGGGCGTGTGGTGGTGTTCTCGTCGAATCGTGGTGGCAACTTCAATCTATGGAAAATCTCGGTTTCCGGCGGCACACCTGAGCGTCTGCCGACGGGCCAGGAGAACAGCACTGCCCCGGCCGTGTCGCGTCTCGGTGACCGCCTCGCATACGTGCAAGACGCGCTTGACACAAACATCTGGCGAGTCAAAGTGCCGAGTTCGACGGGCACACGGACATCGCCAATCAAATTTATCTCCTCGACGCACGGAGACATCAGTCCCCATTTCTCTTCGGACGGCAAACAAATAGTCTTCGCATCGGACCGTTCTGGAAGCAGAGAAATATGGATGTGTGATAGTGAGGGCGCTAAACTTGTCCAATTAACTTTCTTTGGCGGACCAGAATTGGGCACGCCGCGCTGGTCGCCGGACAATCGATCTGTTGTTTTCGACCGGGCCATCGAAGGCCACAAGGACATCTACGTGCTCAGCCCGGAAGGCGGATCTCCGCGCCGTCTGACCACTGAAACTTCCAACGAAGTGCGTCCGAGCTGGTCCAGAGACGGGCGATGGATTTACTTCGGCTCGAATCGCAGCCGAGAGTGGCAGGTATGGAAGATGCCAGCCGAGGGCGGCCAGGCGGTGCAGGTCACAAAACAAGGTGGACGAGAAGCTTTTGAGTCAGCGGATGGCCGCTTCGTCTTCTATACGAAAGACCGCGATCTTCCCGGCTTGTGGCGGACACCGGTGGATGGTGGCGAGGAAGTTCGCGTGTATAACGAAGCATCCATGGGCCTCTGGGCAGTGATGGAGCAAGGTGTTTACCTGCTCAACTCGAAGGTCAATGCTCGCCCGGCGCTTGAGTTTTTTGACTTTCGAACGGGGCGGACGACGCAGCTCGCAACGCTCGACAAAGAACTTGATGTCAGGGTGCCAAGTCTTACCGTTTCGCCCGACGGCCAATCAATTCTATACGTGCAAATCGACCGACACGAAAGCGATATCATGCTGGTGGAAAACGTCCGCTAACGGGCTGGCATCCGCGCCATCCGCTCGTATCATTATTTTGCCGGTGAAGATTTTTTTGGCACGCCCCTTTCATGGAACGCTAATCCCCGCGCCTTAGTCATAGATCAACCGTCAACTGAACCACCGACAAGTTTCACTTTTGGGAATGCTTAATCCCGGAAGTGAACAATGACGTTCGAGTATCCGATCTCACGTTCGCCTGAAAACTCAATAATTAGGCGATCAATGGATAAGTGCGTCGTTGGCACAACGCTCGCAAATGGCAAGGCTCCGAGAGATTTCGAGCACCACATGGTAGCTGCCCAAATAGTTTGTTGGCTTACTACCTTTCACCCACTCTTCATCATGCAGATGAGAAATCACATGGAAACGCTGGGGCAGGATTTACGAGTTGGTATGCGCCGGTTACTGAAGACACCGGGTTTTACTTTCGTCGCGGTGATGTCGCTCGCGCTCGGCATCGGTGCCAACGCTTCTATTTTCACGCTACTCAACACGGTGTTGCTCAGACCGTTGCCGGTCGAACGTCCGCGGGAACTCTTCTTCGTTAGTGGTGACGGAGCTTTTTCATATCCGAATTATGAAGATTTCCGCGACCTCGGCGGTGACGCGCTGAATGGACTCGCGGCGTATCGCTACGCGCCGATGAGTCTCAGCACAGGCAACGCGAACGAACGCATCTGGGGGTATCTCGTCAGCGGCAACTACTTCGACGTGCTCGGCGTTCGCACATTCGCCGGGCGCACGTTCGCGCCGGAAGAGAACCGCACCCCGAGCACGCACCCCGTCGCCGTCGTCAGCTATGACTTCTGGCAACGTCGCTTCAGTGGCGACCCAAATCTCATCGGTCAGACCATCACCCTCAATAATCGAGCCTTCACCGTCGTCGGCGTCGCGCCGCAGAAATTCAACGGAACGGACAGAGTCTTCGCGCCGGACGTGTGGGTTCCGTTGATGATGCAACGCGAGATCGAGCCGGGTAACGACTATCTCAAAGCGCGTAGCGACGGGCGTTTGTTTGTCTTTGGGCGTCTCCCATCCGGCGTGTCTGAGGAGCAGTCGCGGGCCTCGCTGAACGTCATCGCGCAGAACCTCGCGCGGGAACATCCGTTACCTGAAAACGAAGGGACGAAGATCGAACTCGTGCCGCTCGGCATCATCCCGATGCTGCGCAACGGCACCATCGGATTTGCCGGTGCGATGATGCTCGCGGTGTTGCTGGTACTGCTGCTGGCGTGTACGAATCTGGCGAACCTGCTGCTCGCGCGTGCGACCGAGCGGCGCAAAGAAATTGCGATTCGGTTGGCGTTGGGTGCGAATCGCTGGCGGATCGTGCGGCAGTTGTTGACGGAGAGCGTGATGCTTTCAATGGCGGGCGGTGCGGTCGGACTTCTGCTCACACTCTGGATCAACGACCTCGCCGTCGCGTTCAAGCCGCCGATTGATTTCTCGATTTTGTTCGAACTCGCAATTGACTCGCGAGTGTTCGGCTTCACACTGTTTTTGTCAGTCGCAACCGGCATCATCTTCGGCATTGTTCCCGCGCTGCAAGCGACGAAACCTGATCTCGTGTCGTCGCTCAAGGACGATTCGCCGCTTGCCGGATTTAAGCGTTCGCGTCTGCGCGGCGCGCTGATCGTCGGGCAGATGGCGCTTTCGTTGTTGCTGCTGATTTGCGCCGGGCTGGTGCTGCGCAGTCTTCAGCAGGCGCACACGATTGATCCCGGCTTTCGACCGGAACAGATGGTCGCCATGTCGGTTGATGTCGGGTTGCAGGGCTACGACAAAACGCGCGGGCGCGAGTTCTATCGTCAACTGACGGAGCGCGTCGCGGCGTTGCCGGAGGTCGAAAGCGTGACGCTCGCCACGAAGGTTCCTTTGAGCCTCAATCATTCGACGACG
>Ga0136614_10000287_pt1 | contig 23258 bp, 22 predicted proteins | sample AntDrymUQ2792106_2_FD_106643 | JGI IMG/M metagenome (GOLD analysis project Ga0136614, IMG submission 106643) | Polar desert sand microbial communities from Dry Valleys, Antarctica - metaG UQ279 (21.06) | ecosystem: Environmental > Terrestrial > Soil > Desert | place: Antarctica: Dry Valley... | reverse complement strand
GGCTGGAGAAAAAGTGCTGACGCGTGTGAGCGAGCACAACATGTCGCGGTGCCTGAGCGCTGCGGTGTACTCCATGTTGTGTCTCCGATCTCGGCTACCGACTTTCTCGGCAGCCACCTAGGCGAGCTCGAGCTCGGCGCGGGCGAGCTCGGCGAGCGACGTCTCGGGGCGGGCACCGAGATGGGAGATGACCTCGGCGGCTGCCAGAGCACCGAGCCGACCGCAGGTCGCGAGGTCGTGGCCATGGGTGAGCCCGTGCAGGAACCCGGCGGCGTACTGGTCACCGGCGCCGGTGGTGTCGACGACCTTGGCGACGGGGTGGGCATCGACGATGTGCACGTCCTCACCCGCGACGACGACGGAGCCCTGCTCGCTGCGGGTGAGCGCGGCGATCTCGCAGTGCCCGCGCACGTGGGCGAGCGCACCGTCGAAGTCGTCGGTCTCGTACAGCGAGCGGACCTCGGCCTCGTTGGCGAAGAGAACGTCGACCTGACCCTCGACGAGGTCGAGGAAGTCGGCTCGGTGCCGTTCGACGCAGAACGAGTCGGACAGCGTGAGCGCCACCCGGTTGCCGGCGTCGTGCGCGAGCCGGGCCGCGTGGCGGAACGCCTCCTTGGCCTTCGGCTGATCGAACAGGTACCCCTCGAGATAGGCGATGTCGGCTGCTGCCACCACCTCGGAGTCGATGTCCTCCGGGCCCAGCTGGGACGCGGCGCCGAGGAAAGTGCTCATGGTCCGCTCCGCGTCCGGCGTCACGACGATCAGGCAGCGTCCGGTCGGCGCGCCCTCGGACGCGGGCGCGGTGGCGAATTCGACACCGATGGCGCGGATGTCGTGGGCGAAAACTGCCCCGAGCTGGTCGTCGCGCACGCGGCCGACGAACCCGACCGACGCGCCGAAGGAGGCGAGCCCGGCGGCGGTGTTCGCCGCGGTTCCTCCCGATACCTCCGTCGCCGGACCCATCGCGTCGTAGAGCGCCTGGGCGTGCTCCGCGTCGACCAGCGTCATCGCGCCGCGCTCGAGGCCGTGCTCATGGACGAACTCGTCCGACTCCTGGCTCAGTACATCGACGAGGGCGTTGCCGATCGCGAGGACGTCGAGGCGGCGGCCGCTCACGATCCGGGAGTGGGGGCGAGCAGCTGGACCGGGATGTGCTCCTCGGCTGGCGGCCGGAGCCGCCGGCCCACGGTCTGCACCCGCCCGTAGAGGGTAGTGCGCTGCTCGAGGGTCCGGCCGAGGGGCTCGACGATCTGGCGGAACTCGGCCTCGTCGAGCTCCTGCCCATGCGACGCGCCCGCGGCGCGGGAGATGTTCTCGTCCATCAGCGTGCCACCGAGGTCGTTGGCGCCGGCGCGCAGCGCCTGCTGGGCCCCGACAACGCCCATCTTCACCCATGACACCTGGATGTTGTCGATCCAGCCCCGGTACGCGATGCGGGCGACCGCGTGGATCAGCAACGCCTCGCGGAAGGTCGGCCCGGGCCGGGCTCGCCGCTGCAGGAAGATCGGCGTGGCCATATGCACGAACGGCAGTGGCACGAACTCGGTGAAGCCGCCGGTCTCCTTCTGCAGCGCGCGCGTGCGCACCATGTGACGTGCGACGTGCACCGATCGCTCGACGTGGCCGAACATGATCGTGATGTTCGAGCGCAGCCCCACTGAGTGGGCGATACGGTGCGCGTCGAGCCATTCCTCGGTGTCGACCTTGTCGGGACAGATCACCGCCCGGACCTCGTTGTCGAGGATCTCGGCCGCGGTCCCGGGCAGCGTCGACAGGCCGGCGTCGCGAGCGGCAATGAGGTAGTCGCGCAACGGGATCCCGAGCCGCCGTGCCCCTTCGGTGACCTCGAGGGCGGTGAACGCGTGGATGTGGATCTGCGGAGCCGCGTCCTTCACCGCCCGCGCGACGGCGAGGTAGTAGTCGCCGTCGAAGTCCGGGTGGATCCCACCTTGAAGACACACCTCGGTCGCGCCGCACTCGACCGCCTCGACTACGCGCCGCTGGACCTCCTCGAGGCCGAGCAGGTAGGGGTCGCCCCGCAGGTTCAGGGAGAGCGGGCCCTTGGAGAACGCGCAGAACCGGCACTTGAACGTGCACACGTTGGTGTAGTTGATGTTCCGATTTCGGACGAACGTGACCGCGTCGCCGGCTGCATCGCGGCGGAGCGAATCGGCAAGCGCGGCGACGCGGGCAAGATCGGGTCCCCGCGCACCGAGCAGGGTGACGAGCTCGTCGATGCCCGCCTCCTCGCCCGCGGCCACACCGTCGAGCACCTCACCCACCGGTCCGCCGGCGCGGGCCGGCATGGCCAGCGGCAGGATCGGCGGCGGCGGCTCGTTCCCACCGGCGGCCCAGCTGTCGTCGCGCCCGAGGCCTTCACCGTCGGAGCGCAGCATGACCGGAAACCGAACCGCCTCGTCGAGCCACGCCTCGGGGGCGTCGACGTACTCGGGGTACACGGTCAGCCGGGGGGCAAGCGTCTTGCCCGCGGCCTCGGTGGCGGCGCGCAGCCGCTCGAGACCGGGCCACGGCCGCTCCGGGTTGACGTGGTCGGGGGTCACGGGCGACACGCCGCCCCAGTCGTCGATGCCCGCCTGCACCAGGGCACCGAGATCGTGCTCGTCGGTCAGGTTGGGCGGCGCCTGCACGTGCATGAGCGGCCCGAGCACGAGTCGGGCGGCCGCCACCGCCCACAGGAACTCGGCGCGGTCGCACGGGGGCTCACGCTGCATGGCCGTGGCCGGTTTGGGCAGGAAGTTCTGGACGATCACCTCCTGCACGTGGCCATGACGGTCGTGGGATTCGCCGATGGCCAGGAGGGCGTCCACCCGCTCGGCGCGGGTCTCGCCGATGCCCACGAGGATCCCGGTGGTGAAGGGCACCCGGGCCCGCCCAGCCGCCTCGAGAGTGGCGAGGCGGCGCGCCGCCGTCTTGGTGACGCAGCCGTGATGAGGTCCGCCCGGCTCACCCAGGCGCTCGGCCACGGTCTCGATCATCATTCCCTGCGACGGGCTGACCGTCCGCAGCCGCTCGAGCGCGGCCTGGTCGAGTGCGCCGGCGTTGGCATGGGGGAGCAGCCCGGTCTCCTGCAGCACCGCGTCACACGCAGCGACGAGATAGTCGAGCGTGGACGAGTACCCGTGCCCTTCCAGCCAGGATTGGGCCGCGGGGTAGCGAGCCTCGGGCTCCTCGCCCAGCGTGAACAGCGCCTCGTGGCAGCCGAGCTCGGCGCCGCGGCGCGCGATCGCCAGCACGTCGTCGAGAGGCAGGAAGGGCGACTCGAGACGCGCCGGCGGCTTCGCGAACGTGCAGTAGCCGCACCGGTCGCGGCACAGCATCGTCAGCGGTATGAAGACCTTCGGTGAGAACGTGACCCGTTCACCGTGACCGACGTCACGAACGCGCGCCGCCTCGCGCACGAGGTCGGGCAGGGGAGTGTCGACGAGCTCGTAGGCCTCTGCCCGGCTCAGCACGCTGGTGAGCCTAGGCGCGTGCACGAGTGTCGCTTCACCGTTCACCTCTTGGCGGGCATGGACCGGGTAGCGCGCCGGGCACGGCCCGCTTTACCGGCCGAGCCCCCTGCTCGCAGCCCCTCCGGGGCTGCTCGGCTCTTCGAGCCGGGTCTCGGCCTGGCGGGCCTATCGCCCGGCGGCTACCGGTCCATGCCCGCCTCCCCCTGCGGGTCGGCGGGGAACCGCGGGCGCGATTCGCTAACCGTTTGCGGCTTCGTCCACCAACCACACGACACGCTCGGCACGCAAGCGTGCCGCCGGGAGATCCTCGCCCGCCTTCACGCGCGCGAGCGCTTCCTGCTTTTCTTCGCCGGCGATGGTGAAGACCGCGAGGCGCGCCATGGCGATCCCGGGGAAGGTGAACGTCAGTCTTGGGTGCGGGTGGAGGTCGCCGCCGGTCGCGACGACGAGGTGGTCCTTCTCCTCCAGTGCCGGCGAACCGGGGAAGAGCGAGGCCGTGTGGCCGTCGGGACCAAGGCCCAAGTGGATCAGATCGATCGGTCCGTGCTGCCGGAGGACCTGGTCGTAGGCGTCGGCGGCCTCCTCGATGGTCTTGCCGGCATGGCGCATCGAGTGCACCGCCCGCGGCATGACCTGGTCGACGAACGCGAAGCGGGCCATGCCCTCGTTCGAGTCGGGGTTGCCGACGGGGACCCAGCGCTCGTCGCCGAAGAAGATCTCGACCCTGGGCCAGTCGACGTCGGCGACCGCCAGAAGCTCGTAGCACTGGCGGGCGGTGTCGCCGCCCGAGAGCGCGATCGACTCCGGTGCCTCCGTGGTCACCAGCTCCTGGAACGCCAGCGGGACGTGCCGGACGACGCGCAGCTCGCCGGACAGGCTCACGACTTGCGCCACGTCTCGTCCCCGCCGAGCAGGTTGTTCGACTCGGTCGGGCCCCAGCTCCCGGCCGGGTAGAACGCCAACGGCACCGCATCGCGCTCGAACGCGTCGATCACCGGTTGCACGATCTCCCACGCGGTGTGTACCTCGTCGCCCCGGATGAACAGCGTGGCGTCGCCGAGGAAGGCGTCGACGAGCACACGCTCGTAGGCCTCGGGGGCCCGCTCGGCGAAGGTCTCCCGGTAGCTGAAGTCGAGCGGCACGGTCCGCACCTGCAACGTCTGGCCGGGGACCTTGGCCGCGAACGAGAGCGTGATGCCCTCGTCGGGTTGGATGTGCAGCGTCATGACGTTCGGCTCGAGCGAGTCGACCGCGCCGGCCGGGAGCGGGAGGAAGGGCACCGACTTGTAACGCAACGCGACCTCGGTCGCCCGCCGCTGCAACCGCTTGCCGGCGCGCACGCAGAACGGCACGCCCGCCCACCGCCAGTTGTCCACGTCGAGGCGGAGCGCGAGGTATGTCTCGACCTTGCTTTGGGGAGCCACGCCCTCCTCCTCGCGATACGAGCAGACGTCGACCCCGTCGATCGTGTCCGCGGTGTACTGCCCCCGGACGACGCGGTCGGGGAGCTCGGAGGGCTCGAGCGGGCGGATCGAGCGCAACAGCTTGACCTTCTCGTCCCGGATGGCGTCGGCGGCGAACGACGCCGGCGGCTCCATGGCGGTGAGGGCGAGGACCTGGAGGAGATGGTTCTGGACGATGTCACGTAGGACACCGGACTGCTCGTAGAACGCGCCGCGATGCTCGACACCGAGTTGCTCCGCCACGGTGATCTCGACCCGGTCGACGTAGCGGCGATTCCAGAGCGGCTCGAACACCGTGTTGGTAAAGCGCAGGGCCAGGATGTTCTGGACCGTCTCCTTCGCCAGGTAGTGGTCGATCCGGTAGATCTGATGCTCGCGGAAGTGCTGGTGCAGCTGGTCGTCGAGGTGGCGGGCGGTCTCCACGTCCCGCCCGAACGGCTTCTCGACCACGATGCGACGGAACGTGCCCGGCGGTTCGTGCGCCAGGCCGGCCTTCCCGAGGCCCGACGCGATCGTGCCGAACACCGACGGGACGGTGGACAGGTAGTAGAGGACGTTCCCGCCTCCGTCCCGGCCCGCGTCTATATCTTCGAGCTCGGCTCGCAGTTGCTGGAACGTGTCGGCGTCGTCGACAGAGCCGGGGACGAAGCGGAAACGCACCCCGAGTTGGTCGAGCGCGTCGCGTCGTCCCGGAGAGTCGCCGTCGCCGGCCTTCTCCACTGCGTTCCGCACGTCCTCGGCGAACTCCTCGTTGCTGATCGCTCGCCGGGCGTTGCCCACCACGGTCAGCCGGCCCGGCAGCTGCCCCGCGTTCGCGAGCGATGCCAGGGCGGGGTAGAGCTTGCGGTGGGCGAGGTCGCCGGTGGCGCCGAAGACGACCAGCGAGGCCGAGACGGCGACGCGGTCGCCCGGGGCCGACGCCGGATCCGGGCTCATACGGGGCATTCGTCTCCCGAACGGGTGCGGATGAACCACCGTGTCCGCGGGATGATACGGCCGTGGACCGCGACACGGTCGATGTGTACGAGCAGCGGGCCGACGAGTGGAAGGCGGGCCGGTCGCGGAGCAACATCTCCGACGCCCGGCGGTTCGCGTCGGGAGTCGCGCCGGGCTCGCTCCGGATCGACCTGGGCTGCGGGCCTGGCTTCCACGTCCCGTTCCTCGGCAGGCCGCTGGTGGCGATCGACGCCGCCCGCGCCATGCTCGACCTGACCCGCGCCGAGTCTCCGTCCACGCTGCTGGTGCAGGCAGATCTCGAGGCGCTGCCGTTCCGGGACCGCAGCTTCGGCGGCGCCTGGGCCCGGGCGAGCTACCTGCACGTTCCTCGCACCCGGCTGCCGTTGGCGCTCGCCCGCCTCCACTGGTCGATGCGTCCGGGCGCGCCGGTCGTCCTCTTCGTCCGACTCGGCGACGATGAAGGTGCGCTGGGCGAGGACGGCGACTTCCCCGGTCGCTTCTTCGCCGAGTGGCGCGCGCCCGCGCTCGAGGACGTGTTGGTCGGCGCCGGGTTCACCGTCGACGGCATCACCGAGGACCGCGGTCACAAGGCGGACTTCCTCGTTGGCCGCGCCCGGAGGGGCCGCACGCTGCCCGACACCGTGGGACCCGGCATGCACCTCCTCGTCTGCGGCCTCAACCCGAGCGTCTACGCGGCCGACCATGGGGTCGGCTACGCCCGGCCCAACAACCGCTTCTGGCCGATGGCGCTGGCGACCGCGCGGGTGACGCGCGACCGCGACCCGCTGCACGCGCTGACCGAGCACGGCATCGGGATGACCGATCTGGTGAAGCGGGCGACGCACGGCGCGACCGAACTGACCACCGGCGAATACCGCGAGGGAGTCGCCCGGGTCCAGCGCCTGGTCGCGTGGCTGGAACCGGGGGCGGTGTGCTTCGTGGGTCTCGCCGGCTGGCGAGCCGCGCTGAACCCGAGGGCGAAGCCGGGCGTGCAGCCCGGCGGCTTCGCCGGCGTCCCCGCCTATGTGATGCCGTCGACCAGCGGCGCGAACGCCCGCACCACGATGGGAGAGCTGGTGAAGCACCTGCGCGCCGCCGACGCGTTGGCGCGGGGCTGAGGCTCGGAGCTGGCAGGTCAGGCGGCGAGCTCGGTGGCGCGCTGCTCGAGCGACTTGAGGCAGTCGACGTAGGACTGCTCGAAGCTGGCCACGCCTTCGCGTTCGACGGTGGCGGTGAGATCGTCGTAGTCGACGCCGGCATCGGCGAGCCCGGCAATGACCCGGTCCGCCTCGTCGACTCCCTGTTCGATCGTGTCGGGCTTCGGGTCGCCGTGGTCGCGCAGGGCGTCGATGGAAGCCTGCGCGAGGGTGTTCACCGTGTCGCGGCCGACGAGCTCGTCGACGTAGAGCGTGTCGGAGTACTCCGGGTTCTTCGTGGAAGTCGACGCCCACAGCGGCCGCTGCACGCGCGCGCCACGGCCGGCCAGCGCGTCCCAGCGTTCGCCGGCGAACCGTTGGCGGAACAGCCGGTAGGCGAGCTTGGCGTTGGCAACCGCGACCCGACCGCGCAGGGGATGTCCGACGGGGAGGCGCTTGTCGGCTTCGGTGTCGACCCGACTGACGAAGAAGGAGGCGACCGACGCCACTCGGCTCACGTCGCCACCGGCCTCGGCGTGACGCTCCAGCCCGCGCAGGTAGGCCTCGATGACCTCGGCGTAGCGGGCCATCGAGAAGATCAGGGTGATGTTCACCGAGATGCCGTCGGCGGTGCAGTCCTCGATTGCCGGTATTCCTTCGGCGGTCGCCGGGATCTTGACGAGCACGTTGGGCCGGTCGGCGTGCTCGCGCAGCCAGTGGACCTGTGTGATGGTGGCGCTCGTGTCGAAGGCGCGGTCGGGCGCGACCTCGACCGACACGAACCCGTCGTGGCCGTCGAGGCGGTCGTGGGTCGCGCGCAGGACGTCGGCGGCGGCACGGATGTCGGCGAGGACCAGCTCCCAATAGACGGCGTCGATGGCGAGCCGCTGACCCTGGAGCTCGCGGAGTTGGTCGTCGTAGCCCTCGCCACCGGCCAGCGCTTTCTCGAAGATCGTGGGGTTCGAGGTGACGCCGCGAATGCCGTCCTCGTCGATCAGCTTCGCCAGCGCCCCGCCCTGGACGAGCTGGCGGGTGAGGTTGTCGTACCAGGGGCTCTGGCCGTACTCGTTGAGGCGGGCGATCGGGCTCGTCATGCTTCTCCCTCGGGTGGCGCGGGCGGCGGCGCGAGGCCGAGCAGTGCCCGGGCCCGTGCCGTGACGTAGTCGGGGTTGTACCCGAAGCGGTCGAGGACGACGCTGCCGGGGGCCGAGGCGCCGAAGTGGTCGATCGCGACCGCGTCGTCGGCATAGCGGTCCCAGCCCAGGCTGACACCGGCCTCGACCGCGAGGGTGGGTGCACCGGGCGGGAGGACGGAATCGCGGTACTCGTCCGGCTGCGCCGCGAACAGCTCCCACGACGGCATCGAGACCACCCGCACCGACAAACCTTCGGCCGCCAGGCGCTCGCGCGCGGCGACGCACAGTGACACTTCGGAGCCGGTGCCGATGAGGACGAGATCGAGGCCGTCGCCGGCCTCGTCGACGAGTGTGTACGCGCCCGCGGGCACGCCGGTGGGCGCGCGCTCGGCGGTGCCCTCGAGGACGGGCAGCTTCTGGCGGGTGAGGATCAACGCGGTGGGCCCGTCGCCGTCGATGTGCACCTTCCACGCCGGCGGGACCTCGTTGGCGTCGGCGGGTCGGATCAGCCGCAGCTCGGGGATGGCGCGCACGGCCATGAGGTGCTCGACGGGCTGGTGGGTAGGCCCGTCCTCACCGAGGCCGACGGAGTCGTGCGACCACACGAACGCGACCTTCGCCCGCGACAACGCCGCCAGGCGGGGGGCGGGCCGCATGTAGTCGCTGAAGACGAAGAAGGTCCCGCCGAACGGGAGCGCGCCGCCGGTGAGTGCCATGCCGTTCATCACCGATCCCATGCCGTGCTCACGCACACCGAAGTGGAGCTGGCGGCCGCTGAAGTCGTCGCGGTCGATGACGGCGGCGCCGGCGAGCTCGGTGCCGGTGTTGCCGGTCAGGTCGGCACCGCCGCCGAGGAGCCCGGGGACGTCGTCGAGGATCGCGTCGAGCACCTTGGAGCACGCCGACCGGGTCGCGACCTCGTCTCCGGGCTTCCACGACGGGAGCTTCAACTCCCAGCCGTCCCGGCCCCGGCCGGTGAGGCAGAGGTCGTAGTCGGCGGCGGGCGCGGGCTCGCGGTCGCGCCAGCCCGCGACCCGCTGCTCCCACGCCGAGCGGTCTTCGCGTCCGCGCGACCCGGCGTCGCGGTAGTAGGCGAGGACGTCGTCGGGGACCCAGAAGGGTTCCGGCGGCATCCCCAGGATCTCCTTGACCTTGGCGACCTCGTCCTCCCCCAGGGGATTCCCGTGCGCCTGGGGGGTGTCGGTGTACTCGGGTGACGGGTAGCCGATGTGGCTGCGCAGGATCACCAGCGTGGGGCGGTCGTCGGCCGCCATGCCCTCGCGCAGCCCGCGTTCGAGTGCGTCGAGGTCCTCGGCCGCCTCACCCAGTTCCACGACGTGCCAGTGGTAGCCCGCGAACCGACTGGGAACGTCGTCGGAGTACGCGAGCTCGGTGGCGCCGTCGATCGAGATGTGGTTGTCGTCGTAGACATAGACGACCCGGCCGAGCCCGAGGTGACCGGCCAGTGACGCCGCCTCGTGGCTCACGCCCTCCTCGAGGTCGCCGTCGGAGCAGATCGCGAAGATGTGGTGGTCGGCGACGTCGGCGCCAAAGCGGGCCCGGAGGCTGCGCTCGACGATGGCCATGCCGACGCCGTTGGCGAACCCCTGACCGAGCGGTCCGGTGGTCACCTCGACGCCGGGCGTGTGACGGTGCTCGGGATGCCCGGGTGTGCGCGAGCCGAACTGCCGGAACTGCTCGAGGTCGTCGAGCTCGAGCCCGTAGCCGGTCAGGTAGAGCATGGCGTACAGGAGCATCGAGGCATGCCCGGCCGACAGCACGAAGCGATCGCGGTTCGGCCACTCCGGTGCGCCGGCGTCGTAGCACATGATCCGGGTGTAGAGGACGTGCGCCAGCGGCGCGAGCGCCATGGGCGTGCCCGGGTGGCCGGAGTTGGCCTTCTGGACCGCGTCCATCGCCAGGCCGCGGATGACGTCGATCGCCCGGCGCTCGAGCTCCTCGGAGGCTGCCGTCCGGGTCGCGACTGTCTCGGCCGTCACCTTGCCCCTCTCCGCTGGTCGCAGCGTATTCCTACCCGCACCCCGGGCCAGGGAATCCGCGCCGGAGACATCACTCGCCGAAGAGGGCCAGGCTGGCGGTGAAGCCGTGGAGGAAGTTGCGCCCGCCGACGGGGCCGATCTCGCCGGCGCAGAAGCATCCGGCGAGCGGGATCGGTCCCAGCAGCTGCTCGACCAGGCCGGCGTCGTGGTCGGGCGTCCCGAAGAGGTGCTTCCCGCGACCGTTGCAGGTGAACAGCAGGGCCGCGTCGGCGTCGACGCCGGTGAGCAGCTCCCGCAGGTCCTCGTCGGCGGCGCCGGCGTCGCGGACGTGGAACTGGACCGTTTGGCCCACCGTGACGGTGTCGCCCACCGCGAGCGCGCCGGACTCGCGGTCGGCGCCGAGGAGGTTGCGGACGAGGAAGTCGCCCCGCCCGAACTCGGCCTTGTGCTCGTCGACGACCAGGCCGACGTGCAACCCGCCCTGCAACAGCGCGCGCTCTTCTTCAGTCGCGCCGGCGGCGATCTCCTGGAGGCGCTCGAGTGCGGGCTGGCCCCCCAGCTCCTCCACGAAGTTCCGTTGGGCGCGGGTGACGACGTAGGGACGCCCGATGGGACGGCAGCCCTGCGACACGAGCGTGCGCACTTCGATCCCGTTGTCGACGAGCACGCCCACCGCCCCCTGGTCGAGGATGCGGTCGTCGAGCACGAGGCGGTTCCCGCCCGGCCGGGCCGCCGCCGACGCCAGGCCGCCGATGACGCGCAGGCCGGGAGTGTCGGCGTTGCACCGCTCGAGGAACGCGTCGACCGGGAAGGTGTACGGGTCGGCGAAGAGCAGGAGGGTGGCCGGCGGGTGGTCGCCGGGCTCGGGCCAGCCCGTGAATGCGGCGCCGTCGGGCGTCTCCTCGACCCGGAGCGCGACCGGCGTGAGCCGGCTGTCGGGCAGGCGAGCGGCGAACAGTGACAGTGCCGGCTCTTCCTCTACCTCGCGGCCGCTTCCGATGATCGAGGCCGCGGTGCCGCCGAGCAGCACGCCGGGCTCGAGCACGCCCCGGAGCGCGCCGGCGACGTCCTCGAGCACGCCGACGTGGTGCGGCGAGACGAAGCACACCACCAGGTCGGCGTCCTCGCCGCCCAGGCGCTCGAGCACTTCGCCGGCGGCCTCACCCACCGCCTGCGTCGCGAGCGGATGCTGCGACAGCGCCGACGCAAACCTCATGCGGGAGGGCCTTGAATCACGCTCAGCGGGACCGTGACCGTCGAGCCCGACTCGGTGATGGTGCAGCGGGCTTCGACGGTGCCGGGCTCGGTGAACTCGAACTCGGGCTTGACGAGCCGGAACCCGAACTTGCCCGGCTCCACCGGGCACGGCTGCACGTTGCGGGCGATCTGCTCGCCGTCGCGGGTGAACTCGGCCACGAACGTGGCCGTGCCGGGGTCGTCGGCGGGGGCGTGGACGAAGACGAGGAGGTGGGGGTTGAGCTGGGCCGGGAACTCGGCGACGGGAGCCGAGAAGTACGCGCCGCCGATGTCGAATCGGGTCGAGGGGCCGGGGATCTGGCGCATGTCGAACTCCTCGACGAAGAGCGCCGCCACGATGTCCATCACTCGACCTTACCGGCCGCCCTGGTGACCCGGTGCCGGTCGGCACGTAGGCTTCGACACGTGCAGGACGCGGTTTCCGAGCTCGCCGGATCGGTCGAGGCCGTGCTCGACGGTCAGCCCGACGGTCCGGAGATCGACGAGGCGGCCGCGATCGCCGAGCTCTGGCCGGCGATGGAGCGGTTTCTCGAACGGGCGGACGAACTACCGGACGACGCCCGCGCTCCGAACACGGACGGCGGCGCGATCGGCCACCTCCTGCACGCCGACGCGCGCGAGCGGTTCCACATCCTGTCGGTGGTGTTCCCGCCCGGCACGAGTAGCGGCATCCACGAGCACGGATGCTGGGGGATCATCGGGTACGTCGCCGGGCTCGACGAGGAGACGCGCTTCCGTCGGGTGGACGGCGGCACCGGCGACGACGAGGTCGTCCTCGAGGAGCTCGAGCGCACCGTGCACGAGCCCGGCACGATCTCCCGGCTGCTCCCGCCGGACGAGATGCACCACCGGGTGCGCAACCCCGGTGACGTCGACGGGGTGTCCGTCCACGTGCTCTGCAAGCTGCCGGAGTCGCACCCGCACAAGTTCTGGGACCGCGACCACCACCGCCTGCTGCCGTTCCCGTTCCGCGTGCTTCCCGGCAACCGAGTCCGCGCCGAGGTGGAGTTGGACTAGCCGACCACCCGCTGGCCATCGAGCCAGACACTCCGCACCGCCAGTGTCGTGGGGTCGAGCGCGACGAAGTCGGCGCGCCGGCCGGGGGCGAGCCGGCCCCGGTCAGTCAGCTCCAGGATGTCGGCCGGCACCGTCGTTGCCATCTCCACCGCGCGCTCCACGGGGACGCCGAGGCCGACCACGTTGCGGACCGCCCGGTCGAGGGTCAGCCTCGAGCCCACCAGGGTGCCGTCGGGCAGTCGGGGGACGCCGTCGCGGTCGGGGCTCGCGGTGTCGGCCGTGGCTGCGCCTACCGCGACCGCGTCGGTGACGAGCGCGAGCGACCGTTTGGCGGCGGTCGCCAGCCGCAGCGCCGCCGGGTGCACGTGGACGAGGTCGGCAATCAGCGTCGGAGTCAGTCGCGGGTCGCTCAGGGCCGCCCCGATGAGGCCCGGCTCCCGCTGGTGGAACGGGCCCATCGCGTTGAAGAGGTGGGTCACGACCGACGCCCCGGCGTCGGCGGCGGCGACCGCGTCGTCGTACGACGCGGTGGAGTGACCGAGCGCGACGACCACGCCCCGGCGCGCGAGCAGCCGGGTGGCGGCCAGGTCGCGATCGGCCTCCGGCGCGAGCGTCACGACTGTCACGAGCCCGGGGTGGGTGTCGAGCAGGCGAGCGAGCCATGCGGGGTCCGCGGGGCGCAGCAGGTCGACGGGATGGGCACCGGGGGTGGCTCCCAGGAACGGTCCCTCGAGGTGGACGCCGAGAATCGCGGCGCCGTCGTGTCCGGCCGCGCGCACGGAGGCCACCCGAGTCAGCACCGGCTCGTACGAGTCGAGCGGCGCGGTCACGAGCGTCGGGCAGAAGCCGGTCGTGCCCACGTGCAGAAGCGCGGCGCGCGCTCGTTGCCAGGCGGGGCCATCGGCGTGGGCGAAGTCGACGTCGCCGACGCCGTTTACTTGGAGGTCGAGGAAGCCGGGTACGAGCAACGCGTCGCCGAGGTCGACCACGCCCGCGCCCGCGCCGACTGTTCCCGATCCGACGTCGACCACCACGCCGTCGTCGATGACGAGCCAACCCGCCTCGGGAGGGCTCGGGCGGCACAGCGTCGCCGCGACCGTCGTCGTCACCGCGGCTCGCGGTCGCGCCAAAGCGCCACCCGCAGCCGCACCAGTCCGACGAGCGTACGGGGGACCCGCCGCCAGATGGGGGTGCGGGGCGGCCGCCGCTCGTCGACCGCGACGGGAAGCTCCACGGCCACGAGCCCGGCGCGTTCGGCTCGCAGGACCAGCTCCGTGTCGAAGAGGTCGGCGTCGAAGCGGCAGCGGCGCGCCAGTGGCTCGACCGCGGCGCGGCGAAGCACCTTCATCCCGTGCGTGTCGGTGACGCGCAGCCCGAAGCCGAGTCGGAGCAGCCCGCCGAAGCCGGCGGTGACGAGCCGCCGGGGCCAGGGCCGCCGGTCGTGCGCGCCCGCGGCCCGTTTCGACGCCACGACGATGTCGGCCGGGTCGCCGGCGCGTTCGAGCCGGTCGAGGGCGTCGGCGAGGAAGTCGAGGTCGTAGTAGTCGACGTCGAACGTCACCACGACGACACCACGCGCTGCGAGGAGGCCGGCGCGCAGGGCCTTGCCGTAGTCGGGTCGGGGCAAGGTGTCGACCTCGACCTCGGGGAGCTCGGCGGCGAGTTGCCGCGCGATCTCCAGGGTCGTGTCGGACGAGCCGTTCTCGACCACGAGGAGCTCGAAGGGTCGTCCCGCCGACCGCAGCCCGCTCGTCACCTCGCGCACCGACGACTCGAGCATCTCGGTCTCGTTGTGGGCGGGCATGACGATCGACAGCACGGGCCTACCTGAGACCCCCGGCCCGGGGTCGCTCGGTCCGGCGGCGGTACGCGTCCAGCGCGAGCCGACACAGGCGGTCGACGGCGTTGCGGTTCTCGCTGACCGCGAGGCCGACGTCGAGACCGGCGCTTCCGTCGGCGAGCTGGACCACAGCCGGGTAGACGGCGAAGCGGGGACCGAACACGGTCCGGTCGCCGGCGCGGGCCGCGTTCCATGCGAATACCACCGCGAAGACATGGAGCAACGAGGCGTCGGTCTCGGGCTCGGCCGATGCCAGGTGCTCGAGCAGCCCGACCGCAGCGAGGGCGGCGGCGGCTTCGGCCCGGCCCTGCCGCAGCCACGGTTCGAGCTCGCAGCCGAGCGGGTCGTCGGGGGCGTCGGCCCACGCCTTCGCCGCCTGCTTCACCGCGGTGAAGTGGTCACGGGCGGCGGCGAGAGCGGCGTCGTCACCGCCATCGGTGCCGGCGGCGATCGCGGTCACGATCCGGTGGGCCTGCAACTCCTCCGGCGCGTGGAGCGGACCGTCCTCGCACGCGGCCGCGAGTGCCCCGAGCGGGGCGGCGTGGGTGCCGCCCACTTCGGTGATGGCGCGCGCCCACGACTCCGCCGGGTCGTAGCGGGCCGGATCGGCGAGGTAGTCGGCGGCGGTGGCGAGCGCGACGCGCGACGCGTAGGGCTGGAGCATCGGGTTGCACAGCACGCCCGCGAGCTCGTCGGAGAGCTCGGGTGGGCGCCCCCGGTACGGGCCGAGGTGGAGAGCCCGCTCCATGGTGCCGTCGTTGACGGGGTAGTTGTCCCACAGCAGCGGGTGTCGTCCGCCCAGGGCGTCGGCCCACGAGCGCGCCTGACCCGCGTCGATCGTGGGGGAGCAGACGGTGGCCCCGGTCCACATCACGTCCTCGATCTCAGCCGGCAGGCGTTCGGCGAGCTCGCGCAGGTACGGGGTTGGTCGGACGCCGACGTACTCGGTCGGAACGAGCGTGAGCCGGGCGCCGACCGCGCGCGAGCGAAGCGCGTCGAGGAGCCAGCTCGCCAGACCGGCCTGGTCGACCGCGAGCCCGGGGCGCGGCGGGATGTCATCCAGTGCGAGCACGAACCAGTCCACGCCCACGTCGAGCAGCGGGACCAGCTTGGTCAGCAGCGTGTCGCGGTCACCCGCATGCGTGTAGTCGATGTCGAGCCCCGGCGAGATGGCGAAGCCGAACCGCACGCCGCCGCTGGCAGCGCGCTCGGCCAGCCGGTGGAAATGACCGGCTTCGTGCTCGTCGTACGGCTCGCGCCATCGGTCGCGGTGTTTCGGGTCGCTCTTGGGCGCGTAGACGTAGGCGTTCATGGCGCGTTCGGCGATGAACTCGATCAACCCGAGGCGCGCGTCGGGTGTCCACGGTGGTCCGTAGAAGCCTTCGACGACGCCGCGGACGGGGAGCGGGCGAGGCACGACGGTAGGCTATGGCGCGTTTCGGCTGCTCAGAGGGGAACTCTGCGATGGCACGCGCGCCTGACCCGCTCCGGCTCCACGCCGAAGCCAAACCGGAGCGACCCGCGGTCATCGTGGACCGCGCGAGTGGAGCCCGGCCACGCACGCTGACGTTCGCCGAGCTCGACGCGGAGGTGAACCGCACGGCGCACGTCCTGAGGGGGAGGTTCGGTATGCGGGCGGGCGAGCGGCTCGTGTGGTGCGGGCCCAACTCGGTCGAGGTGCTGGTGACCATCCACGCGGCCCGCAAGGCCGGCCTGGTGGCGGTCCCGCTCTCGTACCGGTTCAACGCCGAGGAGATGCAGTACGTGATCGACAACTCCGGCGCCACTCTCGTCGTCGTCGACGCCGAGCAGGCACCACTCGTCGCCGAGATCCGCGAATGTCTACCCAAGGTGCGGGCAGTGGTGGTCTTCGGCGGTGAGGTGCCTCAGGGCTGCGAGTCGTGGGACGAGGTCGTCGCGGACCAGCCCGACGACGAGCCCGTGATCGACGACGACGCGTCGAGCGTCGGCGCGCAGATGCTGTACACGTCGGGCACGACCGGCAAGCCCAAGGGTGCGCTGCGCACCACGACCGATCCGGTCATCGTGATCGCGCTGCTGGGCGAGCTGGGCCTGATGCCCGGTGGCGACGTCCACCTCACGACGGGACCGCTGTACCACTCGGGGCCGTTGGCGTTCGCGTCGCTGAGCCACACGCTCGGCAACCCGATCGTGCTGCTTCGCAAGTTCGACGCCGGCGCCTGGCTGCACCTGGTCGAGGAGTACCGGGTGACCAACACGTTCTCGGCGCCGACCCAGCTCAAGCGGATCGTGAACCTGCCGGCCGATGCGCTCGAGCGGGCCGACCTGTCGTCGATGCGCTGCCTCATCGCCAACGCCGCCCCGGTGCCGTACGCGCTCAAGCAGGAGGTCGTCGAGAAGCTCGGCGACGGCTTCCTCTACGAGGTGTACGGCTCGACCGAACTCGGGATCGTCACCGTGCTCAAACCCGAGGACCAGCTGCGCAAGCCGGGCTCGTGCGGCAAGACCTACGGCGGCGTGGAGGTCCGGTTGGTGAAGGATGACGGCACCGACGCCGAGACCGGCGAGCCGGGCGAGCTCTACATCCGCACCGGGCTCGCCATGGACGGGTACCACCACACGTCCGAGCAGCTCGACGAGCTCGAGGACGGCGGCTGGAAGTCGGTGGGTGACGTCGCCTACGCCGACGACGAGGGCTACCTCTATATCTGCGACCGCAAGAAAGACATGATCATCTCCGGTGGCGTGAACATCTACCCGGCCGAGATCGAAGCGGTGCTCCACGCCCATCCCGAGGTGCTCGACGCGGCGGTCTTCGGCATCCCCGACGAAGAGTGGGGCGAGCGGGTGTGGGCGATCGTGCAGCCCAAGCCGGGTGACTCCGTCGATCTCGACGAGCTGCGTGAGTTCGTGGACGCGCGTCTGGCCGGGTACAAGCGACCGCGCGGCTACGAGCTCCGCGACAAGCTCCCGCGCACCGACGCGGGGAAGCTCCTGAAGCGGGTGCTGCGCGACGAGTTCTGGCGCGACCGCACCACCGCGGTCTGATCACCGATGACGCGGACACTGTCGGAGGCCGAGTCGAAACGCGTCCTCGCCGGGCACGGCGTGCCCGTGCTCGACGAACGGCTGGCGGCAACGCCCGACGAGGCAGTGGCCGCGGCCGACGGGCTGGGCTATCCCGTCGTCGTCAAGGCGTGCGGCGCCGGGATCGCCCACAAGACCGAGCGGGGCCTGGTGCGGCTGGGCCTGGCCGACGCCACCGCGGTCCGCAGCGCGGCCGCTGATGTGCTCGCCGCCGTCGACGCGTCCGACGGCCCGGTGGAGTTGCTCATCGCACCGATGGTGCGTGGCACCCGCGAGCTCATCGCCGGCCTGCACGACGACCCCCAGTTCGGCCGGTGCGTCATGGTGGGCCTCGGTGGGATCTTGGCGGAGGCGGTCGGCGACGTAGCGTTCCGGCTCGTGCCGGTCGAGCCCGTCGACGTCGACGAGATGCTCGAGGAGCTCGGCGCCCAGGCGATCCTGGGCGAGTTCCGCGGCGAGCCCCCCGTGGAGCGCGCCGCGCTCGGCGAGGTTCTGCTCGGACTTTCCCACTTCGCGGAATCAGATCCGGCCGTCGTCGCGGTGGACGTCAACCCGCTCGTCGTGGTGGACGGCCGGCCGGTGGCGGTGGACGCGCTGGTCGAGGTGGCCGAATGACGGCGGTCGCTTCCGATCGGTTCGACGCTCTGTTCGAGCCCCGGGGGGTGATCGTGGCGGGGGCGTCGTCCCACCCGGGGAAGTTCGGGTTCGTCGCCCTGCACAACATCCTGCGCCACGAGTATGGCGGCGCGGTGTTCGCGACCAACCGGGAAGGCGGCGAGATCCTCGGCGTGACCGCGTGCACGTCGATCGACGACCTCCCCGCGTCCGCCGCCGACCTGGTGTTCGTGTGCACGCCGGCGGCGGCGAACGTCGAGCTGATGCGGGCGTGCGCGAAGAAGGGCGTGGGGGCGGCGTTCGTCACGTCGGCGGGCTACGGCGAAGCCGGCGAGGAGGGCCGGCGGGCCGAGCGTGAACTGGTCGAGCTGGCCGAGGAGCTGGGGATGCTGCTGGTCGGCCCGAACGGCCAGGGGGTGGTGTCGACGCCGGTGTCGCTGTGCGCGCAGATCGTGGCCCCGTACCCGCCGCGGGGGCGGATCGCGATCGTGAGCCAGTCGGGGAACTTCGTGTCGTCGTTCCAGAACTACGCGGTGCAGACCGGTGTGGGCGTCAGCCGCGCGGTCTCGGCCGGCAACGCCGCCGCCGTCACGGTCCCCGACTTCCTCGAGTACTACGCGGCCGACCCGGAGACGTCGGTCGCGCTCGCCTACGTCGAGGGTGTCGTCGACGGGCGGGCGTTCTACGAGCAGGTACGGCGGGTGGCGGAGCGCAAGCCGCTCGTGCTGCTGAAGGGCGGTCGCACCGGAGGCGGCCAGCGCGCCGCGGCGTCGCACACGGGGGCGTTGGCCAGTGACGAGCGGGTCTTCGAGGGGATGTGCCGTCAGGCGGGCGTGACGCTGGCAGGCTCGGTCGAGGAGGCCTTCGAGGCCGCGGCCACGTTCGCCACGCAACCGTTGCCGCGCGGGCCCCGGGTGGCGGTGCTCACGACCGCGGGCGGCTGGGGTGTCGTGACCGCCGACGCGGTCGTGCGCTCCGAGCTCGAGCTCGCGCCCCTGCCTGACGACCTGCGGACGGCGATCGATGCGAAGCTCCCTCCGCGCTGGAGTCGCAACAACCCCATCGACCTGGCGGGCGCGGAGACGCGTGACACGATCCCGGAGGTGCTCGAGTTGGTTGCCGGCCACGACGACATCGACGCGGTCGTGTACCTCGGGCTGGGCATCCAGTCGAACCAGGCACGCCTGATGCGCACCGGCCCGTTCTTTCCCGACCACGGGCTCGAACGCATCGTCGCGTACCACGAGCGCCAGGACGAGCGCTTCGCCCGGGCCGCCGCCGACGTCTCCCTGGCCACGGGCAAGCCGGTCCTGACCGCCACCGAGCTCGCGGTCACCGACCCCGACAACGCCGGGCCCCGCACCGTACGCGCCACCGGCCGGCTCTGCTACCCGTCGTCGAACCGGGCGGTGATCGCGCTCGAGCACCTCTGGCGCTACGCCCGGTACGGCATGCGCCGCGCTCACGCATGAGGCGAGCGACCGCGGCGCAGGTACCCTGCGCCGCAGCGAGCCGGGGCCCGAGCGGCCCGGCCCGAAGGGCCGAGAGCGGGCAGGACGGCGCGTGACGGGGCACGGGCCCCGGCGGGCGGTCGTCTTCGTCCTCGCACTCGCGGCGGGCGCGTGCGCGGTCCTCGCCGTCGGCGCGGGCGCCGAGCCGTCACGCGACCCGACCGCGGCGGCACTGGCGACGCCGGTGTGGTCACCGCGGCGGGTTCCGCAGCCTTTGGTCGACGGGGTCGGCGCCCAGCGACTCCAGGGCCGGCTCGACGCCGAGGTCGGCGGGGTCGACGCCTGCATCGTCGTCACCACCGGCGACGGGGACACCGTCCTGGCGACGCGCAACGCCGACGCCCCGCTGCTCCCGGCGTCGAGCCAGAAGCTCTTCACCGCGGTGGCCGCGCTGACCGTGCTGGGACAGGAACATCGCTTCGAGACGACGGCGGTGGCACCGGCGGCGCCGAGCGACGGCGCCGTCGAGCAGCTGTGGCTGGTCGGATCGGGCGATCCGGTGCTGGCGACACCGGAGTTCGCTGCCGAGCTCGCGACCGAGCCCTTCTACGAGGGGACCGACGTCGTGCTGACGCCGATGGCGGACCTGGCCGACGCGATCGTGGCCGCGGGCGTGCGCCGCATCCCCGGCGGGATCCACGGCGACGACACGCGCTACGAGATGGTGCGCTACCTCCCGACGTGGCGGGACACGTACCGGACCGACGGCCAGATCGGTCCGCTCGGAGCGCTGACCGTCAACGACGGGTTCAGCGCGTTGAACCCGGAGCCGGTCCCGGTCGAGGATCCGGCGCTGTTCGCGGCGCTGGAGCTCACCCGGCTGCTCGTCGCGCGCGGCGTCGAGATCGGCGGCAGCCCCGGGCACTCCGAGGCACCCTCCGACGCCGCGGTCGTAGGTTCGGTGCAGTCCCGGCCGCTCGGCGACATCGTGGGCGGACTGCTGCGCTCGAGCGACAACCTCACCGGCGAGCTCCTCACCCGCGAGATCGGCGTGCGCGCCAGCAACGACGGCACCACCACGGCCGGCACCCAGGCGATCGTCGCGACGCTCGAACAGCTCGGCGTGCCGACCGAAGGGCTAACGCTCATCGACGGCTCGGGCCTCGACCGCGGCGATCAGGCCACGTGCACGCAGCTGATCGCGACGCTCGACCTGGGCGAGTTGCCGGGCCTGCAGATCCTGTGGGACAGCCTGGCGGTGGCGGGGGAGACGGGGACGTTGCGCGATCGCTTCGCCGGCTCACCCCTCCGGGGGCGGTTGCGGGCCAAGACGGGCGCGCTCATGGGCGTGACCGCGCTCACCGGCCTGCTCGACGTCGGCCGGCCCTTGCGGTTTGCGTTCCTCGCGTCGGGGGGATTCACCGAGGGTGAGGGCATCGCCTTGCGGGAGCGGGTGGCGGCGATCATCGCCGAGTTCCCGAGCGCGCCGCCCGGCGACGCGCTCGTGCCCCCTCCCGCGCCGCCGACCAGCGGGTAGCGTCTCCTTCCTGTGAACGGGACCGATGACCACACCCGACCGGAGGCTGCCGCGGCCGGCCCCACGCCGCCGCTGCCCCAGCTCGTCGTCGAGCTGCGCGACCTGATCGTCGAGTACTTCAAGCAGGAAACCCTCGTCCCGCTCCGGCAGCTGAAGCGCTACGTCGGCTTCGGCCTGCTCGGCGCGTTCCTGCTCGGCTTCGGGGCGGTGTTCCTCGGGCTCGCCGGCCTGCGGGCCCTGCAGGCCGAGACCGACACCGCCCTGACCGGGAACTGGTCGTGGGCGCCGTACGCCATCATGGTGGTCGTGCTGCTCGTCGCCGGGTACATCACCTGGCGGGCGAGAGGCGCGGTACGACGACGGAGGGACGAGCGATGAGCACTGCAGCAGGGCCGAGGGAACGACCGATCACCCGCGACGACCTCGCGGCGAAGTTCGGGGAGATCCGTGGGGCCACCGAGTCCGGAGGGGGCACCGCCAAAGGCGTCGGGCTCGCCGTCGGCGTCGCGGTCGCCGTCGGAGTGGTCGCGGTCGCCTACTTCCTCGGGAACCGCCGCGGCCGCAAGCGGCGGACCGTCGTCGAGGTCAAGCGGGTCCGATGACCGCCGTCGGTCGGCTGGCCCGTACCGGCCTGCGCAAGGGCCTCTTCGAAGGTTCGCGCCCGTGGCTCTACACCGGGATCGCCGCGGTCGCGGTGCGCGTCCTGGCGCGCTTCCGCGAGAAGGATCAAACCGTGTACTCGGGAGAGCTGAAGGCGGGCCAGCGGCTCGAGGTCCGGGTCATCCCACCCGACGCGCGCTGACCGAAGCGGCCCGGGAGCCGACGATGCCGGCCAGTAGCCTGGCGCGGTTGTGAGGGTCCTCCTGCGCAACCCGCGCCGCGAGGTCGAGGTTCCGGGGCCGCTCACGGTGGCAGCCCTGCTCGCTCGACTGGATCTCAACCCCGAGTCGGTCCTCGTCATCTGCGGCGACACGCTCGTGACTCGGGACGCGCGGCTCGCCGACCGCGACACCGTCGAGATCCGTCCGGTGATGTCGGGAGGCGCCGCGTGAAGTGCCGCGTCTGCCGCGGGCCCGCGGTGATCGACATCCGGCGTCACAACGCCGCGTTCTGCGACCAGCACTTCCTGCACCACTGCCGGGAGCAGGTGCGCCGAGCAGTGAAGGACCACCAGATGCTCCTCGAGGACGACCGGGTGCTGGTGGCGGTCTCGGGCGGGAAGGACTCGCTCGCGCTGTGGGACCTTCTCGTCGAGCTCGGGTACGACGCCGACGGGCTGTACCTCGGGCTCGGGATCGGCGACTACTCGGACCGTTCGACCGACGCTGCCCGCGCCTACGCGGCGGAGCGGGGACACAAGCTACACGAGGTCGACCTCGCCGCCGACTACGGCTACGACATCCCGAGCGCGGCGGCGGCAACCCACCGGGCGCCGTGCGGCGCGTGCGGCCTGTCCAAGCGCCACCTCTTCAACACCGTCGCGATCGGGCGCGGCTACGACGTCGTCGCCACCGGCCACAACCTCGACGACGAAGCCGCCGTGCTCCTCGGAAACGTCATGCGGTGGGAGACGGGCTACCTGGGGAGACAGCACCCGGTCCTTCCCGACGCGCCCGGCTTCGTCCGCAAGGTGAAGCCGCTGATCCGCTTGGGTGAGCGCGAGATGGCCGCCTACTGCGTGCTGCGCGGCATCGACTACATCGTCGAGGAGTGCCCCATGGCCGAGGGGAACCGCCATCTCGGCTACAAGGAGGTGCTGAACGCGTTGGAAGACCGGTCGCCGGGCACCAAGTCCGCGTTCGTCTTCGGCTTCCTCGACCGGGTGCACGAGCGCTTCGCCGGCGACGCCGGCGCCGAGCGCGCCGAGCTCGGCGAGTGCTCGGTGTGCGGGTCGCCGACCACCGGCGACGTCTGTGCCTTCTGTCGCCTGCGCGAACGCGCCGGCGGGGGGTAGAGGAAGTGGCCCGTCGGTTCGCCGCCGGTGACCGCGCGCTGCTGGTCGACGCCAAGCGGCGGCGTCACCTCGTCACGCTGGCGGAGGGCGGCCAGTTCCACTCGCACGCCGGCGTGATCGACCACGACGCGCTGCTGGGACAGGAGGAGGGCATCACGGTCCGCACCTCGCTCGGCGCCCGGCTGGTGGCGGTGCGCCCGACGCTCGCCGAGTACATCCTGAAGATGCCCCGGGGTGCGCAGGTCATCTATCCGAAGGACCTCGGTCCGATCCTCATGCTGGCCGACGTCTTCCCGGGGGCGCGCGTGCTCGAGTCGGGCGTCGGCTCGGGTGCATTGACCACGACGTTGCTG
>Ga0136614_10000286_pt1 | contig 23320 bp, 25 predicted proteins | sample AntDrymUQ2792106_2_FD_106643 | JGI IMG/M metagenome (GOLD analysis project Ga0136614, IMG submission 106643) | Polar desert sand microbial communities from Dry Valleys, Antarctica - metaG UQ279 (21.06) | ecosystem: Environmental > Terrestrial > Soil > Desert | place: Antarctica: Dry Valley... | reverse complement strand
TCGCCGCCGGCGGCGAGCAGGTCACGGAACCGGGCGTTGGTGTCGAGGGCGGTCCCGAAACCGGCGAACATCCGCATCGTCCACAGCTTCGAGCGGTACATCGAGGCGTACGGGCCGCGGGTGTACGGCCACTGCGCCGGGAACTCACCGTCGTCGGGCCCGTACACGGGCTCGACCGGCACACCCGACATCGTGTCGAAATCGGCCTCACGCTGCGGCGCGGCCGCGAACGCCTCGCGCCATCTCTCCAACGACCTCTCCAACGACGACTCGGACGGGTTGGCCATGGGCTCAACGGTACCGGAGCCGCCCCGACCCGATGACGTCCCGTTGCGGTAAGAATCCCGGCATGGAGGAACGCCAGGCTCCCGACCGCAACCTCGCCATGGACCTGTGCCGGGTCACGGAGGCGGCCGCGCTCGCCGGCGGGCGGTGGATGGGCCGGGGCGACAAGGAGGCCGCCGACCAGGCCGCGGTCGACGCCATGCGGCTCGTTCTGAACACGGTGTCGATGGACGGCATCGTCGTCATCGGCGAGGGGGAGAAGGACGAAGCGCCGATGCTCTACAACGGCGAGGAGATCGGCGCCGGTGGCCCGGCGATGGACATCGCGGTGGACCCCATCGACGGGACCACCCTCACCTCGCTCGGCCGACCCAACGCCATCGCGGTGATCGCGCTCGCCGACCGGGGGACGATGTACGACCCCGGCCCGTGCGTGTACATGGAGAAGATCGCGGTCGGGCCCGAAGCGGTCGACGCCATCGACCTCGACGCGCCGGTGAAGGCCAACCTCGAGGCGGTGGCCAAGGCGCTGGGCGAGGACGTCGACGACGTCACCGCGACGATCCTCGACCGCCCCCGGCACGAGGAAATCATCAGGGAATGCCGCGAGGCCGGCGCCCGCATCCGCCTCATCCCCGACGGCGACGTCGCCGGCGCGATCTCGACGGCGTGGCCCGCCAGCGGCACCAACATCCTGTTCGGCATCGGCGGCACGCCCGAGGGCGTCATCGCCGCCTGCGCGCTGAAGTGCCTCGGCGGGTCGATCCAGGGGCGGCTGTGGCCCCGTGACGACGACGAGCGCAAGCAGGCGCTCGACGCCGGCTACGACCTCGACCGGGTGCTCTCGACCGACGATCTCGTCGCCGGCGACGTCTTCTTCTCCGCCACCGGAGTGACCGACGGCGACCTGCTCAAGGGCGTCCGCTACTGGGGCACCGGCGCGGGAACACAGACGCTGGTGATGCGCTCGAAGTCGGGGACGATCCGCACGATCGACGCCAGCCACCGCTGGCAGAAGCTCATGCGGTACTCCTCCGTCAAGTTCGACTAGCTCTCCTGGTCGCGCTCGCTCGGCGGCAGGGTACCTGCCGCCGCCCTTCGGGGCGCTCGCCGCTCGCGCGCAATCGCGGCTGATCGCCGGTGGATGGCAGGCCTTCCTCGCGGTTCCGGAACCCACGCGGGGACTTCAGTCACTCCCGCGTCGCGCAGCTGCCCCGCGAGTCTGACGTTCGGCTCGCGGTAGCGCTCCTCGAGCTCGGCCCGCACCGTTTGCGGCACCACTTCACGCGCGGCACGGCCGTTGATGCGGTAGTAGGCCGCCCGCAGCCGCTGCTTCAGCGCCGGGTGTCGGCGCAGGAACCGCTCGAGCCGGTCGTTCGCGAACAGCGCGGCCCGTTGGAAGCCACGGAACCGGAAACCGGTGGTGCGGTTCTCGGAGCTCAGGTCGGGAGCCGGGAACGCGTCCGGGTCGACGCCGAGCCACGTCGCCACCTCCTGGAGGACGATCTCGGGTCGGGCGACGAGGTCGTCGAAGAACACCACCCGCAGCCGGGAGCCGAACGCGGCGACCCACGCCGGAAGGAAGTCGGCGTAGCACCCGCCCCGGAAGCCGAAGTACCGCTCGTTCGCGGGGTCGGCGAAGTCGGCGTCGGAGAGCCGGTCAGCAGCCGCCAGGTACTCGTCCAGCGTCATCGACTCCGGGATGCGGAGGCGCGTCTTCTGGTACGTGAAGAACGAGACCAGCCGGCTGACCGGCTCGCGCAGCACCACGATCGCCCGGACCTCGGAGCCGAGCAGGTCGACGATGCTCGCCACCAGCGGTTCGCCGCCGTAGAAGTAGGCGGGCGTCGCCTCCAGCCGGATCGGGCGGTCCCCGGCGTGAGCGAAATACGACTCATAGACGGACGCGGGCTCGAGCGGCTCGCCGTACCGCGCCGGCAGGAAATACCGCGTCTCCTTGACCGACGACGTCGCCACCTCGGGATGGGCCTGAAGCGACACGAACAGCGACGTCGTCCCTGCCTTGTTGACCCCGGCGATGATGGTGTTGGCGCCCGTGACCGCCATGCCCGTCAACCTACCCGCCGATCAGCCGCGCAACCGGGGCCAGGCGCTGGTCGCGACGGTATTGAAGTCGTACACCGACCAGCCCAGCGCGTCGGCCTCGCGGCTAGCCCTCACAAAGCCCTCGTAGTCGGCCGCGGTCGCGCCGTCGCCGATGCCGCCGATCGTGTGCACCGCCGCGTCGTCGTCCTCCAGGTTGGCGCGCAGCCGGCGCACGTTCTCCTCGGTGTACTTGAACCCCTCGCGGTACCCGGAGTCCTCCTGGCGGTTGGTCCAGTAGTTCATCGGCATCCACACGTCGTAGTGGGGCTCAACCTTCTTCCACGGGAACGACGGCCAGTACTGCGGGCTGACCACCTCGAGTAGGACCGGTTCGAGCACGATCGCCGCCACCGGGTACTCGTCACCCACCAGCTCCCGCACGCGCTCCGAAAGGTCGATGAGGGCGGCGTTGCGAGCCTCGACGTCGGGCACGCCCTCCGTCCACTCGATGTCGAGCGCGAGCCCGTCGAACCGCTGGCCCTGCGATCGGAAGCGATGGAGGGCGCGGATGCGGCGCAGGTCGGAGTCGACGTCGACGAACCGGGGCAGATACCACGCCACGACCTCGATGCCGTGCTCGTGCGCCCGCCGGAGGAACTTACCGAGCAGCGCGCGATCGATGGTGTCGTCGGGCGAGCGAGGATCGTCCTGGGCCGACTGGAGGTACAGCGTGCGCACCCCCAGCGCGGCCATGTCGTCGATGCTGCCCACCGTGACCGCCGGCAGCTCGCCCGGTTCCTGGAATCCGGGGACGTAGTCGTACACGTCGACCCACGTCCCCAGGCCCTCGTACGGACGGAGCGCGCCGGGCGCGAGCTGCCGTTCCGTTTCCGGGCCACCCGAGTCACAGGCCGCGAGGACGAGGGCGAGCGCGGTCAGCAGGAGGAGCGTCCGACGCATGGAGCGACGGTAGCGAGCGGACGAACTCAGGCGGTGTCGGCCTCTGGTCCGTCCGGCGATTCACCCTCGTCGTCGAGCCGGGCCGCGTCCGACAGCACCGTGACCTTGTCGTCGCGCACCTCGACGAAGCCGCCGTCGACCGAGAACGCCTCCTCGCTCGAACCACTGGCCCCGCCGCCGGGCAGGAGCACCCGCACCTCCCCGACCCCGAGGGCGCCGAGGAACGACACGTGGCCGGGCAGGAACGCGATCTCGCCGTCGGTCGTGCGGCACACGACCATGTCGGCCTCGCCCTCGTAGAGGACGCTCTCGGGCGCGACCAGCTCGACGTGAAGTGGCACTAGCTCTCCTGGAGACCCTTGTTCTTCTCGAGCACGCTCTCGACCCCGCCGACGTTGAAGAACGCCTGCTCGGGCACGTCGTCGAGCTCGCCGTTGACGAGGGCCTCGAACGACTCCACCGTCTCCTCGACCGGCACGTAGATCCCGTCGAGACCGGTGAACTGCTTGCCGACGAAGAACGGCTGCGACAAGAAGCGCTGGACCTTGCGGGCCCGGCTCACGATGACCTTGTCCTCCTCGGAGAGCTCGTCGATGCCGAGGATGGCGATGATGTCCTGCAGCTCCTTGTAGCGCTGCAGCACCTCCTGGGTCCGCAGCGCCACCTGGTAATGGCGTTCGCCCACGATCTCGGGCGCGAGGATCGTCGACGTCGACGCCAGCGGGTCGACCGCCGGGTAGATGCCGAGGGCGGCGATCTGCCGTGACAGCTCGGTGGTGGCGTCGAGGTGGGCGAACGTCGTGAACGGCGCCGGGTCGGTGTAGTCGTCGGCGGGCACATACACGGCCTGCAGCGACGTGATCGAGCGGCCCTTGGTCGAGGTGATGCGCTCCTGGAGCTCACCCATCTCGTCGGCCAGCGTGGGCTGGTAGCCCACCGCCGAGGGCATGCGCCCCAGCAGCGTCGACACCTCCGAACCCGCCTGCACGAACCGGAAGATGTTGTCGACGAAGAGCAGCACGTCCTGGTTCTTCACGTCGCGGAAGTACTCGGCGACCGTGAGCGCGGAGAGGCCCACGCGCAGGCGGACACCGGGCGGCTCGTCCATCTGGCCGTAAATGAGCGCGGCCTTCTCGATGACGCCGGTCTCCTGCATCTCGAGCCAGAGGTCGTTGCCCTCGCGGGTGCGCTCACCCACGCCCGCGAACACCGACACCCCGCCGTGCTGGGTGGCGACGCGGTTGATCATCTCCATGATGATGATCGTCTTGCCCACGCCCGCCCCGCCGAAGAGGCCGATCTTGCCGCCCTTCACGTAGGGCTCGAGCAGGTCGACGACCTTGATGCCGGTCTCGAACATCTCCTTGCGGGGCTCGAGCTCGTCGAACGGCGGCGGGTCGCGGTGGATCTCCCAGCGGTCGTCGATGCCGGTGAGCTCGTCTTCGGTGATGTCGAGGGGCTCGCCGATCACGTTGAACACGTGACCGAGGGTGCCGTCGCCCACCGGCATGGTGATCCCGCGGCCGGTATTGCGGGCGAGCGCACCCCGGGGCAGGCCGTCGGTGGGCTTGAGGCAGATGGCGCGCACGCGGGAGTCGCCGATCTGCTGCGCGACCTCGGCCGTGATCGTGATCGTCTCGCCCTCGAGCTCGACGTCCATCTCGAGCGCGGTGTTGATCTCGGGCAGGGCGTCGAGGGGGAACTCGATGTCGACGACGGGACCGGCGATGGCGACGACGCGCCCGTCCTTGAGGTCGTCGGAGGAGAGGTCGGTCCCGGGCTCGGCAGTTGTGGTCATGTGCGGTCGGCTCCTAGTTGTTGTCGTGCACGCGCTTGGCGAACAGGTCGGTGCGGCGGCCCTCGATGCTGTCGACGAGCAGGTCCTCGGCGTGGAGTCGCTTGCCCTTGCGGAGGGCCTCGGCGCCGCCGACGACCTCCATGATCTCGGTGGTGATCGCGTCCTGGCGGGCCCGGTTCATCACCCGGGTGAGGCTGGTGATCAGGTCCTCGGCGTTGTCGGTCGCCGACTTCATCGCCCGCTGGCGGGCGGCGTGCTCGGAGGCAGCCGCGTCGAGTTGCGCGGCGAACAACCGGGCCTCGACGTAGCGCGGGAGCAGGCGGGAGAGGATGGCGGCGGGCTCGGGCTCGAACTCGTAGGCGGCCTGAAGCTCACCATCGCGTGGCGCCGCGTCTTCCGCCTCGGCGGCGATGTCTTTCGGATCGAGCGGCATCAGCGTCGTCTGCACCACCCGCTGCGAGCCCGCGGAGAGGAACTCGGTGTAGACGACCTCGACCCGGTCGAACTCGCCCGCCTCGAACCGCTCCGCCACGGCCGCCGCGACCGCCTTGGCGTCCTCGTACGTCGGCTGGTCGCTCATGGCGGTGAACACCGCGTCGATGGGGAAGTCGCGGAAACGGAAGTAGCTCTCGGCCTTCTTGCCCACGGTGACCAGCGCATGATCGTGGCCCTGGTCGGCTTCGCGCTGCATCGCCCGTTCGGCGGCGCGGATGACCGAGGAGTTGTAGGCGCCGCACAGTCCCCGGTCGGCGGTCAGCACGACGAAGGCGATCTTGCGCTCCTGCTCGCGTGGCTCGAGCAGGGGGCTGTCGACCTCGGCGCCCCCCGCCGACGCCAGGTTGCGGATGACCTCCGTGATCTGCTCGCTGTACGGGCGGGCCGCCTGCACGCGCGCCTGCGCCTTCACGATGCGGCTGGCCGCGATCAGCTCCATAGCGCGCGTGATCTTCTTGGTCGACTCGATCGACTTGATCCGCCGCTTGAGAACCTTCTCCTCGCCACCGGGCATGGACTACTCGCCCGCTCCCGAATCGCTGGTCGCGAACTGGGCCTTGAAGTCGTCGACCGCCTTCTTCAGCTCGTCCTCGTCGGGCAGCGTGCCGGTCTCGCGAATGGCGTCGAGCATCGCGGAGTGCCGGGTGCGGAACCACTCGAGCAGCTCGGTCTCGAACCGGCGCACGTCATCGACCGGAAGGTCGTCGAGCGCGCCGCCGGTCCCCGAGTAGATGGCGATCACCTGCTCCTCGACCGGCATGGGCGAGTTGAGGGGCTGCTTCAGGAGCTCGGTGAGGCGGTAGCCCCGGTCGAGCTGGGCGCGCGAGACCTTGTCGAGCTCGGAGCCGAAGGTCGCGAACGCCTCGAGCTCGCGGAACTGAGCCAGGTCGAGCTTGAGCGTGCCCGACACCGACCTCATCGCCTTCACCTGGGCGTTGCCGCCCACCCGGGACACCGAGATGCCGACGTCGACCGCGGGCCGGACGCCCGACTTGAACAGGTCGTCGACGAGGTAGATCTGGCCGTCGGTGATCGAGATGACATTGGTCGGGATGTAAGCGGAGACGTCGCCGCCCTTGGTCTCGATCACGGGCAGCGCCGTCAGCGAGCCCGCGCCCCGCTCGTCGTTGAGCTTGGCGGAGCGCTCCAGCAACCGGCTGTGTAGGTAGAACACGTCGCCGGGGTAGGCCTCGCGCCCGGGCGGGCGGCGCAGCAGCAGCGAGAGCTGCCGGTACGCCTCGGCCTGCTTCGAGAGGTCGTCGTACACCACCAGCGCGTGCTCGCCGTTGTCCATCCAGTGCTGGCCGATCGCGCACCCGGCGTAGGGCGCGAGGTACTTGAACACGGCCTCGTCGGCGGCGGGGGCGTTGACCACGACGGTGTACTCCATCGCGCCGTGCTCCTCGAGGGTGGCGACGGTCTGGGCGACCGTCGAGCCCTTCTGGCCGACGCCGACGTAGATGCACTTCACGCCCAGGCCGCGCTGGTTGATGATCGTGTCGACTGCGATGGTGGTCTTGCCGGTCTTACGGTCGCCGATGATGAGCTCGCGCTGGCCCCGTCCGATGGGCGTCATCGCGTCGATCGCCTTGATGCCGGTCTGGAGCGGCTCCTTCACCGGCTGGCGGTAGACGATCCCGGGGGCCTGCACCTCGAGCCGGCGGAACGTCTCGGTGCTCACCGGGCCCTTGCCGTCGATGGGCTGGCCCAGGGCGTTCACCACCCGGCCGATCACGGCGTCGCCGACCGGCACCGACAGGATGCGGCCGGTGGCGCGGGCGGTGTGGCCCTCCTCGATCACGTCGGACTCGCCGAGGATCACGGCGCCGATCGACTCTTCGTCGAGGTTGAGCGCCAGCCCGAGGTGACCGCCCTCGAACTCGAGCAGCTCGTTCACCGACGTCTGGGGCAGACCCGAGACCCGGGCGATGCCGTCGCCGACCTCGAGCACCCGTCCGACCTGGGCCTGGGCCGTCTCGGGCTGGAAGCCCTCGACGTGCTTGCGCAGCGCCGCCGCGATCTCGTCGGCGTTGATCGTGAGCTCGGGCATGCGGAGCTAGATCCTTTCCTTCAGTTGATCGAGTCGGTGGCGGACGGTGCCGTCGATCACGGTGTCGCCGACGGTGGCGACGACGCCGCCCAGGACCTTGGGGTCCACGACGACCTTCACCTCCACCTCTTTCCCGGTGGCCTTCGACAGCGCCTTCGCCAGGCGGTCGCGCTGCTTGTCGTCGAGCGGGATCGCGCTGCGCACCTCTGCGACCTCGCGCTGGCGCTCGCGCGCTGCCTTCTCCACGAAGCGGTCGACGATGGCGGGCAGGTCGGAGGCGCGGCCGATGCCGGCGATGAACGCGGCCAGCGCGGCCGATGCCTCCAGCGCCTTCCCGCCCATGAGCTCCTCGACCACCGCCATGCGCCGTTCGGGCGGCAGGGCGGGGTCGGTGAGCGCCAGGCGGAGCTCGTCGGAGGCCTCCAACGCACGGGCGAAGCGGAACAGGTCGTCCTCGACCTCGCCCAGGACGCCCTCGGCCTTCGCCACATCGAGCAGGGCGTTGGCGTAGGCGTCGATCCGGTCGACGGCCTCGGCGTCGGGGCTCATCGCGTCCTCATCCTCGGCGGCCGTTCCCCAGGTCGCTGATGTAGCTCTCGATGAGCGCGAGCTGGGTGTCGCGGTCGAGGCTGCGCTCGACCACCTTCTCCGCCAGCTCGATGGAGAGCTCGGCCATCCGGCTCTGGAGGTCGGTGGTGGCCCGCTCGGTCGCGAGCTGCACGTCCTGGCTCGCCCGCTCCCGGATCTGGGCCGCCTCGGCCTCGGCTCGCGCCGTCAGGTCGCGCTTGAGCTGGTCGGCCGACTGCCGCGCTTCCTCGATGATGCGCCCGGCTTCGTTGCGGGCGTCGGCCAGCTGGCGCTGGTACTCCGCGAGCACGCCTTCGCCCTCGGTCTTGGCCTGCTCGGCCCGCTCGAGGTCGCCCCGGATGCGGTCCTCGCGCTGCTTCATCATGTTCTGCACGCCCGGGAGCGCGTACTTCCAGAGGATGCCGAGCAGGATCAGGAAGGCGATCCCGCCCCAGATGATCTCGTTGGCCTCGGGCAGGATCGGGCTCGGAGCCTCCTGGCAGTCGTCGATCTCGCCGCCGTCCTCGAGGAGATGGATGCACTCCTCGGAGGCGTGGTCGATATCGGGCTCCTCGGTCGGCTCTTCGCCGCCGCTCTCACCGGCGGCGGCGACGCCGGGAGCGGCGATCGCCACCAGCAACCCCAGGCCGAAGCTCGCGAACAGCGTTCGCATCCGCATCGGTCGCTCCTAGGAGAGGATGAACGCGAGCACGAACCCGAACAGGGCCAGCGCTTCGGTGAAGGCGATGCCCAGGAACATGGTGGTGCGCACCATGCCGGCGGCCTCGGGCTGTCGGGCCATGGCGGTGATGGCATTGCCCACCACCAGACCGATGCCGATGCCGGGGCCGATGGCGGCGCCGCCGTAGACGACGCCCCGGCCGAGGGCGGTGAGGCCGTCGACCAGTTCGCCCGGGTCCTGTTCTGCGAGGAAGCGCAGCAGCAAGGGGTTTCCTCCTACTTGTCTTCTCTTGGCTTGGTTGCTCTTGGTTTGCTTGCTCTTGACAACTGGGTCGCTAGTGCTCGGGATGCATGGACAGACCGATGTACACGGCGGTCAGGATCGTGAAGATGAACGCCTGCAGGAACGCCACCAGCAGCTCGAAGCCGGTCAGCGCGATGAGCAGCAGGAACGGGAACGGCAGGATGACGAGGCTGATGTTCTTCCCCCACAAGGCTGCCGACAGCACCGCGAACGTCACCAGGATCAGGTGGCCGGCGAGCATGTTGGCGAAGAGCCGGACCGCCAGCGAGAACGGGCGCACGAGGAACGTCGAGACGAACTCGATCAGCGCAATCAGCGGGAGCATCGGCTTCGGCACACCCGGGGGGATGGTCGAGCTCTTCAGGTAGCCCAGGGGCCCCTGCTTGGCGATTCCGACGATGTTGTAGATGAACCACACCAGGATGGCGAGGATGAACGGCACCGCCATCCGCGCGTTCCCGGGGAACTGGAACAGCGGGATGATCTCGAAGATGTTGATGAAGAAGATGAAGAAGAACATCGTGAGCAGGAACGGCAGGTAGCGGAGCCCGTCCGGCCCGATGGTCTGCATGATGATGCCTTCGCGGACGAACTCGACGCTCGACTCGGCCATGTTCTGCACGCCGCGCGGTACGAGCTGGGCGCGGCGGCCGGCGACGAAGAAGAACGTCAGGGTGATCAGCACCGCGAGGAAGTAGATGATCGTCGTCTTGTTGATCGCGTACGGCGTGTCCTCGAAGAGGAGGTCGGGCCACCGGATCAAATGGCTGATCGGCGGGAACTCGAGCCCGAGGGGCGCGGTCACTCGGTCACTCCTTCCGGTCCGGTACGCGTCGGTGGGGTGATACTGCGGTCACGGCGCAAGCCGGGCGCGGCCAGCGTGAGGCTGACGGACCTTAGCTCCCAGAACAGCAACCCGAGATGGGCGGCGAAGAGCGTGATGCCCAGGACGATGACGTCGACCCAGCCGAACAACGCGTCGGCGAGCAGCATCGCGCCGAGCAGGACGCCCATGCGCACGACGAACCCGCCCATGGCGACGGCGGCGAGCGTGGCGGGAGAGCGTCGCGCGCCCCAGGCCAGCCCGGTGGCGGTGGCCAGGAAGTTGGCAATCGCGAGCGCGACGCCGAGCCCGGCGCTGGCGGCGCCGTCGACGCCCCGCACGAGCCCGGCCACGAGTACGACGGCAGGAGCCACGTAGAGCGCGTGACGAGCGAGGTCGAGGGCGATCGACCGCTCTACCTGCGGCGTCGCGTCCACGGCTTCCCCTCCTCCTCCGCTTCCACCCGCGCCTTGTACACGTAGATCGCCCGGGCTACCACCCCGGTGATCCCGACGACCAGAAGCACCACGGTGAGCCACGGCCGGGTGCCGAGTCGCCCGTCGAGCCAGAGGCCCAGCACGCCGAACAGCACCGGGATGACGGCGAACTCGAACGCCTGGGCCAGCGCCTCCCCGAACCCGCCGTAGAGGGAGCCGGCGATGGGCGGGACCCACCCCCGGTTCTCCTCGTTGGCCTGGTCGTGCGGTTCTGCGCCCACGCCGCCCTCCCCGAGGACTTTGTGAATTCGCTCACAATCTATCCGTCCCCGTCGGGGCCCGTCAACCGGGGAGGCGCGCTACGAGCCGCCCTGCTCCGCCGCCCGTCGATGGGCATCGAGGTGGGTGACCTCGGCTTCGCTCTGCACGTCGGGCTCGCTCGGTGCGGGCCCGTCGAGGACCGGATCCCGCGCCGAACGCACCCCGGGGTGGAAGTACACATAGAGGAGGAGACCGAGCGCGGCCACGCCCAAGGGGACCATGGCATTCCCGCGCTTGGTGTACGTCGGGAACAGCACCAGCCCCGAGAGCAGCGCGGTCCACAGCCAGAGGATCACGACCGAGCGGCGGGGCCCGTGACCCAGGCGCATGAGCCGGTGATGGAGGTGGTCCTTGTCCGCGACGGTGAACGCGGTCCGCCGGTACACCCGGCGCAGGAACGCGAACACGGTGTCGACGATCGGAACCCCGAGGATCACCACCGGGATGACGAGGGGCGCGAAGAAGAAGTAGGTCTGGCCGCTGAACTGGTCGGCGGTGCGGCCCCCGACCGTGATCGTGGTGGTGGCCATGAGCAGTCCCAGGAAGAGGGCGCCCGCGTCTCCCATGATGATGCGGGCGGGGTTGAAGTTGTGGGGCAGGAACCCCAGGCACACGCCGACCGCGATCACCGCGACCAGCGGCCCGATGTTGGTTCCCTCGAGCAGACCGGCCTTGAAGAGCCGGTCGGCGTAGAGGAACAGCGCGGATCCGGCGATGATCACGATGCCGGCGGCGAGACCGTCGAGGCCGTCGATGAGGTTGATGGCGTTCGCCATCACGACCACGGTCAACACGGTCACGAGGGGGGCGAGGTCGGGCGAGAGCACGACGTACTCCGTGCTCGCGAACGGCAGCCGGAAGAAGAGCATCGACACGCCCATCAGCGAGAGCAGGCTGCCGGCGAAGACCTGGCCGGCGAGCTTGGCCGGCGGCGAGACCTCGCGGAAGTCGTCGAGGGCGCCGACGACGAACATCACCCCCGCCGCCAGGATCAACCCGAACGGCTCGGACGAGTCGTCGAACATCTCGCGGAACTGTGGGATCCGCGATGCGACCGCCATCGCCAGCAGGAAGCCGAGGAACATGCCGGCGCCGCCCAGTGACGGGGTGGGCCGGTCGTGCACGCTGCGTGGGCCGGGCACGGAGACGGCGCCGACCCGCACCGCCAGCCGGCGCACCACGAACGTCAGGAGGAACGTGCTGACGGCTGCGACCGCCAGCACGACCGAATAGCCACGCACTAGGCGAGCTCTGGATACGGCGTGTACTTCGAGCAGAGGCGCGCCGCCGCGTCGCGGACGTCGGTGGCGACAGCCTCGTCGTCGGGCGTGCGCAGCGCGGTGGCGATGAGCGAGGCGATCTCCTCCATCTCGGGCTCGCCCATGCCCGCGGTGGTCACCGCCGCCGTACCGAGGCGTAGGCCGCTGGTGACGAAGGGCTTTTCGGGGTCGTTGGGGATGGCGTTCTTGTTCACGGTGATGCCGGCGCGGTCGAGCGCCTCCTGGGCGACCTTGCCGGTGACGCCGAAGGGCCGGAGGTCGACCAGCATCAGGTGGTTGTCGGTGCCCGCCGACACCACCCGGAACCCCTCGTCGACGAGACCGGTGGCGAGCGCGCGGGCGTTGCGGACGATGCCGGCGGCGTAGTCGCGGAACCCGGGCTGGGCCGCCTCGTGGAACGCCACCGCCTTGGCCGCGATCACGTGCATCAGCGGCCCGCCTTGGAGACCGGGGAACACGGCCTTGTCGATGACGGCGGCGTACTCCTCGCGGCACAGGATCGCGCCGGCCCGGGGGCCGCGCAGCGTCTTGTGCGTGGTGAGCGTCACCACGTCGGCCTGCGGGATCGGTGAGGGGTGCGCGCCGCCGGCGATGAGCCCGGCGATATGGGCGGCGTCGACCACGAGCAGCGCGCCGACCTCGTCCGCGATCGACCGGAAGGCGTCGAAGTCGATGACGCGGGGGTAGGCGGTGGCCCCCGCCACGATCATCTTCGGACGCTCGCGCTTCGCAAGCTCCCGGATCTCCTCGTACACGAGCGTCTCGGACTCGTCGTCGACGCCGTAGGCCACGAAGTCGTACAACCGCCCGCTGAAGTTCACCGGCGAGCCGTGGGTGAGGTGGCCACCCTGGTCGAGCCGCATCCCCATGACCTTGTCGCCGGGCTGGAGCAGCGCAAGGTACACCGCCATGTTGGCGTTGGCGCCCGAGTGGGGCTGCACGTTGGCGTGCTCGGCCCCGAAGAGCGCGCACGCCCGGTCACGCGCCAGTTCCTCGGCCTCGTCGACCACGTAGTTCCCGCCGTAGTAGCGCTTCCGCGGGTACCCCTCGGAGTACTTGTTGGTGAGCACCGAGCCCTGGGCCACCAACACCGCCGGCGACGTGAAGTTCTCCGACGCGATCAGCTGGAGGGTGGTGTTCTGGCGCTCCACCTCACGCCGCACGACGTCGGCGATGGCGGGGTCGGTGGTCTCGAGCGCGGCAAATGGATCGGTCATGAGCTCGCGACCTCCGCGATCGTCTCGTTCTCGATGTCGGTGATCTGGCCCACCCGCCGGGCGTGGCGACCGCCGGCGAACCGCGTCGCCAGCCAGAGCCGGACGATCTCGTCGGCCAGGCCCTCGCCGACGATACGACCGCCCATCGAGAGCACGTTGGCATCGTTGTGCTCTCGCGACAAGCGGGCGGTGTAGAGGTCGTTGCAGAGGGCCGCTCGCACGCCTCGCACCTTGTTGGCGGCGAGTTGCTCGCCTTGACCGCTGCCACCGAGGACGATGCCCCGCTCCGCCCGGCCGGCGGCGACCGCGCGACCCACGGCTGCGCAAATGGGCGGGTAGTCAACCGATTCCTCGGAGTCGGTCCCGAGGTCGTCGACCTCGTTGCCGTCCTCCTTCAGCACCTGCTTGAGGTGCTCCTTGAGGCGGAAGCCAGCATGGTCGGAGCCGATAGCGATGCGCACGAGAGCCTCCCGCCGGACGGTATCCCGACGCCCAGCCTACCGGGGCTCCCCCGGCACACCCGTCACGATGCGTGTGTTCGCGACCACCCGGTGAAGTCCTTGACCTCCCTCGACAGCAGCACCCAACCGCTCACCAGCTGAGAGCCGGGTCAGGCCGAGGCACTCGACCGAGAGCTGGTCCGCGCCGAGCACCGCTTGGCGGCCCTCCCCATGTTCGAGCTCCCGTCGCTCGCCGGCCTCCTCGACGAGCACCCGCGGCAGGAGGTCCCGGCGCGGGTCCGCGAGCCATACGAAGGCGACCGCGCCCAGCCCGAGGAGCGCGAGGCTGCGCCCGCCGACCCCACGCAGACTCCTCGTAAGGGTCGTCGTGCTCACCCATGACGACCGACATCGTTCGCACCGTAGGCGGGCGCGCTTCCCCGGCCATGGCGCGGCGCCGACGTAGCCTCGGCCCGATGACGCAGACCGACGCGCCGGTGGACGCCGAGTCGCCTCGCGTCACGCCCGCCCTCCTCCGGTGGGCCGAGAGCATGTGCGGCCGCCGGCTGGCCGGCGTGCATCACGACCGCCGTGGCAACCGTCCCTCGGACGCGCGGTTCCGCGTCGCGAACCGTGTGTTCGACTCGGCCAGGCTCGCGCACACCGACATCGCGGTCCCGACGCTCGGCGCGTTCCGGGCCGTGACCGGGCTCGAGCCCGAGGAACAGCGGGTCTACGAGGCCGCCGGCCGCTGGTACGTCACCCTGTTCGGCGATCGCGCGGTGCGGGCGGTCGACCTCGACGACTGGGAGTCGCCCGTCGCCGAGCTCGGGGTCCGGCTCGTCGGACCGGCCGGGCTCCCGGTCGAGGATGCGGACGGGCGCCGAGAGCTGCGGCTGCTCCGGGTCGGCGCCCGCCGCCCGGTCGCGGGCGACCCGCTCGAGTCGATCGAGGCGCGGTTCGCGCTCGAACGGGTGGCCGGGTGGGCCGGCGGCGCGTCCCTCCGGCTGTGCGTGGCTGATCTGGTGCAGGGCGCGTTGATCGAGCGCGAGGTCGACGTGAACCGCGTGCTGGATGCCGAGGTGCGACCGTGGCTCGCCGAACGGGTGGCGGTGATCCGCGCGCGGGTGGCCGACCCGACGCCCCAGCCCGGCCTCGAGTGCGCCCATTGCCGGTACGTCGCCGGCTGCGCCGCCCATGCCTGACCGGCTGCTGGGCGACATCGTCCCGCTCAGCGCGTCGTCGCTCGACACGTGGCTGCGGTGCCGGCGCGAGTTCCTCGCCTCCCAGCTGCTGGGCCTGCCCGAGAGCGATGCCGGCGGCTCGCCCGACCAGGGCCTGCTGGTCCACGACCTCCTCCGCCACATCCATCAGCAGGGCTCGTGCCGCGATGCGGAGCACGTGGAGGGGACCCTGGCCGCGCACGGCCTGAACGGTTCGAGCGCGCTGCAGGGTTTCGTCGAGCGCCACGCCCGACGTTGTCCGCCCGACGACGCCGCCGGTGAGCACGAGGTCGAGCGGGCCCGGTTCCATCGCCGGCCGGCGCCCATGTTCATGGCGACCGGGCGCATCGACGCGGTCTGGCGCCACCGGGGACTACTCGACGCCCGCGACTACAAGACGGGTCAGTCGTTCACCGAGCGGGTCGCCGACGACCCCCGGGCGCGCCTCCAGGTGTGGCTACTCGCGCCGCTCGCCCGGCACGAGGGGCTCCGCCTGCGGTTGCGCTACGAGTTCCTTTCCGCCGAGGTCCTCGACGACCCCGAGCCCTTCGAGCCCGACGACGACGACCTGGCCGCGATCGAAGAGGAGCTACGCGGGGTCGTCGAGGCGATGTGGGGTGAGCAGGAGTTCGCGGGCGTGGCCGACGCCGCGCTGTGCGGCCACTGCCGCTACCGCTCCATCTGCCCCGACAGCGCGTCGCCGGGCGTGCCCGCCTGGCCTGTCCCTCCGGAGGATGGGTGATGGCGGTCGATCCACGGACGCCGGTGATCGCCGGGGTCGGACAGCGGTTGCAGCGGGTCGAGGACCTGGCGGCCGCGCTCGAGCCCATCGACCTGCTGGCCTCGGCGGCGCGTGCTGCCGCCGACGACGCCGGGGCACCCGGGTTGGCGGCGGCCGCCGACACCGTGGCCGTCGTCGACATCGTGTCGTGGAAGTACCTCGACCCCGGCGCCCTGCTCGCACGACGGCTCGGCCGGGAGGCGCCGGTGCAGTCGGTGACGACCACGCTGGGAGGCAACTCGCCCCAGCTGCTCGTGAACGAGCTCGCCCCCGCGGTCGCCCGCGGCGACGCCGACGTCGTGCTGCTCGGCGGCGCCGAGTCGATGTACACGCGCCTGCGGGCCCGACGAGAGCCCAAGACGTGGCTCGACTGGGCCCAGACCGACGACGCACCGTGCCCGCGGGTGCTCGGCGACGGCCGCCCCGGCACCAACGACTACGAGATGGCGCACCTGGCGGTCGCGCCGACGCTGATCTATCCGCTGCTGGAGACGGCAGTGCGGGCGGCGGCCGGTCGCAGCGTCGAGGAGCACCAGCGGTACGTGAGCGAGCTGTGGTCGACGTTCGCGGCGGTCGCGGCGGGGAATCCCTTCGCGTGGTCGCGAGACGCGTGGTCGCCGGAGGAGATCCGGACGCCGTCGACCGACAACCGCATGGTCACGTTCCCGTACACGAAGCGGATGTGCGCCAACATCGAGGTCGACCAGGCCGCGGCCGTGTTGCTGTGTTCGTACGAAGCGGCGCGCAGCGCGGGCGTTCCCGATGACCGCTTGGTGTTCCCTCTTGCAGGCGCAGACGCGCACGACCACTTCTTCTTCTCCGAGCGGGCGTCGCTGGCCGAGTCGCCTGCGATCGGGATCGCGGGACGGGCGATGTTCGCGGCCGCGGGCGTCGACCTCGATGACGTCGCCCGCTTCGACCTCTACTCCTGCTTCCCGTCGGCGGTGCAGATCGCGATGGGAGCGCTCGGGCTGACCGGGCGACACGGCGGGGACGAGCGGCCGTTGACCGTCACCGGCGGGCTCGCGTTCGCGGGCGGGCCTGCCAACGACTACCCCACGCACGCGATCGCGGCGATGGTCGACGCCTGCCGGCGCGACCCGGGGTCGGTGGGGATGGTGAGCGCGCTCGGTTGGTACGTGACGAAGCATTCGTTGGGCTTGTACTCGACGACGCCTCCTTCGGACGGGTTCGCGCGCGTCGATCCAGCCAAGACCCAGACGGAGGTCGACGCGCTACCGCGTCGTTCGATCGCGGGAGGGTACGACGGCGAGGCGACGGTGGAGGCGATGTCCGTCGTGATCGAGCGGGACGGTTCGCCGTCGCTCGCGATCGTGTCGCTGCTCACCCCGCCGGGCGCGCGGGTGCTCGCGAACTCGCGGGAACCCGACGTGATGCAGGCGATGACGGGAGAGGCGTGGGAGGGCCGGACGGTGCGGGTCCGCACCGACGGCGCCGCGAACGAGCTCGCGGTCTGAGGCTCCGTTCTCCACCGGCAAGGGTCACTTTTCCACAACTTCAGACCTCCAGAAGAAATCTGTTGCCTTCTCCGACGATGAGGGTTAGAATACGAACATACGTTCCCCTCCCGAGGAGGCGGTCATGGGGAGTCTGCAGTCCGCAATCGACGAGCTCGCCGCAGAGGACCTGACCCGGGTCCCGGTCGTGCGGATCGCCGACGACGCCCTCGACCAGTTCCGCGAATCCGAGCGGCTCCAGGCACAGGCGCTGCGGCGCCTCGCGGTCGTGGACGAGGCGGGCGTCTGGGCCGACGACGGGTCGCTGTCGAGCAAAGCGTGGCTGCGACGCCACGGCCGCATGACCGCGGGTGCCGCGTCCGAGCGGGTGCGCATCGCACGCCGGCTCGGTGACCAGCCCCGGACGCGCGGCGCGTTCGAGGCCGGCGACATCGGCTACGAGCACGTCCGGCAGGTCACCCGGGTGCTCGCGGATAGCAGGGAGCGCCTAGAGCCGGAGAAATGGGACGAGGCCGAAGCCATGCTCGTGGACGTCGCCCGGGACCACGACCCCGGCTCCCTCCGCCAGGTCTGTGAGCACTTCCGCCACGTGGTCGACGCGGACGGCTTCCAACAGTCCGAGGCGGAGCGGTACGACCGGCGGCGCTTCGACATGTCGCCGATTCTCGACGGCATGGAGACGATCGACGGTCTGCTCGACGCCGAGGGATCCGCCATGGTGAAGAGCGCGCTCGACCCGCTCGCCAAGCCGCGTCCGAACGACACCCGCACGCCGTCGCAGCGACGGGCCGACGCCCTCGTCGAGTTGGCTCGGCGCGCGCTCGACCGTGGCGATCTGCCCATGAGCGGGGGCGAACGGCCGCACCTCAACCTCACGGTCGATCTCGTCACGCTGGAGCGCCGCGCCGGTGCGCCGGCCGCCGAGCTCGGCCGCTCCGATCAGCCGATCAGCGGCGAAACCGCGCGGCGACTCGCCTGCGACGCGCGCGTCAGCCGCATCATCACCGATGGCGCCAGCCAGCCCATCGATGTAGGTCGGGCTACCCGCTCGATCCCGCCGGCGCTGCGTCGAGCCATCACCGCTCGGGACAAGCACTGCACGGCACCCGGTTGCGACCGTCCGCCCGAATGGTGCGACGGTCACCACGACATCCACTGGATCGACGGCGGCGAGACCTCGACCGCCAACGTCCGGTTGCTGTGCCGCCACCACCACCATCTGGAGCATCCGGAGCTCAAGGACGAGTGGGCCCGGGGACCGTAGCTAGGCCGTGCTCCCCCACTCGTCCCAGTACGTGATCTCCTCGACCGGGCGGCGCTTGGCGGGTTTGAACTCCTCGCCTTCGTAGTAGGCGACCGGCAGCAGCGCGGCCTGGATGAACCCTTCGGGGATCCCGAGGAGCTCGGCCGCCTCGCGCTCGTGGGGGAGGTGGAGCGTGGTGAGGACGGTGCCGAGGCCGCGGCTGCGCAACGCCAGCTGGAAGCTCCAGACCGCGGGGTAGATCGACGCGTACACGCCGGCATGGGCGGCGCCCTTGGTGTAGTCCTCGATGCACGGGATCACGTGCACGGGGACCTCGTGCAGGTGCTCCGCCAGCCAGATCGCCGACTCCGCAACGCGCGACTTGGGGGCGTCGTCACCGGCGCTGGCGATGTAGGGCCCGAACACGTCGCCGTACCAGTCGGCGAGGGCAGCGCGCTTGTCGGCGTCGGTCACGATCATCCACCGCCAGCCCTGGCGGTTCGAGCCGGTCGGCGCCTGGATGGCCAGCCGCAGGCACTCCACGATCACCTCGCGCGGCACCGGCCGGGTGAGGTCGAGGCGCTTGCGCACCGCCCGCGTCGTCGAGAGCAGCTGGTCGACCGTCTCGCGGTCTATGACTCGTCCTTGGGCGTGAGGTCGACCCGCAGCGTCAGGATGCCGTCCTCGAACTCCCAGGTGGCATCGCCGACGATGGCGAAGTCCTGGAAGTCGAGCTGGGCCTGCTCGACAAAGCGCTGGCGCTCCTCTCCCGCGACCGGCGGGAGGGGCCGGTCCTCCACCGCCGCGGCCCGCTGGCGGAAGCGCTCGAGCATCGCCTCGACGTCGAGCTGGTCGGCCACGCGCGCACGTTACCCAAGCCGGGCGACGAGTACCCGGTCTCGGCCGGTGAGATCGGGGCGAACGAGTGTTTCGGCGAAGCCGGCGTTCCGGGCGCGCTCGATCGCAGCGTCCCGCTGGTGCGGCGCGAGCTCGCACACGAGCGCTCCCCCGGGCTCGAGCCACGCCGGCGCGTCCGCCACGATGACCTCTATCGCCTCGAGACCGGTCGGTCCGCTCACGAGCGCGTCCACCGGTTCGTGCTCACGGACGTCCGGCGAGAGCCCGGCGAGCTCCGCCTCACTCACGTACGGCGGGTTGGCGACGACCATTCGCAGCCGGCCTCGAATCTCCGCGGGCAGCGCGTCGAACCAGTCGCCGCGAGCCAGGCGCACCCGGATTGCCGGCTGCCCGGCGCCGGCCAGGTTGGCGCGCGCCACCGCCAACGCGTCCTCGCTCGCATCGGTCGCCCAGACCTCCGCGTCGGGGAGCTCCGCCGCCAGCGCGAGCGCGAGTGCCCCCGACCCCGTGCCCAGATCGGCGATCGTGTACGCCGCGGCCGTCCCCGTCCACGGATTGGGCGCGCCGCGACGGCCACCGAGCCGCTGCGCCTCCTCGATCGCGACCTCAGCCGTGACCTCGGTCTCGGGGCGCGGGATCAAGACCCGCCGGTCCACCAGCAGGTCGAGGCGGCGGAACGACCATTCACCCAGGACGTACTGGAGGGGCTCGCCGCCGGCGCGACGCTCGAGCATCGCGGTGAGGTTGTCCTCGCCGCGTGTCGGCACCGGTTCGGCTTCGGACGCGACCAGCTCGGCGCCTTCGTATCCCGAGATCTGTTCGACCATCCAGCGCGCCTCGCTGCCGGGGTCGGGCACGCCCGCGGCGCGCAGCTCGCGCTCAGCCCGCGCTCGCAGTTCCCGCCAGCTGGCGCCCTCAGCCGTTGCCGGCACCCAGCTGGTCGGCTCGCTCGGCGGCGGCAAGGGCGTCGACGATCTCGTCGATCTGGCCTCCAAGCACCTGGTCGAGGGAGTGCAGGGTGACGCCGACGCGGTGGTCGGTGACCCGGTTGTCCTTGAAGTTGTAGGTGCGCACCTTCTCGGAGCGTCCGCCCCCCTTCACCTGGTCGCGCCGGGTCGACGACAACTCGTGGGCCTGTTGCTCACGCTCGAGCTCGAGGAGGCGCGATCGCAGGATGCGCAGCGCCTTCTCCTTGTTCTGGAGTTGGCTCTTCTCGTCCTGGCAGGTCACGACCAGCCCGGTCGGCTTGTGCGTGATCCGCACCGCCGAGTCGGTGGTGTTCACCGACTGCCCGCCCGGGCCGCTGGAGCGATAGACGTCGACCTCGAGCTCGTTGGGGTCGATGCGGATGTCGACCTCCTCGGCTTCGGGCAGCACCGCGACCGTGGCCGCGCTGGTGTGGACCCGGCCCTGGCTCTCGGTGACCGGCACCCGCTGCACCCGGTGGGGCCCGCCCTCGTGCTTGAGTCGGTCCCACGCGTCCGGGCCCTTGACGACAAACGAGATCTCCCGGAAGCCGCCCATGTCGGACGGCTGGCTCGCGAGCTCCTCCACCTTCCAGCCGTGGTTCTCGGCGTAGCGCTTGTACATGGTGAAGAGGTCGCCGGCCCAGAGGTTCGCCTCCTCGCCGCCCTCCGCGCCCCGGATCTCGACGATGACGTTCTTGCCCGTGTTGGGATCCGCCCGCACCAGCAGCTCGCGGAGCCGGCCATCCAGCTCGGCCAGCGCGGTCTCCTTGTCCTCGACCTCGGCGCGCAGGTAGTCGCGCATCTCCCCGTCGGCCTCGCCCTCGAGCAGCTCCCGGGCATCGGCGACGTCCTGCTCGACCGCGCGGTACTCCCGGTACGCGTCGACCACCGGCTTGAGCTCGGCGTGGCGCCGCCCGGCGTCGCGCGCGGCCGCCTGGTCCCCGGCCGCGTACAACTCGGGGAGACGGGACTCGAGCTTCTCCAGCTCGGCCTCGAGATCGGTGAGGCGCTCGAACATGCGGCCAGGGTACCGGGGTGGTGCCCGTCCTCCGGGCTACGAACGAAAGATCGGCAGCGGGTCGAAGTCGTCGCCGAGGACGGGTCGCGACTCGACGCCGAGCCAGTCCAGACCGGTGGCGTACAGAGCACGGAAGTCGACGTGGTGCTCGAGGTTGCCCCCGCGGTCGAGCGTCCCCAGGTTCGGCGGCGTTCCGTAGCGACCGCCCCGCACCTGAGCGCCGGCGACGAAATGCACGTTGGCGGTGCCGTGGTCGGTGCCGCTGCCGTTCTCGGCCGGGCGGCGGCCGAACTCGGAGACGGTCATGAGCGCGACGTCCTCGTCGGCGCCGACGGTGGTGAAGAACTGCTCGATGCCGTCGTCGAGCTGCTGCATGAGCAGCGGGTGGCGGTCGGCCTGGCCCTGATGCGTGTCGAAGTCGCCGATGCCGTTGATGTAGATCACCCGCGGCTTCGCCTTCGACGTGACCAAACGCGCTGCCAGCGCCAGCGAGTCGACCACCGTGCGGTCGCCGTAGCGGTCCTGCCCCGTCATGGCCGCCTGCTCGTCGTCCGCCGCCGCCTCCTCCCTGTCCGCTTGGTCACCGTCGCTTTCACTGCTCGATTCGCTCAGGGCGCGCTCGAGGTCGGTGCGGGCGGTCCCGGTCAGGCCGATCGCCCGCTCCACTTGGTCGACCAGCGTGGTCGCGTCGACCGACCCGCTCGCGCTCGCCGAGCTTCTGTCCTTGGAGTGGTGGCACAGGGCTCAGTGTCGCCCCGATCTGTCAGCGGAATGTGAAGGCCCCCTGAGGATGCGTTCAGCCGGTCAGCTGGTTCGCCACGCCTCCAGCACGGAGTTGTCGCCGCCGGCGCTCTGCTCCGCGACCTGGTCGAGGAACTGGTGGAGCTCGTCGGCGCCGGCGCGGTCGGCCATCGCCCGGGGGATGGCGGGAAACTCGTAGTCGGGCGACGGCAGCGGCGGGTGGTCCTCGGCGGGCTTGCGGGCCATGACCTTGTCGACGATCGGTGCCAGGCGCTTCGCCTTGTCGCGCTCGTGTTGGGGATCGCGGTCCTTGAACTCGGGCAGGACCTCGCGCCCGAACAGCTCGAGGCTCTCCATGATGTGCTCGTGGCGGTTCTTGCCCGACTGGCTCACGAAGATGACCTGGTCGACGCCGCACTCCTCGTAGCGGTGGAGGTACTCGCGGATCTGATCGGGCGTCCCCACCGCACCGCGCAGGCCGCCCAGGCCGTTCTCGACCACCTTGGCTCCGAGCCGGTCGTTGTTCGCGGCCGCGGCGTGCACCGCGGCAGGGTCGTAGCCCTGCTCCGCCCGACGCTTCTGGTACTCGGCCCAGACGTCGGTCTTGCCCGGGTGATGGCGCCCGAAGACGTAGTAGTGCGCCAGCGAGTAGCCGAAGAAGTTGGCGCCCTCCAGTCCGCGTAGCAGCGCCTGGTCCTCGTCGGGGTGGCACATGAACGTCGACACGCAGGCGACGTTGGCGTTGACCGCGTCGCCGATCGGCACCCCCTGCTCCTCGAGGGTCTCGTAGTAGTCCTTGATCCAGTAGCGCGCCTCTTCGGGGTCGACGAACGCGAACGTCAGCGCGCCGATGGCCTTCTGAGCGGCGAGGTGCATCGTGTCGCGCCGGCTGCACGCCACCCACACCGGCGGGTGCGGCTTCTGCCGGGGCTTGGGCACGACGTTGCGGGGCGGCATCGCGACCCACTTCCCGGCGTGGCCGGTGAACGGCTCCTCGGTCAGGCAGCGCAGCGCGACCCGGAGTCCCTCCTCCCACATCGGCCGCTTGTCTTCGGGGTCGATGAGGAAGCCGCCGAGCTCGGCTTCCGACGACGACTCGCCGGTGCCGAAGTCGACCCGGCCACCCGACACGAGGTCGAGCATGGCGATGCGCTCGGCGACGCGGGCGGGGTGGTTGAACGGGGGCGGCGTCTGCACGATGCCGTGGCCGAGGCGCATGTCCTTGGTGCGCTGCGACACCGCCGCGAGGAACACCTCGGGCGCGCTCGAGTGGCTGTACTCCTCGAGGAAGTGGTGCTCGACCTCC
>Ga0136614_10000285_pt1 | contig 23346 bp, 22 predicted proteins | sample AntDrymUQ2792106_2_FD_106643 | JGI IMG/M metagenome (GOLD analysis project Ga0136614, IMG submission 106643) | Polar desert sand microbial communities from Dry Valleys, Antarctica - metaG UQ279 (21.06) | ecosystem: Environmental > Terrestrial > Soil > Desert | place: Antarctica: Dry Valley... | reverse complement strand
GGCTGGATCGAACGGGCCGAGAGGTCGGGTCTGTCGCGCACCCTGGTGGTGTGATGATCGACTTCCGGCTTTCTCCCGACGAGAAGAGCGTCGCGGAGGACATCGTGGACGCCGACGTCGGCGGCCGCCAGGTCTGGGTCCAGGAATTCGCGCGAGACGTCGCCACGCGGCTGGCGTTCGGCACGCTACAGGATGTCACTCCCGTCTGGTCACCCGACGGCCGCCGGATCGTGTTCGGCTCGGACCGCGGCGGGGCCGCCACGATCCAGCAGATCTACCAGAAAGCCTCGAGCGGCGCGGGAAGTGAGGAGCTGCTTTTTCGGTCGGGAGATCCGAAGTTCGTGACGGACTGGTCTCGGGACGGCCGGTACATCCTCTTCGAAACCACCGCGGCAGGGACGCGGACGGACCTCTGGATCCTCCCGCTCGAAGGTCGTCGAGAGCCGCGTCCGTTTCTTCGGACGGCCTTCAACGAGTCGCTTGGGCGCTTCTCACCCGACGGGCGATGGGTCGCCTACGTTTCAGACGAGACGGGAAGGCCCGAGGTCTACGTGCAGAGCTTTCCTCTCTCGACCGGAAAATGGAAGGTTTCCAACGAGGGCGGTCTACAGCCCGTGTGGCGCCGGGACGGACGAGAGCTCTTCTACATTTCCCGCAACCGGCACCTGCAGAGCGTCGCGGTCATCCCGGGATCCAATGAATTCGAGGCGGGGCCTCCGCGATCGCTGTTTGCGATGCCCCCGCTGCAGGCCCATGGGGGCCGCAACCACTACGACGTCACAGCCGACGGACAGCGCTTTCTCGTCACCAGCCACGGGGACGGAGACGCCGGATTCGCGTTGCACGTCCTCCTGAACTGGACCGAAGATCTGGCGAAGTCGGCCCGGCCGCGACCCTAGGTCCCCACCACGAGAGTCCCGAAGATCGGGAAGTGGCTCGCCGCCCCCATGAAGAAGAGCATCGGAATCGACAGCCACGCGTTCGTGCGGGACGCGAGGAACGCGCGCCTCGCCCACTTCGGCATGTCCGCCGGCGCCGCGGCCCCGCTCTCGGCGGTCGCGCGCGTCGCGGCGATCATCTTCTTCTGAAGAGGCCAGATGATCATCCAGACGTTCATGAACATCACGAGGCCGAGCCCTCCCCCGATCGCGATCGCGATCGAACGGTTGCTCGCCCCCATCTTGCGCGTCAGGTCTCCGACCACGTAGGCCACGACGAAGACGATCGCCGCGACCGCCACGGCGTAGACCCGCCCGTCCTTGAGGAACCCCCCCGCGATGGCCGCGCGGAGCAGACCCGCGATGAGAACGAAGGCCAGCAGCCAGCCGATGAAGAACCACATGAGCGGGCGGTGCCCGGACTCCTCCGTCCCCAGGATGATCACGTAGTAGATGAATCCCGTCAGGAGGGTGGCGACGGCACCCCAGCGAAACCACCAGAGCGCGCTCGGCATGAGGATCGGGTTGACTTTTCCCTTCGTCCCGGCGTCGAGCTGCTTCTGAAAGTTCACGTTCACCAGGTTGAAGAAGTAGAGCATTCCGATCCAGGTGATCCCCGCGATCAAGTGACCCCACCGGAGGAAGAAGGTGAGATTGGTCTGCCAGTCTTGCGGCCAGGTCATCGGGACGCCTCCTTACTGCGACACGAAGAGGATCGATCTTCTCATTCGAGCGGTCCGAGGAGCGCCTCGGGCGTCAGGGCCGCCGCGAGCTCCTCGGCGCTGAGCACGTTCTTCTCGAGGAGGACCTGGCGGACGCGCACGCCCCGCGCCACCGCCTCCTTGAAGATCTCCGCGGCGCGCGCGTAGCCAATCCGGGGCGTCAGAGCCGTCACCACCGAGGGCGAGTCCTCGAGGTACTGGCGGCAACGCTCGGCGTTCGCCGAGATCCCGTCGATGCAGCGCGTCCGGACCACGGGGAGGAAGTTGATGAGAAGCTGCGGCCCCTTCGTCAGGTTGTAGGCGAGCAGCGGCATCATCACGTTCAGGTCGAGCTGCCCCCCGCCCACCGCGAGCGCGTTGGCGGCGTCCATGCCGATGAGCTGGAAGCAGACCATGTTGAGGCACTCGAGCAGCGCCGGGTTGACCTTGCCGGGCATGATCGACGAGCCCGGCTGGACGGACGGGAGGCGGATCTCGTCGAGGCCGGTCACCGGCCCCGCCGCGAGCAGGCGCAGATCGTTCGCGATGCGGCCGAGCTCGACCGCGAAGGCGCGCAGCGCCGCCGAATAGTCGCCCGCCGCCGCCCGACTCTGGAGGGCCTCGCGCGGGTCGGAGGCGGGACGAAGGGATTCCCCGGCGAGCGCGGCGAGGCGGCCCACCGCCTTCTCCCGGAAGCCGCGGGGCGTGTTGAGCCCTGTCCCCGCGGCTGTCCCGCCGAGCGCGACTTCCCGCAATCCGTCGAGCGAGGCGTCGATGACGCGCCGGCGATTCTCGATTGCGTTCCCGTACGCCCGGAACTCCTGTCCGAGCGTCACGGGCACCGCGTCCATGAGATGGGTCCGGCCGGACTTCACGATTCCCGCGTACTCGCGCCCCTTGCGCAGGAACGACTCGGAGAGCCGCCCGACCTCGGGAACGAGCCCGCGGCCGACCGCGAGTGCGGCCAGGTGGAGCGCCGTCGGGAAGGTATCGTTCGTGGACTGGCCGAGGTTGACGTGGTCGTTCGGGTTGACGGCCGTCCGGTCGCCCCGCGGCAGGCCGAGAATCTCCGCGGCGCGTCCGGAGAGCGTCTCGTTGACGTTCATGTGGAACGACACCCCGGCCCCCGCCTGGTAGACATCGACGACGAACTGGTCCCGGTGGCGGCCGGAGATGACCTCGTCGCAGGCCTGCAGGATGGCGGCGGCGATCTTCTCGGGCAGCCGCCCGAGGTCGCGGTTCGTCTCCGCGCACGCGCGCTTGATGCGGGCGTAGGCCACCAGCATTTCGGGGTGGGCGCGCTCGCCGGAGATGGGGTAGTTCTCGATCGCCCGGGACGTCTGCGCTCCCCAGTACGCGTCGTCCGGGATCTCCCGCTCCCCGAGGCTGTCTCTCTCGATTCTCAAGGGGCTCCTCGGCTCCGCACGCGCGGGAAACATAGCAGAACGGTCCGTCGCCCCAAGACGCCGCCAGGGAAGGGAGGCTGCCGTAGAATGTCCTTCCTGCGAGAGGGGCCGGCCGACTTGGAAATCGACAAAAGAGAAGGCGGAGGGACGGGCCGCGCAGCCTCTCGAGCCGGAGCTCGCGGACGGCTGTGGGCTGCCTCCTCGGGACTCCTGCTCGCCCTGCCGCTTCTTGTCGCCTGCGATCAGGCGGAGGTCGTCGCGCCTCCCTTGCGTGCCTTGCCCGCCCCGGCCCGAGCCGAGGCGTCCGGCTACACCTTCCAGCCTCCGGAGAAGACCGCGGTGGATCAGTTTCTCGGCAGGAACCGGCATCTCCGGGTCGCGACGGACAAGGACCGGCGCGCCGTGGACGAGGAGGAAGGCGGCGGGGAGGTCGGGACCCTCTACGGCGTCTACCACCCGTACTTCGTCCGCGGCGACGTCAACGACGATGGCCTCCTCGACTTCGTCCTTGCCTTTGTCCGGCGCGATTCCGATCGCGAGACGCCCTGGTTCTCCGTCGTCGTCTTCACGGGCCGGCCGGCGGCCGGGCGCCCCGGGTTCTCCGCGGAGACGTTCCTCGAGCGCGACATCTCTCTCGCGGACGGCGACCTCGCGATCGATCGCGACGCGATCCTGATCACCCCGGACCTCTCGGAGGAGTCGACACGGCGATACCGTTGGGACCCCGCCCGGCGGTCCTACATCTTCGTGCGCGAAGGGGAACTCGTCCCCGATCCGCCCGCCGTCTCGGAGACGTGACGGATCCGCGGCGCCTCGCGGATGCCTGAGGAGGGCCCGAGCGCCCCCGGGTTCCTGACCTCCCTCGATCCCGTTCCGACCCTCCGCACCGCGGCCGTCGCCCTGCCGCTTCCGCTGCGGAGGACGTTCTCCTACCGGGTGCCCGAGTCGATGGGGGAGCCCGCCGCGGGATGCCGCGTCCGCGTCCCCTTCGGCGAGCGCGTGCTCACGGGCGTCGCCGTGCCGCCGGGCTCTCCGGAGGGGACGCCCGAGACGCTGCGGGAGATCATCGAGATCCTCGACGAGGATCCCGTCTGCACGCCGGAGCTCCTCGCGACGGCGGGCCGGGTCGCCGAGCGCTTCTTCGCGTCCCTCGGGGAGGTGCTCCGCGCGGCGCTCCCCGCGCGCCTCTCCGCGGGGGGCGCGGTCCGCTATCGCATCACGGGCCGCGGCGCGGTCGGCGCCAGCCTCAGTTCCACGTCGGAGAAGGAGATCCTCGAGCGCCTCTCGGGGGGCGAGTCCGTTCCCGTTCACGACCTCCCCGGGCAGGGGCCGGCCCGCCGCGCCTCCCTCCGCTCGCTGGAGGATCGGGGATGGATTCGCGCCGTGTCCGCCGCCGGACGCCGGTCACGCGCGGAGGAGACGGCGTACGTCCCCGCCCGGCTCGACGCGGAAGCTCGCCGGGAGCGCATCGGACGCAGCCGCCGCAGCGTCGCAGTCCTCGGCTACCTCGAGACCGTCGGGCGGCCGGCCACGGCGCAGGAGATCCGCCTCGAGACGGGCGCGGGGCCTTCCGTGGTCCGCGGGATGGCGGCGCGCGGACTCCTCCTCTCGTTCGAGCAGAGCCGGCGTTCTGTCGAGGAGGCGGCCTGGCCGGGGGAGGGATCGAGCGGCTTCGTCCTGACCGCGGAGCAGGACGCCGCGCTCCGGGTGGTCGCGGCGGCGATCCGGGAGAAGCGGTTCCTGCCGGCCCTTCTGCAGGGCGTCACGGGCAGCGGGAAGACGGAAGTGTACCTCCGCGCGATCGCCGCCGCGCTGGACTCGGGGCGGGGCGCCATCTGGCTCGTGCCGGAGATCGCCCTCACCCCGGTCTTCGCGCGGGAGCTGCGGCGCCAGTTCGGCGGCCGCGCGGCCGTCCTCCACTCCGCCCTCTCGGAGCGCGAGCGGGCGGAGGCATGGAACGGGGTGCGGGGGGGCACGTTCCGCGTGGTCATCGGCCCGCGCTCGGCGTCGTTCGCGCCCGTGGCGAACGTGGGCGTCTTCATCGTCGACGAGGAGCACGACGCGTCCTACAAGCAGCGCGAGTCGCCGCGCTACGACGCCCGGGAGGTCGTCTCGATCCGCGCGCGCCAGGCGGGCGCCGCGCTCCTGTTCGGCTCGGCGACGCCGTCGCTCGAGGCGTTTCACGCGGCGCGCACCGGCCGGCTCGAGAGGCTCGTGCTCTCCGGGCGCGTGGAGGCCCGCGCACTCCCGGAGGTCCGCGTCGTCGACCTGCGCCGCGAGATCCCCCTGCCTTCGGAGAAGGGCATTCCCCTCTTCTCGGGGGCGCTCCGGGACCGGCTCGAGGAGGTTTTCGCCCGCGGCGAGCAGGCGATTCTGCTCCAGCCGCGGCGGGGCTATGCACCCTTCCTCCTCTGCCGGGAGTGCGGCCACGACTTCCGCTGCAGCCGGTGCAGCGTCGCGCGCACCGTGCACGCGCGCGGCCGGACGCTCGTGTGCCACTACTGCGGCGAGCGGGTGTCGCGGCCCGCGCTGTGCCCGGAGTGCCGCGGGACGCTGCTGGAGGCGATCGGCGCCGGGACGGAGCGCGTGGCCGAGCGCTTCGCCGAGCGGTTCCCGGGCGTCACGTATGCCGTGCTCGACCGCGACACCGCGCGCCGGGGCGGCGTATCCGCGATCGTCGATGGCATGGCGTCGGGGACGATCTCCTGCCTCATCGGCACGCAGATGGTCGCCAAGGGGCACGACTTCCCGGGGGTGACGGCGGTCGGGGTTCTGTCGGCGGACACGCTCCTCAACTTTCCCGACTTCCGCTCCTCGGAGCGCACCTTTCAGCTCGTGGCGCAGGTCGCCGGTCGGGCGGGCCGTGGCGACCGGGCGGGAACGGTGCACGTCCAGACCTTCCACCCCGAACATCCGGCGATCCGCCGGGCCGCGGCGCACGACGTGGATGGCTTCGCGGCGGCGGAGCTCGAGTTTCGCCGGACGTTCTTCTATCCGCCCTTCTCGGATCTCGCCTCGATCCTGGTCGCGTCCCCCCGAAGGGAACGCGCGGAGGAGGCGGCGGCGGAGATCGGACGCGCCGCGGCGCGCGCGGGAGAGGGGCTGCGCATCTCGGGACCCGCGCCGGCGCCCCTGGAGAGACTCCAGGGAAAGTGGCGCTTTCAGGTTCTCGTGAGGGCGGCGAGCCGGCGCGCCGTACTCGCGGCGCTGGAAGCGACCGTCCCCGAGCGGCCGCCGGCAGGCGTCCAGATCGCCGTGGATGTCGATCCCCAGGACCTGATGTAGTCGATCGCTTCCGCGGAGGAGGGCCGGCCCGCGAGCAACGGGGTACGATTCCTCTCGATGAACGGCGACGACGGCCAGTTCGAGGAACCGATCCTCAAGCTCCGGCGGCGGATCGAAGAGCTCGCCGCGCTCCCGGATGAGGCCTCTCACCGGCGGGAGATCGAGAAGCTCCGCGAGCGACTCGAGCGGGTCTCGCGGGAAATCTACGCGAACCTGACCCCGTGGCAGAAAACCCTCGTCGCGCGGCACCCGGCGCGGCCCTACCCGCTCGACTACGTGGAAGCCCTGATGACGGACTTCGTCGAGCTGCACGGGGACCGCAAGTTCGCGGACGACAGCGCGATCGTCTCGGGCTTTGCCTTGTTCCGCGGGCAGTCCGTGGCGGTGGTCGGCCATCAGAAAGGGCGGGACACGAAAGAGAAGATCCGCCGCAACTTCGGGATGCCGCGGCCGGAGGGGTATCGCAAGGCGCTCCGGGTCATGCAGCTGGCCGAGAAGTTCGGGCGGCCGATCCTCGCGTTCCTGGACACCGTGGGTGCCTACCCCGGCATCGACGCCGAGGAGCGCGGGCAGGCCGAGGCCATCGCCGTGAACCTCCGCGAGATGGCGTCGTTCCGCGTTCCCATCATCGTCACCGTGACCGGGGAGGGGGGCTCCGGGGGCGCCCTGGCGCTCGGGATCGGCGACCGCATCCTCATGCTCGAGCACGCCGTGTACTCGGTCATCTCCCCGGAGGCGTGTGCGGCGATCCTGTGGCGGGACGCCGGGCGCAAGAAGGAGGCGGCGGAAGCGTTGCGTCTCACCGCGCGCGACCTCGAGGAGCTGCACATCCTCGACGAGATCGTGCCCGAACCGCCAGGCGGGGCGCATGCGGATCCCGCCGGCGCCGCCGCCGCCGTCGGCGAGGCGGTGGAACGGCACCTTCGCGACGTGCTCTCGCTCACGCCCGAGGAGCGGCGCGAGCGGCGGTACAGGAAGTTCCGCGCAATGGGGCAGTTCGAGGTGGTGTGATCGCTGAGGTGTAAGGTGAAAGGTGTTCGGTGGAAGGGGAGTCGCCTCACCTTTCACCTCTGACCTTCCACCTCTCGCTTTCTCCGCCCAGACCCCATCTGTCCGTGCCTCTGCCGGACAATGGACGGCATGGAGCCGGAATGGAGAGTCGCGGCGGAAACGGATGCGCCGGAGGGCCTCGCCGGCGCACCAGGCCTCTCGCCGCTGATGGCCCGACTTCTCGCCACCCGCGGGGCACGCACCCCCGCTGACGTCGGGGCGTATCTCCACCCGGACGTCTCGCGCCTGCACGATCCCCTGGATCTCCTCGGCGCCGGGGAAGCGGTGGACCGGCTCCGCCTCGCAGCGCGAACGGGAGCGCGGATCGTGGTGTTCGGGGATTACGACGTGGACGGGGTCACGGCCGTCGCCCAGCTGCGCGCCGCCCTCCGTCGCGCGGGAGCCGATGCTCGGGCCTTCATCCCGCACCGGCTCCGCGATGGATACGGCCTCCGGCCCGAGACCGTCCGGACCGTGCTCGACGAGCTCGCCCCCGCGCTCCTCGTCACGGTTGACTGCGGCATCACCGCGACGGACGGGGTCGCCTGCGCCCGAGCGGCGGGGGTCGACGTCATCGTCACGGACCACCACCTCGTTCCGGACGCGCTGCCGCCGGGGGCCCTCGTCATCAACCCGAAGCAACCCGGCTGCGTCTACCCCGAGAAGCAGCTCGCCGGCTGCGGCATCGCCTTCCGCCTCGCGGAGGCCTTCGGCGCCGCCTCCGGCGCGCCCCTCGCGCGCGAGTCCCTGCTGCGGCTCGCCTGCCTCGGCACGATCGCGGACATGGTCCCGCTGTCCGGCGAGAACCGGATCATCGCCGCGGCCGGGCTCGCCGCTCTCTCGTCGCCGCGGTCGCCCGGGCTCAAGGCCCTCCTCGTTGAGTGCGGCATCGGCGGGGGCCGGCGTCCGACGGCGGAGGACGTTTCCTTCCGCGTCGCCCCACGGTTGAACGCGGCCGGAAGGGTCGATACCGCGGCCACCGCGCTCGCGCTCTTCGAGCTCCAGGCGCCGGTGGAAGCGGCCGCGGCGGCGCGCAAGCTCACCCTGCACAACGTAGAGCGACAGTCCCTCGAACGGCGGGTCGTGACGGCGGCGCGCGAGCGGATCCGGCGCGAGTCGGATCCCGAGCGGGACGCGGTCCTCATCGCCGGGGACTCGGCATGGCACCGCGGGGTCCTCGGGATCGCCGCGTCGAGGCTCGCCCGGGAGTACCATCGCCCCGTGCTGCTTTTCGCTCTGGAGGGAGAGCGGGCGAGCGGATCGGGGAGGAGCATCCCCGGGGTATCGATCCATGCCATCCTGAACGAAATGTCGCACTTCTTTCTCGAGTTCGGCGGCCATGACCAAGCCGTGGGCGCGAGCATCCCGGCCGGGAGCCTCGGCGCTTTTCGGGAGGAGGCGCTGCGCGTCTTCGCGGAGCGTGTGCCCGCGGAGAACCTGGTCCCCGTCGCAGAAGCGGAGGCCGAGCTGGCCGTCGAGGAGATCACCGAGGAGCTCTTCCGCGAGCTCGAGGCGCTGGAGCCGCACGGCGTGGCCAATCCGCGTCCCGTTTTCTACGGCCGGGACGCCACCCCGGCGCGCCCCTTCTCGCCTCTCGGGGAGTCCGGCCTCCGCGGTTCGCTGCGTTCCCGCGGCGGGCCGATCGCGTGCCACACGTGGTCTGAGTGCGACGCCCTGCGAGCCGGCCGCGCCCCGCTCGAAATCCTGTACCGACTCGCGCGCAACCGCTTCGGGGAGCTGGACGTCGAGATTCTCAGAGCGCGCGCGTGAGCCGGAAGCGGCTCGAGCTCGCCGTGCTGGCATTTGGCGCGGCGTTCCTCCTGCTCATCGGCCTGTCGTTCCGCCCGGGCCGCCGTCCCGCCGCGACGTCGCCCGGTCCCTCGCCCGAGACGACGGCGCCCGCGGGCGCGGGGCAGGCGACGACCGTCCTCTCCGGCGTCGATTTCACGGAGTCCGTGAGAGGGAAGCCGGTTTTCCGGATTCGCTCGGAGAAGACGGTCGGGTTCGGCCCGGGCGCCGGACTGCTTCCGAACTGGTACGCCCTCGAGGGAGTGGAGCTGACGGTGTACACAGAGGAGGGAACACCGGTGACCGTCCGCGGCGACCGGGCGGACTACGAGGAGCGATCGAAGAAAGCGCGCCTCACGGGGAACGTCCGGTGGACGGACGAGGACGGGTCGCTCGGCGAGACGGAACGCGTCGAGTTCCGACCCGACACCCGGACGCTCGAGATTTCGGCGCCGCTTCATTTCGTGCGCGGCACCTTCGACCTGCGCGCCGCATCCGGCAGCTACGACGTCCGCGGACGCCTGGTGCGGCTGACAGGACCCGTCAAGGGATCCGGCACGGGAGAGGGGAGCGGCGGCCTCTCCGAGCTGGCCGCCGACGGGGCCCTGTTCCGCAGGACGGAAGGGCTCGTGGAGCTGAAAGGGAACGTCGCGGCTAGCTCGCTCTCGGGTGATCGGGTGACGGCCGACGCGCTCGTCCTGAAGCTCGAGGAGACGGGCAAGCGCGTCGAATGGGCGCGCGCTACCGGACACGTGCGTGGTGTCCTCGCCGGACACGTGCGCGGTGTCCTCGTCGGAGCTTCAGGCGGGAAGACTCCTGGGGCGCCGAACGCAGCCTCCGCGGCCCCGCCCGCCGCCGGCGCATCGATGCCGCGAAGCTACGCCGGCGAGCAGGCGGCGATCTTTTTCGCCGCCGACGGCGCAACCCGCTCCCTCGGCCTGCTCGGCTCGCCGGCCTGGGTCGAGGAGCCCGCGCGGCGCGTGGAGGCGCGAGCGATCGACGTCGCGTTCGAAGGCGGCCGGGCCGTCTCCGCGACGGCGCGAGGGGAGGTGCGCATCCGGACACAGGAAGCGGCCGCGCGCTCGGGGAGGGCCGCCATCGCCTTTGCTCCCGGCGGGGACGTCGAGACGATGGAGCTCGCCGAACGGGTGGAGATCTCCGCCGGGGGGCGCTCCGGGCGGGCGGAGCGTGTCGTGCAAGTTCCGGCCCGCTCGGTCTGGCTCCTGACCGGGGGCCCGGGGTCGTCCGCGACCGTTGAAGACGACGGGGCGCGCGTCTCAGCCGCCCGGATCGAGCTCACCCGCGTGCCGGAGGGGTTGCGTGCCGAGGGGAATGCGCGCGCCGTCTTCGTCGGCAAGCCGGGCGAGCCGCGCGCACCCACACTGGTGGGGGACCCGGGGAAGCCGACGCACGGGAAAGCGGAGCGGATGGTCTTCGACCAGACGGCCCGGACGGCGCACCTCTCCGGCGGGGCGTCGCTGTGGCAGGGCGAGTCTTCCCTCTTCGCCGACGACATCACGCTGAACGACGCGGCACGCACCGTGGTGGCGGTCGGCCACGTGCGCGCCCTCCTCGAGCGACCGCCCGCGGGCCGGGGCGCGGGGGCGCCGACGCGCTCCACGATCACGGCCCGACGGATGATCTACCAGGACGCGGGAGGAACGGCGACCTTCGAGGATGGCGTTTCGATCGTGCGCGGGAGCTGGCGCGCCCGGGCGCAGCGCGGCGCCGCATACTTCGCCGGCGAGCCCCAGCGACGGATCGAGCGGGTCGAGCTCGTCGGATCCGTCGAGGTCCACGATGCCGCCGCGGGACGGGACGCGACGGCCGAGAAGGCGACGGACTACCCGGCGGAGGGGCGCACCGTGCTCGAGGGGAAACCGGCGCGCGTGTCCGACCGTGACGGGAACCGCGTCGCCGGGGCGACCTTGACGATCCGGGATCGCGGGCGTAGCGTCGAGGTCACGGCACCCGAGGGAGGAAAGACCGAGACGATCCATCGCACGAAGCCCTCGTGAGCCGGAATTCTCCGGCGGACGAAAGCGACGAGGTGGTCCTGCGCAGCGCAACCGAAGGGCCTGTCCTGTCCGCCGACGGGCTCATGAAGTCTTACGGCGGCCGCACGGTGGTGAAGAACGTCTCCCTCGACGTGCGGGGGGGAGAGATCGTCGGTCTCCTCGGTCCAAACGGCGCAGGCAAGACAACGACGTTCTCGATCGTCGTCGGTCTGGTCCGCCCGGATGGAGGGCTGGTGCGGCTCGGCGACCGGGACCTCACGGAGCTCCCGATGTACAAGCGGGCGCGCGCCGGCATTTCCTACCTGCCGCAGGAGCCCTCCGTTTTTCGGAAGATGACGGTGGAAGAGAATCTCCTCGCTATCCTGGAGACGCTGGACCTCACTCCCGACGACCGCCGCCGCCGGGTCGAGGAGCTCCTCGCCGAATTCGGGCTGGAGACCGTTCGTAGACACCGGGCCTACACGCTGTCCGGCGGGGAACGGCGCCGGGTCGAGATCGCACGGAGCCTCGTGGTGAAACCGTTCTTTCTGCTCCTGGACGAGCCCTTTGCGGGAATCGATCCGATCGCGGTCCTGGACATCCAGGCCATCGCCCGCCGCCTCGCCTCGGCGGGAATCGGGGTCCTGATCACGGATCACAACGTCCGGGAGACTTTGAGCCTCGTCGATCGGGCTTATATAATCAACGACGGCGAGATATTGCGGGCGGGCACGCCCCTCGCTCTGTCGAGCGACGCCGTCGTAAAAAAGATCTATCTCGGGGAGGCTTTTCAGCTTCAGTGAACGGGTATCGGCACTCATGTTCGCGTCCCCGCCGGCAGGCGGGATCCCGCGGCTACTGACGATGGCACTCGAGCAGAAGCTCAACCTCAGGCTTTCGCAGCGTCTGGTCATGACGCCGTCGCTGCAGCAGGCCATCAAGCTGCTGCAGATGTCGAAGCTCGAGCTGGAGGAGGTCCTCACCCAGGAGATGGTCGAGAACCCGCTCCTCGAGGAAGACCAGGAGGAGGCGACCGAGCCGGAGCAGACGGAGGACCAGAAGAAGCCGGAGACGGTCGCGGCACCCGAGACGCCTGCCGAGGTCGCCGCGGCGCCCGAGAAGGAACGGGACTCCTTCGACGAGATCGACTTCGACTCTTACTTCGAGGACTACCTCGAGTCGTCCTACAACCCCCGCCAGTACGAGGACACCGAACAGGTGCCGCTCGAAAACACGCTCTCGCGCCCCCAGGGACTGCACGAGTACCTGACCTGGCAGCTCGCGATGTCCGACGCCTCGCCCGCCGTGCGGGAGGTCGCGACCTTTCTCATCGGCAACGTGGACGAGGACGGCTACCTCCGCGTCTCGCGGGAAGAGATCCAAGCCGAGTACCCGGACGCGGAGCAGCTCGAAGCCGCGATTCGGCTCGTGCGGTCTTTCGATCCCCCGGGCATCTGCGCGTTCGACCTCCCGGACTGCCTCATGCTCCAGATCCGCGCGCTCGGCATCGAGAATCCGCTCATCGAAAAAATCATCACCGCGCACTGGTCCGAGTTCCTCAATCGCCAGTTCGCGCAGCTCTCGAAGTCGCTCGGGGTCGCCATGGCCCAGCTCCAGGCGGTCGTCGAGATCATCAAGAACCTCGAGCCGAAGCCGGGGCGCAAGTACTCAAACGAGCGCACGATCTACGTCGAGCCCGACGTCGCCGTTCGGAAGATCGGCGACGAGTACGTGATCCAGCTCAATGAAGACGGGCTCCCGAAGCTCCGAATCTCGTCCGCCTACCGGCGCATGCTCCGCGGGGGCAACGGCGCGATCGGCGAGGAGGCGGCGACCTATCTGAAGGACAAGATGCGGTCCGCCGTGTGGCTCATCAAGAGCCTCGATCAGCGGCAGAGGACGATCTACAAAGTCGCGGACTCGATCGTCCGCCATCAGCGTGCGTTCCTCGATCACGGGATCGAGCACCTCCGGCCGCTCGTCCTGCGCGACGTGGCCAGCGACATCGGCATGCACGAGTCGACCGTCTCCCGGGTCGTCTCCAACAAGTACATCCACACGCCGCGGGGCCTCCTGCCGATGAAGTACTTCTTCCACAGCGGCATCGACTCGACGTCCGGGGCGGACGTGTCCTCCCTGTCCATCAAGAACAAGATCGCCCGGATCATCGGAGACGAGGACACGCGGCGGCCGCACTCGGACGCCCGGATCATGCAGAAGCTCCGCGCGGAGGGGATCCAGATCGCGCGGCGCACCGTCGCCAAGTACCGTGAGGAGCTGCGCATCCCCTCCTCCTCGCAGCGCAAGCAGAGCTTTTAGCCCCGGGGAGAGACAGAATGGCCGTCGCGTGCACCGGGAGAAACATCGAGGTCACCCCGTCCCTGCGGGCCTTTGCGGAGGAAAGGGTGCGGCGGCTCGAGCGTCACCTCGGTGGAGCGGCCCGCGTCCGTGTGGTCCTCTCGCAGGAGAAACACCGTTTCGGCGCGGAGGTCATCGCGACGCACCGGCGCCGCCGCTTCACCGCCATCGAGGAAACGGGCGACCTGCGCGCGGCGCTGGCTGCCGCTTTCGCGAAGATCGACGCGCAGGCCCGGAAGGACGCCGCGAAGCGGCGCGACCGCAAGCACCGCCCGGCACCCGGGCCGATCAGCCGCGCGGCGGAGTCCCGGCGCGCTCCGCGTGGAGAGGTTCCCGCGGGGGGCGACGGCCTGCGGATCGTCCGCAGCGACGATGCCCTTCTGGTCAAGCCGATGAGCGTGGAGGACGCTGCCCTCCGGATCGCCGGCTCGCGGCGCGAGTTCCTCGTGTTCCGCGACGCGAGCTCCGAGCGGATCTCCGTGCTCTACAAGCGCCGCGACGGCGACCTGGGGCTCATCGTTCCCGCATGGTGACTCCCGCCGAGACCGGCTTCCTGCAGACGCTCGTCGACTCACGACTCGTTTTCCCCGACCTCCAGGCGCGGAGCATGGACGAGGCCCTCACGGACCTCGCGGGGCGGCTCGCCGTCGCGCGCGTCGTCCCCGACGGGGCCGACCTCGCGCGACGGCTGCTCGAGCGCGAGAAGCTCGGCTCCACGGGCCTCGGGGGGGGCATCGCGATCCCGCACTGCAAGTTGAAGGAGGTGCAGGACGTCGTTCTCGCCGTGGGGACCGCACCCGCGGGCGTGGACTTCAAGTCCTCCGACGGCATCCCCGTCAGCCTGATTTTCCTGATCCTGTCTCCCGCCGACCTGCCCGCGCTCCACCTCCAGGCGCTCGCGCGCATCTCCCGCGTCCTCCGCCGGGCAGGCGTGGCGGAGCGGCTGCGGGGCGCGCGATCCGCTAGCGAGATCGCGGAAGCGCTCCGCGAGGCGGAGGGGAACGCGGCGTGAGCACGACCGTGCAGCCTCCCGCCACGGCCGGCCTGACCGCCGAAGTGCTGCTGTCTCCGGCGCTCGAGGGGCTCCGTCTCCGCGTCGTGGCGGGGGAGGAGGGGTTCGGCCGCGCGATCTCGTGGGGCCGGATCCAGCGGCCCGGCCTGGCGCTCGCCGGGTTCCTCCCGTTCATCAAGCCCGGCCGCATCCAGATCGTCGGCGAGAGCGAGCTCCACTACCTCGAGATCGTCCCGCCCGACGTGCGTCGCGAGCGGATCGCCGCGATCTGCGCGCTGCCCGTCGCAGCGTTCGTCGTGACGAAGGGGCAGCGCGTGCCGGATGACCTCAGCCGGGAGTGCCAGGCCCAGAAGATCCCGCTCCTCGTCTCGGACCAGACGACATCCGTCGTCATCCAGTCGATCACGCGGATCCTCGAGGACGAGCTGGCGCCGATGACGAGCGTGCACGGCGTCCTGGTGGATGTCTACGGGATGGGAGTGCTCCTGCTCGGGGACTCGGGGATCGGCAAGAGCGAGTGCGCCCTCGACCTCATCCAGCGGGGCCACCGGCTCGTCGCGGACGACGTCGTTCAGATCCGCAAGTATCCGAACGGCGCCCTCGTTGGGCGCGCCTCGGACATGATCCGGTACCACATGGAGCTGAGAGGAATCGGGATCATCAACATCAAGCACCTGTTCGGCGTCTCCGCCGTCCGAGGCTCGAAGTCGATCGAGCTCGTCATCGAGCTCGAGCGCTGGGACCCTACGAAGAAGTATGACCGCCTCGGCCTCGACGGTGAGACGCACACGATCCTGGAAACGGAGCGTCCGTTTCTGCGTCTCCCGGTGGCGTCCGGCCGCAACATCGCCCTCCTGATCGAGATCGCGGCCCGCAACGAGCTGCTCAAGACGCAGGGGTACGACGCGGCGAAGGAATTCGCGTTGAAGCTCGACGAGCAGATCGCGCGCAATGCCGTCTCCTCCGGCCGGAATCGGTGAGCCCGCGCGCGCCCGTATCTCGGGAGCGGGGAGCGTCGGCGTGGCGACCCTGAGCCCTGAGGCGGGCGAGGGGCGCCCCGGGAGGTTCCCCGAGAGCCTCGTCATCGTCACGGGGCTGTCCGGCTCGGGCAAGAGCTACGTGAACAACGCGCTGCAGGACATGGGCTACTTCTGCGTGGACAACCTCCCGCTCGAGCTCGTCGAGCCGCTTCTCGCCCGGGTTGGGCATCCGCGCGTGGGCATCATCCTCGACGTGCGCAACCCCGACTTCGGGACCCGCTTTCCGGAAATCCTGGGGCGGCTGCGAGACCAGGCGCCCGGGATGCGCCTTCTGTTCTTGGACGCCACGGAGGATGTCCTGATCCGCCGGTTCTCGGAGACGCGCCGCCCCCATCCCCTCGCCGGCAACCGACCCCTGCTCGAAGCGCTCCGCCGCGAGCGCGAGGCGCTCGAGAACGTGCGCGCCATCGCCGACGTCGTCGTGGACACGACCGGCATGACCGTTCACGACCTGCGGTCGTTCATCCAGAAGACCTTCGTCGGCGACGTCGCCCGAGCCGGAATGCTCATCTCCGCCACCTCGTTCGGGTTCAAGTTCGGTGTCCCCCACGACGTGGACCTCCTTTTCGATGTCCGGTTCCTGGCGAACCCGCATTTCGTGCCGGAGTTGAAGCCGAAGATGGGCAACGACCCGGCCGTCGCCGCCTATATCGAGAAGGACCCGGAGACCGGTCGGTACATGCGCAGGATGATCGAGTTCCTCGACTACCTGATTCCGCTGTACGAGCGAGAGCACAAGAGCTACCTGTCGATCGGAATCGGTTGCACCGGGGGCAAGCACCGCTCCGTGTATGTCGCCGAGCAGCTCGTGGCGGTGCTCGCGGAACGGGGGCTCCCGGTCCGGATCTCGCACCGCGACGCGACACGAGAGGGATAGGGGAGGGGGATGATCGGCGTCCTTCTCGTCACCCACGGGAAGCTCGCGGAAGAGCTCCGCGCGGCCGCCTTGACGATCCAGCCCGACCTGACCCGCGTGGTGGCGGTCTCTCTCGAATGGGACCAGACCGGGGAGGACGCGCGCGACCGCATCGCTAAGGGTCTCGCGGAGGCGGACGAGGGGGACGGCGCCGTGATCCTCACGGACATGTTCGGAGGGACGCCGACGAACCTCACGCTTCCGTTCCTCCAGAAGGACCGCGTCGAGATCGTCACGGGCGTCAACCTCCCGATGCTTCTCAAGTGCGCCGCCCTCCAGCGCAGCGGCAAGCCGGTCGCGGACGTGGCGCACCTCGCGCGAGAGCGCGGACAAAGCTCCATCTACGTCGCCTCCGACCTGCTCGCCGACGAAAGCGCGGTCTCAGCGGCAAGCTCGGATCGGCGCGAGCCTTGATGGAGCGGGAGCTGGAGATCCGGAACCGTCTCGGGCTCCATGCCCGCGCGGCCGCGAAGTTCGTCCAGACGGCCAGCCGCTTCAAGTCGGCCGTCAAGATCCGCAAGAACGGCGAAGAGGTGGACGGCAAGAGCATCCTCGGAATCCTGCTCCTCGCCGCGTCCCAGGGGACCCGGCTCGTCGTGGCGGTGTCCGGCGAGGACGAGGCGGACGCCCTCGCCGCGGTGGAGGACTTGGTCGCCCGGCGATTCGACGAGGACGACTGAGGGGCCCGACCCCGCGCCCGCACCATGCTGCAGGGCATCCCCGTCTCGCCGGGTCTCGCCGTCGGCCGCGCTGTCATCGTGCGGTTCAGCGGCGTCCCGGCCTACCGCCGCGCGATCGAGGCCCAGCAGATCGACGAGGAGGAGCGCCGCCTCCGTCGCGCCGCCCGCAAGGCGACCGACAGTTTCATGAAGCACTCCCGCGAGACCAGCGGGGAGATCGGTACGGAGCTCGCGGCCATCCTGGAGGCCCACGGGATGATCGCCACGGACGAGACGTATCTCAAGGCCATCCTGGAACGGATGAAGCGGGACCGGGTGAACGCGGAATGGGCCCTCGCGGAGGTCTCCGCGGAGTTTGCGCGCCGACTGGCGGCGGCGGACTCCGACGCGATGCGCGACCGCGCGGCGGACATCGAGGACGTTGCCGGTGAGATCGCGCTTCACCTGACGGGAGGGGAGCGGCCGCTTCCCGAGAGGCTGCCGCCGGGATCGATACTCGTGGCCGACGAGCTGACGCCGGTCGACGCCGCGCGGCTCGACCCGCGGCGGGTCCGGGCCCTCGCGCTCGAGCGCGGCGGACCGACCTCGCACGCGAGCATCATCGCGCGGTCGCTCGGGCTGCCCGCCGTGTTCGGCGTGACGGGCCTGTGCGAGGCGGTCCCTCCGGATCGCCCGATCATCGTCGACGGCGATCGCGGGACCGTCGACATCTCGCCGTCGAAGGAGAGGCTCCGCCGGACCGTCGAGAGAATGCGCGAGGCCCGCGAGGCGGCCCGTCGGATGAGGGCCCGAACGACCCGCGGGGCCCGGACGCGGGACGGCGTGAGCATCCTGGTGCGCGCAAACCTCGAGTTCGTCGAGGAGGCCGCTGGACTCGAGCGATTCCACGCAGACGGCGTCGGGCTCTTCCGCTCCGAGTTCCTCTACCTGCGCTCCGCCGGGAGGGGGCCGACGGTCGAGGAGCAGCGCGCCGTGTACGAGACCCTGCTCGCGAAGGCGGACGGGAACCCGGTGGTCATAAGGACGTACGACCTCGGCGGAGAGAAGGGGATCGGGCCCGCCCGCGGCGAGAATCCCGCCCTCGGCCTCAGGGGCCTCCGCTACTGTCTCAACTTCCCGGAGCTCTTCCAGACGCAGCTCAGGGCCCTGTGCCTCGCGTCGCGGAAGGGGGACCTCCGCATCATGCTCCCGATGGTCTCTTCCCTGGGCGAGCTCCGCGAGGCGCGGCGGCAGCTCGACGCGGCCGCGGCAGACGTCGGCCTCCCCCGGGCGCCCCAGCTCGGGATCATGGTGGAGATCCCCTCGGCCGCGCTGCTCGCGGACCGCTTCGCCGCCGAGTCCGACTTCTTCTCGATCGGGACGAACGACCTCGCCCAGTACGCGCTCGCCGTGGACCGCGCCAACCCGGATGTATCTCATCTGTATCGCCCGCTCCATCCCGCGATCCTGCGAATGGTAAAATTCGTCGTGGAAGCCGGAGCCATCCTGCAACGCCCCGTCGCGGTCTGCGGCGAGCTGGCCGCCGATCCCGTCGGGATCGCGGTCCTCATCGGTCTCGGGATCACCGAGGTCTCCGTCACCCCGGTCGCGATCGCGGGCGTCAAGGACGGCGTGGGCTCCGTCGATTCCCAGCGCGTGAGGGCGCTCGCCGAGCGCGCGGTCAACCTCGGGGAAGCCGCCGAAGTGGAGAAGCTGTTCAGGGGGAAGACATGAGAAAGGTCTCGAAGCCTTGGGGTTACGAACTCATCTTTGCCGAAAACGAGCGCTACGCCGGAAAGATCCTGCATCTCAATCCGGGGCACTCCCTCTCTCTCCAGTACCATGAAAGAAAAGACGAGACGCTTTACGTCTTGTCGGGCGAGGTGCATCTGCTCGTGGACGAAGAGGGTCGTCTGATCGATCGCGTTCTGACGGCGGGGGACAGCTACCGGATCCTCCCGCACGTGCGTCACCGCATGAGCGCAACGGCGCCCACCGATCTCGTCGAGGTCTCCTCCCCGGAGCTCGACGACGTCGTGAGACTGGAAGACGCCTACGGGCGGGCGGGGACTACGGCACCGTGACCGTGCGCCGCCGCGCCGCCGGAATCGGGGCCGGACTCGTTTTCCTCGGCCTGACGGTTCTGGCGGCCACCGCTCCGACTCCGACGCCCTCGACGCGCCGGCTCTCCGGGGGCTTCGGGCGGCCTCGCGCGGCCCCCCTCCCTTCTCCGGAAGGAAGCGCGCCTCCGGCCACGCCCCGGCCGGGCAGCGCGCCGACGAGACCGGCGGAGAAGTCGAAGGTGTCGATCACGAACGAAAGTCTCGTCACCGACCCCACGAAGGGGAAGCTGACGACCACGACGCGCACCGGCCCGGCCCCGGCAAGGACGCCCGCCGCGGGTTCTCCGTCGCGCACGATCGGCGCGGAGGTCCCCTTCGACGAATCCGGAGCGGCCTCGCAGGCGCCGGCGCCGTCTCCGGAAGAGGCGAGGTGGCGGGACACGGCGCGCGAGGCGCGGGAGCGCGTCGAGAACCTCAAACGGCGCATTGTCGAGTATGAGCGCGAGGCCGCGAAGCTCGAGAGCGACTTCTACGCCTGGGACGACGGGCAGTATCGGGATGGCGTCATCAAGCCGGCCTGGGATCGCAAGCGGGACGAGCTGGAGGGGGCCCGCAAGGACCTCGCGGCGGCCGAGAAGGAGCTGGCGGACCTCCCGGAGAAGGCGCGCAAGGCAGGAGCCGCTCCGGGGTGGATCCGCGAATGACCCCATTGCCGGTGCACGCATCGGGGCACGACGCAAACGGTGCCGGCGCGAGAGGCGCGCGCCTTGGGGAGCCCAAGATGTCGGCGCGCCGACATCCCGCCGCCAGTGCCGCGTCTCCGACCTATCGCGTCGAGACGTGGGGCTGTCAGATGAACGTCCTCGACGGCGAACGAATGTCCGGATCGTTGGAGTCGAGGGGCTACCGTCGCGCGACCGGAGAGGAAGACGCGGACGTCGTGCTGCTGAACACCTGCGCGATCCGGGAGAAGGCGGAGCACAAGGTCTACAGCGCCCTCGGCGTCCTCGGGCGGCGCAAGCAGGAGCGCCCCGACCTCGTCATTGGCGTGAGCGGCTGCGTCGCCCAGGTCGAATCCAAAGAGATCCTCGAGCGCGCCCCCTGGGTGGACTTCGTGCTCGGCACGGGGAACGTCGAGCAGGCAGGGGAGCTCGTCGACCGCGTCCGCAGCGAACGAAAGACCTTTACGGCGCTGGAGCTCCCCGTCGAGTCTCCCGTCTACCAGTTCCACCAGATCGCGCGGGGGTCTCCGTTTCAGGCCTACGTGACGATCATCGAGGGATGCGACCAGTTCTGCACCTTCTGCATCGTGCCCTTCACGCGCGGCCGCGAGCGGAGCCGGGCCAGCGCAGAGATCCTCGCGGAGCTCGCGAGCCTGACCTCCCGGGGTTTCACGGAGGTGACCCTCCTCGGCCAGACCGTTGACGCGTATCGGGACCCCGGGGAGGGATTCGGGCTCGGGGAGCTCCTGAGACGGGCGGCGGCGCGGACGGCGGGCCTGCGCCGCCTGCGCTTCATCACCTCTCACCCCCGGTTCATGGATGACGACATCCTCGATGCCCTTTCCAGAGGCCAGCCCATCGCCCCGTATCTCCACATGCCCGCCCAGTCCGGTTCGGACCGTGTGCTCTACCGGATGAAACGACGCTATGACGCCGCGCAATACCTGGACACGGTCGCCCGGGCGCGCCGCGCGGTGCCCGACCTTGCCCTCTCGTCAGACTTCATCGTGGGCTTTCCGGGCGAGACCGAAGGGGACTTTCAGGCGACGCTGGACCTCATGGCAAACGTCGGGTTTGCCACTCTTTTCGCCTTCAAATACTCGCCGCGCCCCGGCACTGCCGCGGCGCGGTGGGGGAGAGAGCAGGCGATTCCCGACGACGTCGCCTCAGAGAGGCTCGCCCGCCTCCTCACCCTCCAGGAGGACGTGCAGCGAAGGGCGCACGGGGACCTCGTCGGGCGCGAGTTCGAGGTGCTCGTAGAACGCGCCGACGGCCGGTCGCAGAGCCGGGGGCGCACGCCTTGCAACCGCATCGTCCACGTGGAGGGAGAACACCTTCAGCCCGGGTCGTACGCGCGGGTCACGATCACCCGCGGGCTTCCCAATTCCTTGATCGGCCGGCGGGCCGCTTGAAAGCGAACCAACCATGGTGAAGATGGAAATCAAGGGGCTCCTGATGGACCCCGTCTCGAACATGCCCGTCGTAATTCTGCGCGACGCCTCGGATGGCGTGTTCCTCCCGATCTGGGTCGGGATCTTCGAGGCCAACGCGATCGCGCTCGAGATGGAGAAAATCGCGACGCCCCGCCCGATGACGCACGACCTCCTGCGCAATCTTTTGCAGGAGCTGGAGGCGCGCGTCGAGCGCATCGTGATCAACGAGCTCAAGGACAACACGTTCTTCGCCCGCATCTTCCTGACCCGGGGGGAGCGGACGTGGAGCGTCGACAGCCGCCCGAGCGACGCCATCGCGCTCGCGCTGCGCGCGCGGGCGGAGATCTTCGTCGAGGAGGAAGTGCTCGAGAAGAGCAAGAGCCTGCGCGTCGACGGAGATCCGGAGCGCCTCAAGAAGTGGCTCGAAGAAGTGAACCCGGAGGACCTCGGAAAATACCGGATGTAGTTCCGTCGCTTCCGCTCGCTCCGGAGCTGCTGCCGCACCGCAAGGGAGACAAGAGTGGCGCCGCGCGTTAGACTCGCGGACCGGTGATTATTTCCATCACGAATCAGAAGGGTGGCGTCGGAAAAACGACCACCGCGATCAACCTCGCCGCCGCCCTCGCCCAGAAAGGCCTCAAGACCCTCCTGATCGACCTCGATCCCCAGGCGAACACCACGATGTCTTACGTGGACCGCCGCTCGGTCGAGAAGTCCATGTTCGACGTCCTGACCGAGCCCCTGGTGAAGATGTCGCACGTCGTCCGGACCTCGGGGGTACCGAACCTCGACATCGCCCCATCTCGGATCGCCCTCGCGAAGCTCGAATCCAAGCTGCTCGGCGAGATCGATGGCCACTTCCGCCTGCGCGACAAGATCGACGGCGCCCGCGCCCGCTACGACGCCATCCTGATCGACACCCCGCCCACGCTGGGCATGATCACGGTGAACGCGATGGTCGCGTCCACCCACGTCCTCATCCCCATCCAGTCCTCGTACTTCGCCCTCGAGGGCACGGACGACCTGCTCGAGACGATTGACAAGATCAAGGCCCGGCCCAACCCTGCCCTGCAGATCCTCGGAGTCGTCGTGACCCTGCACGACCGGCGGACGGTCATCGGAAAGGACGTCTACGCGCAGATCGCCAACGTGTTCGGAGAGAAGGTCTTCAAGACCACGATCTCGAAGAACGTCCGCCTCGAGGAGAGCCCCGCGCACCGGGAATCCATTTTCACGTTCGCGCCGCGGTCGAGCGGCGCGGCGGAGTACTACTCCCTTTCCGAGGAGGTTCTGGCCCGTGTCTAAGAAGAGAGGTCTCCCGGCGGACGCGCGCATGCGCCACGACTCCCACTTCGTCGATTCGCTCACGGAGCGCTTCGGCGGCTCGCTCGGACGCTACATCCCGATCGACGAGATCGAGACGAACCCGGAGCAGCCGCGGTCCAACGTCGGGGACCTGAGCGATCTCGCCCGATCGATCGAGGCGAAGGGGGTTCTCGAGCCCCTGCTGGTTCGCCCGCTGCCCGACGGGCGGTATCGGATCATCGCGGGCGAACGCCGGTTTCGGGCGGCCCTGGAGGCGGGGCTCGCCGAGGTGCCCTGCATCGAGATGGACCTGGCGGACAACGAGGTCCTCGAAATCGCGTTGATCGAGAACCTTCACCGCAAAGACCTCCACCCCTTCGAGGAAGCCGAGGGCTTCGCGTCGCTCGCCGCGAAACACGAATACACGCAACAGCAGATCGCGGATGCCGTCGGGATGTCACGCGTCTCCGTGACCGAGACGATCTCGCTGCTGGAGATCCCCGAGGACCTCCGCGAAGAGTGTCGGCGCGCCGACATCACGTCCACATCGGTTCTTCTGGAGATCGCGCGCCTGAAGGACCGGGCGAAGATGCGCGACGCGATCGCGCTCGTCGCCGCCGGTATCACGCGGGACGACCTTCGGGAGCAGAAGAGGGAGGAGGAGGGGAGGGAG
>Ga0136614_10000284_pt1 | contig 23352 bp, 21 predicted proteins | sample AntDrymUQ2792106_2_FD_106643 | JGI IMG/M metagenome (GOLD analysis project Ga0136614, IMG submission 106643) | Polar desert sand microbial communities from Dry Valleys, Antarctica - metaG UQ279 (21.06) | ecosystem: Environmental > Terrestrial > Soil > Desert | place: Antarctica: Dry Valley... | reverse complement strand
TTCCTAACCTGCCGGTCGTGATCGCGCCCTCCCCCGGCTTTCGTCGGCTGGCCCTCGCGACGCTGGCAGCGACCTTCGTGCTGATCGTGGTCGGCGGAATCGTGCGCGTCTCCGACTCGGGGCTCGGCTGCGGACCCGCCGGCAGCGGGCTCGAGGGTTGGCCGCTCTGCAAGGGGGACGTCGTGCCCGGCCTCGATCTGAACTCCGTGATCGAGTACACGCACCGCGCGCTGGCCGGGGCGGTCGGGCTGATGATGATCGCGCTCGCGCTGTGGGCGGTTCGGCGCTATCGCGCGCAGCGCGGCATCGTGATCGCCTCGGTCGCCGCGGTCGTGCTCGTGATCGCGCAGGGGCTGCTCGGCGCCGCGACCGTCGAGCAGAATCTCGACGAGCTGCTGGTCGCCACTCACCTCGGGCTCGCGATGGTCCTGCTCGGGCTCGTGCTCTACGTCTGGCGATCCTCACGCCAGTCTGTGATCGGCGCCCCCGCCCCGGACGCCGGGCCACGCCTGCGGCCCCTGGCGATCGCGACCGCGGCGATCGTCTTCTGCACGATCGTCGCCGGCGGCTACATGGCCGGAACGCAGAACTACGGGCGCGCCGACTACCGCCCCGGCGACGGCGCCCATCACGCCTGTGGCAAGGAGTTCCCGTCCTGCAACGGCGACTTCCTCCCGTTCGGGCAATCGCGGCTCGTCGACATCCACCTCACGCACCGGGTGCTGCTCTACATCGCGACGGTGCTGGCGTTGCTGCTCTGCGCGATCGTTCTGCGCCGGCGACCGAACCGCGCGCTGACGAGCTCGGCGTGGCTGGTGCTCGGGCTGCTCGGAGTGCAGCTCGTGCTCGGCGCGCTGAACGTCTGGCTCGACGAGTACGAGCTCCTGATCGTCGCCCACCTCTCCGCCGGAACGCTGCTCTGGGCCGCGCTCGTCGGACTGGCTTTGCAGCTGTATAGGGTTCCGGCACCGGCCGAGGCCGGGAGCCCGCGGTCGGCTGCTGAAACAAAGCCGGTCGCCGTCTAGAAACGCAGTGGAAGCCGCGACCCGCACCGCCACCGCCCCACGCGCCGCCGCCCTGCGGACGGTCGTCTCCGACTACCTGGAGATGACCAAGCCGAAGGTGCAGTCGCTGCTGCTGTTCACGACGGTCACGACGATGTACGTCGCGGGCGATCCCTCGCTCGGGCTGGTCGCGCTGACCTGCCTCGGCGGCGCGCTGTCGGCGGGCGGCGCCGGCGCTATCAACCACTACCTCGACCGCGACCTCGACGCGCAGATGAAGCGCACCGCCGACCGCCCGGTGCCCTCCGGGCGGGTCGCCCCCCGCGCGGCGCTCTGGTACGGGATCGCGCTCGGCGTGGCGGCGTTCGTCCTGCTCGCCAGCACGGTCAACCTGCTCGCCGCCTCGCTCGCGCTCTCCGGGCTGCTCGGCTACGTCTTCGTCTACACGCTCTGGCTCAAGCGCGCAACGCCGCAGAACATCGTCATCGGCGGTGCCGCCGGCGCGGTGCCGCCGCTGGTCGCCTGGGCGGCGGTGACCGGCGGCCTCGCCGGCACGCCGATCTACCTGTTCGCGATCGTCTTCTTCTGGACACCGCCGCACTTCTGGGCGCTGTCGCTGCTGATGAAGGACGACTACGCCAAGGCGGGCGTCCCGATGCTGCCGGTCGTGCGCGGCGAGCGCGAGACCCGGCGCCAGATCCTGCTCTATTCGATCCTGCTCTACGCGGTCAGCCAGCTGCCCTTCTGCGCGGGCGCCTTCGGCGTCGGCTACCTCGTCGCCTCGATCGTGCTCGGCGGCCTGTTCATCGCCGGCGCCGTCGTGCTGACGCGCCGCGCGGACCGCCGCTCGGCCCTGCGCCTCTACCTCTTCTCGCTGGCCTACCTCGCCGCCCTGTTCGCGGCGATGGTGGCCGACGTGCGGCTGTAGCGTCCCTAGCCGCGTCGGCCCCTCGCGAGCGCGGCTCAGGTGGAACGGGTGCGCTCGAGCTCACGCTCGAACGAGAACTCGCCCACCTCGAAGTCCTGGTCCGCGCGGATCACGTGCATCACCGCGTTGATCAGCGCGAGGTGGGTGAACGCCTGCGGGAAGTTGCCGAGATGGCGCCCGGAGTGCGGATCGATCTCCTCCGCATAGAGCAGCAGCGGACTCGAGTAGGACAGCAACTTCTCGCACAGCGAGCGCGCGCGGTCGAACTCGCCGATCTCGACGAGCGCGGAGACGAGCCAGAACGAGCAGATCGTGAAGCTGCCCTCCTCGCCGGAAAGCCCGTCGTCGGTCTCCTCGGTGCGGTAGCGCAGCACCAGTCCGTCCTCGGTCAGCTCGTCGGCGACCGCGAGCACGGTCTTGCGTACGCGCTCGTCGCTGGGCGGGAGAAAGCGGACGAGCGGCATCATCAGCACCGAGGCGTCGAGCGCGTCGGTCTCGTAGTGCTGGCAGAAGACGCCGCGTTCGTCGACCGCGTTGGCGCAGATGTCGGCGTGCATCTCGTCGGCGGCCGCCTGCCAGCGCTGCTCCTTCTCCTCGTCCTCGCGCAGCTGCGCGAGCCGCGCGCCGCGGTCGGCCGCGACCCAGCACATCATCTTCGACGAGGTGAAGTGCTTGGGGTCGCCGCGCACCTCCCAGATCCCGCGGTCGGCTTCGCGCCAGTGCTCGAGCGCGCACTCGACCTGACGAACGAGGATCGGCCAGATCCGCTCGGGCATGTAGTCGCGCGACTTCGTGTGAAGGTAGAAGGAGTCGAGCACCGCGCCCCAGACGTCGTGCTGCTTCTGGTCGTAGGCGCCGTTGCCGATTCGCACCGGGCGCGCACCGTCGTAGCCGTCGAGATGGTCGAGCGTGCGCTCGGTGAGCGTGCGCTCGCCGCCGAGGCCGTACATCACCTGCAGCGCCTCCTCCCCCTCGGCGACGTCGGCGATGAAGTAGAAGAAGTCGTTGGCCTCCCAGTCGAAGCCGAGCGTGTAGAGGCCCCAGAGCGTGAACGTGGAGTCGCGGATCCAGCTGTAGCGATAGTCCCAGTTGCGCTCGCCGCGCGGCGTCTCCGGCAGGGAGGTCGTGGCGGCGGCCGCCAGCGCTCCCGTCGGCGCATAGCTGAGCCCCTTGAGCGTCAGCGCGCTGCGCTGGAGATAGGCGCGCCAGGGGTGGTCCGGGAACTCACCCTGGTCGAGCCAATGCTGCCAGTGATGGGCGGTCCAGACGAGGCGTTCGTAGGCCTCCTCGTAGGTCTTCGGCGGGGCGTGCTCGGACCACGACAGCGCGCAGAAGAGGCTGTCGCCCTCCTTCATCAGCGTGCGCGCCCGCGCGCGCGGGCCCTCGAATCCGAGCCGCATGTCGGTGGTGAGCTTGAGCTCGACATCGCAATCCGGGGCTCGCGCCACGGCCTCGTGGTAGCCATCGGCGGCGTACTCCCAGTCGACCTGGCGGGCGCCGTAGTCGAACACCGGCTCGCACTCGAGGTTCACCTGCACCTCGCCGTTGACGCAGCGCACGAGGCGCACGAGCACGTGGTCGGCGTCGTAGTCGGTCGGCGAACGCCGATGGGTCTGGGAACGGTCGTGCTCGTGATGCCAGGGGCCGATCAACAGGCAGTCGCGGACGATGATCCAGCCGTTGCGCGTTCCCCAGCTCGTCTCGAGCACCATCGTTCCGGGCAGGTAACGGCGGTCGGCCGGGACCGACACGTCGGCCGGGCCGAGCCGGAAGCCGCCGGCGTCGCGATCGAGGATCGCGCCGAACACGCTCGGGTCGTCCATCCGCGGCAGGCACATCCACTCGACGTTGCCGCTTGGCGCGATCAGGGCCGTCGCCTCGCAGTCCGAGAGAAAGCCGTAGTCGGCGATCGGCGGGAAAGCACTCGCCGAGGCGAGCGGCGCGTCGAGCTCCATCAGGCCTGCAATCCCGCCGCGGCGGCCGGGTCGAGCAGTAGCGTCAGCTTGCCGTCGGCGGGCTTGATCAAGCTCGCCGGCGCGCTCGGGTCGGGCGCGTCGCGAAACGCCCGCCGGACGGCCTCGACTTTGTCTTCCCCCTTGATCAGGAACAGGATCTCCGCACCCGCGTTCAAGACCGGAAGCGTAAGGGTCACGCGCGACACCAGCGGCGCCATGCCCGGTGTCGGCACGCCGACGGCGAGCCGTTCGCGCTCGCCAAGCTCGGGATTGCCACCGAACAGCGACGCCGTGTGCGCGTCCGGGCCGATGCCGAGCAGGATCAGGTCGAGGCTCGGGACGCCTTCGCCGAAGGCCTCGCGCAGCTCGTGCTCGTAGTCGTCGGCGGCGGCGGCGTAGCCGAGCTCGCCCTTGATCCGGCGCACGTCCGGCGCGGCACCCGCGATCCGGTCGAGCAGCGCCTCCTTGGCGAGCTTGTAGTTCGAGTGCTCGTCGTCGGGCCCGACGGCCCGATCGTCGCCGAACCAGAGCGTCGCGGGCGACCAGTCGAGCTCGATCGCGGCCGCCTGCTCGTAGGCGGCACGCGGCGTCGAGCCGCCCGCGAGCGCGATCTGCCCGCCGCGCCCGGCGGCCGCCGCCAGGCGCTGCGCCGCCTCCGCGGCGGGATCCTCGAGGACGAGCGTCTCGGTCACGCCATCATCGCGCTCGCGGCGGCGAGCGCCGGCGCGTAGGTCGGATCGCGCAGCAGCGCCTGCCGAATCCCCTCGCCGAGGATCCCGCCCTCGCCGCGCGAGGCGCCCATCACCGTCCACTGCGACTGCTCGCCCTTGCGCGTGGCGCGCTTGGCGGTCAGCCCGCCGGGTCCGCGGTCGAGCGAGAGCGACATCCCGGAGGCCGTGTCGACCGTGATCCCCGCGAGCCCCGGCACGCGCATCGTCGCGTCGGGCTCCAGGCGCAGGCGCACGTCCTGGCGGCCGCCGCCGGCGTTCCCGTGCAGCGAGCCGCCCTCTGCGATCATCGCGCCCGGCTTCCAGCCGAGCCGCGAGGCGAGCCAGCCGAAGAGCATCAGCCCGGCGATCCCCGACTCGGGATGGTGGCGCACCGTGACGCCCGCGATCCGCCGCAGCTCGGACCGCCAGGGCTCAGGGTCGAAGCTCGCCGTGATGCGCTCGCGCCACGGAGTCGAGCGCAGCCACGCGAGGTCGACGACGTACGCGCGCTCCGCGAGCTCGCGGGCACGGCGCAGCCCGCTCTCGATCGACGGTTCCTCGACGGAGTCGAGCAGCACGACCTGGGTCAGGCGCTTGAGCGAATCGACGGCTTCCGGATGCTGGTGCGGCGACCATACGACGGTCGCCAGGTCCGGCACGACGAGCGCGTCGCAGACGGTGTCGAGGTGCTCGAGGTGCTCGGGCCCGCACTCGATCACGATCCGCTCGCGCCCGAGCGCGAAGTTGTCGGACCCCGGCTCGGGATCGACCTCCGAGCCGAGCGTCGCCAGCGCGTCGAGCGTCGTCCGCCTCGCCTCGACCGAGCACAGGATCGTGCGCGAGGGGTTGTAGCGGCCGACCTGCTCGAGCCGGTTCTCGATCTCTCCGCGCCAGTCGCGGTCGACGACGACGATCAGGTTCAGCACGCGCGCCGGCACGAAGCCCGGGTGCTCCGCGTGGCGCTCCTTCAGCAGCTCACGCAGCGCCGATTCGATCGCCGCGGGGGTGGTATCTCGCTCACCCCATACATGCTCGCTCATGACCGCAAACCTAGATAGACCGCCAGTGGTGGCCCTCGAGCATCAGCCCGTCGGCGTCGGCGGGGCCCGCGGAGCCGGCCGTGTACTGCGGCAGCGGGCCGGGCGTCTGCGCCCAGGTCTGGACGATCGGGTTGATGATCCGCCACTGCTCCTCGACTTCGTCGTCGCGCGTGAAGAGCGTCGCGTCGCCGCGCATCGCATCCATGATCAGCCGCTCGTAGGCCTCGGGCGACTCGGACAGGAAGGCGGTGCCGTAGAGGAACTCCATCTGCACCGGGCGGATCCGCATCTGCGTCCCGGGAATCTTCGCCCCGAACGACAGCGACACGCCCTCGTTCGGCTGCATCGTGAGGATCAACTGGTTCGGCTGGACCCCGACCGAGCCCGCCTGCTCGAAGGCGAGATGCGGGACCGGCTTGAGCGTGACCGCGATCTCGGTGACCTTGCGCGCGAGGCGCTTGCCCGTGCGCAGGTAGATCGGGACTCCCGCCCAGCGCCAGTTGTCGACCTGGAGCCGCAGCGCCGCGTAGCTCTCAGTGGTCGAGTCGGGCGGCACGTCCTGCTCCTCGAGATAGCCCTTCGCCGGCTCGCCCGCGCTCATCCCCGCCGAGTACTGCGCGCGCACGGCGATCTGGGCGACCTCGTCCTCGGTGGGCGTGTGGATCGAGTGCAGCACCTTGACCTTCTCGCCGCGGATGTCGTCGGCCTCGAAGGTCACCGGCGCCTCCATGCAGAGCAGGGTCAGCAGCTGCATCATGTGGTTCTCGACCAGGTCGCGCATCGCGCCGGAGCTGTCGTAGTAGCCGGCGCGCGTCCCGATCCCGAGATCCTCGGCAGCGGTGATCTGGACGCTGTCGATGTAGTTTCGGTTCCAGATCGGCTCGAACATGCCGTTCGCGAACCGGAACGCCATCATGTTCTGGACGGTTTCCTTGCCGAGGTAGTGGTCGATCCGGAAGACCTGCTTCTCGTCGAGCACCTCGAGCACGTCACGGTTGAGCGAGCGCGCCTCCTCGAGGTTCGTTCCGAAGGGCTTCTCGATCAGCACCCGCACCTCGGAGCCCTCGCACTTCGAGAGCCCGTACTCGCCGAGCTTGCCGACGATCACGGGGAAGAACGCCGGCGCGGTCGAGAGATAGAAGACGCGGTTGAACGTGATCCCCGCCTCCGCGTCGAATCCCTCGATCTCCTTGACGAGTTGCTCGTAGACGGCCGGATCGTCGAACGAGCCGGGAACGTAGCGGACGTGGTCGAGCAGCGCCTCCAGCACCTTCGGATCGGCCTCGCGACGCGAGAACTGCTCGATCGACTCCTTCGCCTCCGCCTTGAAGTCCTCGTGCGGTTTGTCCGAGCGCGACTGGCCGATCAGGTTGAAGCGCTCCGGCAGCGCTCCCTCGTGCGCGAGGTTGTAGATCGCGGGCAGCAGCTTGCGGTGGGCGAGGTCGCCGGTCGCGCCGAAGATGACGAGCGTCGTCGGGTGGACCGGCAACCGCTCGAGACCCTCCACGAGCGGGTTCTCCTGCTCCTCGTGTGGCTCGGCGACCGTGGCCATGGCCCTACAGCATCCCCTTGATCTTGCCGGTCAACTCACGCAGCGCGGCAGCGGCCTCGCCCTCGAGGATCACGCGTTCGGCCGGCAGGTCGTGGGCGCGAAGCGTGTCGAGATCGCCGATCGCCTGCGCGTGCTTCAGCGTCCGGAAGCTGTAGCCGGCGTCGGGGACCTCGATGTCCTCGCCCGAGTCGTGCAACAGCTGGAGGAACAGCCCGGTCGACGGGCCGCCCTTGTGGAACTGGCCGGTCGAGTGCTGGAAGCGCGGTCCGTAGCCGAACGTCGTCGTCGCCTTGGTCGCGTCGCGGACCGCCGCCCGCAGCTCGGCGACGGCGTCGTCGATCTCCTGCGAGGGGTTCGCGTAGGCGAGGATCGCCACGTAGTGCGGCGGCGCGGCCTGCCCGAACAACGCCTTCAGCGCTTCGTCGTCGGCGGATTCCATCTCCGGCAGCTTGCCCGCCTGGGCGTAGCCGTCGAGCACCTTCTGCGTGTTGTCCTTCGCCTCCTGGACGTTGGGCTGGTCGAAGGCGTTGATCGCGAGCACCCAGCCGGCGACCGCGACCGCGAACTCGGCGAAGAAGAAGATCCTGCCGAGGTCGACCGCGCCGTGCACTGACGCGGTCACCACCGGCTGGCCGGCCGCCGCCAGCGCGTCGACCTTGGCGTCGAGGTCGGCGTCGGGGTCGTCGACGTTGCGCAGGTAGGCGAAGACGCGATCGTCGCCGTATGAGTCCGGCTCGCCGAGCGGCTCGTCGGCGACCGGCAGGATCCCCTTGCCCTCCTTGCCGGTCGACTCGGCGATCAGCTGCTCGACCCAGAGCCCGAAGCTCGCGATCGGCTCCGAGACGATGAACGTCATCTTGTCGCGGCCCTGGAGCGCGGCCTCGCCCATCAGCAGGCCGAGCCAGAGGCCCGAGTTCGCGGCCGTCGAGTCGTAGTTGTTGGTGTTCTGCTCGGCGACCTGGCAGCGGTGCAGCAGCGCCTCGACGTTGACGCCCATCAACGCGGCCGGGACGAGCCCGAAGTAGGACAGCACCGAGTAGCGCCCGCCGATGTCGGGGTCGTTCTCGAACACGCGCCTGAAGTCGTGCTCGCCGCCGATCTCCGCCAGCGGGCTGCCCGGATCGGTGATCGCGACGAAGCGGCTGCCCGTGTCGGCCTCGCCGACGGCTTCGGCGACGCGCGCGTGGAAGTACTTGAAATGCGACAGCGTCTCGACCGTGCCGCCGGACTTCGACGACACTACGAAGAGCGTCTTCGCCAGGTCGATCGAGCTCTCTAGCTCGCGCACGGCCGCAGGGTCGGTCGAGTCGAGCACGTGCAGGCGCAGCGATCCCGGGATGTCGCCGAAGCTGCGCCGGATCACCTCCGGGCCGAGGCTCGAGCCGCCCATTCCGAGCAGGGCGGCGTCGGTCAACCCGTCCGCGACGCAGTCCTCGGCGAACTCACGCAGGTCGGCGGCGCCCTCGAGCATCGGCTCGGAGATCGTCAGCCAGCCGAGGCGGTCGGCGATCTCCGGCTTGTCGGGGCCGCCCCACAGGCGCACGTCCTTGCGCCAGACCTTCTGCGCCACGCCGTCGGCGGTCGCCGCCTCGATGCGCTTCGCGATCGCCGGCTCGAGCTCGTGCGGGATCGACGCCTCGACCGTCGGCGGGCGGCCGGTGACGACCGCCTCGCGCTTGGCGTCGACGCCCTCGAGCAGGCCCGTCATCGCCTTCTCGAACGAGGCGATGCCCTCGTCGAGCAGCTGGGCGGTGACGTCCGCCATGTCGATCCCGGCGGCGGCGAGCGCGTCGAGCTCGGCGCTCGGGTCCTGGTCGGCGCTCGCGCCGCTGATCTCCGAGCGCTCGGCCGAGGCCAGCAGCGTCGGCATCGGCATCGTGTTGACCGTGTGCGGGGCGACCAGCCCGTCGACGTACATCGTCTCCGAGTAGTGCGGGTTCTTGACGCCGGTCGAGGCCCACAGCGGCCGCTGCACCGGCGCGCCCGCGGCGCGCAGCTTCGCGAACCGCTCGCCCTCGAACAGCTCCTTGAAGCGCTGGTAGGCGGCGCGCGCGTTGGCGAGCGCAGCGGTGCCCTGGAGGTCTTCGTGGCCGGCCGCCTCGAGGCGCTTGTCGACCTCGCTGTCGACGCGCGAGACGAAGAAGCTCGCGACCGAGTGCACGTCGAGCGAGGAGCCGTCCTCGGCGCGGCGCTCGAGCCCGCGGATGAACGCCTCGGCGACCTTGGAGTACGCGTCGACGGCGAACAGCAGCGTGACGTTGACGTTGATGCCCTCGTAGATCGCCTGCTCGATCGCCGGTGCCCCCTCGTCGGTCCCGGGGATCTTGATCATCACGTTCGGGCGGTCGACGGTCTTCCAGTAGTGGCGCGCGCGCTCGAGCGTCTTGTCGGTGTCGCGCGCGAGCTCGGGCTCGACCTCGAGCGAGACGAAACCGTCGGCGTGATCGGCCGCTTCCCAGACCGGGCGCATCACGTCGGTCCCGAGCTGGACGTCCTTGACGGCGATCGAGTCGTAGATCTCCTTCGCCGAAGCGCCCTCCTTGGCCATCGCGACGAGCTCGTCGTCGTAGTCGGGGCTGCCGAGGATCGCCTTCTCGAAGATCGCCGGGTTCGAGGTCACCCCGCGCAGCGAGTCCTCGTCGATCAGCCGCTGGAGCTCGCCGCCCTCGATCAGGCTGCGGCGGATCTGGTCGAGCCAGACGCTGGTGCCGGCCGCTGTCAGCGCTGCGAGGCGCTCGTTGACGTTTGCGGTGACGCTCATCTGGTCGTTCCTCAGCTTTCGTCGGGGTGGGTAACGCTACGCCTTCGCGGATGCGAGCTTTTCCGCGACCGCCTGGCCGCGCTCGGCGATCTTCTCCGGCGTGAAACCGAAGTGCTCATACAGCGCCGGCTGCGGCCCCGAGGCGCCGAAACCCTCCATCGCGACGATGTCGCCGTCCTCGGTGACCCAGCGGTGCCAGCCCATCGGGCTCGCCGCCTCGACCGCCACCCGCGCGCGGCAGGACGGCGGCAGGACGCGCTCGCGGTAGTCGTCGTCCTGCTCGGCGAAGCGCTCGACACACGGCATCGACACGACGCGCGTCGCGATGCCGGCCGCCTCGGTGATGTCAGCCGCCTGGTAGCAGAGGTAGACCTCCGAACCGGTCGCGATCAGGATCAGCTCCGGCTCGCCGGGCTTGTACTCCTCGCGCAGCACGTAGGCCCCGCGCTCGATCGCGTCGTCGGGCACCGCCGCGGGGTTCTGGGTCGGGAGGCCCTGGCGGCTGAGCGCGAACAGCGTCGGGGTCTCCTTCTGGGCGAGCGCGAACTGCCACGCGAGCGCCGTCTCGTTGGCGTCGGCCGGGCGCACCATGTACAGGTTCGGAATCGCGCGCAGGTGGGCCAGCTGCTCGATCGGCTGGTGGGTCGGCCCGTCCTCACCGAGCCCGATCGAGTCGTGGGTGAAGACGAAGATCGACGGGATCTCCATGATCGCCGCGAGCCGGATCGCCCCCTTCATGTAGTCGGAGAAGATCAGGAACGTCGCCCCATAGGCGCGCAGGCCGCCGAGCACCAGCCCGTTGACGATCGCGCCCATGGCGTGCTCGCGAATGCCGAAGTGGAGGTTGCGCCCGCCGTACGAGCCCTTCTCCACCGACTCGCCGGCGTCGATCAGCGTCAGCGTCGAAGGCGCGAGGTCGGCGGAGCCGCCGACCAGCTCGGGGACCGCGCCTGCGGCCCACTGGATCACCTTGTTCGAGGCCTTGCGCGTGGCGATCTTGCCGTCGTCGGGGTGGTAGCGCGGGAGGTCCGAGTCCCAGCCCTCGGGCAGCTCGCCCGAGCGGATCCGCTCGAACTCGGCCGCCTGCTCGGGATGCGCCTCGCGATAGGCGGCGAAGCGCTCGTCCCACTCGCGCTCCAGCTCCGAGCCGCGGTCGACGCAGGCGCGGAAGTGCTCGAGCGCCTCGTCGGGGACGAAGAACGGCTCCTGCGAAGGCCAGCCGTAGACCTCCTTCGTCAGCTTGATCTCCTCGTCGCCGAGCGGCGCGCCGTGCGCCCCGGCGGTGTCCTGCTTGTTCGGCGCGCCGGTCGCGATGTGCGTGCGGACGATGATCAGCGACGGCTGGTCGGCGACGCCGTGGGCCGTCTCGATCGCGGCCTCGATCCGATCGAGCCCGATCTCCTCGCCGAGGTTCTGGACGTGCCAGCCGTAGCCCTCGTAGCGCTTGCCGACGTCCTCGGAGAACGCGAGCTCGGTGTCGCCCTCGATCGAGATGTGGTTGTCGTCGTAGAACGCAGTCAGCCGGCCAAGCCCGAGATGGCCCGCGAGCGATGAGGCCTCGCCGGAGACGCCCTCCTCGAGGTCGCCGTCGCTGGCGATCGTGTAGGTGTGGTGATCGACGATCTCGTGGCCGTCGCGGTTGAAGCGCGCGGCCTGCATCCGCTCCGCCAGCGCGAGGCCGACCGCGTTGGCGATCCCCTGGCCGAGCGGCCCCGTCGTGGTCTCGATGCCGGCGGCGTCGCGGTACTCGGGGTGGCCCGCGGTCGGGCTGCCGAGCTGGCGGAAGTTCTCGAGGTCGTCGAGCGTCAGCCCGTAGCCGGTCAGGTACAGCGTCGAGTAGAGCAGCATCGAGGCGTGCCCGCAGGAGAGGACGAAGCGGTCGCGTCCGGGCCAGTGCGAGTTCGCGGGGCTATGGCGCATGGCGCGCGTGTAGAGCACGTAGGCGATCGGGGCGAGCGCCATCGGGGTGCCGGGGTGGCCGGAGTTCGCCTTCTCCACGCCGTCCATCGACAGCGTCCGGATCGTGTTGACGCACAACTCGTCGAGCGTCTTGTCGGCAGTCGCGGTGCTCATGCAGTCCCTTCGTCGATCGTCGCGGTCGTCATCTAGTCATCTCAGCGCGCAGTATCAACGCTCGCGCGGTGCTCCTGCAAGGCCAGCGTCCCCGCGCCGATCACCCCGGCCTCGGGGCCGGCACCGGCGATCGCCAGCGAGACCCGCTCCCAGATCGCAGGCAGGGCGCGTGCGCCGGCTTCCGCACGCGCGGCTTCGAGGAACTGGTCGGCCCCGTTCGAGAGCCCGCCGCCGATCACGATCAGCTGCGGCTCGAAGCTGTTGGCGGCGCCGGCGAGGCCGACGCCGAGCCAGCGCCCGAGGCGCTGCATCAACTCGCGCGCGCCGGGGTCGCCCGCGCGCGCGGCGTCGACGACGTCGCTGCCCTTGACCTCCCCCTGCTCGGCCGCCAGGCGCCCGAGGGTGGAACCCGGGTCGTCGCGGGCGAGCTCGCTGCCGTCGCGTGCGAGCGCGGTTCCGCTGCAGAGCGCCTCGAGGCAGCCGCGGCTTGGGCAGCGGCCGGGGCAACTCGGGCCGTCGGCCTGCACGACGGCGTGGCCGAGCTCGGCGCCGAGCCCGGTGGCGCCGCGGTAGATCCGCCCGCCGATGACGATGCCGCCGCCGACGCCCGTGCCGAGCGTGTACATCACGAGCTCGCTCACCGGCCCGCCCTCGCACGAGTGCGCCTCGGCCAGCGCGGCGCAGTTGGCGTCGTTGTCGACGTACACGGGCGCCCCGAGCCGGCGCTCGAGCTCGCCGCGCAGCTCGATCCCCTCGAGCGGGACGTTCGTGCTCGTAATCACCGTGCCGGTCGCGAACTCGACCTGCGACGGAACCCCGACGCCGATCGCGGTCGGCGCGCCCGTCTGCTCGATGACCGCGGCCACCGCCTGCTCGATGCCCTCGAGCAAGGCCTCGGAGCTGCTGGTGTCGGTCGGCCGCAGCGAGTGCTCGTTGGCCTCGCCGCCGGCGATCGCCGCGACGGCGACCTTCGTGCCCCCGACGTCGACGCCGAGGAAGATCTCGTGGTCGGCGCTCACGCCGCGGCATCATCGCCGCTCGCGCTACGTCGGCGCAAGTGCCGTTGCAGCCTGTCCGCACGAGCGCTCACAAAACCGCGATCGTCGGCTACGCTCACGGGCACAACGCTGCCCGCGCGACGCGCAGGGCCGAGCAGAACGGAGGAGAGCGTGGACCAACAGGACATCGAGCGCATCCGCAACCCGGGCTTCCCGATCGCACGCCGCGGCTACGAGGCGCGCGAGGTCGACCGCTTCCTGCGCGAGTTGAGCGATTGGCTCGAGACGCGCGCGGCCGAGGAGCTCGGCTCGTTCGCCGTCAAGCACAAGCTCGAGCTCGCGGGACAGACGACCGCCCAGATTCTGCTGACCACCGAGCAGGAGTGTGAGCAGATGCTCTCGCGCGCGACGGCCGAGGCGACGGACATGGTCGAGCAGGCCAAACGCACGGCGCAGAGGACGACGCTCGAGGCCCGCTCGGAGGCGAAGCAGACGCTCGAGGACGCCGATGCGGCGCGACTAGAGATCGAAGCGGCAGCGCGTGAGACGCGCAGCGCGGCCGATGCCTACTCGGCCGAGACACAGGCCTCGGCGGACGTCTACTCGCACGAGACGCGCACGGCCGCGGACGGCTACGCGGCGCAGACGCACACGCAGGCTGACGACTATTCGACCGAGACGCGCGCGGCGGCCGACGCCTACGCGGCCGACACCCGCCGCAGCGCGGAAGAGGACGCCGAAGAGACGCAGCGCCAGGCGAGCGCCAAGGCGCGCCGGACGGTCAAGGACGGCGAGGAGCGGCGCAACGCGATCGAGACTCTGATCGCCGATCTTCGCGACCGCCGCGACGAGGCGCTGGCGGAGCTGGAGGCGCTGGGCGACGAACTGTATGAGACCGCGAAGTCGCGCCGGCCGCCGGCCAGCGGCGACCCGTTCGCGAAACCGGGGCAGCTCGACCCGCTCGAGCGGGTGAGCGCGGCCGAGGCCCCCACGCCCGCCCGCACGGGCGAATAGGATCGCGAGGCCGACGCAATGGATCGCAACCTCGCCAACCGCAACCTGCGCACCGCGCTGATCGCCGGGGCGATCTCGATGATCGTCTTCGCCGCCGCCTTCTTCACCGGCTACATCTACTGAGGACGATCAACCCGTGAACGACGAGAGCACCGCGGCCGAGTCCGGCGGCGAGGCGGAGGTCGCGCCCCCGTCCGAGCAGGTTCACCTCCCCGGGCCCTCGTTCCTGCCGGTGATCGTCGGCTTCGGGATCACGATCGCGCTCGTCGGCGTCGTGCTGAACTGGGTCATCTTCGTGATCGGCTTCGCGATCTTTCTCGTTGCGACGCTGATCTGGGTCCGCGATGTCCGCCAGGACATCGCGGACCTCCCGCTCGAGCACTAGCGCCGCGGGACTACTTCCACGGCTCGGCTGTCGCGCCCTCGGTCGTCCAGCAGCGGACGATGTCGCGCATCGAGAGGATGCCGACGAGCTCGCCGCCGTCGACGACGATCAGGTGGCGGAAGCCTCCCTTGACCATCGCCTCGGCCGCCTGCTCGAGTGACCAATCGGGCGCCGCGAAGCTGAGATTGGCCGAGAGGTGGTCCCCGAGGACCTCCTTGTCGGGGTCCTGGCCTGCGCCGAGCGAGGCGAGGATGTCGCGCTCGGTGACGATGCCCGGCCCCGGCAGCTCGGGGTCGACGACGATCGCGGCGCCGATCTTGCGCTCGGCCATCTTCACGGCCGCGTCGCGCAGCGTGTGGCTCGGGCCCATCGTCAGGACCGCCTGAGTCATACCCTCGCTTACCTGCATCGCCACCTCCTCGCGGCTCTCGTGCCGATTGCCGCAACCTTACACGTGGATGGGGAGGGTCATCCAAAATCGCGGGTAGCCCGTATATAGGCGAATGATGCGGGGCACCACGGCCAGGCGCAGGCGCGCGCTGTACGACGACGCGGTCGCGCTGATCGAGCGCGAATACGCGTCCGAGCTCGACCTCGACTCGGTCGCGCTGCGCGTCGCCAGCTCGCGCCGGCAGCTCCAGCGCGTGTTCGAGGAGATCGGGCAGACGACGTTCCGCCGCCACCTCGCCGAGGTCCGGATGCGCAACGCGGTCGAACTGCTCGAGCAGGGCGCGCTGCCCGTGCGCGAGGTCGCGCGGCGGGTCGGTTACCGCCAGCCGGCTCAGTTCGCGAAGGCCTTTCGCCGCCACTACGGCACGCCGCCCTCCTCGCTGCGCCCCGCGTCGCTGCTGACCTGAGCGGCCACTCGGCGAGCACCGCTGCCGCGGATCGGGACGCTAGACTCGCGCCCGTGCCGCGCCCGCACCGCTTCACGATCTCGCTCGCCTGTGCCAAGTAATGGGTGCATCGGGAGCGGACCATGACTAGGCGCGATTGGGCGCTGATGCTTACGCTCGGGGGGCTCGCCACCGTCGCGGGCATCGTGCTCTGCCTGATGATCGACTGGTTCCCCGGCCAGGGCGCCGACGAGGCGAAGCAGATCGACACGCTCTACGACGTGCTGCTGATCGTCTCCGTGCCGATCTTCGTGCTCGTCATGACCGTCGTGATCTTCTCGGTCTGGAAGTGGCGCGCCAAGCCGGGCGACATGTCCGACGGCGAGCCGATCCACGGCAACACGCTGCTCGAAGTGATCTGGGTCACGATCCCCACGATCCTGGTGACGGGCCTCGCCGTCTACGGCTGGATCGTCCTCGACGACATCGAGGACCGCAAGCCGGACACGCTGATCGTGAACGTCTCCGGTCAGCAGTTCGCCTGGAGCTTCCGGGTGCCGAAGCAGGCTGGCGTCCCGAAGCAGTTCGCGACGACCGAGCTGCAGCTCCCGCGTGGGCGCCCGGTCGAGTTCGACATCCGCTCCTCCGACGTCATCCACTCGTTCTGGATCCCCGACTTCCGGCTCAAGTCGGACGCAGTGCCGGGCCTGAAGACGCAGATCCGCGTCAAGCCGAGCGAGCTCGGCCCGCACGACATCGTCTGCGCGGAGCTGTGCGGCCTCGGCCACTCCACCATGCGCCAGACCGTGCGGGTCGTGGAGCCGAAGGCGTTCGAGGACTGGGCCGGAAAGCAGAAGGGGAGCGGCGGCTCGGGCGAGCAGGCCGCCGTCGCGCCCGACACCCATACGCTCGCCGACGCGGCATCGATCTCGAAGGTCGGCGCGGTCCAGTGACGCTCGCCGCGGAGGTTACGATGCCGCCGATGCGCGGAAGGATCGGGCGCTAGATGGCCTTCGCCGCCAAGCTCGCCGCGCCCGGCTGGTACCGGGCCGCCCTGTCGTTCCCGGTCGGGATCGGGATCGGCATGGGGATCGTCGTGCTCGTCCGAGCGCTCTACGGCTACGACCCGCTCTTCGACGGCAACGCGATCGTCACCGTCTGCCTGATTTCGACACCGCTCGCGTTCCTGGTCGGGATCGGCTGCTTCGACTACTGGTTCCGCTGGGCCTCCGGCGCGGCGACCATCCCCGAGGACCACTCCGGCCACGGCGCGACCTCGTGGCGCGACTACTTCAAGGTCAATACCGACCACAAGGTCATCGGGATCCAGTACATCGTCACGACGTTCTTCTTCTTCATCCTCGCCGGGCTGATGGCGATGCTGATGCGGGCGGAGCTGGCCGCGCCGGGCTCGCAGTTCGTCGAGCCGAACACGTTCAACGGGCTCTTCTCGGTGCACGCCTCGCTGATGATCTTCCTGTTCATCATCCCGGTCTTCGCCGGGATCGCGAACTACGTCGTGCCGCTGATGATCGGCGCGCCGGACATGGCGTTCCCGCGCCTGAACGCGCTCTCCTACTGGATGCTGCCGATGGCGGGGCTGATGATGCTGCTGAGCTTCTTCGCCCCCGGCGGCTCGTTCGCGACCGGCTGGACCGCCTACGCGCCGCTCTCGACCGACACGCCGCTGGGCCAGCAGTTCTTCACGCTCGGAGTCCAGTTCGCGGGCGCCTCTTCGATCGCGACCGCGCTCAACTTCCTGGTCACGATCATCACGATGCGCGCGCCGGGGATGACGTTCTGGCGCATGCCGTTGCTGGTCTGGGCGAACTTCACCACCTCGCTGCTGGTCGTGATCGCGACGCCGTTCATCGCCGGCTCGCAGTTCTTCGTGCTCTTCGACCGCTCGCTCGGGACGAACTTCTTCGACAACGGCTCGGGCGGCGACGTCGTGATGTACCAGCACGTCTTCTGGTTCTACTCGCACCCAGCCGTCTACATCATGATGCTGCCCGGCTTCGGGATCATCAGCGAGGTCGTATCCGCCAACGCCCGAAAACCGATCTTCGGCTATCGGATGATGGCGTTCTCACTGATGGCGATCGTCTTACTCGGGTTCACCGTCTGGGCCCACCACATGTTCGTCTCGGGCATGTTCGGGTGGCTGCGCGTCCCGATGATGATCACGACGATGCTGATCGCGATCCCGACCGGCATCAAGATCTTCTCCTGGGTCGCGACGCTCTGGAAGGGCGTCATCCACATGACGACGCCGATGCTGTTCGCGCTCGGCTTCATCACGATGTTCACGCTCGGCGGGATCAGCGGGATCATGCTCGCGGTCATCCCGCTCGACATCCACGTGTCCGACACCTACTTCGTCGTCGCGCACATCCACTACGTGCTGTTCGGCGGCAGCGTGTTCACGATCTTCGCCGGGCTCTATCACTGGTTCCCGAAGATGACCGGGCGGATGTACGACGAGAGCCTCGGCAAGCTGCATTTCTGGCTCTCGTTCGTCTTCTTCAACACGACCTTCGGTCCGATGCACTTCGTCGGCATCGACGGCATGCCGCGCCGCGTCGCCGACTACGCGGAGCAGTTCACGGCGATGAACGTGTTCATCTCGATCTCGAGCTTCCTGTTCGGGCTCTCGTTCCTGATCTTCCTCTACAACATGATCACGAGCTGGCGCGGTGGGCCGAAGGCGGCGGCCAACCCCTGGCGCGCGCACACGATCGAGTGGCAGGTCTCCTCGCCCCCGCCGATCTTCAACTTCGACGAGATCCCGACGGTCGTCGGCGGGCCCTACGAGTACGGGGTCCCGGGCGCCGTGCACGCCGTCTTCAAGGACAAGGCGAAGGCGCCCGCCGCGACCGCGCCCGCGCCCGCGGGAGGCGGCGGCGCGCCACCGCCGGTGCGGACCGAATGAACGCCGCGCCGAAGAAGCTGCTGGTCGTGGCCAACGAGACCGTCGGCGGCCACACGCTGAGCGACGCCGTCAAGGTCCACGCGGACAAGGGGCCCGTCCAGGTGACCGTCGTCTGCCCGCAGAACCAGCCAACCGAGGGTTGGGTCGTCTACGACGAGTCGGTCCGCGACGCCGCCGAGAACCGCCTCGCGACGACGCTCGCGCAGCTGCGCGAGATCGGGATCGAGGCCGAGGGCGAGGTGATGGACCCCGACCCCTTCGCGGCTGTCATGGACTCGATCACCCACCACGGCGAGCCCGACGAGATCATCGTCGCCACGCACCCCGAGACGCGCTCGGGCTGGCTGCGCAAGGACCTGGTCGAGCGCATCAGGCAGGACACGGGGCGACCGGTCGAGCACGTCGTCGTCGACCTCGACCGCGAGCGCGCGCAGGCGACCCAGACGCTGGTTGTGGCCAACCAGACCGCCGGAGCGGAGGGCCTGCTCGAGCGCTTGAAGGAAAAGGCGGCCGAGGGTGAGCGCCGCTTCACGGTGATCGTGCCGCAGGGCGAGCAGGGCGACGACGACGCCAACCAGCGCCTCGCGCACATGCTCAAGCAACTCGACGACGCGGGGCTGGAGGCGGTCGGCCAGGTGATGCACCCCGACCCGTTCACGTCGATCCAGAACGCGCTCCAGTTCTACCGCGTCGACGAGATCCTGATCTCCACCCTCCCCGACGAGCGCTCGGGCTGGATGCGCAGCAACCTGATCGAGCGCGTGCAGCAGACGACCTCGGCCCCGGTCGAGCACGTCGTTGCGGCCGACGCAGGCGCCGACACGGCGGTGGGCAGCTGAACATGGAATCCGCTTCGATCGCAGCCGGGGCGCACGCCCACGAGGACCATCACGGGCCGCCCGAGGCGAACCGCTCCTCGCGCGTGGAGCCGCAGATGCTCGGGATGCTGCTCTTCATCATCTCCGAGGTGATGCTCTTCGGAGCGTTCTTCACGGCCTACTTCTTCATCAGGGTCGTGAACAATGCCGAATGGCCGGCCGAGGGCACGACGCTGCCGGTCGCCGTCGCGGGCATGAACACCGCGATCCTGATCTCTTCGAGCTTCACGATGCACTGGGCGCTCGAGGGCGCCCGCAACGAGAATCGCCGCGCGCTGCGGATGGGGCTGCTGACGACCCTGCTGCTGGGCACGACCTTCCTGATCATCCAGATCAACGAGTACGTGCACATCGGCTTCGCGCCCGCCGACCACTCGCAGGGCTCGATCTTCTACTCGCTCACCGGACTGCACGGCGCCCACGTCTTCATCGGCCTGACGCTGCTGGCGATGGCGACCGTGCGCGCGTTCCGCGGCCACTTCACGGCCAAGGAGCACCGCGGGGTGGAAGTTCCGGGCATCTACTGGCACTTCGTGGATGTCATGTGGATCGTCGTCTATACGACGATCTACATCCTCTAGCTTGCTGAACCCGCTGCGATCCGAGCAGGAAGCGTTCCGGTTCCTGCTCTACGTGCTGGCCGTCGCGGTCGTCGTGGTGGTCGTCGTGCTGCTCGCGCGGACGATCTTTTGATGCCGGGCGCCGGCCTGGCGGACGACCTCGCGCTCGCGGAGGAGGCGGCGCGGACGGCGGGCGAGGTGCTGGTCGAGTACTTCGGGCGCCCGGCGAGCGGGGTCGAGCAGAAGTCGAGCGCGACCGACCTCGTCAGCGACGCCGACCGCGACGCCGAGCGGCTGATCGCCGAACTGCTGCTGCTCGAGCGCCCGGACGACGGCATGCTCGGCGAGGAGGGCGCCGAACGTAGTGGGTCGAGCGGGCGGCGCTGGGTGTTCGACCCGCTCGACGGGACGACGAACTTCCTGCTCGGCATCCCGACCTGGGCGGTCAGCGTCGCGCTCGAGGACGGCGACGGCGGGCTCGTCGGAGTCGTCCATGACCCGATGCGCGCTGAGACCTTCCGCGCCAGTCGCGGCGGCGGCGCCGACCTGGCCGGCGTGCCGATCCGTGTCCGTGAGGGGGTCGATCTCGCCGAGGCGATGATCGCGACCGGCTTCTCGTACCGCTCCGAGGTGCGCGCGCGCCAGGCGGAAGTCGTCCGCCGCGTGCTGCCCGCGGTCCGCGACGTGCGCCGCGCCGGCGCCGCGGCGCTCGACCTCGCCTGGGTCGCCGCCGGCCGCGTCGACGGCTACTACGAGCGCGGCCTCCAGCACTGGGACTGGGCCGCCGGCAAGCTGCTGCTGCAGGAGGCGGGCGGCGCCACGGTGCCGCTCGAGGGCGAGCCGCTCGGGATGGTGGCCGCGCACCCCGGCCTACTGCCAGAGCTTGCAGAGTTGGTCCGAGACTAGGCGCTACTCGACCGTCAACTGCCCGACCATGCCCCCCTCGGCATGGCCCGGGACCGTGCAGAGGTACTGATACATGCCGGGCTTGAGACTGGCCTTGACGGTCGAGGTGCCGTCGGTGCCGACGACCGGACCGGTGCCATCGCCCTCGACGGCGATGTTGTGCTGGATCGGCGACGGGTTCGCCATCACCAGCTCGATCTCGCCCGCCGGCGCGGTCGCCTTGCCGGCCGTGAACGAGAGTGCGCCGCTCTCGACGGCGTCGATCTGGAGCTTGCCGCCCTTGGCCTCGGCCGTCACGTTGCTGACGTCGGGCGCGCCGGCCTCGGCGAGCGGGCCGGTGTCCTTGCCGCCCTTGCCCGCGGCGAAGGCGACATAGGCGGCGACGTCCCTGGCGTCGTCGCCCTTGACCAGGTTCTCGGGCATGATCGAGCCGCGCCTGACGTTGGCGATCTGCTCGTGGACGATCCCCTCGACGGTCTGCTCCCCGAGCCCGTTCCTGCGCGCCGTGCCGAAGGCCTGGTCGAGGTCCGGGCCCTGCGTGCCGCGCGTCCCGGCCCGCTCGAGAGCGTGACAGCTGCCGCACGTGCCCTTGCCGATGAACAGCTCCTTGCCCTTGATCAGGTCAGGCTCGTATTCGCGGCCGCATCCGCTTGCGAGCACCGCACCGAGGACGACCAGCAGGGCCGCCACGACCCGGGTCGTAACTGTTCGCGGGAGAGCCAACGCGGGCGGAAGGTTATCCGCTAGCCCGGCTCAAGGGCGCGGAAGCTCGCCGAGCCTGCCCTGCGCGGCGGCGATCACGCGCCGCGCGACCTCGTCCCAGCCGAACAGCCCGCGCGCGGCGCCGGCGAGCGCCGTGCGAGCCCGCTCGCGCTCGGCCGGATCGAGCTCCAGCCAGGCGATCAGCTTCCGGGCAAGCTCGCGCACGGCGTCCGGCCCGGCCTCGAATCTCAGCAGCCCCCGCAGCGGCGGATCGAGCGCCGGCGCGAGCAGCGCGGAGACCTCGGCGAGGCCGGAATGGGCGGTCGACAGCGGCAGCGCCCCGCAAGCCGCCGCCTCAGCCGCGACCATCCCGAACGCCTCGGGGAAGGTGCTCGGCACGACCTGCGCCTCGCAGGCGCAGAGCAGGTCCGGCAGGTCGGCGTGCTCGAGGCGGCCGGTGAACACGACGCGCCCGGCGAGCGCGGGCGCGGCGGCGAGATAGGCATCGCGCGCGGCGCCCTCAAGCGAGTCGAGAAAAGCCGCGAGCTGGGGCAGCTCGGCGCGCTCGCCACCCTCGAGCTCGCGCCCGCGCGCGGCGATGTCGCGGGCCGCGGCGAGATCGCCGCTCGCGAGCGCTGCCAGCAACCGCCGCAGACCCTCGTCATAGGTGCCGAAGCCGACGACGACGAGCCGGGCGTCGGGCACGCGCGCGAGCACGAGCGGCCAGGCGGCCAGCGCGAGCTCGACGCCCTTGGAGGCGATCAGCTTGCCGACGTAGCTGACGATCCGGTCGCGCGCCGGGTCGAGCGAGCGCAGGGCCGCCGCGGCGTCGGCGTCCCCGCCCCAGGAGGCGGAGACGCCCTCGATCCGATCGGCCAGCGCTGCGAGCCGCGCTCGCGCCTCAGCGGCGGGAGCCGCCCGAAAGGCCGCGACGTCGACCCCCGGCGGGCCGAGGCGCGTTCGCTCGGGCAACGCGGGATCGTCGAGCGCCTGCCAGAGGCTCTCGGCCGTGTGGCGCGAACCGACCAGCACCCCGCCGGCGCCGGCGAGCCCCTCGCGCGCGTAGGGCAGGAAGCGGTCGGGCTCGGGCTTGACCGTGTACTCGAGCGCGCTGCCGTGGATCTTGACTGCGTAGGGCACTTCGCCGTCGAGTCCGCGCGCCAGCACGGCCGGCCCCATCACGACGTGATTGGCGAGCGCTACCTCAGGCCGGGCCCACGTCGCGACGTCGCGCACCGCGCCGACGTTGGCCGCCAGGTAGCGCTCGAGCTCCGCCTCGTCGAGCGCGCCGAAGGTCTTGGCCTCGAAGCCCTCGTACTCGTCGGCGACGTAGACCGGCAGCACGCGGCCGATCGGCGGCAGGTAGATCGTCGTGCGGACCGGCTCGCGGATGACCCGCACGCTCAGCTCGCCGGAATCCCAATCGCCGATCGCGTCGACGAAGTCCAGCTCGGCCGCGTCGCGATCCTGACACAGCAGGTGGACCTCGTGCCCGAGGTCCGCCAGCGCGCGGGCGAGGCTCGCGTTGTAGATGTTGCTGCCCGTGCCGCGAAGCAGGTAGCCATGGAAGACGAGCACGCGCACGCGCGCATCTTCGCGGCTGCGCTCTGGAGCGGCGTTTTCGCGGTCGACCCCCTGATATCTTGCCGCCGATGGGCGAGCAGCAGAAATACCGCCTGCGCTCGCGCACCGACCGTGAGGTCGTGCGCGAGGTCGAGCCCGGGACGGTCTATGTCGACCGCGACAGCGGCGAAGACTTCGAGGTGGTCGGCAAGCTGCTCCCGCTCGCCCCCTCCCCCAGCGACCTGCCATGGGCCGTCGAGAACCTACGCCTGTGCGGTTGCTCGCTGGAGCAGCTCGCGCCCAAGGACCTCAACGACTGTCCGCACTGCGGGCGCCGGATGCCCGCCATCGAGCGTGGCTAGGCGCAAGCCACTCCGTCGCTTCGGACCAGCGCTGATCCTCGCCCTGCTCGCGCTGGCGCTCGGCGCCGCGGGCTGCGGCGGCGACGACGAGAAGTCCGAGACCGTCCCGCCCGCCCCCGAGCTCACCTCGCCCGCGGACGAGCCGACGATCTCGGATTCGACCAGCACGAGCACCTCGACCTCGACCGACTCC
>Ga0136614_10000283_pt1 | contig 23354 bp, 19 predicted proteins | sample AntDrymUQ2792106_2_FD_106643 | JGI IMG/M metagenome (GOLD analysis project Ga0136614, IMG submission 106643) | Polar desert sand microbial communities from Dry Valleys, Antarctica - metaG UQ279 (21.06) | ecosystem: Environmental > Terrestrial > Soil > Desert | place: Antarctica: Dry Valley... | reverse complement strand
GGAGATTGTCGCGGCGCTCGTGACGGAGCAGCGTCAACGCGTTCACGAGCAGCGGTGGCAGGCGAAGGCCATCGCGATCAACGCTCGGCTGCGCGGCGTCTTCACGTAACGCCGCCCGCGGTCGGTCTCCTTCGTCGTCGCCGCGAGCACGTGGGCACACGTCGCGATCACCGTCGTGGATCAGCAGACCAGCACTGAGCAGACGGTGGAAAGTCGACGAACGATCGACAACCGCTCAGGCGAATGAGGCGTCTCCACCACCGGCATCGCGCGGGCGGCGAGTAGTTCGGCGGATCGAAGGAACGCGCCACGGTCTGTGGCGATCTCTCGGACGCGGTAGCGCTCCCTGAGCTCAAGCAGCCTGCGCTCGACGGCCTCGAGCGGCACGTCTCCGTCGAGGATCTCCGCCCGAACCGCAACCCGATCGCCGCCTCGCGGCGCCACGATCCGATCGCGGCCGTCCTCCCAACGTCGACGCCCAGGTAGACGGTCTCGCCGTCCTCGACGACGTCGCCACCTCCGGCGAGCGCGTCCCATGCGGCCGGATGCGTTCAACCTTCCTCCTGCGGCGGCGAAGTCGCTGCTTGTCGATCTCAAGGCGTTGAACGGCGGACGCCTGATCACGACGCGTGGCACGACGACGCAAGAGCGATGGCACCTCCCCTGGGCCGGAACGAACACATGTCTTCGATATCCGCGGACTACCCCGGACGGTTTGGACGGAAACCCGGGTCGCGAAGGCCCTCCCGGGAAGCCGAAGCGCCGCTTGCTAAGGTGCCGCGATGAGCGACCGTCCCGTCCTCGTCACCGGTGGAGCAGGATTCGTCGGCTCCCATCTGTGCGACCGGCTGCTGGCCGAAGGTCACCGTGTCGTCGCCGTCGACGACCTCGCCACGGGCCGGGAGGTGAACCTCGCGGGAGCGCTCGAACAGGGCGAGGAGTTCACCTTCACCGAGATGGACGTCCGCTCGCAGGGTCTCCTGGAGGTGTTCACACGGCACCGACCCGATGTGGTGATGCACCTGGCCGCTCAGGCCGGCGTCCGCCCGTCGCTCGAAGACCCCGATCATGACGCCAGCGTGAACGTCATGGGTACGCTGAACGTGCTCCGTTGCGCTACCGCGGTCGGGTCCCGGAAGATCGTGTACGCCGCCTCGGGCGGAACCCTGTACGGGGAGCCCGCGAGCGTACCGGTCGGAGAATCCGCGGCCGACGGTGCCCATCCGGAATCTCCCTACGGCATCAGCAAGAAGGTGGTGCTCGAGTACCTGAGCTTCTACTCGCGCCAGCGCGGGCTGGATTCCACCTCCCTGGCGCTCGGTAACGTGTACGGGCCTCGTCAGGACCCGACGGGGGAGGCGGGTGTGATCGCGATCTTCGCGTCCTCGATGCTGGCGGGCGAGACCCCGACGATCTTCGGCGACGGGGAGCAGACACGGGACTACGTCTACGTCGAGGACACGGTGGAGGCGTTCGCCGCCGCGATGGATCGAGCCTCCGGCGAGATCGTGAACATCGGGACGGGTCTGGAGACGTCGGTCAACGCCCTCCACGCGTTGCTGGCGGAGATCGTCGGGAGCGCGGCCGAGCCTGCGTACGGGCCGCAACCGGACGGGGAGCTGCGCCGGATCGCGCTCGATAACTCCCTCGCGGCTTCGGTGCTTGGGTGGAGCCCCCGAACGGATCTCTCCTCAGGGCTCGCGCGGACGGTCGACCACCTCAGGGGCTTTCAGCCTGCCTCATCGGGCTGAACGTCCCGATCGAGATCCGGCGCCGATGCGCGAGCCGAGCTCACGAGGTCGATGAGCTCGTCCGGCCTGCGCCCCGCTGCGGATGCGAGCACCTCGACGTCCCCGGCCCGCAGGATGATCGTCTCGACCTCTCGTCCCCCCCGCTGGGAGAGCACCTGACGGATGAAGCCCGAGATCAGGTCACTCTCCGGGGTCCGGATGCCCTCGAGCTTCGTCAGATCGATCTCGGGCCCCCAGCGGCCTTCGACGGCTCGGAGGATCTCGCCCAGGACCCGCTCGGGGGGTACGTCCAGTAACCGACACAGATCACAGAATCGAGCCAGGGAGATCTTCCGCTCGCCGCGCTCATAGCCCGCGACCGACGTCGGCCGGAACCTGTCGGCGGACGCATCCGCCAGGTCTTTGAGCGTCATCCCGCGCGCGAGCCGCGCGTGGCGAAGCGCCCGCCCGATCTCCAGCGCCATGGGTACCATGTTTTTCCCAGTCCTCAACGTCGTCGATCTCGGGGGGCGCGGCTACTGTAAACCGCAGTGTCGACGCTCGCTATCCGATGCGCAGGGGCCCTGCAACGTAAGTTTCCTGCCCAAGAAGCGTGATTCGCCGAAGCACACACCGTCGGACGCGCTCCGTGTTTGCGGCTCGAGCCGATGCGCGAGAACATTCCCGCATAACGGCAGGATCGAGCTCATTCGGCCTTGGAAAACTTCTTCATCATCTTTGCCGAAGGGCCTTACAAAGAACGCCTTCCGCGTTGTACTGTTGCTCCTACGCCGTTCTAGCTAGGCTGAATGGTGGACGTTTTCTAGGGCGCGGTGCCCCCATCCGGGGGACGTAGGGTTGCGAAGTACGTTGGCGGAGTACGTTGGGAGATCGGTCACCCGTCGGGGGGGTCCAGGTGACCGGTCGGCTGGATGAAGGGGAGCGGATTTGAGGACGGACGCTCGTCGGCGTGGCGATGCCACTGCATCGACCGCGGTTGGAAGCCTTTCCTACGCACTGGCTTCGGCGCGCCACGCCGACGAAGCCGCTGCATGCGCCACTGGATGGATCCGCGAGACCATCGGGCCCGAGACGGCCGCACAGATCCTCAGACCTGACGCGGCCGGCCGCCTTCACACCGTCTGGCGCGAGGGTGAGAGCGCCCAACTCGACCGGGCGCAGACGACGGCCCGGCGCGTGGCCTTCCAGACGAGGGCGTACTCGCACCTCGACTTGCGGAGGGCGGCGGACCTGAGGGTCGCGTTCTTCCCCCTGGTCTGCCGGGAGAACTCGTTGGGGGTCCTCGAGATCCAGGCCGGGCGGAACGCCATACGGGATCGATCCGGCACCCTCGCGGCCGTGGCGTGCCAACTCGCGGGTGTGCTCGCGGGCCTCGCCGAGCGACGAGGCTTGGAACAGGAACTGGAGGCGCTGCAGGGCGTTGCGGATGTCGGTCGAGACCTCCTACAGGCGGATGGGCCGAAGGTCGCTCTCGACATCGTCGCCGGCGCGCTGTGGCGCGAGTTCCGCGTGCCCGTCGCGATCTGGTGGGGCGACGGCCAGGGTCCTCGAACACTCACGGCCGTCGCGGGACTGAACGCTCAGAAAGGCAAGCAGCTCGATGAGCGTATGGGCACCGTCCTTCCTTGGACGAGGGCGACGCTGCGCGAACGGGCCGAGGTGCGAGGGCGATTCGCCGATGCCGTTGGGGCCGGACACGTCACGGTTCGGGACGCGGGGGATGCAACCATGTTCGTGGCGAACGATGAGCCCCTCGTGGAACGCCGGGTCGAGATGGTCGGCGCACTCCTCGACGACACGCTGCCATTGCTGTCCAGGTCCGCGAGGGAGGACCAACGGACATCGCGGATGGACGTGGGACTGGCCTGGACGGCTCATGAGCTTCGGACACCCATCCTTGGGATCAAGGCCGCTCTCGAGGTCGTCGCGGGACGGAGCGCCCTCCGGGACGACGAGCTGCTCCGGCTCTCGCTCCGCGAGCTCGAACAGCTCGCCGCGGACACGGAGGGGATCCTCGGCTGGGCCGTGGGAGGACGAGACCTGGATCCACGCTCCGTCGACGTGGCGCAGTTGGTGCAGGACGCCGTGACGACCTATCGACTCCTGCACGGGGGCACCGTCGAGGTCATCGCGCAGCCGCCGGTGATGGCGCTGGCAGATCCTACGCACCTTCGGGCCGCGGTCGTGAATCTGGTTCGGAACGCGGTGCTGTACTCGGATCCGGACGGCGTCGTGACCGTGCAGGTCGAGGAGGAGGAAGGCGCCGTGCGGGTCAGCGTCGGCGACCAAGGCCCCGGGATCCCGGTCGCGGAGCGAGAGATCATCTTCGACCCGTTCGTTCGTGGCGGGGCGGGGTCGCGCGCCGGCTCCGGTAGCGGAGTCGGCCTCTTCATCACACGCCGAGTCGTGGAGGCGCACGGGGGACGCGTCTGGGTGGATTCCGAAGAGGTGGGCGCGACGTTCCGCATGTTGCTGCCCGTGGACAGGGAGGAACTCCAACGGTTCGCATCCTGATCGTCGACGATCACATCTTGTTCGCGGAGGCGATCAGATCGGCGCTGGACGATGCCGGCATGGAAGCCGTCGGCGTGGTCACCACCGGTCGGGCCGCGCTCGCGTTCCTCGAGGATGATCGACCCGACGTGATCCTTCTCGATCTCGGATTGCCGGACCGCAGTGGCCTCGCAGTCGGGCGGGAGATCCTCGAGTTGTGGCCCGAGGCGAAGTTGATGGTGCTGACCGCCCTCGAGGATCCGAAAGCGGTCGAGGAGGCCATGCGCGCCGGATTCCGCGGCTACCTGACCAAGGACACGCCCGTCAGCAGGTTCGTGAGCTCGATCGAAGCGATCGTGGCCGGACAGGAGGTGTTCCCTCACCGCTTCGCACACCGGACGCGACGCCCGGGGTCCAACGACAGCGTGTGGCTGCTCATCTCCCAGCTGACCCCGCGGGAGCGAGAGGTCCTCGGACTCCTGGTGGAGGGCGCCGACGGCAGGATGATCGCGACTCGTCTCGGCATCAGCAAGAACACGGTCCGCACGCATGTGCAGAGCATCTTGACGAAGCTCCAGGTGCACTCTCGTCTGGAGGCCGCGACACTCGCCGTTCGCCACCGTGTGGTTCCGCTCCCTACCACCATGGAACAGGACCTCGCTGAGCGGACTGAGTCCTCGTTCGGGCGCGCCCCCCGCTCGCCCATCGTCATGCGAACGACGTAGCCGCGCTACGCTTTCCGGTGCGTGTTCCCCGTCGGCCGTGTGGGTACCGTTCTCGCACTCCCAGGTTCGATAGAAGAAAGGGTTGGCTTGAGCGATACCCCGGCCTCGATCCGCGTGCTCCTCGCGGATCGGCACGCCCTCTTCCGGGAGGCCGTACGGACCGTGCTCGAGAGCGAGGCCGAGATCAACGTCGTGGCCGAAGCACGCAACGGGCTGGAGGCGATCTCGGAAGCGGAACGCACGCTTCCGCACGTCGCGATCTTGGACGTCGACCTTCCGATGTCGGACGGCTCCCAGACGACCGCCGCGATCAAGGCCAACGTACCGCGATGCCAGGTGCTCGTCCTGAGCGCCCGCGAGGACTACCGCAGCCTCATGGAGGTGCTGGACGCCGGCGCGAGTGGGTACATCACGAGGGAGTCGCCGCTCGCCGAGCTGATCCACGCCACCCGGGCGGTCCATCGCGGTGACACCCTCGTGCCGCCGACGATGCTCGGGCCGCTCCTCACTGGCTTGCTCCGTCGCAAGGGGAATCAGGACAGGGCATTCGAACGCATCGCCCGCCTGACCATTCGAGAGCGAGAGGTCCTCTCCCATCTCGCACATGGATCCGACAACCACTCCATCGCACGGGCGCTCGTGATCAGCCCTCAGACCGCGCGGACACACATCCAGAACATCCTCGGGAAGCTCGAGGTCCACTCGCGACTCGAGGCCGCGGCGTTCGTGACGCACAGCGGCATGTTGGCGAACCTGGTCAGATCAGACGACGTTCGGGCGGGCGTGGGCGGCGCGCTAGAGGACGGTTACCGGCAGCGAGCAGGCGACGCCGGGTCGAGGCTCACTGCGCCAGACCCGTGAGGTCCGCCTCCGAGGCACTTCGCATCCACTCCATGGTCCTCGCGAGACCTTGGCGAAGGGGGACCCGCGGCTCCCATCCCAGTCGCTCCCGCGCGAGGGAGGCGTCCGGGCGCCGGTTCTCGGGGTCATCGACCGGACGATCCGTGTAGACGACCGGCGAGCCGGTCCCGGCCAGCGAACGGATCATCTCCGCGAGCTGCCCCACGGAGACCTCCTCCGTGCTTCCGAGGTTGATCGGGCCGGTCAGCTCGGCGTGGAGCACCCGCCAGATCCCCTCGACGAGGTCGTCCACGTAGCAGAGCGAGCGGGTCTGGGAGCCGTTACCGTGGACGGTGATCGGCTCACGGCGGAGGGCTTGGTCGATGAAGGTGGGCACCGCACGACCATCCTCCCGCCGCATCCGCGGTCCATAGGTGTTGAAGATCCTGATGATCCGCACGGCCACGCCCTGCGCCCGGTGATAGGCCATCGTGGCGGCCTCCGCGAACCGCTTGGCCTCGTCGTAGACCGACCGGGGACCGATCGGATTCACGTTCCCCCAGTAGGTCTCGGGCTGCGGATGGACCTTCGGATCTCCGTACACCTCCGAGGTCGATGCGAGGAACAGGCCCGCCCCTTTGTCCTCCGCGAGGCGAAGGCACTGCAGGGTTCCGAGGGCGCCCACCTCGAGCGTCTCGATGGGATGCGCCAGGTAGTCGCGAGGCGACGCGGGAGACGCGAAGTGGAACACCCAGTCCACCGGACCCGTGACGTCCAGTCCCCGGGTGATGTCTGCCTCGTGGAGCGAGAACCGAGGGTCGGACAGGGCGGACGAGAGGTTCTCCGTCCTCCCCGTGAGGAGGGAATCGACGCAGACGACCTCCCAGCGTTCGCCCAGGAGCCGATCGCAGAGGTGTGAGCCGACGAAGCCGGCTCCCCCCGTCACGATCGCCCGCGAGGGGCTCATGGAGTGGAGGATCGCTCCTCGATCGGGGCGGGACGCTCGACGGCCTCGATCGGGAGGGAGCCGGAGGCGGGCACCGGCACGACCGGCGGACGGCCCGTCGGGTAGTACCAGAACCCGGCCTCTCCCATCTCGGAGGGATCGAACAGGTTCCTTCCGTCGACCACCAGCGGGTAGGTCATGATCTCCTTAAGGGTGCCGAGGTCGATGTCGCGGAAGGCCGGCCACTCGGTGGCGACCACGAGCGCGTGCGCACCCGCCGCCGCTTCGTAGGCATCGCTCGCGAGCTCGAGCTCGGGGAGGTCCTCCTTCGCGTTGCTCGCGGCGCGCGGGTCGTAGCCGACCACGACCGCGCCCGACGCGAGCAACCGCCGCGCCAAGACGAGAGCGGGGGAGAAGCGCACGTCGTCGGTCCCGGCCTTGAACGCCAGCCCGAGGAGCGCGATCCGCTTGCCCTCCAGGTTCCAGAGGGCCTCTTCCACCTTGGCCGCGACCGCCTCGACGGCCTCCTGGTTCACGCGCTCGACCTCGTCGAGGATGGGAAGCGGGTAACCGAGTCGCTCGGAAAGGCGTTTCAACGCCGCGACGTCCTTCGGGAAGCAATACCCTCCGTAGCCGAGACCGGCGTCGAGGAACGCTCGGCCGATCCGAGGATCGCCCCCCATCACGTCGGCAACGTCGGCAACGTCGGCACCGGCCCGTTCACACACCCGAGCCAGGGCGTTGGCGAACGAGATCTTCATGGCGAGGAAGGCGTTGCTGGCGTGCTTCGCGAGCTCCGCCGTCCGGATGTCGGTCACGATCAGGTGGATGCCCGCCTCCAACAGCGGGGCGTACAGACGGCTGAGCACCTCGAGGGACCGAGGCGACTCGATGCCGATCACGATGCGGTCGGGTTCGAGCGCGTCGTGCATCGCCGCGCCCTCACGGAGGAATTCCGGATTGGACGCCACGTGGAACTCTCGTCCGCCGCCCTCGCGTCGCAGGGTCGTCAGGACGCGGTCCGCCGTCCCCGCGGGGACGGTCGATTTCTCGACCACGACCGCGCCGTCCGGGGCGTGGCGTGCGATCTCGCTCGCGGACTGCTCCATCGCCAGGAGGTTCGCATCACCATTGGCCCGAGCGGGTGTGCCGACGCAGATGAAGACGACCTCGGCGTCTCGGAGGGCCTCGGCGGCGATCGTGCTGAACGAGAGTCGTCCCGATGCGGATTCCGTCCTCATCGCTTCTTCGAGTCCCGGTTCGAAGAACGGAGGGATGCCCTTCTGAAGGAGCTCGATCTTCTCCACGTCGACGTCGGTCCCGACGACCTCGTGGCCGATGCTGGCGAACGTCACACACGTCACCAAACCGACGTGCCCGGTGCCCATCACCGCAACTTTCAACCGCCCGCCTCCGTCTTGTCCTCTGCTTTCGGATGCTATTGCCTGCAACGGCCCGGGCCGACCGACGTGGTCGGTACGTTCCCTACGGCCCTCGACGTAGTGAGGGGGATCGTGGGATACGAGCCGGCCGCTCAGACCCGGGTCGAGGTCTCTTCGGATCGAGTGGCCTGAGTGGCCTCCTGGCGGAGCGAGTCGAGCTCTCGATCGGCGTCGTCGAACTTGGAACGATGTAGGAGCCCGTTCCTGTTCTCATACGCGCCGTACGCGTTCGGGGTCCGGGACTCGTGCACCCGGGTGAGGACCCCGCCTAGGATGGTCCCTCCCACCTGCTCGAGCTGGTGGCGAGACCGCGCGACGCCCCCCCGCGTCCCTTCTTGCGCGTCCGCGACCAGGAGAACAGCGTCGACGAGGTCCGCGAGCACGAGGCTGTCCGCGACCGGCTCGATCGGTGGGCCATCGATGATCACGAAGTCGGCCTGGCGGCAGCCGCGGATGACCTCGAACATCCGATCGGATTGGAGGAGCTCGGCCGGCTCATCCCCGGACGCCGGGCCGCTCGGCAGAACCCGCAGATTCGGGACGGAAGTATCGAGGATCGCGTTGTTGAGAGCCAGGGCTCCGAGGAGCACCTGACCGAGGCCTTGTTCGTTCCCGATCCCCAGGAGCGAGTGCACCCGCGGATACCGGAGGTCCGCGGAGATCAGGACCACCGATCTGCCCACCTGCGCGAGCGCGACGGCCAGGTTCACGGCGGTCGTCGTCTTCCCTTCGCCCTGGCGGGAGCTGGTGACGAGGATCGTCCTCACCTTGGCGCTCTTACAGGCCGCCAGGAGATTCGTCCGCAACGTCCGGTATGCCTCGGCGGCCGGGCTGCGCGGCTCGTCGATCGTCACGAGACGGGGCAGGTCTCCTCGAAGCATGGGGGACTCCGGGATGAGACCCAGGACCGGCGCCTTCAGGGATCCACGGAGCCCGGCCGAGTCTTCGATCCGGTCCTGCAACTGCTCGCGCACGGAGGCGAGCGTGATCCCCAACGCGAGTCCCAATAGGATCCCGAGCGCCAGGTCGACCTGATGCTTCGGGCTGATGGGCGACGAAGGGCGCTCCGCGCGCTCCACCACTTCGCCGGGGTCGCTGGTGGATGTGTTGGCGGCCGCGAGCTGGTTCATCAATCCCAGCCGGGTCGCTTGCAACGAGTCGCGACCGGATTCCGCCGACGTTCGCTCGGGTGATCCTGGCAGGAGGGCCTCGATCTCGCCGTCCAAAGCCTGGATGTCCTGATCGACCTGGTCGATCTGTTCCCTGATCGTGGCCGAGTTCTCCGCCATGGTGCTCAGCGCCTGGGTCGCCTTGAACTCGAGGTAGCCCTCTGCGAACGCCTGCGCGCCGCGCCGCGCGCTCTGCGCGCCCGAGTCCGTGAACGAGATCTCGAGGATCTGCGTGTTCTCCGGCGTCGAGACGGAGACGCGCTTGAGCAGGTCAGGGATCGCTTCCGTGCTGCCGATGAGGGTTCGCGCGATCGTGGCGACCCCGTTGGAGCCGACCAGTCGCGCCTCGGTGGGCATACTCAGGTTGTCGAGCGGGTCGGTGTCGGTGGACTGAACGAGGATGGGCCGGGCCAGGACGGTGGCGGTTGCCGAGAACACCTTCGGGCGGGAATAGGAATAGGTCGCGGCAAGGGAGGCGACCAGGACCACGACGCCCAGGATGAGCCACCTGAGTCGAGCCACCTTCCGCAGGAACTCTCGAAGGTCGAGGGATCCATCCGCGGAGGCGGAGGGAGGTTCCTGGAAGGCCCTGTTCATCCCACTCCCATCTTGTCTTGGCGATCCCGTCCTGGTCCATGTGCTCGGCGTAGACGCCGGCGCGCGACATCTACGCCGACTCCCGGTCCTGCAACCAAGGTAGAGCCAGCGTGCGAGAGCACCATCATGCGAACGTCGTAGCGGCGGTACGTGGTCGAGCCGGTGCCGGTTGAAGGTCGCTCGCGTAGCGTTCTGATGTATCCCAACCGCGGTGGAGCAGGTATGTCCGATCGGATCGCACGTTGAGCACTGACAGGGACGTTCACCTGCGCAGATCCCAAGATCCCGGCGCTTCTTTCGGCGGTCCGGGCGTCCTTGAACCCGAGGTCGGGACGTCGAAAGGGTCCGAGGGATCAGCCGTCTCCGGGGGTGGGGAGCCCTCGACGCGGGGGGATGACGTTCTCGTGTCGATCGCCACTCTGTGTCGTTCCCTCGACGCCGAGGGTGTGAGGTACTGCCATTGGAAGAGCAACGAGGCGATCGCGCGCTCCGCCACCGGCGAGAACGATCTGGATCTGCTGGTGCACAGATCCGACGCGGAACGGTTCGAGGGGATCCTCAGACGACTCGGGTTCAAGGACACCGTCCAGCCCCGATGGAAGCAGCTTCCCGGCATCTATCACTCGTACGGACTCGACCCGGCGACCGGCGCATTGGTGCACATCCACGCTCACTATCAGCTGGTTGTCGGCGATGACATGACCAAGAACATCCATCTGCCGGTCGAATCGGCCTACCTCGCCTCCTCGACGCTCGATCAGACGTTCAGGATCCCGTCTCCGGCGTTCGAGCTCGCCGTGTTCCTGATCCGGATGACGGTCAAGCACTGCACCTGGGATGCGTTCGTGACGCTCCAGGGATCGTTGTCGCGGAGCGAGCGACGAGAACTCGACGATCTCCTCGGTCACGTTGACCTCGACGATGTCTGGGCGCTTGTGGACGAGCACTTCCCCTTCATCTCGCGCGAGCTGTGGGCTCGCTGTCTCCGATCCGTGAAACCCGGATCGTCACGCTGGTTCCGGATCGTGACGGCGAGCCGCCTCCAGCGGACGCTCGGCGGCTGGAGCCGCCGCGCGCCGCGTGTCGACACCTCGGTGCGGATGTGGCGGCGCGTCCGCACCCTGTTCCGGCGGAAGCTCCTCAGGCGAGGTCCCGTGAGGACGAGGCTTGCGTCCGGCGGTGCGCTGATCGCGGTGGTTGGCGGGGACGGAGCCGGGAAGTCGACCGTCATCGATGCGCTGTCGCGCTGGCTCTCATCCGAGAACATCGACTCGCAGACGATGCACATGGGGAAGCCGCGTTGGTCCCCGCTCACCGCCATCGTCAAGAGCCTTCTGAAGCTGGTTGCCGCCGCGAAGCGGTCATCCACTTCCTCGGCCAAGGCGCTCAGGTCCTCCCTCGCTGCTGCGGACGAGGGCAAGATGACGCTCCGGAACCGGGCGCGACTGGGGTGGGAGGTGCTCACCGCCCGAGATCGTTACCGCACCTATCGGAGGGCGAGGCGGCTCGCATCGAACGGCTCGATCGTTCTCTGCGATCGCTATCCGTTGCCGCAGGTCTCGCTGATGGACGGCGCGGTGACCGCTCGGATGAAGGATCCCGCGCGCTGGGGCGATTGGGCGCGATCCCTCGCCACCCTCGAGCGGCGCTACTACGAACGGATCGCGAGCCCCGACATCTTGATCGTCCTTCGGCTCGACTCCGACACGGCCGTCGAACGCAAGCGTGGCGTCGAGCCCGAGTCGTCCGTCCGCCCACGTTCCGAGGAGATCTGGCGCATGGATTGGCACGGCACGCCGGCGATCGTGATCGACGCGTCCTCGCCCAAGGATCAGGTGCTCTCGGAGATCAAGTCCGTGCTCTGGTCGAGGCTGTAGTGACGGCGATGCCATCAGGAGGCTTGAAGACGGAAGAGGGCACCCCCGCGGCCGAGCCCAAAGGACGTCTCGGGCGTGCCGTCTCACGGGTGGTCTCCGACGGCAGTCTCACCAAGAAAGCGTCGCTGAACGCCGCCGCTTCGACGGCCGAACAGATCGCACGGATCGCGGCAGGGCTGATCATCAGCCCGATCCTTCTGACGAGGCTCGGTGAGACCGCCTTCGGCATCTGGCAGGTGTTGCAGCGCCTGATCGGGCACGCCTCGCCGGCGAGCGGCCGCCCGGGGGAGGCTCTGAAATGGACGATCGCGCACGAGCAGCGATCGACCGACTACGACTTCAAGCGGCGACAGGTCGGGAATGCGCTGGCGGTGTGGCTGCTCTTCCTGCCGTTGCTCGTCGCGATCGGCGGCATCCTCGCCTGGCTGGCGCCGATCTGGCTCGATGTCCCGCTGACCTCCTACGGCACCGTCCGAGTGGCCGGGGGGATCCTGGTCATCGACGCCATCCTGTTCAGCCTTCTCTACCTGCCGCAGTCGGTCCTCCAGGGGGAGAACCTCGGTTACAAGCGGCTGGGTCTCTCGGTCCTGCTGGTGTTCGTCAGTAAGACGCTCCTCGTGGTCGCCATCTTCCTGGGGACCGGGATCGGAGGACTCGCCGTCGCGACCGCGATCGCCACCGTGCTCTGGGGCGTGACGTACGTGTTCATCGTGCGATCCAGGGTCGAGTGGTTCGGCATCGCGCGACCCAGTCTGGCCGAGGTCGGCCGCTTCGTGCGCCTCAGCTGGTGGTTCCTCCTCTGGAACCTGATCATGACGATCATGCTCGCCAGTGACGTCGTCGTGCTGGGCGTCGTGAAATCTCCGGCGCTCGTCACCACGTACACGCTCGCCAAGTACATCCCGCAGGCGATCACCGTCGCGGTGGCGACCGTGATCGTTGCGATCATGCCGGGGCTCGGCGGGCTGATCGGGGCGGGCGAGCTGGTGCGAGCTGTTCGCATCCGGAAAGAGACGATGAGCTTGATCTGGCTCTTCACGATCGTCGCCGGAACGACGGTCCTGATCTGGGAAGAGTCGTTCCTGCGGCTGTGGGTCAAGGGTTACTACCCGGGCCCGACGGCGATCCTGATGATCATGCTGATGGTGCTGCAGTTCGCTCTGATCCGGACGGACGCCAACATCATCGACCTGACCCTCAACCTTCGCAGGAAGGTGCTTCTCGGGGCGCTCTCGGCTGTCCTGTCGGTTGGCCTCGCGTGGCTCTTCCTCGGCCCGATGGACATGGGGATCATCGGCCTCGTCCTCGGCTTCATCGTGGGACGGACGATCCAGAGCATCAGCTACCCGTGGATGATCGGCCGGCTGCTGGGGATCTCGATCGAGCGACAGTTGAGAGGGATCGTCCGGCCGGCGCTCGCGACCGGCATGCTCTTCGCCGGCGCGAGCGTTCTCGGCTCCGCCGCCCACGTCGGCTCCTGGGTGGCCCTCGTCCTGGTCGTGGGGGTGTCGGCCGGTGTTGTTGCGGCTCTTGCCTTCTTCGCCGGACTGCCGGCAGGGACGAGGCAGCTCCTGTGGCAGCGGCTCCGCAAGGTGGCGCGACTCACATGAGCGCCACGACGAACGGCAGGGTGCGGGTGGCGATCTTCACGTCCAACATGGATGGCGGGGGCGCGGAGCGAGCGATGGCCAAGCTCGCTGGAGGGATCGCGGATCGGGGATACGACGTCGATCTCGTGTTGAGTCGGGCCGAGGGTCATTATCTCGCCGAGGTTCCCGACACGGTTCGCATCGTGAACCTGGATGCCAGCCGCGTCCTGGCGAGCATACCGGGTCTGATCCGATACATGCGCCGCGAACGGCCGGCCGCGATGTTGACATCGATGAACTACGTGAACGTCGTCGGCATCTGGGCGAAAGCCCTCGCTCGGGTCGACACCCGGCTCGTCGTGAACGAGCAGAACGCGCTCTCCCTCGAGGCCGCTCATTCACCCCGCCGACGGCATCGGCTCATGCCGAGGCTGGTCGGACGCTTCTATCCGTGGGCGGACCGGATCGTTTCCGTTGCTCGAGGGACGGCGGATGACCTCGCTCGAACGACCGGCTTGCCCCGCGAGCGGATCGAGGTGGTGCACAACCCGATCGTGACCCCCGAGCTGAAGGAGCTGGCGGACGCCCCTGTCGATCATCCTTGGTTCCGTCCGGGGGAACCGCCCGTCGTGCTCTCCGTGGGAAGGCTCTCGCCGCAGAAGGACTTCGAGACGCTCCTGCGCGCCTTCGCTCGGGTCCGCGACCGTCGCCCCGCGCGGCTGGTGATCCTCGGCGAGGGATCGGAGCGCGGGTCGCTGGAGTCGCTCATCTCGGAGCTCGGTCTCCTCGAAGTGGCAACACTTCCGGGATGGGTTGCCAACCCGTACCCGTGGATGGTGAACGCCGGCGCATATGTCCTCTCCTCGAGATGGGAGGGGCTCCCCTCGGTGCTGATCGAAGCGCTCTATTGCGGCGTGCCGATCGTCGCGACGGATTGCCTCAGCGGCCCGCGGGAGATCCTCGACGAGGGCGCCCACGGTTTGCTCGTGAAGGTGGGCGACGTGGATGCGCTCGCGCGGGGGATCGAGTCGGCGCTCGACGGCGAGGTGCCTCGGCCCGCCCCCGCCAGTTGGCGACCCTACGAGCAAGAGTTCGTCGTCGGGCGGTATCTCGACGTGCTGGTGGGGGCGTAGCCATGCGGAAAGTCGTCTTCGGTCTGTCGCTGATCCTGGTCTTCACGATCCCGTGGGAGGGTGCATTCCATCTGCCGGGCCTCGGCACGACGGCGACGGTGATGGGCATCATCGTCGGCGCATGCTGGGTCTTCATGACCGTCGTCGCCGGCCAGATGCGACGGCCCGTCCTGTTCCTCTACGCCGTCGCGGGGTTCGTCGCGTGGATCACCCTCACGACGTTCTGGAGCCCCGACCCCGTCGAGAGCCTGGGGTCCGTGTTCCTCTGGTTGCAGACCCTGCTATTCGTCTTCATCCTGTGGGATCTCTATCGGACGAAGGCGGCGTTACTGGCCGGTCTGCAGGCCTACGTCTTCGGCGCCTATACGGCGGTCTTCGGTGCCGTGGTCAACTACGTGCAAACCAACGCGTTCTACACGCACCAGGATCGGTACAGCCTGGGGGACACCAACCCCGACGGCTACGGGTTCATCCTTGCGCTCGGTATCCCGGTCGCGTGTTACCTCGCAGCCTCGGCGGAGGTCCCGAAGGTCTTCCGCTTCATCAACTACGCCTATCTGCCTGTTGCGTTCCTCGGCATCGCGCTGTCCGGCACGAGGACCGCGTCGGTCGGAGCGGCCATCGGCCTCTTGTACGGCCTCGCCACGTTGACGAAGCTGAAGATCCACACTCGGATCGCCGTCGTGGCTCTCCTCGCAACCGCGCTCTACCTACTGCTTCCGGTCGTGCAGCCGCTGAGCTCCTTCCAACGCCTCGGGACGACGGGAACCGAGGTGACCCAGGGTGATCTCAACGGTCGCACCGAGCAATGGCGCCAGGGCATCCGCGCCTTCATGGAGCACCCGGTGCTGGGCGTCGGAACGGACATGTACCGGTCGGTCAACACCCTCAACAAGGTCGCCCACAACTCGTATCTGTCGGTCCTGGTCGAAGAGGGGTTGATCGGGTTCGCGATCTTCGTGTCGATCCTCGCGATGGTCGCCTTGAGGGTTCGAGTCCTCCCGAGGTGGGACCGGAACTTCTGGATGACCGTGCTGTTCGTGTGGGGGATCGGCGCGTCCACCCTCACGTGGGAGCATCGGAAGACCACCTGGCTGTTCTTCACATTCGCCGTCGCCGCAGCGGCTGTGAGCGTGAGGTCCTTCCCCGAGAAGGATGCTGCCCTCGACAGCTCCGACCTCGCTCTGAACGAGAGCAGGCCATGACCTTACCGACTTTCCTCGGGATCGGTGTGCCGCGAGCCGGGACGACATGGCTGCACACGCTGTTGGCCGCCCACCCGGACGTGTACCTGCCCACGCGGCGCAAGGAGGTCCGCTTCTTCGACCGCCATCACGACCAAGGCCAGGCGTGGTACGAGGAGTTCTTCTGCGATCCGGACGAGGCTCGACGGTTCGCGGCGATCGGCGAGATCTCACCCCAGTACCTCTACTGCGATGAGTGTCCGGGGCGGATCTCCGCGCTCCTTCCACGGGCGAAGCTGATCGTGATGCTCCGGCATCCCGTGGACCGCGCCTACTCGCAGTTCGGCTTCGTGATCCAGAGGCGCGACTTCCGCGGGTCCTTCGCGGAGTTCGTGGCATCCAGGAACAGGGCACTCGAGATGGGCTTCTACAGCCGGCATCTCGAGAGGTATCTGAACCACTTCGAAAGGAGTCAGATCCTGCCGATGATCTTCGAAGAGGCGGTGTCGGAACGCAGTCAGGTTCGCCAGGAGCTGGCGCGGTTCCTGGGCGTGTCGGAAGAGCTGTTCCCGAAGACCACCGATCGAGTCAATCCGAGCACCGTTCCACGGTTCCGCACGCTCTCGAGCGCCGCCGTGAAGACAGGCCGGCGTCTGCGCAGACACCACCTGGAATCGCTCGTGGATCTGGCCGGACGGATGGGTCTTCGGCGGCTGATGACGAGCGGACGGCGCGTCCCCGCGTTGGATCAGGAGCTGAAGCGAAACCTGAGCGAGATGTTCGCGGATGAGTTCGAGGCACTGGAGAGCTCCTGGGGCCTCGACCTCAGCATCTGGAGGGATACAGCCTCGGTCCCGACGAGACCGGCTGCCCCCCGGAACGCCGAGAGCCGGGGGTCGGCGTGAACCGCCCGCTGGAAGTGCTGATCGTCTCGCAACCGGCCACCTACGGCGTCGCGGTCTACGTCCGGCAGTTGACGGAGGCCGCCATCGAGGCCCGTCACCACGTCACGGTCGTGAGCCCGGGAGCCGCTCGCGGCCCGTTGGCCGATTGGGTGAGGAGCGCCGGCGCGGATCACCACACGCTGAACATGGCCCGGCGGCCCGCACCGCGAGACATGTTGGATCTCGTGAGGCTGCGGCGACTCGCGCGAGGGAAGGACGTCGTCCATCTCCACTCGTCGAAAGCAGGTGCATTGGGTCGCGTCGCGGCGCTTTCGATCGGCCGCCGTCGTCGCCCTGCGATCGTGGTCACGGCTCACTATTGGTCCTGGCTGGTCGGCGGGCAGTGGGCGCCGGTCTACCGATGGATCGAACGACTCCTCGCCCGGCGCTGCGACGCGATCGTCGCGGTCTCCGAGCGGGAAGCGCTAGAGGGTGACGTCGTGCTCGGCTCCTCTGCACCTTTGAAGCTGATCCTCAATGGGGTCGACCGTGAGCACTTCTCGCCGGAGGCCACCTCAGCCGACCGGGACACGGATGTGGCGCTCATCGTCTGCGTGGGGCGCCTGAGCCACCAGAAAGGACAGGACGTGGCGATCCGGGCGCTCGCCCTGGTGGACGATCCCTCGGCCAGACTCCGCCTTGTCGGGGCCGAAAGCGGCGAGGGGGAGCGGGACCGATTGGAGGCACTCGCGCGATCGCTCGGGGTCGCCCACCGGATCGAATGGCGGGGTGCGGTCGACGACACGGCGCCTGAGTACCGCGCGGCCGACGTGGTCGTCGCGCCCTCGAGGTGGGACGGCTTGTCCCTCGCCCTCCTCGAGGCGATGGCGTGCGGTGCGACGATCGTGGCGAGCGACGTGTCCGGCAGCGAGTCCCTCGGAGATGCGGGTGTGATCGTCCGTCCGGATGACCCGAGGGGCCTCGCGGACGCGATCGCCGCGCTCCTCCTGGACCCCTCCCGGAGGGATCGTCTGGGAGCCTCGGCGCGCGCCCGGAGCGGCTCGTTCGATCTCGTTTCGACGATGCGGCAGAACCTCGATCTGTGGTCTGGTCTCACCCTCGGATCCACCGGGACCGGTGTCCGTGCCCCGACGGACCCGGTCATCGACCACTCTGGAGGGAGTTGAAGCCATGGACCCAAGCGTCGATGTCATGGTCGATCCGCGGCCCGGGATGGAGACCCCGATCCCGTACGTGTGCATGCCGGGGAGCCCGTACACGGGGTCGACCCTTCTCGGGATGCTCCTTGGCAACCATCCGGCATGCGCCTCGATCGGAGCGGCAACCGGACTCACCGCTCGCGTTGACCTCTCCACGTACCTCTGCTCGTGCGGGGCGAAGTTCACCGACTGCGGGTTCTGGGGACGGGTCGCTCAACGCACGGTCGAGCTCCAACACCCGGTCACGGTCTTCGAGAAGGACTTCTGGAACACCCACGTGCGGGTGTCCAAACGCCGATCGCTGAACGGGCTGGCCGTGAGCTCGCTCGGGAACGCGCCGTTGGGTGCGGTCCGGGATGCGGTGCTCGGCAAGGTGGGCCCCGTCGCGAAGAAGATCACGGAGGCCAGGCTGGCGTCGTGGAGCCTGGCTCGGGCGGTGCTGGAAGAGACGGGGAAGACGATGTTCGTGGACACGGCCCGGGACCATCAGCGGCCTCGGTACCTCGCGGGGATGCCGCTCCTCGACGTCAAGGTGATCCATCTCGTCCGCGATCCGCGCGGGAACGTGGCCAGCATCATGAAACATACGAAGGTCGGCGTTCGGAAGGCGGCCCGGCAGTGGCGCCACTACAACGTGGAAGCCGATCGCGTTCGACGGCGCTTCCCGCGATCGTCGTGGATGCTGCTTCGGTACGAGGACCTGTGCCAATCACCCCAGGTCACGCTCGACCGGGTGGCCGAGTTCATCGGCGTCGAACCGGTCCCCATCGCCACGTTGGTGGCACCTTCGGAGCGGCACGTGATCGGCAACTCGATGCGACTCAAAGAGCTGGACGAGATCAACGAGGATCTGTCGTGGCAGCTGACCCTTCGCGGCCCGGATCTGCGGACGATCGCCAAGGTCGTCGGGCGCACCAGCCATCGACTGGGATACGACTGGCCATGAGTGAGATGAGGCCCTTGCTCGTGTTCGTGCACATCAACAAGACCGCGGGGACGACGCTGCGATACATCCTGCGCAGCTCCTACGGCGCCCGGCATTGCGACGTGGAGCCGTGGCACGGCGCATGGTCCGACCCCCCCTTCTCCACCGCGGATCTCCGGCGGGTCCGCAAGCTCTACCCTCGGTTGGCGAGCATCGCCGGGCACCGGATCAGCGGTCACGTCGACCTGGAAGAGGACGGCACCGACTTCCGGTACATGACCTTCCTCCGTGAGCCGATCGCGCTCTGCGCCTCCCGCTTCCAGTACCAGCTCGACTATCGGAAGAAGCAGGGGCTCGTCTTCGAGGAGTGGATCGAGAAGGACTGGGTCCGGGACGCCCAGACGCAGCGGATCGGGGGGACCACCGATCCCAACGACGCGATCTCCGTCATCGACAGGAAGAGGATGTTCGTGGGACTCACGGAACGATTCGACGGATCTATCCTCCAGCTGCGGGCTCTCCGAGCGCCGGATCTGGATATCGCTTACGCGCCGGTCAACGTCGCCAAGAGCTCGAACGTCGCCAAAGGCCTGCTCGCAGACCCGGCAACGAGACAGATGATCGTCGACGCGAACCAGGCGGATCTCGAACTCTACGAACACGTGGAGCGAGAGGTGTACCCGGCTCAGCAGCGGGCGTACGAGACCTCGCTCTCCGGGCCCGTCGTCGCGTTCCGCGAAGGGACTCGCAAGGGCTACGATCGGCGGAACCTCGCTCTGTACGGCCTGAAGCAACGCGTGTTGCTGAAGCCGACGATCCGCCTCTATCGAGGGCGGCGGACGAGAGGGCTCGTCCAGGCACTCATGCGCTGACCCATCAGGCCGGCGAGAGCCAGCGTTCCAGGTTCATCCCGATCAGCTCGGAGGTCTTCCCGATGTCGTCTCGGAAGTGCCGGCCCAGCTCGGCCTTCAGATCTTCCGGGAGGGGGGGCGCTTTCTTCAGGTTCTTGGTCCGAAGCCGCCGGGCCATGTCCGCCGCCCGTCTCGGGATCAACGGTTCGATCGCCTTCCTGACGGAGCGGCTGGTGAACACCTTCTCGAGCGTCCTGTTCGCCGGCATCCCGCCGATGTTGTGCGGCGTCTCGAGATCGGGGACGAAACCCGGGTAGACGCCGACGGACCGGTAGATGTCGCGCACGCATCCCAGTGCGTCCGACCGGAAGTCTTCGAACAGGAAGACATGGATCTGTTCGCGGGGGAAGCGGTCGAAGTATCGGGACAGGGCTTCGTGGTACCTGCTGATCTGCATCCAATGCGAGTCCGGGCGTGCCCAGTCGGACGAGGCGGTCAGGTCGCGAGCGGGATCCAGCCGGCGTCCGCGAGCCCGCAGGTACATCAGGTAATCCGAGTATGCCCGGTCGACGGGCTCGCGGAGGCCGCAGATGATGCGAGCCTCCGGCAGCGCCTCCCAGATCCGAGCCGCCGACTGCGGACACTCGAGGTAGATCGGTGAGGCTTCCCCGACCGCCAGGGCGTCCCCCGCGCCGGAGAACAGCTCCTCGTACGCGGCGGGTGTCTGCACGGGGAATCGGTGGAGATCGGGATCCCCGTAGAGGGGGTTGCCCTCGTCGTCCAGCCCGTAGGCGAAGTAGTTCGTCTCCTTGACCGGGCTCATGAACACCTGGGGGTGGTCGGCCAGATACCAGTACAGCGCGGTCGTGCCTGCCTTGGCGGCACCGATGATGACGAAGCTCGGGAGCACGGAAGCCTCGTCAACGAGCGGTCGTGCGGCCGTCACCGATCACCTCCTCGATCTCTCGGACCACGATCTCGATGTCTCGGTCGGTATCCAGGCCGTAGACGGGAGCTCCATCGAAGCGAAGCTTCGAGCTGAGCGCATGACGGAAGCGGACGTAGTCCTCCGGCTCCTGCTTGTCCCGTGCGGCATTCCGGGCGAGCGTGACCTCGAGGGGGGCGGAGAGATGGAAGACCATGTCGGGGGCGGGGATGTCGCGGTACAGGCGACCCTCCAGCCGCGCGAGCAACCGTCGGATCGAGAACGGCCCGGACGGCGTGGGCAGATGGGCGAGCTGGGGGCCGTCCGGCGCGCCGCTCGCATCCGATGGGTACCGGTCGCTCAGGACGATCGTCCCTTTCCTGGAGCGTGCCGCCCGAGTGAGGAGCGCGCGGCGCTCGTAGGCGAGCATCACGGACCGGACACCGAACAGGAGCGGATACGGTTTGGTGGCGGCCGGGTCGCCGTCCTCGTATCGCTCCTCCACGAACAGGGTTCGCTGCTCCGGGAACACCCGCCTGAGGGCGGGAAGGAGCACGTGCGGAAGGAACGTGATCGGCGTGCTCGGAGGCTTTCCCGCATGGACGCGGCGGACCCGATGGCTCCGACCGAGCCATCCCTCCACCTCGCCAAGGATGGTCGACTTGCCCGTCGCCTCGGATCCGACGAACGCGATCAGCGTGGCCCTGCCCGGCGTTCCTCGGCGGTCGGACGACGCGGGGAACGGGGGTGGCGATGCCGTTTCGGCTCCGGCCAGCCATCCGGCGATCTCCCGAACGGCCGCATCCAGTTGTTCCGGTGAGTCGTCCACACCCTCGACGGTCAACAGGCGTCCTCTGATCGGTTCGATCTGCGCCAGGGCGTCGAACAGCTCCACGGCGCGGGCGATCTGCCGTTCCATCTCGCGGACGTCGCTTCGCGCGAGCTCTCTCCGCCGATCCGGCCGCGTCATCGCGCGTGTGAGCAGCACGTCGATCGGCGCCTTCACGTGCACGACCAGATCGGGCAGCGGCACGAATCGAGCGAAGCGTTCGAGGTCGGCTCGCGTGAAGGGCGCATCGCTGTAGGCGAAGAGTTGGTAGGCGATGAGGATCGTGCCCTCGTCGACGAGGAACGTGGTCCGAGGGTCCGCGTTCCTCGCCATCTCGTGCATGCCGAGCTTGCGCACGATGTTGCGCCGGTAGTTGGCCTTCGCGAAGGTCGACGGAGCGTGCCGCTTCAGCCGATCGAAGGCGAAGCGAACGAAGTCCCGATCGCGATCGAGCGAACGGATGAACGAAGGAAGCGCGGACACGTCGGCGAGGAGATTGATCGCGTGCGGGTCGTCGATCCACCGACGACCGGGCCGGTCCGTTACCAGATCCGTCGCCATCCGCACCCGGCGGGCGGGAACGCCTCGCTTCACGAGGTCCCGGGCGATCGTCGTCTTGCCGGCCCCGGTGGCGCCGATGAACTCGACGATCATCGTGGGCGCGCCATGCTGCCGTTCGACGCCGCGACCTCTCGGTACACGGCCTCGGTGGCCGCACGCATGATCGGCAAGGTGAAGCGCGCAGCCATGTGACTCCGGCATCTGCGACCGACCTCTGTGCGCTCCTGGGGCGACATCTCGCGATACCGGAGGATCGCCGCGGCGAACCCCTCCACGTCTCCGGGCTCGACGAACGGGATGAAGTCCGCGCCGTCCGCGAGCTCGCGGTGCGGTGGGATCTCCGACAGGATCACGGGGCACCCGGCTGCCATGGCCTCCAGGACCGCCACCGGCAGACCCTCCCCGTGCGACGTCGACACGAACACGTCGGCGTCCGCGCACAACACGAACACGTCATCCCGAGGGACGAGCCCCGTGAGCACGACCCGGTCCGCGAGACCGAGTTCCTGCGCACGCGCGGTGACGGCGGGGGAGAGCTCGCCGGCACCCACGAACACGGCTCGGCTTCCGGGATCCTCACCCAGGCTGCGCTGGAAGGCATCCAGCAATGCCAGTGGATCCTTCACGGATTCGAGACGCCCCACCGAGAGCACGGTGAAACCGTGTCCGTTCCGCTCGGCGGAGCGACCAGCGATCGCCCGGTCGACCCGATCCAGGTCGGCCCCGTTCTGGACCACGCGCGACCGACCGCGCACCAACCGCTCGAGTGTGCGAGGCAGACTCTCGTAGGCCGAACGACTGCAGAACACGATCCGCGTGAACGTCGCCAGTGCCACGACCATCATGACTCGGTTGCGCGGCTTGTAGTTGTGGAACGAGTCCTGAGCCGTGTAGACGAGCGACGGACGCAACCGGGAGAAGCGTCGCCATGCGAGGGCGGCGAGCACCAGGAGCGTCCCCGTCTGCGGCGCGTGCGCATGCACGACGTCGTACTCCGTCGCGTTGAGGGCGTTCTTCAGGGCACGGAAGAATCCGCGGAACGTCCCGTCGCCCGCGAAGAGGGTGATCTCCGGAGGCGGCGTCAGCATCGGAACGAAGTACGTGACGATCGTGATGTCTCGCTCGCGCATGAGCGGGAGGCAATGTTCGTTGTACTGACCGTTCGTCTCGCCCAGGTTGATGATCAGGTGGAGGACACGCATCTTGCGTTCGGAGCCACTATCGCCCATGTCGGTCCTCCAGCAGAGGTTCGATCCTCTCGGCGATCTGCGTCGCCGACGTCACGCTCGTGTCGAACCGGACGATCTGGGGCCCGTCCAACTCCTCCATCGTGCGGAGCACGCCTTCGAATGCTTGACGATAGCGGGCGATGAAAAGACGTCCGGCCCCCGCCGCGACGCCCTTCTGCTTGTG
>Ga0136614_10000281_pt1 | contig 23428 bp, 16 predicted proteins | sample AntDrymUQ2792106_2_FD_106643 | JGI IMG/M metagenome (GOLD analysis project Ga0136614, IMG submission 106643) | Polar desert sand microbial communities from Dry Valleys, Antarctica - metaG UQ279 (21.06) | ecosystem: Environmental > Terrestrial > Soil > Desert | place: Antarctica: Dry Valley... | reverse complement strand
GGCGGCGATATACTCGCCGAGGCGAGTGGGTCGAGAGTGTTGAGTCATGACAACCCAATGCTCGCACGAGTCGCTAACTCGTGACCACTCGCCTATTTATCAAATGTGTCCTGACTTCAGGTGTCTGAGCCAGTCTTGATAACCGGCTTCTTCCGGCGTGCGCCGCAAGTAACCGTAATACTGCATCGCAACGAATGCGCCGTTGAACTCGGCTCGATCCACTTCGCGACTCTGCACGATGGCGCGTAGCACGGTGGCGCGCGTCAGCGTCCCGGCGCTCAATCGACCGATCAATTCGTTGAGCGTCAGCGTCACGAACTGTGTGCCGTCGGGGTTGGCCGGATCAATCGTCGTGATCGCCGAGAGGTTGTAGCGCGAGAGCAGCGTGAACACAAACATATCGTCCGGCACTGTGTCGTAAGCCGCGCGGAACTCCGGGCGCGCGACCCAAGCGTTGGCGAAGGCCGCGCGCTTTTGGAATAGTTCCGCCGGTGTCTGCCCGGTCACGCTCCGCATGTCCGGGATGATCTCTTCGTAGAGCGGGCGGCGGTTGAGCGAGACGCGATAGAAGAGATAGACGAAGTAACCCTTCAACTGAAATTCCTCCGAGCGGAAGAAGGATGACGAGACTGTGATCCGATCACACGTCGGATTGTTGTTCACGTCCGGGCAGTTGTTCAGGACGTTCAACCAATCCTGAAAGCCTGCCGGCTCCGGCTCGCGCGAGAGGAAGTCGAGGTACTGCATCCGCACGAAAAACGGCGAGGCGAGGATGGGATTTGGGACTGCGCTGCCTGTCTCATCACTATTAATGATCAAGGTGGCGGCGCTATTCGCGCCGAGCGACGCGCCGGACGGATTGCTCAATCTGAGCCGCACAGTTTCAGGCGGCTCAAGGTGCGCGTCGTTGATCAGTGGGATGTTGAAGGAGGCTTGCGTCTGGCCGGCGGCGAAGGCGAGCGTATCGATGGTCGTCGCGTAATCGCAGCGGGCGTAAGCCGTACCCGGCGAGACGACGCTGACAGCATCGCAACGGACGGGTGCCGGATCGTCGATGGTCGAGTAGTCAACCGTCGCCGCGGCGGAAGTGTCGCCGCTGCGCTGCACGCTGATCGTCGCGTTCTCGCTGGTTTCGTTCGCTTGATAAGTCGCCGCGCTAAAGGCAATCGTACTCGACGGCGGCATGGATGAGACAGCTTGCCAGTCAGGGAACCAGTCGAGATGCGAGTTATTCGTCAGCCGCATTTGATTGCCGCCGCTCGCGCTCATCACGTACAACTCGACGCCGCGCTCGTCCGACACGTCGCCGCTGGCATAGACGATCTTCGTCCCGTCCGGCGACCACGCGGGGAAGGCGTCGGTCACGTTGTTGTTGGTCAGTTGCGTGCGGCCTGTGCCGTCGGCGTTCATCGTAAAAATTTCCGCGCCCGCCGGTTCAGAGATCGCGCTGCTCGCAAAGACGAGCCTCGCGCCGTCGGGGGACCAAGCGGGTTGCACGTCGGCGACCGAGTTGTTGGTCAACCGCGTGCGGTTCGTGCCATCGACATTCATCAAGAAGATTTCAAAACTGTCCGGGTCGAAAATACTGCCGCTGATGAAAGTGATTCGCGCGCCATTGGGCGACCACGCCGGCACACGGCTTCGATTTCGTCGTTATTCGTCAGCCGCACTTGATTGCTGCCGTCGGCATTCATCACGTAAATCTCCGGCGAGGAGGGATCAAAGAGATCGCCGCGCATAAAGACGATCTTCGCGCCGTCGGGCGACCAATTCGGAAAGCCGCTGTGTTCGTCGCTATCGGTGAGCCGCCGGACGTTCGTGCCGTCGGCGTTCATCGAATAAATTTCAAAGTTACCGTCGCGTCGGCTGGTGAAAGCGAGCCGCGCGCCATCAGGGGACCAAGCCGGCCCCACGTCGCAGGCTGGATGAAAAGTGATCCGCGTCGGGTTCGCGCCGTCGGCGTCCATCACATAAATCTCATCATTGCCATCGCGCCGGCTGGCGAAGGCGATCTTGCCATTCGCTCCCGGCACAGTGGCCGGAGCGAGCGGCGCAGTGGCCGGGACAGGCGCGAAGCTGGACCAGTTGATCGCCTTGACCGGAGCGACGGCGGCGTGCGGCGGCGCGTCCGTATTTGAGACCGACGGCTGTTCGCCGACACTTGGACGCGCGGCTAAAAAGTAAGTCGTCAAGCCGATCATCAGCGCTGCTGCGGTGAGGACGATGAAATTCAGACGTTTTCTCATGTCTTTATCTCCTTGCCACCGAGACCCTTTGACGATTATGGCGCTAGAGTCGTGATGACCCCCGCGTGGTCAGACGGCCAGAGGCCGGAAGGCGTGCGCTCGTCCTGATCGATGCCGACGATCTTTGCACGGATGACGCGCGCGGTGGGGCGAGCGAGTACATGGTCGATGCGTCCCTCCGGCAGCGAGAGGGGATCGGGGTTGAGCAGATTCTCGGCGTTGCAGCAGGTCACACCGGGGTCAGAAGGATTCGCCAGCACCCACGTGTCCACGAACCCGTTGGCGAGCAGGTTGGCGTAAGCCACGAACGGTCCGGGAGGTTCGGTCGGGCCAGAGTTGAGATCGCCGACGAGGACGACCGGCAAATCCGTGTTGGCCGGGCCGAGCAAAAGCTCGAACGACTGAAAAAAGCGCAGTTGTGGATCGAACGATTCCAGGTGTGTGTTGATGAACCGGAAACTCCGCTTGTTGTTCAGCATCACGTCAACCGAGACCCAGCCCCGCGTCAGAGTGATGGGGCCGGCGATAGTTTGCAGATCGAAGGAAGTGAGAAAATTCGCCGCTTGGACGTTAGTGAGGACGAGCTTATGGGGAGGGATGTCCGCTTTGGCGAGGATCACGTCACGTAAAGTCACCCGGAGATCGTAAAAAAATGCGCTCGGCACTTCGGCGTCGAATTCGTTCTGTGCCACCACCACAGAGTATTCAAGCCCGAGGGCGGAAAGCTCGCTTTGCAGACTTTGCAGGAAGTCGTAGAGGACGATTGTCGCCGGGGTGGCGGGGCCATCAAGGACGCCGAATTCTCCGCGCCGCCAGAGAGCCACCTCCTGTAGTCCGATCAGTTCCGGGTCCGCATCATCAATCTCTCTGGCGAGCAGCTTCGCCCGTGCCGGGAAGTCCGTGGCCTGAACCCGCCCGAAGGCGAGCGCCGCATTGACGAAGAGATTATTATCTTCAGTGGGATTGATTGAGGTCGAATTTAGAACCGGCGTGAGGTCTGCGCCCAGATAGAGATTGCGCGTCATCACCTTGATCGGCTTTCCGGCAGCCCGCGCAGGGTTGGTCAGGCCCGCTGCGACCGTCGAGGTTTGCTCCGTGTCGCCGGCTGCGACCGCGTTTGGTAGAGCGCGCACATCGGGCTGGTGCGCCGCGAGACAAATGATCGGGGAGGCCAACAAAGTACAGCACAACGAGAGGGCAAGGATGAGCGATGAGTGTTTCTTGAGCATGATTTTTCTCCTTATTCATGAGGCTGGCATGATGGTACGGCTCACAAGCTATCTTCTGTTTGTTCGTTCTCATCGGAGAACAGCATTCATTGGAGATTGTGGGCGGCAACCCGCTTGATGTTGCCGCCCACCGGCGGGGCCGTGTTCTTCCGCTGTTGCTCACGGCACATAGTTGATCTAGCAATTGACAGCCTCGCGCTCCGTCTCCGGTCTCAAAAGATACCGATGCGTCCGGGGCTATCATTTTTGGTGGCTACCGCGATCGCGACGATCACGGCGACCGCGATGCCGACGCCGATGGCGACCTTCGCGCCGGTAGACAAGTTATTTCCTTTGCCGGGCGGCGTTTGCGGGACGGCGAGGAGCGGGGCGTTACGCTCGGCTCTGGTATCGTCCACGAGCTTGAGCAAGTTAGTCTTCAGACGCTCTTTCCGTTGCTGCGCTTCTTTCTCTGCGGCTGTAGCGGCGGGAGGCGAGGCCAGAGTCGTGCCGCTGAAGGCGCAAACCATGACAGTGATGAGCGCGAGTGATAGGCATTTCTTGAACATGAGAATTTTCCTTTCAGGTGATCGAGAGCGCATTGCGGTCGTCGCTCTCTGGCAGTGAGTGGCCGGAGACAAAAGGCCGGCCCGGCGATCAGGCATTCTGCTGAAGTCCATGTGTCCGGCGGTTGAGGCCGGGACGACGTGTCAGCACATGGCCGATTTTGTTGAAGAGCGGTCGGCTGGCGAGACGGTCGCCGAGGAAACGGCGCAGGGACAAGAGCAGTACGCCGCGCCGCGCCAGCGTCGCCTGCGAAGCGACGGCGTGCCAACGCCCGTCGCGTTTCACGAGAATGTCCGTGTACTGGCACTCGCCGCGAAAGCCGAAGCCTTTGTAACGCGCCTTGAACGTCGAGCGCGCCGTCACGACCGCGGTCAACCCATAAACCCGCACGCGGATGTCAGCGCTATTGGTATCCTCAATCACACACGCGCCGGAACGGATGTGCGCGATGTTTTTTCGCTTGTCCGAAACCTCGCCCAACGGATCGGTGAAGGTATATTCGTCGGCAAGAATTTGTTCGAGCGCCGTCATGTCACGCCGGACGTAAGCCACGCCCCACGCATACTCAAACTCGCGAACTTCTTGCTCTAAACAGCGGAGCGTGTCGGCTTCCATAACGATTCTGTGGTGGCTGGTATGTGCGCTCATGCTTTTCATCTTTCTCACGGACCGGCGTTCAACGATTGGTCCCACGCCTTTCGTGCTGGTTCAATGACAAGTGGCGATTGCGGCCAAAACATTTCACGGCCTGCGGAGGAGTCGGAGAATTTTTGTTGATTGATGGATCGGGCAGAAGGGATCAGTCGCAGATGGATGCGGAGCAATGCGGATCACCGCAGGGAAGTTTCACGCAAAGGCGCAAAGGCGCAAAGAATGTCCGCGAAGAAATACGCCCCGAACTTTTTAAACTCCACTTAGAAATAGCTTGCTTTGATCCGAGTTCGTCTGGAACTTTTCGTGAAGGCTTACTTTTTCTCAACTTTGAAGTAATAGTCGGCGACTGCTTGCAAATGATTTTCGGCGTCTAAGCCGCTCAAGCTGATGAGGTAGTCGCCGCTGTCGAGCAGGCTGGCGGGCAATCGAAAGGAGATGGCTTTCGCGCCGCGCCGCGAGGGTTGAGCTTTGAGCGCGCGGCGGTTGAAGAGTTCGCGGCCTTCGACTGTGGCGAGCGTGACGCGATAACTTTTGAAGCGCTGCTCGGTATTGAAGTCAAGCCGGAGTTGGACGAAGTCCGCGCCGCGCGGAAGTAGCAACACATTCGTGCTATCGCCGGTTGGCGCGTTCGGCGTTAATGAATTGGCCGGTAATGAAGGTGAAACTGCCGGCTCATCGCTGCCTCTCACGAGTCCGGGCGAGAGCGCGAGCGTGATGATCGTGGGGCGTGCCGCCGCCGGCGCGGCGGACGGGCGCGGGCGGCTTTGCGCCGTTCGCTCTGTCGGCTGCACGCTTCCGCGTTGCCCGCCAATAGTCAAACCGGAAGTCGGCGCGGGACCAGTGGGCGGCGCGTTGCCGCTCGGCTGCTCGGTGACGGGCGGCGTGTTTTGTCCGGCTGTGGTCTGCTGTGTCGGAGGCTCTGACTGCGGTCGCGCCGCTGGCTCCGCCGCAAGTTGGTCGCGCCTCGCGTTGCGCTCGAAGATGAGCCAGACGCCGCCAGACGCCAACACAGCGACGACTGCCGCGAGCGCCAAGCTCAAGGCCGGACGCCGCCCGAACGATGGTACGAACAAAGACTGCCACCATGAAGTTTTCTGCCGAAGGTCGGGAGACGGCGGCACATGCGCCGGCTCTGCGGCAGAGACACGAGCGCTTGCCCGCCACAACTCTCTAGCGAAGGCCACCCGTTCCCGTCGCCGGGGCGTGCTGAGAAAATGGGCTTCAAACCGCGCTCTCTGCCGCGCGGGAAGCTCTCCGCTCACATAAGCGTCAATCAACTCATCCTCGACGGCAAGCAATTGCTCGAACGCTTCATCGCGCGCGAAGTATTCATCTTCGACGCACGCCTGCTCGCCCGCCGGCAACTCTCCGAGCAGATAGCGAATCATCATCTCGTTTTGTTCGACTGGTCCCTTCAAGTGCCAAATTTCTTATCGGTGACAGAAGTACTGGGTATTGAGTGAAAATGTTTTTACTCAGTACCCAGTACTCAGTACTTTTTTATTTCCACTCGCCCTGCAACTGAAACGCCGCCCAATAGTACGGCGCTTGCCAGCGCGTCTGTCGCCACATCTCGACTTGCGCCGCGCGCAGAGCCGCCGCCGGGCGCAGACGGTCGCGGAGCATCTTCTGATAAAAACGCTTCATCAACTCGGCGGTCGCCACATCGTCCACTTTCCATAAACTGGCGATGACGCGCGGGCTACCGGCATACATGAAGCCGCGCGTCAATCCGATCAAGCCCTCGCCTTTGATCTCTTTGCCGAGACCGGTCCGGCACGCGCTCAAGACGACCAACTCTGCGTTCAATTTCAGATTGTAAATCTCGTTCAAGCGCAGGAAACCGGCGACGGGCTGCCCCGCCTCATTCACCAATGACAGTACGATGCCCGACAGCTCCGGGTGCGTGCTGTCGAGCAATCCGTGGGTGGCGAAATGCACGAAGCGATAATCGGCCAACTCGTCGCTCAGAGCCATCGCCCGGCTGGCCTCAAAGTCGAGAACTTTCTTGGCCTGTGCCGGCGGCGCGACGGAGAAGATCGCTTCCGCCTCGCGTCGTGTGAAAGGCAGACGCGAGATCGTCAGATCGTCGTGAGCAAGGCCGATGTCGCGCACGGCCCGCGCCATCTCGGCGTTGCGTTCAGCCGCCATCTCAGGCAACCGCGCCGCCTGCCGGGAAACTTGCGCCTCGCCGTTCTTCCCGTCCGCCTCTACTCTTCGCACGCGCGCGTCCGTCTCCGCAAAAACCGGATCGGCCAACACCGCCACCACCTTCGTCGCCCGCGCCCGGCCTTCCGAATCCTGTCGCAACAGCGAGATGGTCGAAGCCGACGGCAAGCTCACAATCTCATGCTCGACGATCAACGGGTGTCGGGTGTCAGGTGTCAGGTGTCGGTTTGAATTTCCGACTTCCGACACCCGGTCCCTGACACCTGACACCTGCGCCGAAGGCGCTGGCAGCGCGCCGAACGGGACGTACTGCAAAGCGCCGTCGGCCACGATCACCAACCGTTTGGACGTTAAATGCGATCTGATCGGGACCAGCAGCATCTGGCTGAGACGCTCAGACGCTTTGCGGTATTGCACGCTTGCCTGTGCGCTCTCGCGCCAACGCTGATTGTCTGACACTAAGCTGTAAAAGCCGCGCACCGCGTCTTCGATCTCCGCGCGCTTCGGCAGTTCGTAGCTGTGGAGCGTGGTCTGCGTCATCGCCCACACGTAGCTGCGCTCTTCGCCAAGCGCGTATTCCAACAATAATGTCTCTGCATCAAGGATGCCGGTTTGCAACTCGCGCACGGTGAGCGGCTGCGGCTGCGTCAGCGCCGCATAGCGCGGACTGTGGCGGCGGATTTGCGCTTGCACGTCTTGATATTCAGCGGTCAGCGCGTTGATCTCTTTCTTCAGCGCCGCCGCTTGCTCCGCCGTGTATTTGCCGCTCAAGAGTCGCGTCTGGTGTTCGGCTCTGGCGTTGAGCTGTTGCTGCAATGTCGTCGCGCGCACGCGCAGCACGGGGTCAATGCCTTGACGAATATCGGCGCGGGCTTCGCTCAACGCTTCGAGTAGCGTGCGTGCGCGTACACGTTCGTTCATCTGCAAGGCCAGCGCGTCGTGGCCCGCGGACGGATGCTCCTTGTGTTGTTGCATCAGCAGGTCAATGTAAAGTTCATATGGCTGCTGCACCGTCGCAAAGAATGAGGCGCGCGCTTCTTGTCCAGCGATGTTTGAGCGCAGGGCTTCAGTAACGGCAATGGCTTCTTCAAACGCTCGGCGAGATTGGACGGACTGCTGTAGCGCGCGGTATGAGATGCCTGCAATGATGCGCGCCTCTCGAAGAAGTTCGCGGCTATTGATTTGTCGTGCGATGGCGGCAGCGCGCTCGACGAATTCAAGTGCCTGTCTATGATTGCCTTGTCTTTCGTAGATATTTCCTAGCCCCTTCAGGGCCTCGACGATTCCCGACTTATTCCCTATTTCCTCATTGAGATGCAGACACTGCTGGTAAAACTTCAAAGCCAGTACGTAGTTACCTTGTGCCATGTAAATGTTCCCGAGATTGCGTAGCGAGAAAGTAATCCCCAACTTGTTGCCTAATTCCTCACGGAGGGTCAAACTTTTCTGGTAATAGTCCATCGCTTGGGTGAGATTGCCCTGCGCGGAATAGACCGTTCCGATGTTGCTCATAGTGTCGGCAATAGCTGACTTGTGGCCTATTTCCTCAAGCAGCGCTAAACTTTTGTGGAAATACTCCAACGCCTGTGTGTAATTACGCTGCCTGAGATAGAGTAGGCTGATGATGTTCAGCGCGCGCGAAATGCCTCCCTTGATCCCTAATTTTTCATTCAACTCTAGACTTTGCCGGGCGTACTGCATTGCCTCATCATAATTGCCCTGCAAGAGATAGACATCCCCGATGTTGCCAAGCGCGGTGGCAATCCCCCATCGATTCCCGAACTCCTCATTGAGCTTTAAATTCTTCTGGTAATGTTCTAACGCCGCGGCATAGTTACCCTGCAAATGGTGTACATACCCGATATTTCCAAGTATGGTGGCGATCCTCCACCTATCCCCTATTTCCACGCTCAACGCCAAACTCTTTTGATAGTATTCTAACGCCTCAGCGTAATTGCTCTGCGCGCGGTGAACCACGCCAATGCTGCCAAGAACGCGTGCAATCCCCTCCTTGTCTCCTGATTCCTCGGATAGTGTCAAACTCTTTTGGTAATACTCCATCGCCTGAGCGTAATTGCCTTGGTTAGAGTGGACTCGACCGATGTTGCCTAATGCACGAGCAACATCCGTTTTTAGCCCTTGCGCTTCACTCAACGTCAAACTTTCTTGGTAATACTTCATCGCCTGAGCGTAGTTGCCTTGGGCAGCATAGACAAGACCGATATTGTTGAAAATAGCGGCGCTCTCTGCCTTGTCATTAATTCGCTCGGCTATATTTAGCGCGAGAAAGAAAAGAGCGAGAGCCTGTGCGTAGTTCCCTTGACTCTCAAGCTGCTTACCTTGATTGTTCAGTGTTTGTGGCAACGTTGCTGTAACTAATTGCTTCTCCTGTGTCAGCAGTCCGGCGCGTTCTTCTTCTGTCTTGGCTGCGGCTAGTGCAACTGCTAAGGCTTCCGCTTTGTCTTGCATAGTAGCTTCCCGCAATGCCTCAACCTTCACTTCGTAACATCCCGCCGCCGTCTTTTCTAATGAACGGACTTCCAACCGATAGCCGCCCGACATCTTCGTCACCACTGAAATCGGCTCCAGCCCTTGCGTCCCGTTCGGGCTGGCAACTTCCGTCATCATCTGACCGTCAGGCGCGAACAACGCTACCGCCACATCAATGCCGCGCTGATCAACAACTACCCGTAGAAACTGGCCGGAGGTGAGATGGATCTGGTAGATATGAGTTTCGTTTTCCGTCAGTTCTCTTTCAATCAACTGACCCAGCTCAAGCGTTGTTATTTTCTCTTCATTCTGTACTGTCGGATTCGAGCTGGCGCGCGGTTGCGCTACCGTTGAGAGAAAGCGTGCGGGCATCATCGCCCAGAGCAAGAGCAGGCTGAGGATCAAAGCGGTGTTGCGCCGAACGCCGGTTCGCTGACCACGCCGGCAGACTTTGGAAGATTGATTGATCTGGCGAATCACGACGAATTTCCCACCGACCGTTTCGGCTGGCCGCCCCTTCTTAAATAGAAGTGGCGGGCAAGCCGAAAACATTTCAACGCTCGGAAGCCTGCTCAACACAACGGCAGACGCGCTCTTCAAGCTGCGACTTGATGCGGCAGATGCGGATTCGGAGGGCGTTCGGCGGGATGCCCAGCGTGGCGGCCACTTCTTTTCGCCTTTTGATCTTGGCGTGTTTCTCGTCTTGATAGTAGGCCAAGAGCAATTCTCGGCTTTCGGCGTCGAGGCTTTGCAGGCAAGTCTCGAAACAACGCCGGCGGATTTCGTCGGCGTCATCCATTATTGGCGCGGGATGCGAGTTTTGCGGGAGCTGCCGGAAAGCGCGTTGCTGTTGTTCGCGGCGCTTGAACTCTTCTTTCAGAAGCAGCCGCCCCACGCCGAGACAGTATTGATTGAGGTCTTGAATCTCCGCGCCTTCCGCGAGTTTGCGGGCGACGCGGCTCAGTGTTTCGTCGGCCTGCTCAACGGGATCGTCCGCGCCGCGCCACTCGAAAAACTTTGAGAGCTTGCGCCGGAGTAATTCATATTGTTCTCCGGCCCGCTCGCGGTCGGCGTCGAATGCCGACAGCAAGCCGTCGAAAGCGTCTTGGGTTAAAACCCACGCTCTCTTCCGGGAAAATGATCCGCTCACGGCTATCGCCCTCTGGTCAGACCGTCGAGGATTTGACATGGCGCGGCGCTCCTTGGCGCGCATTCGCAGGCGCTGCTGGCGGAGCCGCTACCAGCCTGATGTGGCGCGCGTCACATCAGACAACGTTCATCCCTCCGAATCGGGGCTGAAGAATTAGCACAGTACGCCTTCATCTCAGCCTATCGACAGGGCAACGAGGTCGGGCAACTACGACTATAGATGAAGCCCCACGTGATGAACACGGCTACGGCAGCCCCGGCTCCAACAGCAATTTTAGCGCCCGTTGAAAGACCGCCATCGCCCTTGCTTTTGACTTGTGTGACATCGCTATATGCGACTGTCGTGTTCGTGCCGGTCTTGTCATCTGTGATCACAAAGGAATTTTCCTGTATTTCGCCCGCGCGTCCTCTCAATTTTGTGCCGTCTCGTCGCGTAATAGAAACGCGCTTATGTTCGACAAGGCTGATCACGCTGATCCGTTCTTTCACTTTGGCAATCCGCTGCCGTTCTTTATCTGTTTGCAGGCCAGCCGAGACGGGCGTCACGCAAAGCGCTCCGAGCAGTATTGAGGCGAGCGCGAGCGATAAGGACTTCTGGAACATGACGTTTCTCCTTTATTCATGGTTCGGAAACTGTAGAGTGGAGTGACAAATAGCCAACTGACATAAAATTATGGCGGTTGCCTTGTTCTTGCTCAGGCCGTGAGACTGGCACTACAATGCAGCTTGTTCACAAAGGGTCTGCATCCCTTTTCTCTCAGTGTCATTCTCATAGCGCGGCGAAGATTACACGCTGCGTGGCCGAAAAGTCCTTTGGTGAGTCTGAAAAAAATCTTAAAGAGTTCTTAAGACACCGATGCGCGAGCCGGCGGCAATCCTCTACGAATTTGGTCCGTTTATTTTGGACGCAGCGGAGCGGCTCTTGCTGCGTCATGGCGAGACTGTGCCGCTCACGCCGAAGGCCTTCGAGTCGCTGCGGCTGCTCGTCGAGAACAGCGGGCGGATCGTCGAGAAAGAGAAGTTGATGGAGCAGGTTTGGCCGGGAACATTCGTCGAAGAAGGTAATCTTTCGGTCACGATCTTCATGTTGCGGAAGGCGCTCGGCGAAGGCCGGGGTGAGCAGAAGTATATCGAGACCGTCCCGAAGCGCGGTTATCGTTTCATCATGCCGGTGCGGAAAGTGCCGTGCGACGAACAGCGAGGGGACCAATCCCGTTCGCACGCGGTTGCCGTCGATCAGGAAGATTTCCACGACACCGATTCGACTGCGCCGCCGTCGGGCGACAGCGCCCCCAAGTTTTTGCGCGGCGGAGCGACGCTGCCGAAGGCCGCGCGCGCGTTGAAAGAGCCGTCATCAACGCTGTCGGCTTCGCGCCGCGTTCGCGCCAAACACATTGACTCGCTCGCCGTCCTGCCTTTGATAAACGGTAGCAATGATCCAAATGCCGAATACTTGAGCGACGGCATCACCGAGAGCATCATCAACAGTCTCTCGCAGCTTCCACAGTTGCGCGTTATGTCGCGCAGCACCGTGTTTCGCTACAAAGGGCGCGAGGTCGATCCGCAGGAAGTCGGGCGCGACATGAGCGTGCGCGCGGTGCTGATCGGGAGAGTTTTGCAACTCGGAGATCGTTTGATTATCAGGACGGAACTCGTTGACGTGGCTGACGGTTGGCAATTGTGGGGCGAGCAGTATAACCGCAACCCTGCGGACATCCTCGCGGTGCAGGAGGAAATCTCCCAAGAAATTTCCGCGAAGCTGCGTTTGAAATTGAGTGGCGAGCAGAAACAACGCCTGACCAAGCGACATACCGGCAGCGCCGAAGCCTATCAGACTTACCTCAAAGGCCGTTACTATTGGAACAAGCGCACGCACGAAGGCATCAGAAAAGGCATCGAGTATTTCGCGGAAGCGATCAAACTCGATCCCAACTACGCGCTGGCCTATGCCGGGATCGCCGATTCTTATGCGCTGCTCGGAGCCATCGAGTACAGCGCGCTGCCGCCGCACGAGGCCATGCAAAAAGCGCGCGAGGCGGCCTTGCGCGCTCTAGCCATCGATGACACGCTCGCCGAAGCGCACGCCTCTTTGGCTTACGTCAGAATTTACGATTGGAACTGGACTGAAGCCGAGAAGGAGTATCGCCGCTCCATCGAGCTGAACCCGAACTATGCGACCGCACATCATTGGTACGGACATTTTCTCACGGCGATGGGGCGGCAGACCGAAGCCATCGTCGAACTGATGCGCGCGCGCGAACTCGATCCGCTCTCGCTGCCGATCAATGCCGGGATGGGCTGGCATTATTACTTAACCCGCCAGTACGATCTCGCCATCGCCGAGTATCGCAAGACGCTGGAGATGGAGCCGAATTTTTACATGGCGCGTTTCCTGCTCGGCATGGCTTATGAGCAAGTCGCGCACTACGAAGACGCCATCGGCCAGTACCAAAAAGCCATCGCGCTCACCGGCGGCGGCCCCGTCATGATCGCGGGGACAGCGCACGCTCATGCCATGCTGGGCCGCACAGACGAAGCGCGCCGCCTGCTCGCCGAATTGCAAGAATCGTCGCAGCAGCATTACGTCTCGCCGTACTACATCGCGTTTATCCACACCGGACTCGGCGACAAAGAGCAGGCCTTCGCGTGGCTGCGCCGCGCCTGCGACACGCAATCCGAAGGACTCACATGGCTCGCCGTCGATCCCTTCCTCGATAGCCTCCGCACCGATCCGCAGTTCACAGAGATCATGGGGCGCGTCGGATTGGAATAAGCCGCAGAAAATAATTGATGGGCAAACGAGGCAGAGTCCGAACCAATCTTGAGTACGCAGCAGTGCGCTCTTTTCTGTCCGGTTTAGGATGGTTGCCAAGGCCGCTGGCCATCGGGATCGGCCACGCGGTCGGGCGGATTGCTTATCGCGCCAGCCGGAGACTGCGGCAAACCGGCGAGCGCAATCTTAAATTGGCCTTCCCCGAAATGAGCGAGCGTGAGCGCGAACGCATCTTGCGCGGCTGCTTCGACAATCTGGGCCGGCAACTCGGCGAGTTCAGCCAATTCTCCAAATTGAACGCTGAAACTTTGCGCCAACTCGTTGACTGCGAAGGCTTGGAGCATCTCGCTGCGGCGCAGGCGCGCGGGCGCGGCGCGATCATATTCACCGCACATTTGGGAGCTTGGGAACTGTTAAGCCTTGCGGTTTCCGGTTTCGGTTATCCATCTAGCGTCCTTGTGCGCCGGATTGATAATCCGAAAGTCGAACGCCTAGTTGAGCAAACACGCACCCGCTTCGGCAATCGCACCATCGATAAACGCGCCGCCGCCCTCTCAATGATGCGAACCCTCCGGGCAGGCGAGAGACTCGGCCTGTTAATCGACACCAACATGTTGGCGCATGAAGGCATCTTTGTGGATTTCTTTGGCACGCCGGCATCAACTACCTTCATCACGGCGAAGCTGGCGTTACGCACCGAAGCGGCTGTGATCCCGGTTTTCGCTCCGTGGGACGAACAGCGTCAACGCTTCGTCTTGCACATCGGCGCTCCCCTCCACTTTGAACGCACCGGCCATGAAGCAGAAGACGTTCGGCAACTGACTGCTCTATTGACGAAGGTCGTCGAGGATTATGTCCGGCGCTACCCCGATCAGTGGTTGTGGATTCACAAACGCTGGCGCACGCGACCAGCGGGAGAGCCGGACATTTATCAGGAAGCGGTCTAGTTGTTTGAGGTGATGCAAGTCTCCTCAGACAGTCGCGCTCGTCGCTTCCTTCAGCAGTTTATCCAACCACAAGTTCGCCAGCTTTTCTTGCACAGTGTTGGCGCGTAAGCGGTCGTTCAGATTTTTGAAATCGACTTGATCGAGAAGTTGGTCTTGATTGAAGCAGGAGAAGACGAAAGTTTCCGCGCCGGTTTGCGGATCGACGTGGCGTTGGAGGCACTGCGCGCAGACTTCCTTCATCATGCATTGCATCGGGCTGTTGATGGAGCCGATGCCGATGTGCGCCGCTTTCAAGTGCGGGGCCAGCACGCCGGAGCGCGCCGCTTTGACGGCAGCCATCATGCGATCAGAACCGATGGCGATCAAACGATCTACTTCCCGGAGATCAAAGAGCGGCGTGCCAAGTTCGCTGTCGGCATAAGCCTTGATCGCCTGCACGATATTGCCGCGAAAATGCCGATCTTGCGGACGGCGCGGCGCGATCTCGACGCCGGTATCTGTCGCCCAGATCACTTGATCGGTGGCGGCCTCGATCTCTTCGCGCTTGAACAAATCCTCGCCGCGCTTGTAGCCCGCGAAATAAATGACGCGGTTATCTTGCTCGCGTAACGCTTTCGCGATGGAGAACAAAACGGCATTGCCGAGGCCACCGCCCGCAAGCAGGACAGTCTCGCCCGTGGGAATCTCGGTCGGCGTCCCCGTTGGTCCCATGACGACGACTTCCTGTCCCGGCTGCAAGGTCGCGCACAGACGCGACGATGCGCCCATCTCCAAGACGATCAAACTCAACCAGCCCTGCTCTTTATCCACCCACGCGCCGGTTAAAGCCAAGCCTTCCATCAAGAGTTTCGTGCCGTCAATCACGACGGCGTCGGTCTCGTAATTTTGCAGTCGGTAAAACTGTCCCGGATGAAATTTCCGCGCCTGTGCCGGCGCGCGGACGATGACATCGACGATAGTCTCGGTCAAACGATCCACCCGCACGACGCGCGCGATCAACTCATCATCAAGCCGGTCAATCAGCCGCACAAATTGCGCTTCACGTTCCGGCTGTCCCTCATCCTTGAGAGCCGCGATCTCATCCGCAAAGAGCGCGCCGACTTGTTCATAACCGTGCTTGGCTGAAGCCATCGCCTTGACGACGTTGCCGGCATAGACCGGATGGTTATCGCCATAATAAGAGATGAAGCGCCCGTCGTCCGCGTAAGAGGTGAAGAACGCGCGCTCGCCCTGCGCCGCCGGGACGAGTCGCTTAATCCCCGTCTCGTCCATCTCAACACGATGCGGCGCGAAGAACTCGCGCCACTCGTCGAGGGCAAACGTACCCGGTCGCTCCTTCTCATAGATCGTATTTGGACTGGTCCCCGCCGCGACGCAGACTGTCCGCGCCGGCAGCCTGATGCTTTCGCCGTCGCTCCCGGCAGTGCGCTTGCAGAGAATCGCAGCGACTGCGCCGAACTCATCCGCGACGGCCTCGACCGGCGACAAATTCTCGATATAATCGATGCCTTCTTCGAGCGACTTGGCGACCTCTTCGTGATTCAGACGGTACGCGGGCGAATCCTGCAAACGCTTGCGATAGACGATGGAAACCCCGCCCCACCCACGCACGAGCGGCACGAAGTCCGGCTCTTCATTCGCGTCTCTCGCCCGCTCTCTTTCAGCGCGGACGGCGCGACCGTCCGCGAGAAACTCTTCATAGACGCTCAACTCTTCGGCGTCGAACCGCGACAGCACCGTGTCTTCGCCGAACTCGGCGGTGAGTTGTTCATGCCGCTCCAAAATCTTCTCGACCTGCACGGGGTAATAAGCGAAAAGTTCCGTCGCGGTATCAATCGCCGTGAGGCCGCCGCCGATCACGATGGCGGGCAGGCGCACTTGCAAGTTGGCGAGCGCGTCGCGCTTGAACGCGCCGGTCAACTGCAAAGCCATCAAAAAGTCGGATGCCTTGCGAATGCCGCGCAGCAGATTGTTCTTCATGTCGATGATCGTCGGTCGGCCCGCCCCCGCCGCAATCGCGATGTGATCAAAGCCGCGCGCCCAAGCGTCTTCAATCGTCAGCGTCCCGCCGAAGCGCACGCCGCCGTAAAAACGAAAGTGATCGCGGCGCGCCAGCGCGAGGTGAATCAACGTCAGAAAGTTTTTGTCCCAACGCACAGTGATGCCGTACTCCGATACGCCGCCAAAGCCCGCCAGCACGCGCGTGTCCAAAGGCGATTCAACTTCGCGCACGTCTTTCACGGCGCGCGGCACATTGCGCCCGCCGTCGCCGGTCAGCGACCCGTCCAGCCGCTCGATCTTCAACCCGTCGATGCCGACGACGCCGAAGCCTTCATTCAAAAGGTAATGCGCGAGCGTGTACCCGGCGGGGCCAAGACCGACGACGAGGACATTCTTGCCGTTGTACGGCAGAGCAAAGGGGCGTTTCGTGTTGAGCGGATTCCAGCGTGTGAGCAGAGAGTAAATCTCGAAACCGTAAGGCAGTTCTAAAACATCTGTGAGGATACCAGTCTCGGCCTGCGGGATATTGACCGGCTCTTGCTTCTGGAAGATGCACGACTTCATGCAATCATTACAGATGCGGTGGCCTGTGCCGGGACACATCGGATTGTCGATCATCACGAGCGCCAGCGCGGCCAGCGAATCGCCCGCTTTCTTCAGCACGTGCATTTCAGAAATCTTCTCGTCGAGCGGACAGCCTTCGAGCGCGATGCCGAGCGGATTGCGCTTGAACGAATTGTCTTTCTCTCGCAAGCCTTTCGCGCAGGAATCCTTGTCGCGTTCGTGGCAATAGAGGCAGTAATCAACTTCGTCGAGAACTTCGCGTTTCGTCGCGCGCGGGTCGGTCAACCGGAATCCGTCGCGGCGGCGCAGATTCTTTTCCAGCCCGCGCATTAGTTCCGGCAACTCCGGTTGCGGCCTTTCGATCTGCACGAGATGTTGATAATCGAGCGGATGCGGCAAGTGGAACGAAACCCATCCGCGCACGCGCTCCTTCGCCGCGATTTGCGTCGCATGAACGGCGGCCCACGCTTCGACGACGCGCAGCGCAGTCTTAACGAACGCCAGATTCGGTTCGGCAAAAGTTTCTGATTGAAACTGAGCCAGCGCGTCTTCAGCTTGTGTCCCCCTGCTGCTCAAACGCGCCCGCTCGATCTCGCGCGACAGAGCAGAACTCTCGTCGCCGTCCGCCGCGCCCTTCTCCAAATACTTTTCCCACTCCAACAGCCGCGCCGTTATCCGCGCAATGCCCAACTCATCGTCATCTGCGAGCGTGTCGGCGAAAGCCGCGCGGCGCAGACTTTCGAGCGCGTCCTGCGCCAGCCCCGCGTCAATCGTCAGAGCTTGCTCGGCGGGAAACTTTTTCAGCGCGCGGCGCGCGACGAAAAACTTGAACTGAAAGATCGCGTCCTGCGCCCGCACGCTCTCGATCTGCGCGTCCCGCTCCGGTTCAACCGCAAACAACCGCGCGACGAAGCGCGACAAGTGCGGCGCGGCGGCGATCAGCAATTCCGATTCCCGCTTGGTCCCCGCGTAGCCCTCGCCGCGCACGTTCAAATAATCCATCAACGCGCTAAACAACTCTGGATCGGCGCGCTCGACTTCCGCATAAAACGTCTCGGCCAACGCGCGCAAGCGTTCCGGCTGATAAAGATCGCCATAACTAAAATCGCCGATGCCTAAAGCAAAATCGGCGCTGCCCGTCTCCACGGCAGACGGCGCACCGCCACTATTTTCGAGGATCAAGTTTTGCATCATTTCGTCAGGATAACTTTGAATATCAGATCGAGGGGAGATTCGCCGGACAGCGCGCGAGATCAATCACCAAACAAACAGCGCGCGCAATCCACACAGAGCGATTATAACACTTGCCTGACGCGCTCCTTCAAACGGCTTCGTCCGCTTGCTAACACTAAACGCGCACACTTATAATCGCCCACGTTTTAAGGCGCTATGGTGTAGTCATCAGACCCGTTCGTTTAGCGGTCAAAATATGGGGTGTTGGTGGAATTGGTTACCACGCCGCCCTCTCAAGGCGGAGGCTACGGGTTCGATCCCCGTACACCCTATTTCACTTCTTGAGTAAAAATCTTAGTCAGCATTGCTCAAAGTGAAAAAGCCTCCGTGAAGGGAACACGGAGGCTTTTTCATTGAACAGGCTTAACGCGCAGGTGAGACGTCAGCGGCCTGTCGCGGGGGAGGACTATTTAATATCCTCGCCGGGAGTGGGCTAACTTCGCCGTTCAGCGACGAACTGCCATTAAAACGACAGGCTCAGAGTGCCAGATACGGCGTTCGGCGTTTGGGCGTTCCCGGTCAGAGACACCGTTCCCGTCCCGTGAGCGCCCTCATAATTTCCGTGTCCTTCCCTGACAGAGAGTTGTGCGCCGCTGAGTGATGCCAGGGAACCATTTTCATTGAGCGTTACCGTCCCGCCTGTTATCTCTCCGCTCAATACTCCTGCGGTTGTGATCGCGCCGTCCGCGTTCAGGTGTCGGACTTCCAGCGCCCACTGGCCGCGACTGATCGCCGTGCCGGAGTCGTTGTACTGCACATTCAAGTTCAACCGGCCTTCGAGGTCGCCGCCTGATTCCACGTCGAGAATTAGATGACCGCGGACGATTGGCCCTTGAGCGTGCAGTCGTGAGCGGTGGGCGACTGGGCCAGCGCGCTGGCGGAAGGCAATAGCAGCATGGCGACGATCGATGAAAGGAGTGTTCGTTTCATTTTTATTTCCTCCTGAACTGCTGTCTTTCTTCGGACGTAGCCCGCTGCGAATTCACTGAAGATTGATGATTACTGCCGAGGCCCGGAAACGACGGGGGCGAGACGATATTCACGGCCCGCCCCCGTAGTTGTTTCACGCCGCACTTGCGCTAGTTGCTCTTGACCGCGACGTTACCGCCGCCGAGTGCGACCGGCGCGGTGCGCGTGCCGATCTGCCGCCAGATTGCGCTCGCGTCGGTCAAGACCTGAATGGCGTAGCGGTCTGTCTCGCGCGGATTCTTCAAATCGCCGTCAACGAGATCAACGGTGAACGTGTAGTTGCCCCACGATTCGACCGTCGCGCCCGTGATCGGATCGATCTTCTGCACGTTACACTTACCGCTGAAGGCTGCCTTCCACGGATCGCCGTAGAAAGTCAGGCCGCCGCCCTGCCAACTATTGCTCTTGACGCGGTAGTTGTAGCCGTCCGCCCCGCGGAAGAGGTAGAGCGCGTTACCGCGCGGCGAGCCGTTGTTTCGGTAATTCACCGTGAAGCCGAAGTTACCTTTGTTGTTGGCGCTTGCAGCATCCGTCACCCATCCGCCGCCGGTCACGCGCCGCTCAGTGCTGCCGTAGGCGACGACCAGCGTGCCTTCACCCGCCGGGTTCGCCCGCCAATAACCGTTCGCGGCTTCAATCACGACGCGCACCGTGTAAGCGTCATCGACCGGAAGAGCGACGGTCGTCTCGGCATCGCCCGAAGCGTTAACGGCAATGTTGCCGAAGGTGAAGGTTGGCGTCGTCGAGCTGTTGAACTTGTACAGCTCAAAGCGCACGCGGGCCAGCGTGAGGTCGCCCAGTTCACTATCACGCTGTGTGAGGCGTGCCGCCAAGCGCACGGAACTGGCCGTGCCGATGTTCGGGCCGGCGGTGAAGACCAGCGAGTCGCCCGTGTAGTCCGTCTCCGCGTCTTCCTTGTTGATCGTGAACGGATCGCTATCGCCGCTCGGTTGGTACAGCAGGTCGCCGCCGAACTGCGAAACGACGTTCAAAGTCTGTGCCGCCTGCGTCAAGGTCAGACTCTTGCCGGCGACGCCCGAAGTGTTCGTCGCTTCACTCGCCCCCTGCGAGCCGAGTGTGAAGTTAATAGCCTTGCCGGCGAGGAGCGTCCCCTGCATCGCCCCGCCGCCGCTGTCGGCGAGCGCGGCGGCGAGCATGACGGAGTCGGAGTATTGACCCGCCAGCGCGCCGCTATAGACGAGCGTGGTTGGCCGCCTGCCAATCGTGATGGTGATCGTCTCGTTGTCAGAGAGCGACGGCGAGCCGTTGTCTGTGACCAGCACGGTGAAGGTGTGCGTGCCGAGTTGCGCCGAGGTGGGCGTCCACGTGAAGACGCCTGCACCTGTGATGCTCGCGCCGTCGGGCGCACCCGCGAGCGAGTAAGTCAGAGTGTTGGCCGGGAGGTCCGAGTCCGTGGCCGTCGCCGTGAAGGTCAGGGCATTGCCCCAGAAGCCCGACTTGCTGCCGATAGGGTCAAGCACGGGAGCGGCGTTGACTTCTCTGACCGTGACCTTGATCTCCTCGTCATCGTGACGTGCGGGAGTGCCGGTATCTGTGACGCGCACGCGGAAAGTAAACTCGCCCGGCCCTTGCGCCTCGGTCGGCGTCCAACTGAAAACTCCGGCAGCCGTGATCGTCGCGCCCGTCGGAGCGCCGACCAAGCTGAAAGAGAGGCTATTCGGGTTCGGGTTGTCGAAGTCGTCGTTGCCGGTGGCCGTGAACGTCAGCGCCACGCCCTCATCCGTCGTTTTGTTGCCGATGGCATCAAGCGTCGGCGCGTCGTTGACCGCGTTGACGGTAACGTTAACCACCGCGGCGGCGCTGCCGCCGCGTCCGTCGCTAATTGTGTAGCTGAACGTATCGGGGCCGTTGTAGTTCGGATCGGGCGTATAAACCAGTGCGCCGCTTGAGAGACTAACGCTGCCGTGAGCGCCTTGCGTGAAGGAACTGATACTCAGGGTGTCGTTGTCTGGGTCAGAGTCGTTGCCGAATACATCAAGCGTATTCGCGCCGCTGTCCTCATCCACCGTCACAGTATCGTCGAGCGGAGTGGGCGCTCTGTTAGCAATCACTTCATGTATGATTGGCTCCGAGCTGCTGACTTTGTAGTTGACGGCGGTGCCGCCGCTGCCGGCAGTTCCACCGCTATATTCCGCCGTCACGCTGTGCGCTCCGGCGGTCAGCGACGAAGTGCTTACCTGCGCGTTGCCGGCCCCGTCGAGAGGGACCGCCGCCCCGATGTTCGAGCCGTCCACTTTGAATTGTACAGTGCCCGGAGGGATGGTCGCGTCGTTCGCCGTGACGGTAGCTGTAAAAGTGACGGAGTCGCCGACGTAAGAGGGGCTACCGCTTGAAATGACAGTGGTTGTGGTGTCAACCGCCGGGATAACAGCCGTGCCACCGACGCCGGTGAAACCAAAGACAAAGGTGGCAGGCGTCCCCAAAGTCGGCCCGTTTACCGTGCTGGATTGGCCGAGAGAGTAAGCTTCCGCACCGACCGCCGCAATAGCGTTGAGAGCGTCGGTTTCTGTGCCGGCGGCCCCGTAAAAGGTGCGAAACTCTTTCTTGGCGCTAGGGTCTATCATCCCGAAGTTAAAGTCGAACACAGCGCCATGATCAGCCGGCCCGCTATCGGTCGCTTCTCCGGTGAAAAGTATCTGGCCCGGATTGGTAAGTACGTTGGAATTGGCGAACCCGTTGTCGCTCGTGAACATTATAGCGGCGGGTTTCGTCCCTGTTGACGGATTCGTGGTGACGATTGTCACGTACTCGCTGAACGGAGTTGGCCGAATATCCCAATCCATGGCCCGGCGGTACAGTGCCTCTATCGGCGCGCTAGAAATGTTTTCAATGGTGACATCGACCTGATAGAGGTTAGGTGATGGTGAAGGATGATAGGAGTGAGTAACTCGCAGCTTTGAACCGATTCTGACGACTGATTTAGCCGTCGAAGCATCAGCCGTAAAGCTCTCAACCACTATGTTGAAGCCCACAGTGCCATAGTTCGCGGTATTCGCCCCGCCGACCACGCCGGTGAGCTTATCCGCCGCTCCCCAGCCTTCGCACGTGCATCCGTCCGAAGTGGCCTCTAGGTTGTTCGGCACGTATCGTAAACCAACGATGCCGGAACCACTCTGTGGAACGTTGAGGCTTCCATCACGGTTAACGCCAAGTTTAACAGTCCCGTTACTAATTACTGCTTGGGCGAAGGAGGTGGCAGCCCCCCAGCCCGCTAAGAACGTAACGGCAAGAGCTAAACGAAAGAATTTTTTACTATGAATCCCGGAAGGGTTTGTTGGTAGCATCTTCTTTCTCCTCCTTAGTTGCAGATGGTCCCGTGGACTTCCAAATTGGACTCGGGACGGTCAAGGTTAACCTCGCCTCTAAGCATCACTTGGCCCCTAGACTCCGCGTAGCTACCAGCCCCCTCTGTCATTCTTGAGGGCGAAGTCAAGCGGTACATCCCGGCAGTGTCTGATGGAGTGAGGGTTGCTTGACCTGAAGTGGAGAAAGAGTCCCCATCCCCGAAGTCGAAACGATGTAAGATTTTGGCCTCCCTCACACCGTCGGCATTAGGTGCCGAGAAGTCTGTTATTGAAGCCGTGATGGTCGCGGGCCGACTTTCGCCGCCGATGGTTGAATCGGCGGTGCCGCTCATACTGTCGAGAGTCCCTCCCGTCGTATGAGTCGTCCCTGTAATTTCGCTGCAACTAAGGCTTGCCTGCGTGTTGGGGGCTACGAGTGCCAGTCCCAACAGAGCAAGGCACACAAAGCAAGAAATCGCTCGAAACATGATCTATCTCCTTAATTTTTAGGGGAACCCATTATTGACGCCTGACGAGGGCTGCTTCTTGCGGCACAGTCAGGCACCGTGATAACTTCTTGCGCTCTGTTGAGCAGACCACTGCGGTACTACATCCTCAATCTCTTCTCTCGTTGCGTTGAATTAGTGAAAAGCCCCACGACTCCGGGTGAGGAGTCTGATGGGAGACGCGGCTTTTCGCGTTGAGCGAGGCGGCAGAAGGGGACATTACAGGGAGCGACACTCCCACCGCACTTGCCGCCTGTCGCTGACGTTGATCGATTTGTTCGGACCGGACGGCTAGTGCTGCTCCGGGCCTCGACAATTCGTCGAAAATCCTGCGTATCTCCCGTGCCGCCGCATCCGACTACAATTGCGCTCACCCCATTACGCGACGTTCGGCGGCGAAAGCTATCAGGCGAAACAAAATTTTTCCAAAATTTTTGTAGGAGAGGGGATGGAGAGTTTGCCATAACAGGCGGCAACTCTGGGGGATAGTGCTTCAGGTTTTATGATGCCCTGAAATGTTTCTCCGCAAAGCCTCATATCTATATACTCGAGTTTTACCAACTTAAGCAGCTATCGATAGCTGCAAATCGGCTGTTTCTTTAGCTTCAGTGATTTTATCGTACTTTCTTGGCGCGACACCTTGCAGT
>Ga0136614_10000279_pt1 | contig 23487 bp, 23 predicted proteins | sample AntDrymUQ2792106_2_FD_106643 | JGI IMG/M metagenome (GOLD analysis project Ga0136614, IMG submission 106643) | Polar desert sand microbial communities from Dry Valleys, Antarctica - metaG UQ279 (21.06) | ecosystem: Environmental > Terrestrial > Soil > Desert | place: Antarctica: Dry Valley... | reverse complement strand
GAACACGCCGTCGGTAGCAATCATCCGATAGCGCGCGTCGCTGCTGCCGTCAAGCTGTTGCGCCAGATCCTGCATGTCGTTGTGCCGGTAGCGCAGGCGCTTGCACTTCGCCAGCCGAACGCCGTCGATGATCGATGCATGATTCAGCTCATCCGAGATCACCGTGTCATCGGTGTCGAGCAGCGTCTCGAACAGTCCGCCGTTCGCGTCGAATGCAGCCGCGTACAGGATCGCGTCCTCGGTGCCGAGAAAATCTGCGAGGCGCTGCTCCAGCTCGCGGTGCACGCCTTGCGTGCCGCAGATGAAGCGCACCGACGACATGCCGTAGCCGAACTTTTGCAGCGCCGCAATGCCGGCATCGACCAGGCCGTCGTCGCCCGATAAACCGAGATAGTTGTTCGAGCACAGGTTGATTCGCGTCACGCCGTCGTCGCAAACGACTTCGGGCCCCTGGCGCGAAATGATCACGCGCTCGACTTGAACAGTCCTTCGCGGCGCGCGGAATCGAGCCGCTGGCTCAGATCGGCGTAGAAATGGGAGCGATGCATCGATCGCCGATCAGTCCAGTCGCGCCCCGGATTGTTTGACGACGTCGGCCCACTTGGCCTGGTCCTTCGCCATGAACTCACCGAACTCCTTCGGTCCCAGCAACGCAGACTCCAGCCCGTTGGCGCTGATTCGCTGCAGAAAGTCCTGCTGCGCAATGATCTTGGCCAGGTCGGCATGAATCTTATTGACGATGGCATCGGGCGTGCCGGCCGGCGCTGCCAGACCGATCCACGATGCGACCTCGTAGCCTTTGACGCCCGCTTCGTCGATCGTCGGCACCTGCGGCAGTTGCGGCATGCGCTGCATCGAAGTTACGCCCAGTGCGCGAATCTTGCCGGCGTTGATCTGCGGAATCGCGGCTGACAGCACGACGAACATCGATTCGATCTGTCCGCCGAGAAGATCGGTCTGCGCCTGGCTGATCGCCTTGTACGGCACATGCGTGATGTTGGCGCCAGCCATCGTCTTGAACATCTCGCCCGCCAGGTGCGTGGCGCTGCCGTTGCCCGCCGAACCGTAGTTGATTTGCCCCGGCTTCGCGTTAGCCAGCTCGATGTAGTCCTTGACCGACTGCACCGGAATCGAAGGGTGCACCGACAGCACCAGCGGCGTGAACGCCACTCGCGTAATCGGCTTGACGTCTTTCAATGTGTCGTAGGACAGGTTGCGGTACAAACTGGCGTTGATCACGTGGTTGGCGGCAATCATGATCAGCGTATAGCCGTCGGGCGCCGCCTTGATCACGCTCGCAGTGGCGATGGTGCCGTTGGCGCCCGGCACATTTTCGACAATCACCGGGCTGCCCCATTGGTCGCTCAGTTTCTGCGCGACCAGCCGCGTCAAGGTATCGGTCGCGCTGCCGGTCGAAAGCGGGACCACGATTTTCACTGGCCGCGACGGATAACTTTGCGCGAATGCGGTCACGTGCAATGCGACGGCCAGTATTCCGGCGATTCCCTGGATAACTCGCTTCATTGGTTGCTCCTGTTCAATCTAACTATGCATCACCTGCGTCGGCTGAACCACGCTCATGCCCTGCCGCGCCATTTCGGTTTCGAACACTTCGTCCGGCATCACGTTGCCAATCGATACGTCGGGCCCGAACTCCCCGATCAGGAACTTCTTCAGATCCTGCACTTCGGACGCGTTAATGCCGCTGATCCATGGCCCCGGCAGCTCGAACAGTGTCTTCGACAGATCGAGTCGGGCTTTCAGCGCACCGATGAACTGCGCCTTCGGCTGGCCGTCTTCGACCAGCTCGTAGCCTTCGACGATCACCATCTCGGCGCCGGCCGCAAAACAATCGCTGGCCTGCGCCAGTAAAAAGTCAACGTCGGTGTGGCCGTGCTTGGATCCGATCTCGCCGAACACACTGAGGCCGGCGTCCATCGCGAGCTTGATCTGCCGGAACCGCTCGTCGCGATCGAGCGTGACGTAGTTATCCGAAATCTCGACGACATCGATGCCGACGCGCTTGGCCTCGTCGAAAAACGGCGGCAATGCGTCACGGCCTTGCAATGCATACAACCGCTCGATGATGCCGCCGCCGATGAAACAGCGGACACCGTGCTCCCTGTAGATCGCCAGCTTCTCTGTCAGCTGTCGTTCGCCGTAGACGCGTACCGAGCCGACGGCGATCTTCGCCAGGTCGACGAAGTCTCCGCACATCTCGAGCAGATCGGCCAGACGCCGCAACGGCAGGCCCCAATCGATCATCATTGTCTGGCCGGAGCGGCGCGGCTTCGTCAGCGTGCGCTCTGCCGGAATTTGCACCATCGGGAATGCCGGTTGATTCATTCGCTGCTGCTCCTTGCGGGATTCATACACGTCCGAGGAAATAAGCGTTCATCGTCAAGTGCCAACAGGCGTCGCTGAGCGCTGTGTAGACAGTGGTCGGCCTGCCGGCACGCAGCCGCCTGCCGAATGCGATCGCAGGCTCGATGTAATCGGCGCGATCGACGAACAGCGTCAGTGCATGGCAATCGCGTGCACCACCGCCGCGCTGCAGGCAAAACCGTTCGAACTGCTCGTACAGGTCTTGCGCCTGCGATTCGAACGTGACGCCTCGCGCCGGCACGGCGTTCAGGATAGAGACCGCATGCCCGGCCGGTACCGCCAGCTGATAGCAATGCTGTCCGGCGCCGATGCGCACGACGCTGTTCAGGGCGAGCACCATGGTGTCGTTCGTGGCTGTAAACATCACGCTTGTTGCACATGACCGCGGCGCCGTGCATCAGTCCAGCGTGGCCCCCGAATCCTTGACCACCTTCGCCCACTTCTGATGTTCGCTCGCCATGTACGCCGAGAATTCGTTTGACGGGGCCGCAAATGGAGTCAGGCCGATCTCGACGATGCGATCGCGCACTTCCGGCGCGTTGACGATCTTTATCACGTCCGCACTGATTTTTTCGGCCACATCGTTCGGCATCTGCGCCGGTCCGACGATGCCGATCCACGACACGACGTCGAAATTCGGATAGCCGCTTTCGGCGATCGTCGGCACCTCGGGCAGCTTGGCCGAGCGCGTTGCGCTGGAGATCGCGAGCGCCTTTAACTTGCCGCTCTTGATGTGCGGAATCGCGCTCGACTCGACGGCGAAGCCCGCCTGCACCTGGCCGCCGAGCAAATCGGTCGTCGCCTGCGCTGCGCCCTTGTACGGCACATGCACCAGGCTCGCGCCCGACATCGTTTTCAGCATTTCCATTCCGAGGTGGCCAGGCGAGCCGTTGCCAGGCGACGAGTAGTTGATCTTGCCCGGCTGCTGCTTGGTCAACGCGATGAGCTCGCCGACGGTGTTTCCCGGCAGCGACGGATTCACGCACAGCACGAAAGCGGCGTTGCCGACGCGTGCGATGGCGCGAAAATCTTTCAGGTCGTCGTACGGAAGGCTTTTGTAAAGACTCGCATTGATCACGTGGTTGGCGGCGATCACCAGCAGCGTGTAGCCGTCGGGCGTTGCTCGGGCGACGCCGGCGGTGGCGATCGTGCCGTTGGCGCCCGGCTGATTGTCGACGACCACCGCCTGGCCCCATGTGGATGTGAGCTTGTCGGCCACGGTGCGCGCCAGCACATCGGTGGCGGTTCCGGGCGGATACGGAACCACCAGGCGGACCGAGCGCGCCGGATAGGTTTGCGCGATTGCCGGCGCGGCATTGACCGCGGCAAAGCAACCCAGCATCAATATCTTTGTGATCGTGTTCATCGAGGTCTCCTTCAGTCGAGAAATTCGGTCATCGCATCGACCAGCCATGCCCACAGGTACGTGGCAAAGCTGCGTTCGACATACATGTGATACATCGGTGCAGCATCGACATAGCGAATCAATGCACGCATGCGGACGAACTGCGTGACCGCCGTTGCGCCGGGTGCAAGTGGGTGCAGATCGAGCGCGCAACCTTTGGCCAATACGTCGCCGCTGCGTGGGCCTGCGACGCTGACACCGAACCAAAGATCGGAAACGTCGAGCAACGACGACCGGGTCATCGCCACAGCGTGTTCGAGCGTCGCTACCGTCGCTGGACCCGCTTTGATCAGCCAGTTGCTCGGGCCAAGCCACAATGCAGTCGCTTCTCCGCTGGTGACCGCGCGATTGATTGCAGTTAACTCGAAATTGGTAGCGTCGGCCAATGCCGCCGCCACTGCCGTATCGTTCACGTCGAACTGCAGCTCGAACATCGGCTCGAGCGGTCTTTCGTCCAGCCGCACAACTGCAAAACTGCCGTGCGTGCGCAACGGTTCGTCTTCCTGGCGACCGAGGGGCCGCCGCGCAGTCAGCACGTTAGGCATGCAGGCGTGCTCCTTCAAGATCGAAGAACCGCGGCTCGGCGACGGTGGCTTCGATCACGCGGCCGCGTTCGACGGCGGCGACGCGCTCGCCGATCCTCGCGCGCCCGTTCTGCACCAGCGCGAGCGCGATCGAATGTCCGAGCGTCGAGCTGGCGCCGCTCGATGTGACGTGGCCGAGCATCTGTACTGGCGGGCGATTGATTTTCTGGCGATCGTCCCACGCCACGATCTGTGCGCCTTCGCGCAGCACGTGTTGTTTATCCGCGGTCAGCAATCCGACCAGCTGTTTGCGGCCGGCGCGCGCGGTGTCGCTGCAGGCCAGTCCGCGCCGGCCGATGAAGTCGCCCTTCTTGCGGCTGACGATCCAGTCCATGCCGAGGTCGGCCGGCGTCGTGCTGCCGTCCGTGTCGTGGCCGACGGCGATGTAGCCCTTTTCGGTGCGCAGCACCTGAATGGCGTCGAGCCCTACCGGTTCGATGCCGTATCGCTTGCCGCGCTCGAGCAGCAGCTCCCAGAGCGCGCGGCCGTAACGCGCCGGCACGTTGACCTCGTATGACAGCTCGCCGGTGAAGCTGACGCGCAGCACGCGCGCCGGTACGCCGGCGAATTTTCCGCAGCGAACGGTCAAGTGCGGGAACGCTGCCGCTGCGAAATCGATGTCACTGTCGAACGAGGTCAACACGTCGCGCGCGTGCGGCCCGGCGACCGCTATCGTGGCCCATTGCGCCGTCACCGGCGTAACGAACACCTTCAGCTCGCGCCACTCGCACTGCAGCCATTCAAGCAGCCAGTGCTCGACCTCGCGCACGCCACCCGACGTGGTCGACATCAGATAGTGCAGCTCGCCGAGGCGCGCGCATACGCCGTCGTCGAACACCATGCCGTTATCGCGCAACATCAGCCCGTAACGGCACTGTCCGATGGCAAGGCTATTCCACGCATTGGTGTAGACGCGATTCAGCAGGGTCAGCGCGTCGGGCCCGACCAGCTCGATCTTGCCGAGCGTCGATGCGTCGAACACGCCGGCGCGCTCGCGCACCGCGCGGCACTCGCGTGCGATCGCATCGGCACCACGTTCAGCGCCGCGCAGATAGTGACTCGGCCGGCGCCATAGCCCGACCGGCTCCATCACCGCGCCCGCGCTCTGATGCCAGTCGCCGATCGGCGTCTCGCGCACCGGCTCGAACAGCGAACCGATCTCGCGCCCCGCAAGCGTGCCGATCGTCACCGGCACGAACGGCGGACGATACGTGGTCGTGCCCACCTGCGGCACGCTGCGCGCGGTGGCAGCGCCAAGCACTCCGAGCGCCGCGATGTTTCCGACTTTTCCTTGATCAATGCCCATGCCGGTCGCCGTGTAGCGCTTCGCATGCTCCGCCGCGGCGTAGCCTTCCCGCGCGGCGAGGCGAAGGTCGGCGGCGGCGACGTCGTTTTGCAGATCGACGAATGCTTTGTGGCGGCCGGAGGTCGGAACTTCGGTGATCGCAGCTACCGCGAGCGGTGTGCGCGCCGGCCGATCGGCGCCGCTCGCATCACCGAACCCGGCAGCGGCCGCAGCGATGACGCCGGCCGCTGCGCCGTCGGCAATGCAGTCGTCGGTATTAAAGACACCGTTCGCTGCGCCCGCCGCGCTGACCGCCTGCGTGGCTTCACCTGGGACGAAGCAGTGCTGCAGCGAATCGAAAACGAGCCGGCCGCCGGATTGCGAGTACAGGTGCACGGCTGGATCCCAGCCGCCGGAGACGAGCACCGTGTCGCAGTCGATCGCCTCGGAATCGGCATCGAGCATCCGGCCATCGCGCATCCGGCCGACGCGAACATCGGTCACATGCTGTTTGCCGCCGACCGCGGTGATGACTGAATCGGCCTTGACTCGTATCCCCTGTACGCGTGCGGCTGCAGCGGTGTCACTGTCCGGCCGCGCGTCGATGATCGTCACCTCGGTGCCGTTTTCGTTAAGCGTGCGCGCGGCCGCGTACGCAGAGTCGTTGTTGGTGAACACCACTGTGCGCTTGCCCGGTCGCACCGCGAACTGGCCGATGTAGCGCTGTGCCGCCGAAGCGAGCATCACGCCGGGTAGATCATTGCCGGGAAACACCAGCAGGCGCTCGAACGCACCGGCGGCGACGATCACCCGTCGCGCACGCAGCTTCCACAGCCGCTCGCGCGGCTGCCGGGCAGTCGGACCGGCAAGATGATCGGAGACGCGCTCGCGCAGAGTGACGAGGTTGTGGTCGTAGTAACCGACCACCGTTGTTCGCGTCAGCAGTTGGACGTTCGGCAACGAGCGCAGTGCGGCAGTGATGTCGGCGATCCATACGTACGCCGCGTCGCCGCTGCCAGCATCGCCGCGCATAACACTGCCGCACCAACCGAATTGGCCGCCCAGCGCCGCATCACCTTCGCACAGAACCACGCGCGTACCGGTGCGGCCCGCCGCGAGCGCTGCCGACAACCCGGCACAACCGCCACCGATCACCAGCACGTCGCACGATGCAAACCGCTTTTCGTAGCGATCGGGATCAGGCGCGTCCGGTGCTCGTCCGATGCCGGCCGCGCGCCGGATCAGCGTTTCGTAAGTCATCCACGCCGGCCACATGAAAGTCTTGTAGTAGAAGCCCACAGGCAGCAACGCGGAGATGAAGTCGTTGATGCGACTGAGGTCGAAGTCGACGCTGGGCCAGCAATTCAGGCTGTGCACCTGCATGCCATCGCGCAACTCGACGATCGTGGCCGGCATATTCGGAATGACGCGCGCGCCGTCTCCGATGCGCAACAGCGCGTTCGGCTCTTCGACGCCCGCGGCATAAATACCGCGCGGACGGTGATACTTGAAGCTGCGCGCTACCGTGCGAATGCCGTTCGCCAGCAAAGCCGACGCCACCGTGTCGCCTTGACAGCCCCGCAACGCCTTGCCGTTGAACGTGAAGCGCAATGGCACATTGCGATCAATCGCGCCGCCGTGCGGCAGACGAAATGCTTGCGTCATTGCTTCGCCTTCAGCGGCGCGCCCATCGGCGAGGTCTCTGTGATCGCATGCGTTACCGTGTCGCGCAAGACGTTGAACCAGCGGCGGCAGCCCATCGCGTGAAACCAGCGCTCGGCCTGCGCGCCCATCGTGTTGCGGCGGAAGTAGAGATACTGGCCCCATTGGGCATCGGACACGTCGTGCGCTGGTCGCTCGATAAACGTCTCGCCGCCGGCGACGAACTCCGAATCGTTGCGTCCGCCGCACCAGGGACACGGGATCAGCAGCATCGGCGTTAATGAGCAACGCCGGCTGCGGCGGCTTCATCGATCAGCCTGCCGCTGACAAATCGATCGAGACCGAAATTGCGAATCAGCGGATGCGGCTCGTTATTCGCCAGCGTATGTGCGAACACGAATCCGGAGCCGGGCGTCGCCTTGAATCCGCCGGTGCCCCATCCGGCATTGATCCACAGGTCACGCACCGGCGTTCGGCCGATGATCGGGCTGGCATCGGGAGTCACATCGACGATGCCCGCCCACTGCCGCATCATTCTGAGCCGGCTGAAGATAGGAAACAGCTCAAGCAGTCCGCGCAGTTGCTCTTCGATGATATGAAAACTGCCGCGCTGGGCGTACGAGACGTATGAATCGCGCGCGGCGCCGATCACCAGCTCGCCCTTGTCCGATTGCGACAGGTACACATGCACCAGGCCGGCCATCACGACGGTGTGCAGCACCGGCTTGATCGGCTCCGAGACGAGAGCCTGCAGAGGAAAGCTCTGGATCGGCAGCCGCACGCCGGCCATTTGCATCACGACGCTCGAATGACCGGCGGTGACGACGCCAATGCGCGCCGCCGCACTGTGCCCGCGCGTGGTCTCAACGCCGGCCACGCGCCCGCCCTCGATTCGAAAACCGGTCAGCGCGCAGTGCTCGACGATGTCGACTCCCAATGCGCTGGCGGCGCGCGCATAACCCCACGCAACCGCGTCGTGGCGTGCGGTGCCGCCGCGCCGCTGCACCAATGCGCCCAACACCGGATAGCGGCTCGATTCGCCGCTCGCAAGAAGCGGTAGCCAGCGTCGAACTTCCGCCGGCGTCAGCAGCTCGCAATCGACGCCGTTCAATAGCAACGCACCGCAGCGGCGCTCCATCTCGACCAGCTCGTGTCGCGTGAAAGCAAGGTTCATGACGCCGCGCTGGCTGAACATTGTGTTGTAGTTCAACTCGCGCGACAGGCCTTCCCACAACTTTAGCGAATGCTCGTACAGCGCGGCGCTGTCGTCCCACAGATAGTTCGAGCGCACGACGGTCGTATTGCGGCCGGTGTTGCCCAGCCCGATCGGCCCGCGCTCGAGCACCGCAATGTTGCGCACGCCGTGGTTCTTCGCGAGGTAGTACGCAGTCGCCAGCCCATGACCGCCGCCGCCGACGATGATGACGTCGTAGCTGCGTTTCAACTCGGCGGCACGCCACGCGCGCGGCCAGTGCGCGTGGCCGCTGAGGGCGTTGCGTGCCAGCGCCAGCAGCGAATAGCGCATCAGGCGGCATCGATGTACGCCACCGATCCTATTTCCACCAGAAACTCGGGCTTCACCAGGTCTGCACGGATGCAGCAGCGCGCGGGAGGATCATGCGGGAAATACTCCGCATACACTTTGTTCATCGCCGCGTAATCGTCCAGATTACGCAGGCAGAGGAGCCGGCACCGGCCGACGCGTAGGCGATTTCGCCGGGCGACGCCATCAGCATCGTGTAACCGTCGGCCGGCGCCTTCGCGACAGCCTCTGCGGCGATCATGCCGCTCGCGCCGCAAGATTGTCCGCGACAACTGGCTGGTTCCAGCGCCTGGTCAGCTCGCAACCGATGGTGCGTGAAAGAACGTCGGCTGCGCCGCCCGGCGCAAATCCAACCATGATCCGGACCGACCTGTCGGGATAAGTCTGAGCCTGTGCGTTGTAAGCGCAGAAGCCGGCCAAGAACAGTGTGATTCGGATCCAGCGATGCATGGCATTTCCTCCGATCTCGACCGGTCACTCCATCCGGAACATCTTCGGTCCCTTGATCGGGACTTCCATGCAGTCTTCGCCCCACACGATGTGTCCGTGGTACGTCTTCGCGATCTCGCGCACGATGTGCTCGCGCAATCCGGGCTGGTCGATCTGCTCGAGAAAGTGTGTCAGCACCAGCGTCTTCACGCCGGCCGCGCTCGCCACTTGCGCGACGTCTTCGTGATTGCCGCAGACCAGGCGGTAGATATCGGTCGGCTCGCTGCCGCTGAAATAGTGGTTCATGTGGATCAACACGTCGCAGCCGCGCGCCAGCTCGATCAGCGCCGGCGGCACGCCGCCGCTGTCGCCCGAGTAGCAGATCGAACCTTCAGGACTGTCGATCCGATATGCATAACATTCGAGATACGGCTGCACATGCGATGCGGGCGCGACGGTCAAGGTCCAACCGTCGCCTTCGATCTTGCCGCGCACATCGAGCTCGGTGACGACGGGTTGCGGCCACTGCCGCGGCGGTACGCCGCCGCGCGCCACAAAAATGTCGATCGAGCCCTGATGCATGATGCGGGCCTTCAGATCAGGAGCGAACGCGCCGTCTTCGCCGAACAGCTGTTCGGTCATGCGCCGAATCGGCGGCGGCCCAAACACTTTCAGCTCCGGGATGCGGCCCGCTCCCTGATCCCACCGCGTCAGCAGCAAACGCACATAATCCGAGCAATGGTCGTAATGCAGATGACTGAAGAAGATGTGTGAAACATCGACCGCGCGCTTGCCGACCTGGAGCAGCCGCTCATGCGAACCGGGGCCATGATCAAGGATGATAACGTCGCGGCCGACTTCGATCAGGTAACTGGAGCTGGCACGCTTCAGCGATGGGGTCGGAGTGCCGGTGCCGAGCAATGTCAGTTTCAAGGGCCGCTCCGAGGCATAATGTTTAACGCACGTTCTGTATATCGGACGCAAGTTCTTTATATTGAATCAGGCGAGCGCTGTCAAATTGAGCAATGCGAACCGTCAAAAAGGAAAGTGCAACTGAACCGTCGGCAACGCCGCCGCAATTAGGGCACATCCTCCAGAACTTGCGCCTGTCAAGAAATCTCACGCTCGACCAGCTCGCAAGCATTTCGGACGTCTCGAAATCGGTGTTGTCTCAGATTGAGCGCGACCGGACCAATCCAACGGTCGGCACGCTATGGCGACTCGCAAAGGCGCTCGGAGTGGAGATCGAGGACCTGCTGCGCTCCAACAAGCCGAGCGCCGGCATCAGCATTCTCGACGACCACAACACCCCGATCCTGCTGAGCTCGGATCGTCGCTGCACGATCCGCATCCTGGGGCCAATGGACCTCGCCGGCAGAGTCGAGTGGTACGAGATGCGCTTCGAGCCTAAAGGCGCGCTCGTCTCCGATGCGCACGAGGCCGGGACGGTCGAGCATCTCACCGTCCTGGAGGGTCAGCTCGAAGTCGAGAGTGGCCGCCATCACGATCGGGCGGTATTGGGAGTCGGGCAAACCGCGCGCTATCGGGCCGACCGGGCACACGCGATCCGGAATCCCTTCGCGAAGCGGGCCTGCGCAATCGTGATCGTGACCTCGGCGATGCTCGCACCCGAGAAAGGCCGCAAGGCGAAGAATTCTCTGAAACCAAATGCGCAACGGAGTCGGTGACCGCGCTGGTTTTCATTCACGTCGCGAGCGTGCTGACATCGAACAGCTGCGCAAGGGACAGCGGATGCGAACATAGACCCTGCTCGACCGCGTAGCGCATTAACGTCTGCAGTGCTGTCCGATTTTGAGTGATTCCGTACGGCCAGTAGTTTTCTCCCATCAATCCCTTTGTCTCCGCAACCGCCTCGGCGAGCCACGGCAGCATCACCGCAAGAGACTGCGTCTGACTGAGCTCGGCCGCAGCGATCTGCTTCGCATGGTCGAATGCCTCGAACAGCCGCATCGGCAACCATTGATAGTCGTCGATGAGCCGCCCCCTAACCCCGAGCACATGCATGATCGGAAACACACCGGTTGCGGCGAAGTACGCGCGTTCCGCGGCTGCCCAGTCCTTGAACAAGCGTCCGATCAACGGATGTCCGGCGACGAAGCAGGCAGGTGGCCGATTCGACATCACCGCATCGATCTCTCCATCGGCCAACATCGCAGCCAACGTTTTGCCAGGCGTAATTACGTGCAACGCGACTCGCCTGTCAAAGTCGTCGGGCTTTGGCGGGTGGTACATAGGTGCTTCCGGCCCGGCTTCGATCGGGCCGGTATGCCATTCCACGTCGGAAGGGTCGAGTCCATATGAATCTTGCAGCAAGCCGCGCATCAGGACAGCAAATGTCGTCTGATATTCACGGATGCCGACTCGTTTCCCGGCCAGATCCTGGGGCCCGTCGTTATGCCGACTTTCTCTCGCGAGAGCGCGTTCGGCGTGGCTTCCGCGCCACGGCCGTTACGCCGCGACGACTACTAGCTACGCCAGAATCGTCCGCTTGCGAAGTCAGTCCCACCGCTTCGCTAAAGCGGCGGATCAAGGGACTGGTCTGGTCTCGCTTCAGCCATACCAAACACACGGGCGGCAGTTGCCAGGAGAACGGCAAGATCTTATATCCCCCTCTTCGCACACACTGTTCAGCGATATCGTTCGGAACCGCAGCAAGCGCGTCACCGGCGGTCAAGAAACTCTGAATGATAGGAAGACAGTACGTCTCCAAGCGTACCCGCGGCAGAGGAAGTCCGGCCTGCACGAAGACCTGATCGATTAACTGGCGCGTCGGCGTAGTGGAGGGTGCGAGCAGCCATTCGTAGTCAAGTAGATCATTTAGCGCCATGTTTCCACGCCTGCTGAGCAGGGGATGCCCTGTGCGGACGATGACACGCAGCGTTTGCTGAAAGATCCTACGGGTTTCCAGATCCTCGCTCGCGATCGTCGGTGTAACGCGTCCGATCACGCAGTCGAGTTGGCGCTGGCGCAGCCATCCGACCAGGACGTCCGTCGCACCTTCAAGCACCAGCAGATTCAGAGATGGATGCTGAAGCACCCGCTCTATCGTTCCATGAAGCCAGTCCGTTGCCACGTATGGAATTACGCCGACCCGAAGTCGACCACCTGCACCTGAGTCAACCGCGGCCAAAGTGTGCGCCAGCGCATCGACGTCGCGCATCAGACGGCGAGCGTATTCGATCACCGCCACACCGTGCGGAGTCTGGCGCAGTCCGCGGGACTCTCGAACGAACAATGGCCGATCAAAGACCGTCTCGAGTTCGCGCAAAGTCTTGCTTAGTGCCGGTTGGCTGAATCCCAGCACTACTGTCGCACTGCGCAGGCTACCGGCATCCGCCACGGCGATCAGCGTGGCGAGCTGCCTCATCTTCAGCCTTGAGCGCAGGACGTGTTCCATTGAGGGCATAGCGTTTACGTTATCACCAGATCCACTTTTCGGTCATATTGGTTTTATCCGCCACCATATACTCGAAGCGGACCGGGACACGAGTCGCCGCACGAAATTCCGCGGCGACGCATGCGGCAGCTGCGATGAGCTTCGTTCGCTGCACGTCGTACGAACACTGCAAAGGAGACACATCATGGAAATCGCCTTCCTGAACCGGCTCGTCGGCGCCTTCAGCCTGACCCTTAGTGTCATGGCGGCGTCGCCCGCGTTGGCGCAAGCATTTCCTGATAAGCCGGTGCGCGTCGTAGTGCCGTATGCGCCCGGCGGCTTGGGCGATGTGCTCGGGCGCACGCTAGGACGGAGGATGTCGGAGGCGCTCGGCCAGCCGGTGATCATCGAGAACAGACCAGGCGCGGCCGGAATGCTTGGCGCTGGCTCGGTCGCCAGGTCGGCTCCCGATGGCTACACAGTGCTCCTTGGCTACACTTCCGAAATGACGGTCGCACCTTATCTGGTGCGCGACGCTGCCTACGATACTGAACGAGATTTCGAGCCAGTAGCGCTGGGAGGCGTTAGTCCTCTGCTGCTCGTCGGACATCCCTCAATCCCCGGCACTACGCTTAATGATTTCATCAGGGCGGCCAAGGCTGCTCCTGAGCGGTATTCATACGCCTCGGCTGGCAACGGAAGCCCCGCGCATTTCGCTGGCGAGCTCTTGAAGCAGTCAGCTGGCATACAGCTGTTGCACGTACCTTACAAGGGTGGGGCACAGGCTGTGACCGACGTTCTGGGCGGCGTGGTCCATATCTACTTTTCGGGCTTTCCGCCTGCGGTGCCACACGTAAGGAGCGAAAAGCTGAAGGGACTTGCGGTTACCGGCAAACAGCGTTCACCAGCCCTGCCGCAAGTGCCTACGCTGGACGAAGCCGGAGTCGGCGGCATCGAACTGTCCGGCTGGTTCGGTTATTTTGTCCCGCGCGGCACTCCGGAGGACAGGGTGCGCCGTTTGAACGAGGTGATCGTAGCCGCCATAAGGCAGCCGGATGTCCAAAGTTCACTTTCCGATCTGGGCGTAAATATCGCGCCCAATACACCGGCGGAGTTCAAAGCGTTCGTGGCCGACGAAACACGCAAGTATCGCGGCCTGATCGACAAGTTGGGACTCAAACCCCAATAAGAAGCGGCGATGATGAGAATCCATCTGCTCGGTACCGGCACGCCCACGCCCTCGCTGCGCCGAATGTGCTCGAGTTACCTGTTACGGGTAGGTGGCGCGACCATTTTGTTCGATCATGGATTCGGCGCACACCAACGGTTGATCGAACTCAACGTGGCGCCGACAGCGGTAACTCATTTGTTCCTCAGCCATCATCACTACGATCATATGGGCGATGTCGCGCGCCTGGTGCTCACCCGATGGGACCAGGGCGCTGGCCACATTCCTGAGCTCAAGGTGTACGGCCCGCCGCCCCTTGCGCGCATTGCCGAGCGTTTGTTCGGGGACGACGGCGCATTCGGTCCGGATCTGATCTCCCGGACCCAGCATCAGGCGAGTCTCGATGTGTATCGCGCACGCGGCGGCTCCGGCGATCGTACAAAGCCTCAACCCGAACTTGTCGAGCTTGCCCCGAATCAGCGTGTCGAGGAAGACGGGTGGAGCGTGCGTGCAGCTGCGGTCGCTCACTTCGGGCCCCACCTCGTGTGTTACGGCTACCGCCTGGACACACCCGAGGGTTCATTCGTTTACTCGGGAGATACCGGGCCGTGCGCCGCGATGCGACGTCTTGCCGAAGATTGCGACGTGCTGGTGCATATGTGCCATTACCTTTCCGGCTCAGCGCCGAGCAAGGCGTTCGCACAGTCAGTAACGGGACATCTTGAGCTCGCAGAACTGGCCGCTGCGGCCAGGGTACGCACTCTCGTGCTGAGTCACATTTCGGAACAGTTCGACCGTCCTGGAATGAAGGAGAGGGTCGTTACCGAAATGAGCCGCGTATTCTCGGGACATATCATTTTTGGTGAGGATCTGATGGAGATCCCCCTGCAGGGACCGATGCCGGCCGTGTTGCGCTGAGCCTCAGGCGCCGGCGCCTTATCCTTTCCCTGCGTGGCGCGCTTGCGGAGGCCTGCGTCGACGCCGTCATTTTCTCCATCTTGTCGCGGGCACATTCGCTAGCTAGCTGAGCGCCGCAACGCCCACACATGATGAAGGACGTTCTAGTTGAGGACGAGCAGCACCTCCATCGTCGGGCATCTGACCCAGATTGCCACTGCGAAGCGGCACCTGCCGCGCGGCTACAGTCGAGGAACTCCCGCGGCGGGCGAGCGGGCTGTCGGCCGGACTGCCGCGCGTATACGATGACATCGCGCTCGAAACGATCCCGCACGGCGATAGCCTGGTGCGCCGGGCAAATTCGTAAAGAGAACCGCTCTGACGGCGCAACGCTATCGCGCTATCAAGTCATCCAGGGTCGTCACCGAAAAACGGCGCGCGGGAGAGATGGCTCGGAACTCGAGTGAGTCGATCTCCACGAATTCGCTGATCAGCACGATTCTGTGATCGCACAGAGTAGCGGGCGTCCAGGTTGATTTGCAGTAGCGTGTGGCGTCTGCATGCGCTGGCTCTTCTCCGCCGGCGGGTCTCCAATCGTTGTAAACAAGAACGCTCGCGATATTGCCTTCAAAGAAGCCTGCTTCGATGGCTAGTTTCCAGTGCTTGCTCAAGAGCTCTGAGAAAAAAGGCTGGTAGTTGCACACCGCGAGTTGTGACTGAGAAACGCCGTGAACTGCCGCCGCCGGCACTGAGGCAGCCATGTTTTTCGCGTGCCGATCAGAAATCTTGACGGCAAAAGGCGAACAGCTGATGCGATGGAACAGAACTTCGTCAGATTGCGAAGAGGCGCTGAAAAGCAAGTCCCGCAGCCGACGATGGAGTCGCAAGTCAGGCTCATGAACGCCCCGTTCCCAGCGTGAGACAGTCGCCTGTTCAACGTCGAGTTTTTCAGCCAACTCGGCTTGGGTCAGCCCCTGCAAACGACGATGACGCCGTACCTGCTTTCCCCAGAAGACCATAGCCTCATACGTATAAATACGCCCTTCTAATCCAGATTATCACGGTGGAACCTCGCGTTTCAATGCGCCCCTCGATGGGCATCGATCAATAGTGCGGGAATACGGGAATGGTGCCGGAAAAGAGTTATGTCATCGGTATAGACCGCGGCGGGACTTTTACCGACGTTGTGGCCTGGTGCTCTGACGGTGCCGTTACCACCATGAAAATATTGTCGGAACAATCGAGCTCGATTACGGGCGCTGAAGTGCGGGGCATTCGAGAGATTCTGAAGCTGGCCCCTCAAGAGCGACTCCCGGAAGACCGCATCAAGGTCGTGCGAATGGGCACGACGGTCGGTACCAACGCGTTGCTCCAGCGCAAAGGCGAGCCAGTTGCGCTGGTCGTCACCCAGGGATTCAAGGATGCCATCAGGATCGGCTACCAGGATCGTCCGAGTCTTTTTGATCTGAGAATAAAACTGCCCGATCTGCTCTACTCCCGGGTACTCGAGGTAAACGAGCGGATTGATGCGGAGGGAAGCGTTCTTCTGCCTCTGAATCCTGTCACTGTCCGTAGAGGCCTCGTTGAGCTTTACAGCGCCGGCTTTCGATCATGCGCCATCGCTTTCATGCATTCGTACCGCTTTCCGGCACACGAAGAAGCGGTTTCAGAGCTAGCCAGAGAAGTGGGATTCGAACAGGTCTCACTTTCAAGTGAATGCAGCCGGCTGGTGAAGTTTGTGGGTCGCGCCGAGACGGCTGTCGTTGACGCATACCTCACGCCAGTGCTGAATCGCCACGTCGACAACGTCAAACGTTCATTGGGTGGCGTCCCGGTGTTGATGATGCAGTCCAATGGCGGACTTGCTCGCGCTGAAACGTTTAGAGGAAAGGACAGCATTCTTTCAGGTCCCGCCGGCGGCATTGTCGGCGCAGTCGCGGTTTGTACGGCGGCCGGTTTCGATCGCATCATCGGTTTCGACATGGGAGGCACGTCCACCGACGTTTCGCATTACGCGGGTAGTTTCGAGCGCACCACCGAGAACCAGATTGCCGGCGTTCGCCTTCGAGCTCCCACCATGAGCATCAATACGGTCGCTGCCGGCGGGGGTTCGATACTCAAGCTGCAGGGCAACCGTTTCCGCGTCGGGCCTGATTCGGCAGGCGCTGTTCCGGGACCCGCCTGCTATCGCAACGGCGGGCCGCTGACGGTAACCGACTGTAACGTCGTGCTGGGCAGGCTGTCTCCGGCGCTGTTCCCCGCCATATTCGGTCCGGATGGCAACCAGCCTCTCGATGACGCCGCTTCTCGATGCTTGTTCGAGGAGCTGGCGCAAACCACCGAACGGGACATCGGAATTCGCAAGTCGGTGTACGAGTGCGCGGAAGGATTCCTTCGTATCGCCGTCGAGAACATGGCGAATGCGATCAAAAAGATATCCGTCGAACGGGGTTATGACGTCACGCAATACACGCTGTGCAGCTTCGGAGGAGCGGGCGGTCAGCACGCCTGCCAGGTCGCCGACGCTCTTGGTATCAATCGCGTGTTTGTCCATCCGATGGCCGGCGTTCTCTCGGCGTACGGAATGGGACTGGCCGACGTCCGCGTTATCGAAGAAGAGTCGGTCGAAGTGCTGCTCGAACCAGCGCAGGAACTCGAATTCGAACAGCGGCTGGATCGATTGGCAGACAAGGCGATGCAGCGCCTGCGAGACCAGGGCATTCCGGCGGAGAACATTTCCACTCTCCGGCGATCGGTCATCCGATACAAAGGATCTCACGTCGGCATCGAAGTTGCATGCCGGCGAATCGGCGAGGCGGGGCAAGCGTTCGTCGACGCCTACCGCGCTCGATATGGCTTTACTCTCGAGGGGAAGGCCTTGTTGGTCGAATCGCTCGTCGTCGAGGCTGTCGGATTTCTGGAAGAGCTCACCGAGGATGCCCTCAAGCCGGCTGTTCAGAGCGATTCGCAAGCCGAGTGCACTTCGAGCGTTTATCTCGGCGGACAGTGGAAAGGCGTTCCGGTTTACCGGCTCGAAAAACTGTCCAACGCGCAGGTTCTTGTAGGCCCTGCAATTGTGATCGATCCGAATGCAACGACGATCGTCGAGCCCGGATGGTCAGCCCATGTATTGCCTAACGGTGCTCTGACCATGACGCGCTTAGAGGCGCGCGGCGACTTTCATGCCGCAACAAGCCAGGCTGACCCTATCCTGCTCGAGCTTTTCAGCAATCGCTTCAGGGCTATCGCAGACCAGATGGGCCATGCGCTTGCCAACACCGCGCACTCCGTCAACATCAAGGAGCGCCTGGATTTTTCGTGTGCGGTGTTTGATCAGGATTGCGAATTGATCGCCAACGCTCCTCATATGCCTCTGCATCTGGGCGCGATGTCCGAGGGCGTTCGAGCGATCGTGCGCAAGTTCGAGGGCACGATACGTCCGGGCGATATCTATGTGCTCAATTCGCCGTACGAAGGCGGCGCGCACCTTCCCGATGTAAACGTTTATATGCCGGTTTTCGACCGGCACGGTAAAAGCATTATTTTTTTTACCGGTGCCCGCGGCCACCACGCCGACATCGGTGGGAAAACGCCGGGATCGATGCCGCCGCACAGCGAGAGCATTGAAGAAGAGGGCGCATTGATTGAGCCCGCCCTGCTGGTACGCGATGGCGAATTTTTCGGGCAGAAGATCCGCACGATTCTGGCGTCTGCGAAATATCCGGCTCGAAACCCGGATCAGAACATGGCGGACTTGCAGGCACAGGTCGCAGCCTGCGTGCGAGGGAAGAGCGAAATCGACGGGTTGTGCAGCGAGTTCGGCGAGAACGTTGCCGTTGCCTACGCTGCGCATACGATCGCCATGGCGGAGGAAGAGGTCAGACGCGTTATTACACGCCTGTCGAATGGCGAATTCAGACGCGAGCACGACCTGGGATTTCACGTCTCGGTGCGCATCACCATCGATCGGGAAAGCCGTTCCGCGGTCATTGACTTTACTGACACGAGCGCTCAGGTTTCTTACAACTTCAATGCGCCTTCGGCGATTGCGCGTTCAGCTGCTTTGTTCGTATTTCGTACGTTGATCGACCGCGACATTCCCTTGAACGCCGGTTGCCTGCGGCCGCTGAAAATTGTGATACCGGCCCGCTCGCTGTTGAACCCCGAGTACCCGGCGCCGGTGTCGTCCGGCAACCCGGAGACATCGGTGCTGGTGACCGATGCGCTCTATGGTGCGTTGGGGTTCATCGGCTGCTCACAAGGCACGATGAACAACTTCACGTTTGGGGACGCCGTTTATCAGTACTACGAAACCATCTGTGGAGGGGCCGGTGCTGTGGACGGGTTTCCGGGCACTTCGGCCGTCCACACGACGATGACTAACTCCAGGATGACTGATCCGGAAATTTTCGAGTTGCGCTTCCCAATTCTTCTCGAAGAATTCAGCATCCGGCCAGACTCGGGAGGCGCGGGCCGTTACCGAGGCGGCGATGGCACGAAGCGAAGAGTGCGCTTTCGCCGGGCGATGGAAATGGCGATCGTCTCAAACTGCCGCAGAGTGCCGCCCTATGGGGCGGACGGCGGAGGTCCGGGGGCGGTGGGGATAAACAAGGTGTATCGCTCGAACGGAGAAGTTCTGAACCTGGCTGGATGCGATCACGCTTATCTGGAACCCGGCGACGTGTTCGAGATCCAGACCCCCGGTGGTGGAGGGTATGGGGCTGTAGTCACTGGATGAATGATCGAATCAAAGGAGGGCTCGATATGAAGCACATGATGTTGCATGCACTGCTTGGACTTGCCGGCGCACTTTTAATTACGTCTCCGACAAGCGCACAGACGAAGTGGAATTTGCCCGCCGCGTACCCCGCGGAGAACTATCAGACCGAGAATCTCAACTTCTTTGCGAAACAGGTCGCCGACGGTAGCGGTGGCGCGCTGGTCATTACCGTGCATCCCAACGCCTCCCTGTTCAAGGCGCCCGAAATCAAGCGCGCTGTGCAAACCGGCCAGGCGCAAGTCGGCGAGGTCATCATGTCGCTGCATGAGAACGAGGACGCCTTGTACGGGCTTGACGTGATTCCGTTCCTGGCGACTTCGTTCGAGCAGGCCAGGAAGCTGTGGGAGATACAGAAACCGGCGATCGAGAAAAAGCTGGCAGCACAGGGCATGGTGCTGCTGTACGCCGTCGCATGGCCCCCGCAAGGAATTTTTTCGAAGACGGAGATCAACAAGCTTGCGGACATGAAGGGTCTGAAGTTCCGCACTTACAACGTGGGGACGACGCGCATTGCCGAACTAACAGGAGCGCAACCCGTCACGATCCAGGCGGCGGAACTCTCTCAGGCGCTGGCTACGGGCGTGGTCACTGCTTTCATGTCTGCGGGTCCGACGGGCGCTGAGGTCAAAGCGTGGGAATCGGTCAGCTATTTTTACGATGTTCAGGGCTGGATTCCGAAGCAAATGGTTTTCGCCAACAGGGCCGCTCTGGATGCTCTTCCGAAATCGACGCGCGATGTGGTACTGCAGGCGGCGCGCGCTGCCGAGGAGCGCGGGTGGAAGGTCGCTCAGGAAAAAACGAAATCGTCGCTGGAGTTATTGGCCGGTAAGGGGATGAAGATAGTTCCGCCCAGCGGGGCACTGGCATCCGATCTGCAAAAGATCGGTGAGCAACTCACAGGCGATTGGGTGAAGAAGGCCGGCAACGACGGTAAAGCCATTCTCGACGCTTATCGAAACAAGTAAGGCGGGCTGCGGGCCGGCGAAGGCTGTCGTGTTGGATCAGGGTCGATGATGCGCACCTGGCTCGACCGTCTTTATCTGTGGGCGGGATTCGCGGCCGGCGGCTTCATGATCGCGATCTTCGTGCTGATGATGCTGCTCTCGGCCGGCCGACCGCTGGCCATCAATGTTCCGGGTGGCGACGATCTGGTGTCATGGTGTATGGCGGCGATGTCGTTTCTGGGCCTCGCACACACATTCCGCTCGGGGGAGCTGATACGGGTCGGTCTATTGATCGATCGCCTGAAGGGACGCTCGCGCCGCGCGGCGGAGCTGGTCGCACTTGTGGCCGGTACCGGCTTCATAGGATTTTTCGCATGGCACGCCGTGCGGATGACATTCGATTCCTGGCGGTTCAACGACATGACGAACGGCGTTCTCGCAGTGCCGCTCTGGATACCTCAGCTGGGCTACGCGGGCGGTCTCGTCATCCTGTGCATCGCGTTCGCCGATGAGCTCCTGCATGTCGTGCGCGGCTTCGAGCCGCGCTACGAAGCGTCCAAGCCGAAGACAGCCGAAGAAGCTGTCGAGCAAGCAGCTCAAAGCGGAGTTTAGTGATGCAAGAGCTGGCAGAGGTTCCGGCGCTGCTTTTCATCTTACTGGTGTTGCTGCTGGCCGGCGGTGTATGGATCGGCATCGCCCTGTTGGCCTGTGGCTATGTCGGCATGCAGTTCATCGGCGGCGGCATTCCGGCAGGGCCTGTCCTTGCCACCACCGTCTGGGGTAGCAGCGCATCATGGACGCTCGCGGCACTGCCGCTTTTCATCTGGATGGGAGAAATTCTCTATCGCACTAATCTGTCGGAGCAGCTGTTTCGCGGACTAGCGCCGTGGCTGAACTGGCTGCCGGGGCGACTGCTGCACGTCAACGTGCTGGCCTGCGGACTCTTTGGTTCGGTCTCCGGTTCGTCGACGGGCACTTGCGCCACTGTTGCCAGGATTGCCCTTCCGGAACTCAAGAAGCGCGGTTATGACGAGTCAGTTTCAATAGGCTCGCTGGCCGGTGCAGCGACGCTTGGGCTGCTGATTCCGCCGTCGATTCTGATGGTGGTGTATGCAGTTGCAGCGAACGTTTCCATCATTCAACTGTTCCTTGCCGGATTTCTCCCCGCCTTGCTGATCATGGTGCTCTACAGCGGTTACATCGCAGCCTGGTCGATCGCGAATCCGGCCAAGACGCCGCCGCGAGAGCCATCGATGTCTTTGCGACAGAAGCTGCGCGAGTCTGTCGAGCTTTTACCGACGCTACTTCTGATCGCGTTGGTCTTTGCAGCGCTCATTGCCGGCTGGGCGACTGCAACCGAATGTGCCGCTTGGGGCGTTATGGGTTCGCTTGCGATTGCCGGGTGGCATCGCTCGCTGACGCTGCGGTCGTTTTGGGCCAGCGTAATGGGAGCGATGCGTGTGAATTGCATGATCATGCTGATTCTCGCGGGCGCCTCCTACATGTCGACGTCCATGGCCTACACCGGGATTCCGGCAGCGCTCGCGAGTTGGGTAGACGGTCTACAACTGGGCCCGTATGCGCTCATCGCAGCACTTACCGCGATGTACATACTGCTCGGCACCACGCTCGATGGCATTTCTATGATCGTGCTAACGACTACGATCGTCATTCCGATGATTCAGCAGGCGGGATTCGACCTTATCTGGTTCGGCATCTTTGTGGTAATGGTGGTTGAGATGGCGCAAGTTTCTCCACCCGTCGGCTTCAATCTGTTCGTGCTGCGGACCATGAGTGGCAAGGATTCCAATGTCATCGCTTTAGCGGCATTGCCATTTTTCATTCTTTTGATCATCGCCGTAGCCATCATTACCGCGTTTCCCGAGATCGTGATGCTGCTGCCGCGATGGGCGTTCCCGCAGTAGCCCTCACAAGCGCATCTGCGGAACAGTGACCATGAGGACACTCGGCCTGATCGGTGGACTTAGTTGGGAGAGCACGGCTATTTACTACCGGTTGCTGAACGAAGGGGTACGTGACCGGCTTGGCGGTTTGCACTCGGCGCAGCTTCTGCTGTGGTCGTTCGACTTTGCCACAGTGGACGCCCGCCAGGCGGTAGACGACTGGGATGGACTTGCAACCGTCATGGTCGAGACCGCTCAGCGACTCGAGCAGGCGGGCGCAGATGCCGTTCTAATTTGTGCAAACACCATGCATAGGGTCGCAGAGCACGTCGCAGCGCGGATAGAAGTGCCTTTGATTCACATCGCGGATGCTGCCGCCGTCGTTATCAACAAAACTCCATGCCGTCGTCCGGCGCTTTTGGCGACCCGGTACACGATGGAGCAGGATTTCTACAGAGACCGGCTAAGAGACAGGCACGGCATTGATGCCATCGTGCCGGATGCTGGAGGCCGTCACCTCGTTCATCAGATAATCTTCGACGAACTTTGTCGAGGAATCGTATCGCCCGCGTCGAAGCAAGTACTTGTCGAGCAGGTAGGTCTATTGCGCGAACGAGGCGCTGACGGCCTCATCTTGGGCTGCACGGAAGTAGGCTTGATTCTCTCGCAATCCGACTTTTCCGTTCCCGTTTTCGACACGGCTTTGCTTCACGTCGATGCCGCCTTGAAGTTTCTCTGTCCTGATGCCTCCGTGGCTTCGTCTCAGCGAGACGGTGCACAGGCTGCGACGACGCCGTCGGCAACGAAGCGATCGATCTCCGGGTCCTGATAACCGAATTCCCGCAGCACTTCGCGCGTGTGTTCGCCCAACATGGGCGCGGGCCGTGCATCGACGGTCGGAGTGCGCGAAAAGTGCAGCGGGCAGCCCAGCGCTCTGGTAAGCCCGGCTTGCGGGTGATGAAGCTCTACAACCGCACCGCGTGCGCGCGTCTGCGGATGATCGAGCGCTTCGCCGATCGTATGGACCGGGCCGACGGGCACGCCCGCGGCGTCGAACGCGCTGATCCATTCGCTTCTGCTGCGGGTTTCCATCACTTCGTTCAT
>Ga0136614_10000278_pt1 | contig 23492 bp, 18 predicted proteins | sample AntDrymUQ2792106_2_FD_106643 | JGI IMG/M metagenome (GOLD analysis project Ga0136614, IMG submission 106643) | Polar desert sand microbial communities from Dry Valleys, Antarctica - metaG UQ279 (21.06) | ecosystem: Environmental > Terrestrial > Soil > Desert | place: Antarctica: Dry Valley... | reverse complement strand
TCAGCGGCGCCCTGATTCCCCTCACGTTGAAGAAGCTGGGAGCCGACCCGGCGACGGCGTCGAGCATCTTCCTGACGACGGCCACGGACGTCGCGAGCATGGGGATCTTCCTGGGGCTGGCGACGATGCTCATCGCCCGATAGCGGCGCCCCACCCCCCGTGATCTGATCTTTGCTGCCCTCCCGGCGGGAATTCGCTTCGGGGGCGGGCAATTGGTAAGCGGAGGCGTGGAAGGGGGACGGATGCGTGCCGGGTCGACGGTGGGAACGGTGCGCGGCGCGTCTGCGCAGGCGGACGCCTCCGGGGAGGCCGCCCGGCCCGCCCCCGCTCTCTCGCTGACGGACGCGATCGTCGTGATCGTCGGCATCGTCGTCGGCGCGGGGATCTTCAAGACGCCGTCGCTCGTCGCGGCCACCGCGGGAAGCGAGACGGGGGCCATCCTCCTCTGGGTCGTCGGCGGCGCCGTGTCCCTCGTCGGCGCGCTATGCTACGCGGAGCTCGTCACGGCCTACCCGCACCCTGGCGGCGACTACCACTTCGTGAGCCGCGCCTACGGGAGGTCGCCCGCTTTCCTTTTCGCGTGGTCCCGCATGACCGTGCTGCAGACGGGCTCCATCGCGCTGCTCGCGTTCGTGTTCGGCGATTACGCCTCGCAACTCCTCCCTCTCGGCGACCGATCCCCGGCGATCTTCGCCGGCCTCCTCGTCCTCGCCCTGACCGCGATCAACCTCGCCGGCCTCCGTCAGGGCAAGTGGACCCAGAAGATCCTGACGAGCGCGGAAATCGCCGGGCTGCTGCTGGTCGTGGTGACGGGCCTCGTGCTCGCCGCCCCGGCCGGACCGGCGACCCAGCCGGTCCCGGGCGCCGGAGCCGGGCCGCGCCCCGGCGTGGGGCTGGCCCTCGTCTTCGTGCTCCTGACGTACGGCGGCTGGAACGAGGCCGCGTACATCTCGTCCGAGATGCGCGGGCGCCGCCGGAACCTGGCCCGCGCCCTCCTCTGGGGAATCGGGATCATCACCGCCATCTACATCCTGGTGAATCTCGCCTATCTCCGCGGCCTCGGCCTGGCCGGGATGGCGGCGTCGGAGGCCGTCGCCGCGGACCTGATGCGCCGGTGGCTCGGGCCCGCGGGAGCGCAGCTCGTCAGCGTGCTCGTGGCCGTGTCCGCGATCACCTCCGCCAACGCAACCGTTATTACGGGAGCGCGGGCGAACTACGCTCTGGGGCGCGACTTCCGGCTCTTCCGTCCCCTGGGCCGCTGGGTGGCGCGCGGCGGGACCCCGGGCAACGCCCTCCTCCTGCAGGGTGCGATCGCGATCGCCCTCGTGATCCTGGGCTCGCTCACGCGCTCGGGGTTCGCGACGATGGTCGAGTACACGGCGCCCGTCTTCTGGGCCTTCTTCCTCCTCACGGGGCTGGCGGTGATCGTGCTCCGCGTCCGGGACCCGCAAACGCCCCGGCCCTTCTCCGTTCCCCTCTATCCGCTGACGCCGCTCCTCTTCTGCGCCAGCAGCGCCTACATGCTCTGGTCGAGCCTGAACTACACCGGCATCGGTGCCCTCGTGGGCGTTGCCGTACTGCTCGCCGGCCTCCCCGTCCTGCTCTGGGCGCGGCGCCGGGAACGTGAACCCCTGGAACTGGAGGATCGATCGATGGGACGAAATCGAAGGATGCGGACGATCGGGTTGTTCGTCGCCCTCTCCGCCGGGGTGGGCGTCACGGCCGCGTGGCGCTCTCCGACGGCGCCGACCGTGTCGTGGTGGTCGACGCAGGAAGCGACGCAGAAGGTGGACATCCAGCCGGAGGTCCCCTACGTCCCGACGCGGGAGGACGTGCTCGCCGCGATGCTGAAGATGGCCGACGTCACGAAGGACGACGTGGTCTACGACCTCGGGTGCGGCGACGGGCGGATCGTCATTACGGCGGCCAAGGAGTTCGGCGCGAAGGGCGTCGGCGTCGACATCGACCCGCAGCGGATCCTCGAGAGCAACGAGAACGCGCGCAAGGAAGGGGTCACCGACCGGGTCCAGTTCATCGAGGGCAACCTCTTCGACGCGGACGTGTCGAAGGCGACGGTCGTCACCCTCTACCTGCTCCCCTCCGTCAACCTCCGGCTGCGCCCCAAGCTCCAGAAGGAGCTGAAGCCCGGCACGCGCGTCGTCTCGCACAACTACGACATGGGCGACTGGAAGCCCGTGAAGCAGGCGCAGATCGGGGAGCACGTGGTGTATCTCTGGGTGATCCCGCCCAAGCCAACGGCCGTGACCCGGTAATCGTCACCCGATTCCGAAGGGAGAAAACCGCGATGAACCGTCCGGAGAAAATCGAGCCCGCCTCCGAAAGACTCGGGGTGCTGTTGCCCGGACTCGGCGCCGTTTCGACGACGCTCGTCGCGGGCGTCTCCCTGGTCCGCAGGGGGCTCGCGCCCCCCGTCGGGTCCCTCACCCAGCTCGGCACGATCCGCCTCGGGCGGCGGGACGAGAACCGGGTCCCGCGCATCGCCGACTTCCTGCCGCTCGCACCCCTCGACAGCCTCGCCTTCGGGGCGTGGGACATTTTCCCCGACGACGCGTACCAGGCCGCGCTCCATGCCAACGTGCTCGAGCGCCGGCACCTCGACCCGATTCGCGAGGACCTCGAGAAGCTCGCGCCGATGCGCGCCGTCTTTTATCCCGAGTACGTGCGGCGCCTGCACGGCACCCACGTGAAGTCCGGCACGAGCAAGGCGGAGATGGTCGAGCGAGTCCGCGACGACATCCGGGCGTTCGGTGAGAAGGAGGGCGTTGCCCGCGCCGTTGCCGTCTGGTGCGGCTCGACGGAGATTTCCATCGAGCAGGGGGCGGTCCACGAGAGCGTGCGCGCCTTCGAGGCGGGGCTCCACCGCGATGACCCCGGCATCTCCAACTCGCAGATCTACGCCTGGGCCTGCCTGAAAGAGGGGGTCCCCTTCGCCAACGGCGCACCGAACCTCACCGTCGACTTTCCCGCCGCCTGGGAGCTCGCGGCCCTCCGCGCCGTCCCCCTCGCCGGCAAGGACTTCAAGACGGGCCAGACGTTGCTGAAGACCGTCATCGCGCCGGCGCTCAAGGCGCGCATGCTGGGCGTGAGCGGCTGGTTCTCGACGAACATCCTCGGAAACCGGGATGGGGAGGTTCTCGACGACCCGGAGTCCTTCAAGACCAAGGAGGCCTCGAAGCTCGGGGTGCTCGACGACATCCTCCAGCCGAAGCTCTACCCGGAGCTCTACAGCGGGCTGTACCACAAGGTCCGCATCGAGTACTACCCGCCGCGCGGCGACGCGAAGGAAGGGTGGGACAACATCGACCTCTTCGGGTGGCTCGGCTACCCGATGCAGATGAAGATCGATTTCCTCTGCCGGGACTCGATCCTTGCGGCACCCATCGTGCTCGACCTCGTCCTGTTGCTCGACCTCGCGCAGCGCGCCGGCTTCTCGGGGATCCAGGAATGGCTCTCCTTCTACTTCAAGAGCCCGATGACGTCGCCCAGCGTCTACCCGGAGCACGACCTCTTCATCCAGCAGACGAAGCTGAAGAACACGATGCGCTGGATGATGGGTGAGGAGACGTTGAGCCACGTGGGGCACGAGTACTACGGAGGGGACGTGGCCGGGAATCGGGAATCGGAGATCGGGAAACGGTGAGCGACCGGGGAGCCGGGAAGAGTCCCCCGCCCGGTTAGTTCTCGGGGGGCGGGGTGGCGTTCTCGATTTCGCCCGTCATCGGCACGAAGCGGACGGGGAGAATGTCCTTCTCGACGACCTTGCCGTCCGCGCCCTTGCGGAACACCTTGAGCTCCTGGAAAAAGCCGCCCACGGGGATCACCATCCGTCCGCCCGGCGCGAGCTGGTCGATCAGGGGCTGGGGGATCCGTTCCGGCGCCGCGGTCACGATGATGCCGTCGAACGGCGCGTGCTCCGGCCAGCCCCTGTATCCGTCCCCCTCCTTCACGGTCACGTTCGCCGCGCCCTGTTCCGCGAGCTTCTGCGCGGCGGAGCGCGCGAGCTCGGGCACGATCTCGATCGAATAGACGGACCTCGCGAGGCGCCCGAGAACCGCGCTCTGGTAGCCCGATCCCGTCCCGATCTCCAGCACCGTCTCGGAGGGATCGAGCTCGAGTAGCTCCGTCATCAGCGCAACGATGTACGGCTGCGAGATCGTCTGGTTGCCCGCGATCGGCAGAGGGTGATCCTCGTAGGCCTGCTCGCGCTGCGGCGGATCGACGAAGAAGTGCCGCGGGACGGAGCGCATCGCCTGGAGAACGCGCGGATCCCGCACGCCGCGCGCGGCGATCTGGCCCTCCACCATCCGGGAACGGCGCTCGGCGTAGGCATCCCCGGGAGTCGCTGTCGCTTTTACGGCCACGGTGTCAGGGCCATTGCAGGCGAGGCCCGCGATGGAGGAGAGGAAGAATACTGCAGCCGCGCCCCTCATCGGCCGGGAGCCTCCCGACGGTGCACGATCTTCCCGCCCACGACCGTCAGAACAACGGGAACGTCAGGGATCGTCCTTTCGGGGGCCGTCATCGGGTCGGTCCCGAAGACCGTCAGGTCGGCCTGAAACCCCGGGGCGATGCGCCCGCCCCGGTCCTCCTCGAAGGCGGCGTGCGCCGCGTCGCCGGTGAAGAGGGCCAGGGCCTCCCGCCGCGTCAACTTCTCCTGGGGCCTCCAACCTCCGGGGGGCTGCCCCCCGGGATCCTGGCGGGTGACGGCGGCGTGGAAGCCGAGGAGGGGCCTTTCGGACTCCACCGGGAAGTCGCTGCCACCGGCGAGGCGGGCCCCGCCGCGCAAGAGGCGGCGCCAGGCATAGGCGCCGGAGACGCGGCCCGGCCCGACGCGGGCCTCCGCCCACGGCATGTCGGACGTCGCATGGGTGGGCTGGATCGAGGCGATCACGCGCTCCCGCCCGAACCGCGGGAGGTCCTCGGGGGCGACGACCTGCGCGTGCTCGATCCGGGGCCGGTCTCCGCCCTCCCCCGCCCGGGGGACGGCGCGCGCGGCGTCGCGAAAGGCGTCGAGCGCCACGCGGTTGCCCCGGTCGCCGATCGCGTGAATCCAGAGCTGCCAGCCCTGACCGCGCGCCTCCGTGGCGAGCTGCGCAAGCCGCTCGGGGGGCGTGACGAGGAGCCCCTGCTTGCCGGGCTCGTCCGCGTAGTCAGCCAGCAGGGCCGCCCCGCGGCTGCCGAGGGCCCCGTCCGCGACGGCCTTGATCGCGCGGACCGTCAGGAAGTCGGCCCCGCGACCGACGCGCTTTCCCTTGGCAAAAAACGCCGACACGACCGGCGCCTCGGAGGAGATGGTGGCGTAGACGCGGATGGGGAGCTTCCCCGCGGCCGCGAGCCGTTCGAGGACGGCGATCTCTTGAGCCCCGTGACCCGAAGCGTCCTGGACCCCCGTCAGGCCGGCCGCCGCGCAAGCCTGCGCCGCCGCGAGGAATCGCCGCTCGAGATCCCCCGCCGCAGCGGAAGGCATGACGCGGTCGAGCATGTCCATCGCGTTGTCGACGAGCACGCCGGAGGGGGATCCATCGGGACGGCGCAGGATCCGGCCCCCGGGGGGGTCCGCGGAGGCTGCGTCGATGCCGGCGGCGCGCAGCACCGCCGTGCTGACCCAGACGGCGTGTCCGTCCACGCGGCGGGCCACGACGGCGCGCCCGGGCAGCGCCCGGTCGAGGATGGCGGCGTCCGGAAACTGCTTTCCGGGCCAGAGGTTCTGGTCCCAACCCCGGCCCTCGACCCAGGCGTCCGCCGGCAGAGTCGCGGCGGCGGCGGCCAGGCGGCGCCCGGCCTCCTCGGGGGATTCGGCGCCGCGCAGCGCGGCCGTCTCGAGGGCCTTTCCGAGCCCGGCGAGGTGGCCGTGGGCGTCCGACCAGCCGGGGAAGATAAACGCCCCCCCCAGGTCGACGCGCTCCGCCGAAGGCGCCTCCCGGCGCGCGGCGGCCGGGTCGCCGACGCTGACGATCTTGCCCGACCGGATCAGGATGGACGCGCGCCGCGGCGCCGCGGAGGAGGAGACATAGACGTGGCCTCCCTCCAGGAGAAGGTCGCCGCCGGAGACTGCCATGGGGACCAAGCTCAGCACGGCGGCGGCGGCCAGCGGGCTCATGCGCCTAACGGTATCAGCACCGTCAGCCGGGTATTCACGTCCTTCGGACCACCAGCATGGTCTGGTCGTCGTACTGCGGCATCCCCCGGGCAAACTCCGCAACCTGCGCCAGGGCCTCCATGCAGACCTGCTCCGCGCTCATGGCGGAGGCGCCGCCGAGGATGCGGGTCAGGCGCTCCATCCCGAACTCCTCCTCCCGCTCGTTGACCGCCTCGGTGACCCCGTCCGTGTAGAGACAGACGAGGTCCCCGGGCTCCATCGCGACGGTCCGTTCCGTCCAGACGGCGTTCGGGAGGATGCCGACAGGAACCCCCGTCGAGTCGAGGCGCTCGATCCCCCCGAATCGTCGGAGCAGAAGGGCGGGGTTGTGCCCGGCGGAGACGTAGCGGAGGAGGCCGGTATCCGGCTCGATCAGGCCGAAGAACAGGGTGAGGAACTTGCGCGCCGCCGCATAGCGCTGGAGGTGGCGGTCGATGCGCGACACGAGATCCGTGATGGTCTCGGACAAATCGATCTGCAGGTGCACCGCGGCGTGCACGGTCGACACGAGGAGCGCCGCCGGGACTCCCTTCCCCGAGACGTCGGCGATCAGGAATCCGAGCCGGCCCCGCGAGAGCGGGAAGAAGTCGTAGTAGTCGCCCCCCACCTGGCGCGTCGGAACGCTCGCCGCCGCAACCTCCACGCCCGCCACGATCGGAAGCGTGTGGGGGAGCAGCTCCCGCTGGATGGCCGCCGCGAGCTCCAGCTCGCGATCCAACCGCTCCTTTTCGATCGCCTCCCGGTGCAGACGGGCGGTCTCGATCGCCGCCGCGGCCTGGTTCGCAAACAGCGACAGGAGCCGGGCGTCGGTCGCCGTGAAGTCGATGACGCTGCCATCGCGCGACTCCTTGTCTGCGACCGCGAGCACGCCGAGGCGGCGGCCGGACACGGAGATGCCGATCGCGAGACATTTCTCGCAGGTGGCGGAGCGGACGCCGGCGGTCGGGGCGGTCGCGGCCGCGTTGTTGATCACCGCTTCGCCCTCCGGAAGCCTCCACGTCGCCAGCGCCTCCGTCGGCAGGATCTCTCCTCCGATGTTGCGCTCGAGGAGCACCTCGCCGCTCTCCTGAAAGAGGACGAGGGTCCCGCGACGCGCATCCGTCAGGGAGATCGACCGGAAGAGGACTTCGTCGGCGAGGGAAGGGAGGTCGAGCTGTCCGGCGAGGGACAGGCCGAGGTCATAGAGCGACTCGAGCTCGAGCAGCCGGGTCTTCAGCTCGAAGCCGGCGTCCTTGACCATTCGCGAGAACCGGTTGGCCCCGAGCAGGGCTCCGAGCAGAAGTCCCAGCGACCGCCCCAACTCCGGCTCCGTCTCGTCGACGCCCTCGAGGCCGAGGAAGCCGTGCACCTCTCCTTCGCTCTCGAGGGGGATCCAGAGGGCACCTTCCGCCCGCACGGCGGCGCGGGCCGCCGGGTCGGGGAGCCGCGGGGCCCAGTCGTCACCCCCGGGGTCGGCGCGCACCCACGACTCCTTGTCCCTCAGGAAGATCGCGCAACGGCTCGCGCCGGAAAGATGCGTCGCGGCGGCGGCGAGGCGTGCAGTCAGCGGGCTTCGGGTGTCTTCGTGCAGGAGGGCCGCGGCGGTCTTCCAGAACCCGCGCGACGGCGGGGCGGCGGAGGCCCGTGAAGTCACGGGGACGCCAGTTGGACCGAAACGGCCTTGAGGGCCTCCTCCTCGTTGGCATAGATCGACGCGTACTGGGCGAGGCCCATGATGCGGAACGTCTTGTCGATCGTCGGCGTCAAATTGCAGAACGCGAGCACTCCCTTGCGGTCCATCACCTTCTCGAGGACCTCGATGAGGATGGAGATGCCGATCGAGTTCACGATCTTCGTCTTTTCGAGGTTCATGACGAGCCCGCGCGCTCCGTTGCCGATTTGCGCATAGGCCTCGCGCGCGATCTCCTCGCCCCCCTGATTATTGATGTAGCCATCCGTCCAGAGGAGGGCGACGTCGCCGCGTCGCTCGACGGCCACCTTGCAGGTCTCGCTCACTTGTATTTCCTCATGACGATTCGGGTCCCCCATTCTCCAGAGGCAATCTCGACGTGATCCATCAGGCTCTTGATGATTTTCAGTCCCCAGCCGCGCTTGCGGCGGCCGCCGAAGGTCTTCTCGGCGCTGGGCGCTTCGACCGTGGCCGCGTCGAATCCCTGACCCTGATCACGGACCTCGATCTCGAGCCACTCTCCCCCGACCGTCTCCTTGCCGACGCGGAATGCCACGTGGACGCGGTCGTCCCGCGCGTGGGCATGCTCGAACGCGTTGATGCAGGCCTCAACCAGAGCGAGTTTGATCTCGTCGATCTTATCGCGTGACATGCCAATGTACTCACCCACGGCGGCCGCCTGAGCCGTGGCCACCAGCTCCATGTCCGGAGCGATCGGAATCGTCAGGGAGATCTCGCGTCCGCCGTCTTCGAACATCCGGGAAGGCGCCGACTCATGACGGGACATCAGAGTCCCGTACCCGGGCCTTCACGCCGTCGCGGCGCCCAGGCGCCCGTATTTCGATCGAGCTCGCGCCGCATGCTGATCGCCTCGCGCATCAGTTATACCCCGCCGCCCCGGAAACCATTCGGCGTCCTGGTCCGCAGGCGGGGCCGAGTCGCCATGAGGCGGGAGGGGCGAGCATGAGTTGGACCGGAGCTAGAAGCGGAGGAAGAGCTGAAGCCCCCGGATGACCACCGGCGCAAGCTCGCCGGAAAAGAAGAAAAGGGCTATCAGCCCCGCTTCGGCGGCCACGATCCACCAGCCGAATGAGTCCACCCGGATGGGGTCGAGGGCGAGCTCCAGAGTTCTTTTCATGGCCTTGTACGAGGAGATACAAGGCAAGGTCCCTGCCAGGTTCCTTTGAAAGCGGAGAGTGGGCCTAATCTATTGAAAAAGCAGCATTTAATGACTGCTCTGGGTGGTGTTACGGGAGAGCACATGAAGGGACATTATGGCACACGTACTAGACGGCGGAGGTTAGTGCTTGATAACTATTTTAACTTCATGTATTTATCGGCTATGTATCGTTTCGTCGCTATGACCTATTGTCCCACTCCCCGCTTGCGATAGAGGGTTCTTCTGCTGATCCCCAGCAAACGGGCCGCGCGGCTCTTGTTTCCACCCGCCATCTTCAAAACGCGCTGGATGTGCCTCGCTTCGAGGGCGCGGAGGTCCGGCACCTCATCGAGGGGCTCGGCCGCATCCGGATCCCGCCGGACGGAGAACCGGGCGGGCAGCCACTGGAGGTCTTCGCGCCGGATCAGGCCGCCGCGGCACAGGGCGGCCGCCCCTTCGAGCAGGTTCTCGAGCTCCCGGATGTTGCCCGCGAACTCGTGGGAGAGGAGCGCGGCATAGGCGTCGCGCTCGAGCGTGGGAGCGGGGCGGCCTTCCCGCGCGGCGAACCGGTCCAGGAAGTGGCGCACGAGCTTGGGGATGTCCTCGCGCCGCTCCCGCAACGGAGGCAGCGCGATCTCCACGACCCGCAGCCGGTAGTAGAGGTCGTCCCGAAACTCGCCGCGCGCGATGCGCTCGGGAAGCCGGGCATTGGTCGCGGCGAGGACGCGTACGTCGATAGGAATTCTCTTGCGCCCGCCGACCCGTTCGATCTCGCGCTCCTGAAGAACGCGGAGCAGCTTGGCCTGCAGGGACACGGGCATGTCGCCGATCTCGTCGAGAAACAAGGTGCCGCCGTGGGCCACCTCGAACCGGCCTTGCCGCGCCTCGACGCCGGTCGCGACGCCTCGCTCGATGCCGAAGAGCTCCGACTCCAGAAGCGTCTCGGGTAGCGCCGCACAGTTGATCGCAACGAACGATTTTTCGGCGCGGTCGCTCCGCGCGTGAATCATTCGGGCGACGAGCTCCTTCCCGGTGCCGCTCTCCCCCGTCAGGAGCACGGACGTGCGGGACGGGGCGACGCGACCGACCAGGTCCAGGACACGGCGCGCCGCGGGAGAGTCCCCGATGAAGAGGCGCCCGGCGGCGGCGCGGCCCGTCTCGTCGAGCAGCCGCCGGTTCTCCTCTTCCAGCCGCTCGCGCTCGCGCTTGAGGTGCTCGAGATGCCGGCGGTTCTCGATCGCCATCCCCGCCAGCCCGGCGAGCGACGTGAGAAACCGCACGTCCTCCTCCTCGAAGGCCGTCTTGCCTCCGCGCCGGACCTCCTTGTCCGCGAGCACCAGGGCGCCGACCGCGCGGCCTCCTGCCCGGATCGACACCCCGATCGCCGTGGTGACGCCTGTGCGCAGGAATCGAAAGTGCTCCCGCCGCAGCGCCGCGTCCGAGTGGAGAACGTCGCGGAGGAACCCGTCCTCGGCGACGACCCTCTCCGACGGGCGCCGGGGGAATCCCACGCGCGCCTCCGCGCGGCGGGCGCCGCCCTCGTCGAACGTCCCGAAGTAGCCGCGGGACGCGTCGAGCACGCCGACCGCCCGTCCGAGGACGTCCTCGACGAGCGCCTCCTCGCTGGGGAGGGCACCGAGGGAGAGGCCCGCGTCGTAGAGGGTCTCGAGGAGGAGAAGCTTGTGCTGGGTCTCGAAGTCGCGGGAACTGCCGGTGTGACTCATCCGACTGCCGGTGGCCGGGATCGCCCGGCGGGGCCCAGGCTCTCCGTCAGCGCCGGCCTGCGGCAAGCACCTTTTCCCGCTGAAAGCGCGCCACGGTCAGCTCCGCCTCCCGCGACGGCGCCCAGCTCGGGTTCCAGCGGCGATTCGCCTCGAGGAGCGCCTCAGCGCGGCCGAGCTCGCCCTTGCCGGCGAGGAGCGCGGCCAGCTCCGCTCGCCCCTCATAGACCCACCGGCGCTCCTCGAAGCTGCGCCAGGGGTTCGGCGGATTGGCCATCTGCTCGTAGAGGGCGATCGCCTCGTCCGTCTTGCCGGCCGCGGCCTTCGCGCGCGCGAGGACCCAGTTGAATCCCGCGTCGTACGGCTTGTAGTTGGGGTCTTTCGCACGTTTCGCGATGACCGCGAGCAGCTGCGGCCCGACCTTCTCCATCGCTCGCTCCGCCTCCTCCGCCTTGCCCTCGACGAACAAGGCGCGTCCGGCGTTCAGGAGCACCTTGCGGATGGGCTCGAGCTCCGGCTCTTTGGGGAGCTGCTCGATGCGGTGATACACGTCGGCCATCGCCGGGAGGTCCTTCGCGCGGATCGCGGCACGAAGCTCCTCGAAGGTGTAGCCCCGCCGTGGGCCGTCGCCGACGGCCAGCTCCGCCGCGCGGCGGTAGGAAGCCATCGCCTTCTTCCAGTCCCCCTTCCCTTCGTATGCGACGCCGAGGTGGTGGTAGGCGGGAAAGAAGTCCGGCTTGATCTGGAGCGCCTTGCTCAGGTTCTTGACCGCTTCGTCGTACTGGCCGAAGTACGCCTGGACCTCCCCGAGGCTGTCGTGCGGGTTGGCCTGGTCGGGCGCCATGAACTGGTACTTCTTGAGGTTCTCGATCGCCCGCGCGTACTCGCCGCGGTACGCGTGGTAGTACCCCATCATGTTGTAGGCCTCGGCGATGTTGGGGTCGAGCTCGAGCAGCTGATGGTAAATGCGCAGCGCCCTGTCCATGTTGCCGCGCGCGAGCTCGTAGCCCGCCACGACGTGGGCGGCGCGGACGTCGTCGGGAAACCGCTTGCGGATCCGCTCGGCGACCTGGAACGCGCCCTCCTCACCCTTCTCCCGGCCGGCCTTCATCAGGTCGAGGTGCATCTGCTCCCGCTCGGACAGCCGGCCCCGCAGCCGCTCCGCGCGCCGGACGAGGGACTTGCCCTGCTCGCCGCCGACCTGGCGCGCGAGACCCAGCATCGCCATGGCGAAGTCGGGATCGAGCTCCAGAGCCCGTGCGAACCCCACCTCGGCGTCCTTGAAGTAGTACCGCCGCTCTGCTTCGAGGCCCCGCCGATAGGCATCGTAAGCCTCGTTGGACGTTGTCGTTACGTCGCGCCGGTTCGTCAGGAGCAGCGCGGCGGCGACACCGGCTCCGACGACCAGCAAGCCGACGAGGATCAGAAGGGCGCGGCGGGACTTCATGGCTTACTCCTGGTCATACGGAGGGTTCCCTTCCGAGTTTCGCCGGCTCACTCTACCCTCATGAAAAGAAAGGTCATGTCGTCGTATTGCTCGGCGCCACGGACGTGGGTGCGGATGTCTGCCAGCAACCCCCGGGCCACCTCTTCGAGCGGCTCTCCCCTCCGCTTCGAGACGGACTCGATCAACCGATCCTCGCCGTAGGGTTCCATGGAGGGGTCCATGGCCTCCGAGAACCCGTCCGTATAGAAGAAGATGAGGTCGCCGCTCTTCAGGAACATCTCCATGGTGTCGTAGGGAACCTCGCGAAAAGCGCCCAGCGGGAGCCGGTGCTCGGGTGGTTCGAGAAAGCGCGGGCCTCCGTTGCCCGAGCGCAGGAGGATCGGCAAAGGCTGGCCCCCGATGGCGTAGCGCAGGGTCATCGCCTGCGGGTCCAGGAGGAAGTACCCCAGCGAGACGAACATCCGGCGCTTGATCGCGTAGATGCGGCGGTTGGACTCCTGAAACAGGCGGCCGGGGTCGCGCGTGGTCAGGGCGCGCGAGTAGACGATCTCCTTCGAGGCGACCATCAGGAGCGACGCGGGCACGGACTTGCCGGAGACGTCGCCGATCACCACGCCGAGCCGGTTGTCCTCAAACGGGATGAAGTCGTAGAAGTCACCCCCCACAACCCGCGCCGGGAGGCTGCCACCGAAGAACGAGAAGCCGGGAACGATCGGCACGGCGCGCGGGAGCAGGCTCGACTGGATGTCCCGCGCGATCTCGAGGTCCCGGCGGAGCTCCGCCTGACGCGTCATCTCGTCGTGGAGGAGCGCCGTCTCGATTGCGAGCGCGGCCTGGTTCGCGAGCGTCGACAGGAGGTTGCGGTCGTCCCGATCGAACTTCTCGCCCGAGAGCTTCTCCTGGAGGGCGAGGATCCCCATGAGACGCTCGCGGTAGACGAGGGGCACGAGGAGCCGAAACCCCTCTTGCAGCAGGCGCGTCCGCAGCGCCTCGCTCTCTCCGTCCCCAGCGCCGCCGGGCAGCTCCTCGAGCGCGAGCGGATGTCCCTCGTTGCGGAGGGACTGGCGAACGGCGGCGCTGGGCGAGACGCGATCGTCGCGCCGGCCGCGCCGCTCGAGCCACCCGTCCCGGTCCCGCAGCCAGATCGACGTCTTGCGAAGGCGCATCGTGGCAGCGACCCGCGCCGTCAGGTAGTCGGCGATGCGGCCGAGGTCGAGCTCGCCCGTGATCGCCTCGCTCATCTCGAGCAGGGCGGCCTGGTAGTCGAGCTTGTCGCGAAAGAAGAGACGGTCGAGGGGCGTCTGGAGGCGGCGGCGCACGAACTCGAAGAGCGGGATGATGACCAGGAAGAACCCGAAGTTGAAGTAGGGCGACGCGGACAACCGCGACTCGGTGAACACCGCGTTCGCCATCGCGACGCCGAGCGCGTAGAGGCCGAACAGGATGGCCGTCGTCGCGCCGTACAGGAACGTGCGCCGCACAACGAGCTTGATGTTCAGCATCTGGAAGCGCACGATCGCGTAAGCGAACGTGAGCGGGATCAGGATCATCGGGACGATCCCGTAGAAGACGTAGTCGTCGTTGTTGAAGGCCGACGGCAGCACGATCCCCAGCAGAACGAACGGCGCCGTCCCCAGGATCGTCCCCACGAAAACGTGGAAGGCCTGCCGCTTCTCGCGCGGATCGGGGAGCGTGAAAGCGGAATGCGCCAGAGAGATCAGGCCGAGGATGAGGTAATCGCCCAGAAGGATCCAGGAGGAGAGGGGCGCGCCGGAGAGGATCGCCACCCGTTCGCCCCGCACCTGGCGGACGACGTCGTAGAGGAACCAGAGAGGGGGCACGGCATAGAGCAGGTAGAAGAGCCCGGGGCTCGCCGAGAGGAACTCCTGCAGCTTCTCCTTCCAGCGAGGGGGCGGCTCTCCCGTCCACTCGTCGGGGCGCGCGAAGGTGAACTCCTTGGGCCGCGGAAAGATCAGGAAGAAATGCAGGAAGACGGCGGGCAGCAGGAACAGGCTCACGGTGCCCGTGTTCTGGACGAAGAGGTCGATCCACCAGTAGGAGGCGGGGCGCAGGCGGCACACGAAGAAGAGGAGGAACAGCACACAGAGCAGGAAGAAAACGCGCGCCGCGCGGTCCTCCGGACGCCGGAGGAAAACGAAGAACCCGATGAAGAAGAAGAGGAACCCGAGCGCGGCGGCATAGAGGTAGGTCGTGCCGCCGAGTCGCTCGGAGGAGAGGCGGACCGTAACAGTGCGGACCGGCGCCGTCTCGTTGCCCCCGCCGCACGGGCTCGCCCGCACGAGGTAGGGCACGGTCTGGCCGATCTGGTGCCGCCGCAACTCGCTCGACGCCGCGGAGGACGAGTTCACGAGCCGGTTTCCGATTCCCTGCACGCACTCGCCGGGCCGGATGCCCGCACGCTGGGCGGGACCCGCCGCGGCGGTGGCACGCACCTCGATTCCCCCGCGGCTGTACGGCACAGGCACGATCCCGTCGTAAGGCCGGGCGGCAAACATGTCGGCGATGGAGGCGACCGCGATCGCGAGCCCGGCGAACCCGAGCAGCAGGAACCAGACGGGGGCGGGACCTCGTCCCGCTTCGGCGGGGGCTTGCGGGGAAAAGCTCACGAGCGCATGACTGGAGAAGACACGCGATGTTATCCGGGAACGGATGTCGGCTGTCAGCCGTGCCGTCCGTCCCCGGTCGAGGCGGGGCGCCTTGGATATGCTGCGGGAAGGTGCCTTTGATCACGTTCGAGGGCGTGGAGGGGTGCGGCAAGTCCACGCAGCTTCGCCTCGCAGGCCGTCGGATCCGCGACGGCGGGCTGTCCGTCATCGAGACGCGTGAGCCGGGCGGGACGAGGATCGGCGAGCAGATCCGCGAGATCCTCATGGACGCGGCCCACACCCATCTCGACCCGGTCTCTGAGTGGCTCCTCTACGAGGCCGACCGCAGGCAGCACGTCCGCGAAGTGCTCGCGCCGGGCGTCGCGGCGGGCGCATTCGTCCTCTGCGATCGGTACGCGGACGCCACGGAGGCGTACCAGCAGGAGGGCCGCGGCGTCGATCGCGCGGGGGTCGCCCTCGTGGACGGTATCGCGCGGGACGGGCTCATGCCGGACCTGACGCTCCTGTACGACCTCGAGCCGGAGGAGGGACTCGCCCGCGCCTACCGCCGCGACGGTCGCGCGGGACGGTTCGAGGCCGCCGACATCGGGTTCCACCGCCGTGTCCGCGAGGCCTACCTGGCGATCGCGAGGCGCGAACCGGATCGGGTCGTCGTCGTTCCCGCCGGCGGCTCGGTGGAGGACGTGGCCGCGCTGACGTGGGTGCCTATCGCAGAGCGCTTCCTCGGGTGAGCGCGACCCCCGTTTTGGAGCGGCTCGCGGCACGGCCGGACGTGGCCGGCGCCCTCCTGCTGACGGGGCCGCACGCCCCCCGACTGGAGGAGGAGGCCTTCGCGCTCGCGGCGGCGTGGCTTTGTCCGGACGGCGACGACCGGGAGCGGCGCTGCGGCTCCTGCCGGCGCGCGCTCGCACGGTCCCATCCCGATCTCCTCCCCCTCGCTCCCGACGGGGTCCAGATCCGGATCGACCAGGTCCGTGAGGCGCTCGGTTTTGCCGCCGGGCGCCCTTACGAGAGCGCGCGGCGGGTCGCGGTCATCCCCCGCGCGGAGCTCCTCGGCCTCGAGGCGGGCAATGCGCTGCTAAAGGCTCTCGAGGAGCCGGGCGCGCGGATGCGCTGGATCCTCACGGCGACACATCCCGAAGTCCTGCTGCCGACGATTCGGTCGCGGTGCGTTCGTGTGAGGATTCCCGGGCCCGCCGCCAAGGACCGGATCCGCGACCTCCTCGCGCGCGGTGGGAGCCCGGAGGACGCGGCGGACCTCAACCTGCTCGATCCCGGTTCGGAGGCGGACCCGGAGGCCCTCCGCGAGGCTCGCGAAGCGCGCGCCCTCATCATCGCGGCCCTGGCCGCCGGCCTCGGCGGGCGGAAGCTCGACGCGCTCGTCGCGCTCGCCGACGTGCTCGGACGGGCCGAACCAGTCGTCGCGCGGCGGCTCGCCGAGCTCCTCGCCGACGCGGCGGTGCTCGCCGGGGACGGACCGGAGGAGTCCCTGCGCCACCCTGCCGTCGCCGGCCGCCTGAAGGAGATCGCCGCAGCGACGAACGGAGCGGCCCTCCGCGCCGCCGCATGGAAGGCCGCCGACCCCCCTCCGGATCGACGGCGCGGCAACGCACGGATGCACTACGAGAGTCTGCTGCTGGAGCTCTACCTCGCGAGCCGTTAGGCCAGGGCCGCCGGGGGGCCCGACTCTGCGGTTAGCTTTACGGCTCGCGATAGCGGACGAGGAACTGCTCGAAGGAATCGGCGAGGGAGGCGCCGAACCGGCGGGCTCGGGAGGATTTTTGGAAGAGTGCGGACCTGGGAGCTACCGACGGAAGGCGTGGCAAACCAGCATGCAGACGCCACCGGCTCTTCGTGAATTCCCCCTACCGATTCCTTCGAGTCCCTCCAGTATAGACCCAAGAGTAGAGCCCGGACCGTCAAAAAAATCGACAAAGAAACGGACTCCAGGGCCGGCCGCAGCCAGCCCTGGAGCCTTGTCCACTCTATTCAGCTACCGGGACAGGGAGAGGCTGAGCTCCTCCGTTTCCCCGGCGTCCACCTCGATGGTCGTCGTCCGGTCCTTGTAGCCGGGACGCGACACCGTGATCGTGTGTCTGCCGGGAGCGAGTGAGATGCCTCGCGAGAGGGAGCCGATCTCCCCCGCCGTCCCGACGAATCGGTCGTCTAAGAAGACCACCGCGTCTCCGGGCTCGACCCGGATGCGGAGCCGAGACGAGTTGCGCGAGGATTCAGGGTCTGCATCGCGCCGGCCGCCACGCCACTCGTCCGAACGCGTGTCGGTCCGGGGACGCGCCTCCAGCTCGTCCTCGTCGTCTTCATCCCGGTCGCGGTCCCGATCCCGATCCCGGTCTCGCTCGGCTTCCTCGTCGTCGTCGTCGTCGTACCGGTCACGGTCCCGGGCTCCGCGGCGCGCGTAGATCTCGTCCTCGTCGGCCACCGCCTCGGCGACGTCCCGCCTCTTGGCCCAGAACCGCCGGACCCCGCTCTCCGGCCGCGCCGGCTCGTACGACCCGTACTGCTTGGCGCCGGGGATCTTCCGGAGCTTCTCGTCGATCTGCAGCTTCATGCCGGGACGCGAGGAGACCTCGAGAGTCTTCGACTCGAAGCCCTCGAGACGGAACTCCAGGCGGTAGCGGCCGCGCTTCAGATAGAGATAGTCCGGGTAGCCGTCGAAGTCGTCGGCGGTTCCAACGAAGCTCCCGTCGAGGTAGACGTGCGCCCCCTCGGGAGAGACATCGGTATCGATCGCCGCCCAATCGGAAGACGGCCCGTCGCCGGAGGAACGGCCGTAAAAGCCGGAGCCGTGCCCGTAATAGCCGTAGCCATAGCCGTAGTAAGGACGGTAGTAGGGGCTCCAGTAGAACGAGGACCCCCACCCCCACGAGAAGCCGCGGCGGTACGGGCGGTAATAGCGTGCGCCGCCCCGGTGCCGGCGGTGGGCGGCCGAGACGACCCCGCCTTTGGAAGAAGTTTCCGCGGATGCGGGCGCCGACGCCAGCAGCGTCGCCCCCGCCAGGACCGCGAGCATTAGCGCTTTTTTCATGAAGTGCGCCTCCGCCCCCTGCAACAGCAAACCGGAAGCCATGTGGGTCTCACGGAGCGCACCCGTTAAATGACCCGTTTCGAGTCACTTGATCGGCTCGTCCCCGCCGGGGGGCACGATGACTTGACCTCCGGAAGGGTCAGGGCGTCTCCTCCAAGGGAATACGGCCCTCTCCGGCGGGGGTGGCGGCCGCAGTCTCCCGCCGCTCCAAACCGATCTTCAAGCCGCGCAGGTAGTCCTCCCGCAGCACGGAATCGAGCGCTCTGCGCCCGCCGGGGAGCTCCCAGCGCTGCGCGAGCGCCGCCCACAGCGCCCTCACCCTCTGCCCGGGGCCCCAGGGCTCGCGGAAGACGCGCGCCTGCGGGACGCCGAGGAAGTCGCCGAGCCCGGGATGCTTCTCGAAGAAGATCGCCGCGGCGCGGCCCGACCTCTCCTGCCGCCTGCGGAACGACGGAAAGGTAATGCGGTGGTGATGGCGGGCCACCGCCTCGGGGCGGTAGACGATCTTGAGGCCGCGCCGGATCAGGCGGTAGGAGATCTCGATGTCCTCCCACGCGGCGTGCGGAAAGCTCGTGTCGAAGAGCCCCGCCTCGCGCAGGCGCTCACGCTCCAGGGAGATGTTGGACGTGTAGAAGAAGTTGAAGGGCACCGACTCGGGGTCCTCGATGAGGCCGTAGCCGAACTGGAGACCGTACTCGTTGATGTGATGCAGAAAAGGGGTGACCGCGTAATCGCGCGGCCAGGTCGTATAGCCGAGCACCGCGACGGACGCCGGGGCCGCTTCGCGGTGCGCCCGCGCGTGGACCGCGACGAGGTCAGCCTCGGGGACGGTGTCGTCCCCGAGGAACAAGAGGTACCGCCCCTGCGACTCCTCGATGCCGCGGTTGCGCGCCGCAGCGGGCCCGGCGTTGCGCTGGCAGAAGAAGCGGAAGGGATACGCCGGGCGATAGGCGGCGAGGCGCTCCGGAGTGGGCTCACCCGAGCCGTCGTCCACGACGACGACCTCGAACGCCGGCGCGTCCCGCTGCGCGCCGAGCGCGTCCAGGACCTGGAAGAGGGTGTCCGGACGGCGATGGGTGGGGACGACGACGGAGAAACGGGCCGTCATGCCGGAGCGCCCCCGGCGAAGATCTCGTCGAGCGTGGTCCGCACGAGCGCCGGGGCGCGGGGCAGGAGCTCGGCGAAGAAGGCGGACTGGAGCCGGTCGTCGCCGGGATACGTCGGGACCAGCCGCAGGGGAAACTTCGCGAAGATCTCCGCGTCGGACCGCCGGCGGAGCGCCTGGACGGCGCGCCGCTTGGCCGCCAGCCGCTCGTGGTTGCGATGGATCCAGAGGAGGGCGCGCAGGTGCGCCGCCGTCAGTGGATCTTCCAGCGTGACGGATCGCGCGGCCGGCTCCGCGATGCCGAGCAGCTTCCGGACCCAGGACGCGGACGGCGGAGGTCCCGCGTAGGGGTCGCGCCGCAGCTCCGCGGCACCCGGGTTCCGGGTATCGATCATCTCCGCCACGCGGAACAGAAAAGCGGCGAGGACCGCCGGCATGAACTCGCGGAAGTACTCCGCGTCGAAGTTCTTGAACGCTGTGGCGAAGGCGTTCTTCTCGAAGAGGAATCCGCGCGCGTAGATGCCGAGCGCCGCGCCCGTCGCTCCGGAGCGATGGCGCGCCGTCGCCCGGGGCTCGGCGATGATCCGGCGCCCCGAGAGCCATTGGCGCCAGCCGAAGTCGACGTCCTCGAGGTAGGCGAAGTAGTCGTCATCGAAGGCGCCGGAAGCCAGGAACTCGTCGCGGCGCACCGCCATCAGACCGCCGCAGGCGAAGAGCCGCTCCTCGCCGGGCGACATCGCGCCGAGCGACCGGAGCGAGGCCCCGACCCGGCTCGCGAACGCGTGGCCGTCGAAGGTCAGGAAGCCGTCGAAGAAGTCGTTTTTCTCGCCCGTGACGTCCGTCAGACGTCCCGCGACGGCGGCCACGTCCGCGTCGGCGCCCGTGAGCGCCGCGGCGAGGCGGGGAGCCGCGTCGGGCTCCAGGGCGGCGTCGTCGTTGACCAGCAGGAGAATTGACCCGGCGGATGCCTCGGCCCCGATGCGGCAGCCGGCGGCGAAACCGGCGTTGCGGCCCGTAGGCACGTGGCGCACGCGCGCGTGCCGGCGGAGGACCTCCCCGAGCGCCTCCCCGCCCGTGTTGTCCACGAGGACCGTCTCCCCCGACAGACCGGCGAGCGAGACCTCCAGCGCCGCGAGGCACTCGAGAAGGTGCGTGACGCCGCGGTGATGGACGACGATCGCGGAGACGTCGGGCCGGCCCACGGTCGGGAAGATAGCGCAGCGCTAGGGATCGCGATCGCCGCCGAAGAGCCTGCTCCAGACGGAGGGACCCTTGCCACCCGGAACGGGACGCCGGTTCGGGTCGATGCGAGCCCGCCGGCACCAGTCCGCGAGGGGCGCCGCGACCCGGCGCCAGGTACGTTCCGCGGCGAACCGGCGCGCGTTCTGCGACAGGGTTGCGCGTCGCGGGGGGTCCGCGAGCAGCGCCGCGACGACGGCGGCGATCGCGGGGGGCTCCCGTTCCACGGAGACGCCCGCACCCTCGCGCTCGAGCGCGTCCGCCAGGGCCCCTCCCGCGACGGAGACGGAAGGGACGCCCCCCCATGCGGCGTCGAGGAGCCGCGTCCGGAACGCGAGGTCCGCCTCCAGGCCGGGGGACGAAACGGAGACGAGCAGGTCGCAGCCCGCGTAGAGATCCGCGCGGCGTTCGTACGGCAGCCACGGCGAAAAGAGAATCGATCGGCCTCCCGGGTCCAGGGAGCGCGCGCGTTCCCGCGCGAGCGCGTGAAGTCTCTGCGGCGTCGTCTCCGGGTTGGGGCTGTCGAAGAACAGGAGCCGTGCGGCGGGATGCCGCTCGAGGATCCGGGGCCAGGCCTCGAGGACGGGTGTCGGATCGTACCAGTCATAGATGCCGCCGAAGAGCACAACCGGTCCCGCCCCGGCTGCGCCCGCCGCCTCCCGACCCGCGCGCGCATCTCCGCGTGCCGGCGCCTCCGGCGCGCCGAATGGAACGACCGCCAGGAGGTCCGCGAGCCCCGGGTCGGCCGGGAAGTTCTTGGGACCGACGCGGCCCGCGTCGTACAGCGCGCCGGCGTAGAAGAGGCGCTGGGCGGGGGACGCGCAGAGGAAGAAGTCCGCCCGCGCGAGGGAGAGCGAGAAGGCCGCCCGGTCGATACCCGCGGCCCCTTCCCCGAGGCTCGCCACGTAGTGGAGGTTCTCGATCGGGAAGGGGTCGTAGAGGTCGGCGGCCACGGGGACTCCGGGGGCTTCGCGAAACCAGTCGTTGGCGGCGTGTCCCGAGACCACCGCGGCGTCCGCGGCGCCCGCCGCAGCCGCCAGCCGGCCGGGCGGCGCGTGCGTCACGGGAACGGAGCCGGCCGCCTCCCGCGCCTCCCCGGGGTCGTTGCCCACGAGCAAGTCCACGTCGAACCCACCCGTCTGGAGCGCGCGGGCGAGCTCGAGGGCCCGGATGCCCATGCCCGCCATCCGAGGGCGGATCGGCTCGGGGGCGAGGAAGACGACCCGCGGCACCCCGACGCGCTCAGCGCCGCCCGCGCAGCCGGTCGAGAAAGAGGTGCAGCCTCCAGGTCCGGGACCCGTAGACCTGCGAAAGGATGTCGCTCAGCCGCTCGATCTCGAGGTGCGCCTCGGTGAGCTCGCTCTCCGCCCGTTCGCGGTCGTTGCCCACCTCCGCGATCCGCAGACGCGCGGATTCGATCTCGCCGGAAAGGCGCGCGCGCTCCGCCGCGAGCTCGGCCTCGAGCTCCGGGACCCGTGTCAGCTTCCGCTCCCGCTGCGCGATCGTCTCGCCGAGCCGGCGGTGGCTCTCGCGCTGATAATGCAGCTCGCCCTGGGAGACCGCGTCGCGCCCGTACCAGAATGCCACCTGCGCGCGCAGCCGGTCGAGTACCGCCGCGAGCCCCGCCTCCGTCCGGTGCGCGCGGTAACGCTCGTAGATCCGCCGGCGGGCCTCCTGGAACGCGGCGCCGCCCGCCGCAGCGTGGAGCGGGTCGCCGTCGCCCTCTCCGAAGACGCGGTACTCACACGTCACGCCGCGCACGTGCCGGAAGGAGACATCGAAGGAGAGGCGGATGAGGAAGTCCCAGTCTTCCGAGTACTCCAGCGTCTCGTCGAAACCACCGCTCTTGGCGTAGAGCGCGCGGGGGAGGATCAGCGTATGGATCGGGATGTAGTTGGCGAGCAGGAGGTAGTCCGGGTCGAAGTCGAGGGAGTATTGAAGGGCGCGGTGGCGGGGCTCCCACCGCTCGTCGCGGCGCTCGTACACGACGGTCACCGCGTCCGTGTAGCAGACGGGTTCCGGGCCGGCGCGATGGGCCCTGGCGAGCCGCTCGAGGTGGTCGGGGTAACAGCGGTCGTCGTCGTCGAGGAAGGTGATCAGCTCCTGCCGGGCGCGCGCCGCGCCGCGGTTGGCGGCGGCCGACCGGCCCCGCCGCTCGGCAGACTCCTCCAGGACCACGTCGAACCGGTCGCGGAAGGGGGCGACGACGTCCGCGGGTGAGGCCCCGCCGTCGTTCACGACGACGACCTCCTGCGGCCGCGCCGTCTGCGCCGCGAGGCTCTCGAGGGCTTCGCGCAGGAGGGCCGGGCGGTTGCGCGTCCGCACGACGACGCTCGCCGGGGCGGGCCCGCGCTCGCCATCGCTTATGACGGAGGGGCCGATCGACCGGCGGAACTCCTCGAGCGAGCGCGTGGACGCCTCGTCGTACGAGATGACGCGGAAGGCCTCCACGGGACCCTCGCCCCCGAGGGTGAGACGGCGGTACGCGTTGAGCCCGCCGATCGCGCCCGCGTAGTCCCGGACCGCCTGCTGGGACTGATACGCAGCCAGGGCGGCGTTCTTGCGGTCGGACACGGAGGCGATGTCGATCAGGGTGTTGGGAAGGATGGGGTGCGAGATCTCGTAGAAGGCGAGCCGCAGGAGGCGGAAGCGATCGTGGTCCGCGTCCGCGGGCCGCGAGGATGCGACGCGCCGGTAGATCGCCTCCCCCAGGGCCCGGTGGTCCGGATGGATCTCCGACGGGGCCGGCGCGAAGACGAGATCCGGATCGAACTCGCGCAGCTGCGCCTCGAGCGCCGCCGCGAGGCCCGGCTGATCGGCGGCGAGGCCGCGGTCGGGCAGCCCGCCGAACACGGGGGCGTCGAGGCCGAGCGCCGCGACGGCGCGTCCCGCCTCGTCCCGCCGCGTCCGTCCGTACTCCGGGGCCTCCGCGGCCGACACGCCCTCCTGCGAGTCCCCGTCCGTCGCGATCCAGACGCGGACCGCGCGGCCGCCCCCGGCGGTCAGCCGCAGCGTCCCGCCGCAGCCGAGCACCTCGTCGTCGGGGTGCGCCGCAAGGACGAGGATCCGCTCTCCGGACAGCTCGCCGGTCCGGTAGGGAATTAGGGAGTCTTCACGCATCGGCAAGAAGTTAACAGGTGGCGGTCTGGCGCTGACAGTCCGTACGGCGCTCCACTGTTAATCGTCGCCCCGAAACTGTCAACCGCGGGGAAACCGGCTACGTGACGTCATAGAGCGACGGCGGGAGGGCCGCCCGCGCGAAGAACCGCTGGGCCGCGTCCGACTCCAGGGAACGCGCGGCGAGCGCGAAGCCGGCCGC